>ENA-OQAB01001286-OQAB01001286.1-human-gut-metagenome-genome-assembly--contig:-NODE-1286-length-11986-cov-4.092251_pt1 | contig 11986 bp, 7 predicted proteins | sample MGYA00242490_ERZ504517 | MGnify/ENA primary metagenome ERZ504517 (study PRJEB26092, sample SAMD00036298) | human gut metagenome | host: Homo sapiens | study: EMG produced TPA metagenomics assembly of...
TTTGGTGAAACAGGTCACTGACACTTCTGATAATGCCGTTTCTATTCGTTTGACTAGAGCAGTTTTTCCTTCGTCGTTTATACACCCTTCCGGAGTATAACCTCAAGCGGATGTCTGCTGTGTTTCATGAAATAAACCTCCAGCCACAAATCAACATTGCTCATCTGTCGGAAACGGCCTGTTTGAGCAGTAAGCAGTTTGGACGTATCTTTGCCGATTATGTCGGCACTACTCCCAAATGAATTTATTCGCATTGTCCGTATGCAGCGGGCATTGTCAATGTTGCAGCAGGATGCCACTATCCCTTTTGTACAAGTAGCTTACGAATGTGGCTTCTCCGATCAGTCTCACATGATAAAGGAATTCAAACTCTTTTCCGGTTACACCCCTGCAGAGTATCTTTCTGTCTGCGCTCCTTATTCCGATTATTTTTCCGAACTTTAAAGATGTCCCTTTTTTCCTATCAGGCTTCCTCGTGTTGCCCTACATTTTGCAGTGTCTTTGCAAAGGCTTAGTAGTAACGATAAAAAAGAAACGAAATGAAAAACTAATTGCATTTTTTGAGATTCCTGCTTCCGATTTCCATCGGGCTGTCGATTTTTACGAAACAGTATTGGGTATGCAACTTCCGACTTTTGAATGTGAAACAGAAAAAATGGCTTGTTTCACAGAAGAAGGTGAAACCGTTGGTGCTATCTCTTATGCTTCAAATTTCGACTTTCTTCCTTCAACGCATGGAGTGCTTATCCATTTCAACTGTGAGGATATAGAACAGACCTTGGAAAAAGTACTTCTGAAAGGAGGGAAAGTAGTCATTCCCAGAACAAAGATCGAGGCGGACGGCAAAGGATGGTTTGCCGTATTCACTGATAGTGAAGGAAACCGGATTGGCATTTATGCTGAAAAATAACAGGTAGGAGAGAGGAAGGCAGCCTGTTATAGCATAATATGCTTTTAGATGCGGATAACGCAAAATGACACGGATAAGAAGATTATAAATCTGCTAAATCCGTGTCATCCGCGTCTAAAAGATAGACTTATCAGGGTTTTGCACTATCCCCCAAAAAAAGTCAGACGTTAAATCACATCTTTATTCATTCTCTTTATTCCGCCATTTGTCTGTCCGCATTATTCTACCGGAATATAAATTTCCGTCAACAACTCTTCGGGAGCAGTGTCGCATGGATTGTTCAGATAACGTTCCGCGCTGGCTTCATCACGCAGCGTACATTCCATTTCGGGCAGACACTTTCCGTAAATCGTATCATACACAGCTTGCAAATTGTCATACGGACCTTTATACAAGAAGATAGCATAACGTCCGGCCGGGATCACCTTAAATCCGACATCACTTTTTGGGGTTACCTTTACAGGCATTACCATACATACGTCTGTACGCAGTTTTTCTGCCGGTGTCACTTTCGGATCATCGTGATAGATGCAAAGCGGGCTGAAATCTCCCATCGGCAACTGTTGTTCTTTGATGAATTGGAATAAACGGCCCCAGGTGCCACCGTAATCATTCAGTTTGTAATCGCCGGTGAGACGGATATAAATCACATTCCGTTCGGAAACGTTTCTGATCTCTCTTTTTAGTTCCAGGTCTGGCCTGATAATCGCTGGTTTCATAATTACAAAGTTTTTATTGTTTCTATACTCTAAAGGTGAAATGCCATAAAATTGCTTGAACACTTTCGACAACGAAGAAGGAGAAGAGTAACCAATCCGATAGGCTATGTCGGCAATCGGAACATCCGAGTAGCGGAGTAGACGTGCGGCAGCTTCTGTCCGCGTCCGGACAATAAACGTACCAATCGGTTCACCGAGAAAAGCTTTCATGATCCGGTGAAAGTAAAAAGGAGAAAAGTTTGAAATTCTGGCCAGAGATTTTAAATCAATGTCTTCTCCCAAATGTTGGTTGATGTATTCCACTACAACATTTACGCACTTTTGATATTCTTCTTTCGTTGTTTTTTTCTGTTGCATAACTTATTCTGGTATTTCACTCCGCAAAGGTATTGGTAAAAAAGCGAAATGACTTGTCCGATATTGCGGAAATGTCAATTTCCTATTTTCTTTCTGTGATTGCCCGATTCCTGTTTTGAGAATTTATTTTGATATATAATGTTCCTTTTAGTGGTGTTATGGTACGAATTATTACCAAGTTTTTAATCACTAGACGCGAAATTGATTTCTTTGTTTTAAATAATGTCAAAAACTAAAACAAAAAAGTTGGTTTTGTTATAAACAATTATTAAAATGACTATATTGTAACCAAATTATTAATAAAAATAGCCATGGATAAAACAATTGTAGGGAACAATGCCGGAAAAGTTTGGTGTGCCCTGAAAGAAATTGGTGAAATTTCAATACCTGAATTGGCAAGAAGATTAAACCTAAGCGTAGAAAGTACAGCATTGGCGGCCGGTTGGCTGGCAAGAGAAAACAAAATTTGTATCCAGCGAAAGAACGGATTAATTGCTTTATCTGATGAAAGCACTTTCCCTTTTAGCTTTGGATAATTACAGATTTTGCGAGTGAGTATCTTTGGATTTCCGTTAACTTGTAAGTAAGAAAATGTCGATATAAGGTATCACATGCAAAGTTTGAACTTAAGAAGTTTAATATTTAAAAGAGTTGCTCGATAATAGGGCACTCTTTTAACGTATAATAACGTATAAAAATATCAAATCGTTTCTTGTTGATTAGGTAAAATATAGATACTTATATTTCGCAATAATAATAGTCGATTTTTCTTTAAAAGTTCTACTTTGGAGGATTTGTTCAGAATCCTACCCGCTTTCTTCCTAAAGAGAAATCCATGCCTTCGTAATTATAGATTTCAGCCAGTGTCATAGGTTGTGTCTGTTGGGGGATATCCAGTCCTTCTTCCTTTATTAGTTGGTTTACTTTGTCGGTTGTCAGGTCTTTAAATTCGTACCGGGCAGCCAGACGTCCTTTTCTAAGCAAGGCTTCGTCGATATCTTTTAGTGGAGCGTTGAATGTGCAGATAAATTTGATACATAATTCATCGCTTAATAGTCCGTCGCTGATATTCAGTATGTTGACTAGTCCGGCATTCATGCGGTTGCTTCCGTTGCGGCTTGACAATAACTCTTCGCAATCTTCTACGATAAAGATAGAATTTTTTTGTTGACGGATAAAAGTGATAAAGCTAGGGTCCGAAAGTTTGTCTACCAGGTCGCCGCTCATATAAATCATTCTCTTTTTTCCGAGATTGATAAGATGACGGATATAAGTTGTTTTCCCCGTACCTTGTTTCCCGTGCAGAATGATTAAACCGCTTTTATTCTCCTCTAATAGGAAGTTTTCGATTTCAGCGGCTACGGGAGCAAAATCATTGTTATAGTGGCGGTCAATCTGAATGCCCGGCTTATTGATTTGCGATTGTTTCAGGCTGAAGTAGTTATGAGCGTATGTTACTATAAATAGGTTGTTCAGTTTCTCATTCTCCTTTTTGTGGTTTTCGCAAATCTGATTGATACGATCGATTTCTTCCTTATCAATATTGGAATAGGCTATTTTTGTGCAATTATCAAAATAGCCAATCATTAAATTCTTCTTGCAGATAACGATGCAATCATATAACTCTTTTGTAGATGTATCTTCTTCTTCCTCCTCTTCCTCTTTTTCATTCTCAAAATGATTGCAATATATATGCTCGAATATATCGAACGCATCGTCTTGCTGATAAAGTTCTTTGATTTCTTTCAGGAAATCCTGGTTTACTTTATATTTCACCATTTTCATAGAAGGGAATCGTTTGAATATCTGATAGAATAGACTACAAATGCTACTGTCGCTGAACCAGCCTGTGGAGTAATCGAAAATATCTGTGAAATCTGCGAGTGTGTATTCTTTACTCATTTTTTCTTTTTATATAAATAGGACGGCAAAGGTACTAAATAAATCTATGATATGGACTTATCCGATTTCTCATTTTCTTGAAAAACATTGGTATGATAGTTTCCTGCATTTATATCAGCGCGCCCCCTGCAAACGATTTTTCGGTTCTTCGTCAAATTTGGTGGTACTTCTTCTATTGTGAATAAAGAATCTTGGCTCTCAGTAGTTTGCTTCCTGCCCTATTGTACATCTGCCTTTTTACCGCTTTAATTTTATTCACTGTCCCCTCCAGTAATCCGTTACTGAAGGGGATATCAATAGCTGCCTGTACTGCCTCCCAGTCTTTTTCAATACCATATGCAAAGTTCGTCAGTGCCATATTCCGTGTTGCCTTCGCTTTTTCAATCCACTTTCTAATATCCTTATCATAAGTGTTCCCATTAATCATATCTCTGAAATTCTGACACACGCTTAAGAGTTCTTTAATCTGTGGTGAGGACTTATATAGTTCCGCTAGTTTAGGATTATCCGATTCTCCCTTTAGAATGTATTTGCGTATCTGATTCTGTGAAACTCTCTGTGTTTTACTTCCGTTTTCAATGCTCTCATTATGCTCCTTGACTTCCTTCCTCTTTTGTTGATACATTTTTCGCAAGCTGGATGTTATCCTTCCAATAAGTGCGCCACTGATTTTACTCCCCATTTTTTGTGCCAATATTTTTCGGGTAATACAGCCCGCACTAATGATTGTAGCCAGTTCGGATACATATTTAAGAGCTGTCTTCTGTTGCTCATTCAAGTATGCCCCTATTCTCCTGTTGTGAATGAGCTTATAAATGTAGCGACTTTTCTTGCCCAAATGCGCGGCTGTCTGCTCAATGGTCATCCCCTGCATTTTTAAGTTCAGGCTTTCCCTGTATATCTTCAATTTTTCTCTGTGTCGGACATCTCCCATGTTAAATATGTCCTGAAGAATTAACGAAGAAGCCGTGTCTCTGTCAGGATATTCGTATTTGAGCTTTTGCTTGGTCTGACGAATCATTTTCTCTATTTCCGGTATCATCGTGTCCGTCATATTCTTGGTTAGATGGAACCGGTCGCAGATTTGTGTAACACCAGGGATTATTCTGTTTATAGCCTCTGTGAAACATCTTCCACGGTCTCTCGTTATATATTGTATTTGAGGATTCCGGGTGAGCCAGTTATCAAGCGCTTCTCCGTTTCTATCCTCTAACAAAGCAATAGGCATGTGTGTCATCTGGTCTACGACCACACTCATATAATCCTTACCTTTTTTATAGGCAAAATCATCAATACCTACATAAATACTTTTATTATGCATAGGATTATGTTGCCCGCACTGTTGTAGGATGCGTAAGCAGGAAGAGCTACTGGCCGTTATATGGAACAGCTGCAAAAGAGAAGAGGCCTTTCGGGAAGTAAGTTCCAAGCTTATCGATCTGATGCGTTCCTCAACAAGATAGCTCCGTCTACCATACCGACGAGCCAGAAAAGACAACGGTTCGCAGAATATTTTTCGCGGACAAGAAACATTTTCGCAATAATATTTGCCAACCTTTATGACTAACTCCAAAGTATGACCGTAAACTTCAAGATCCTGAATATGACGGGAGTAATAACTGTGTAATCGGTGACTGAAATGTCCGCAATAAGGACAGGAAGCCCCCTTGCCAGCCGTATGTAAAAAGACCGTCAATGAACCAACAGCTTCAGAGATACCATCTTGTTGCAGATTATCGTAGCCAGGACTGAATCTGAAATCATGGAATAATCCCCTATTTGTAGGAGGATTTTCTTTTTTTGGATGTATATTTGTACGTTGTAGATATGGCTTGTTGCATTGTAACTCTTAATGATGTGGTGTCTTTAAAGTTACTAAAAAGCAAACATATCTACAACTTTTTATAGGATAAGAAAGAAGAAGAGGAAAACCATCGAAATAAAAAAGAGATTACCACCAAATTTGACGAAGAACCTTGAAAAACATAAAAACATCTGCCACCTGCAACGAAAAGCGTGTAATGCGCTAATTGATAAATAGTTGGAACGTGGCAGATACCTGCGGCAGATAGGTTGCAGATAAAGTATCTGCAACACGTTATATAATCAAAGAAAAAGCCTTGATTCCTTTATGCAAAGCTATGGGATAATTGGGGCGACTCTATGGATAATTTGTGGTGTCTCTACGGGGAAACGACAGTATCCTTACGTAGAAAACTGTAGTGTCCCGCCTTAGAAACTCTCGTTTCCTACCGTGGAAACTGTAATTTCTAATGCAGGAAACGACAGTTCCCCGCCTGGAAACGGGAAGTCAATGTATACAATAAACTTTTGCCCTCCTAGAGAATTAGCTTATGTAAGGTTTATACTGTGTTGCAGATAAAGTATCTGCAACCTATCTGCCACAGTATCTGCAACGCTCCAACTATTTGTCAACTAGTGTATTACACGCGTTTGGTTGCAGGTGGCAGATGTTTTTATGTTTTTCAACTTATAGAGGAAGGATTACGCATCAAAATTAGGGTCACAACCGTAATCATAAACCAAATTCACCTCTGTGCCCTCCGTGTCCTCTGTGGTGAAAACAGTGCAAAAATGAACTATTCAATTAAATAACAAACCGAATAATATTTTTTTATTCTAAAGTGAATCTGGTAATGAGCTAACGTCTATACGATACAGTATAAGGTTGGTAGCTTGATAAAAGTTTTTTTTTAAGCTAAAAAGTACAAATCTTTAAACTTTATTTCTTTACTTTGTTATTTATAGAGTGAGACTTATAGCGAACTTAAACTAGAAAGATTATGAAAGTAAAGCAGATTTGTATGATGGTGCTACTATGGTTGGGAGTGATTCCGGCGGTGCAGGCACAGACTTTCGACAAATTATGGAAAGAGGTGGAGCAAGCAGAGAAAAAGAGCTTGCCTAAGACAGTGATAAAACTGACTGATGAGATTTATCAGAAAGGGGAAAAAGAGAAAAACTCTCCGCAGATGCTCAAAGCATACGCGTGGCGGATGAAATACCGGGAAATATTGAATCCGGATAGTCTTTATGCCGGTCTGAAAGGACTGGAACAGTGGGTGAAACAAACCGACCAACCAATGGATCGTGCTATTTTGCACTCTCTGATAGCCGGAATTTATGCAAATTATGCTGCCAACAACCAGTGGCAACTTCGCCAACGGACGGAAATCGTAGGCCAAACGCCTTCTACGGATATACGCGAGTGGACCGCCAATATGTTTGTAGAAAAAGTGCGGATAAATGTGAAAGAAGCCTTGGCTGACTCTGTGTTACTGCTCAAAACTTCTTCACGCGACTATATCCCTTTCGTAGAACTGGGGAAAACGAGTGAATATTATCACCATGACCTCTATCATCTATTGGCTTCCCGTGGAATTGATGCTCTGTTGCAAGTGGAAAAACTAGGTAGCGGGTATACTGAAACGAACGCCGTAAATCCGGTGAAACAGGATATAATAGCTATTTACGGAAATATGCTTTCTGCTTATAAAGCAGCCGGATTGAAAGAAGGTTATGTGTTGACCGCACTTAACTATTTGGAATGGAGACGGGGAGCGGAACGGTATATCCGACCTCTCCAAGTAAAGGGAGAGGCTTCGGTATTGACGGATGACACTTACCTGAAAGCATTGAATACATTGAAAAGTAAATATGCTTCGGAACCGATATGTGCTGAAGTGTATCTGGCACAAGCCCGTTATGCAATTGAAAAGCAACAGCAGGTTAATGCATTGCAGCTTTGCGATGAGGCGATTCGTCTTTATCCGGGGTATGACAGAATCAATGCTCTGAAAAATCTTCGGGAAGAGATATTGGCTCCTTATTTGAATGTCTATGCAGCAGATCAGGCTTTCCCGAACGAAGAGATAGAACTAAGAGCCTCACATAAGAATCTGGATGGTTTCACCGTCCGGATTTATCAGGCGAAGAAACTGATAAAGGAACAACATTACTCTGTAATTCGTCTGGAAGATTACCGGACACAGGACACGGTGTTTACATTCAAAGCTCCCGAACTTGGAGCTTACGTAATGCGTATCATACCGGATATTCGTGCAAAGAGAGACAGTGAAAGCAAGTTTGATGTAACACGTTTCAAGGTGTTGACTTGTCGTCTGCCGGAAAAACAATATCAAGTGGTGACGTTGGACGGACAGACGGGACATCCTATTTCGAATGCGAAAGTTACGATGTATAGTAACGATGAAAAAGTTTTGCAAGAGTTTACGACGGACAAAGATGGTAAGGTGGTATTTCCCTGGAAATCTGAATACCGCTATTTGAAAGCCTCCAAGGGTATGGATACAGCGATGCCGAAGCAAGGTATCTATGCAGGAAGTTACGGATATTACGGTGACGAAGATAAAGTGGCGGAAAATATGACTTTATTGACTGACCGTTCTTTGTATCGTCCCGGACAGACGGTATATGTGAAAGGAATTGCCTATGTACAGAAATCTGATACGGCAAATGTACTTCCGAACAAGGACTATACTGTTGTTTTGATGGATGCAAATAATCAGGAAGTTGGACAGAAAGCGGTTCGTACCAATGAATTCGGCTCGTTTACTGTCGATTTTGCATTGCCATCCGCTTGTCTGAATGGGATGTTTTCGTTGAAAGCCGGCGAGGGAAGAACGAATATTCGCGTGGAGGACTATAAACGTCCGACGTTTGATATTACTTTCGACAAGCAGCAGGGCAGTTATCAATTGGGCGATAAGGTAGAGGTGAAAGGTAAGATACAGTCTTATAGCGGTGTGTTGCTGCAAGACCTTCCGGTAAAATATACAGTGAAGCGTTCTGTTGTCGATCTTTGGAGACTGGCGGAAAGTACGCAGATTGCTTCCGGTGAGGTAATTGCCAATGAGGACGGGGAATTTACGATTCCGGTTCTTCTGGAAGAAAATAATGCCTATAAGAATAATACCAGAATCTATTACCGCTACTCGATAGAGGCTACTGCAACCAATGTAGCAGGTGAAACACAGTCGTCTACAGATGTGATAGCAGCAGGTAACCGTTCACTGATTCTACAAACAGAATTAAAAGAGAAGACCTGTAAGAATCAACCGTTTAACACTGTATTTAAGGTACAGAATCTGAATGGGCAGCCTGTTGAAGTAAAAGGTACATTCTCCCTCTATCAGGCGAAAGATGCGGACTTCAAGCAACTGGACGAGAATCCGGCTGCAACAGGTACATTTACTTCCAACGAAGAAATGACGATTGAGTGGGGAAACCTTCCTTCCGGACCGTATGTGTTGAAAGCTGTCGTAAAAGATGGACAGGGCAAAGAAGTGACGGCTGAGGCCAACACCATTCTTTTCTCCCGCGAAGATAACCGTCCGCCGGTAGAAACGACCGTTTGGTTCTATGAGGCAAATACGGAATTTGATGCAACGCATCCGGCCGTGTTCTGCTTCGGAACTTCGAAAAAAGATGCTTATGTGATGATGAATGTATTCTCCGGTGATAAACTGCTGGAAAGTAAGACGTTGAACTTGTCTGATACGATTGTTCGCTTCGAATATCCATATCAGGAGAGTTATGGTGACGGTGTGTTTGTGAATTTCTGTATGGTAAGAGATGGACAGGTTTATCAGGAACATGCCCGGCTGACCAGACGTGTGCCGGATAAGACATTGACTATGAAGTGGGAAGTATTCCGCGATAAGTTGCGTCCCGGACAGAAGGAAGAATGGAAATCTGACGATTAAAACGCCGCAAGGACAAGCCGCTAATGCGGAGATGCTGGCAACGATGTATGATGCTTCACTGGATAAGATATGGAACCGTCAGCAGAATTTCCAAATCTTCTATAGTCAGATTGTTCCGTATTCTAATTGGATGAGCGGATATTCCGGCAATAATTCATTTAATTACTGGTGGAATACGAAAAGCCTTAAAGTGCCGGGATTGGCGTATGATTATTTCGTGATGTCTTCCGGTGTAGGAAATGTATATGCATTGTCGGAGTCTTTGGCTGATGGAGTGGTGGTTAGAGGTCTGGCGGTTCAGAGAAAGGTGTCGATGACAGGAAGTGTTACAGCTGGAGCAATGCGGTGGAAGTGAAATATGTACCGGCTTTAGTCTCCGATGCTTCTGAAGATGTGGAATTTGAGTCAGGATGGGGGCCCAAACGGGAACACTTGGTAAACTTGATGAAACGTCCGGAAACGAAACACTCCCTGAAGCTCCTGCCGACCTGCGTACAAATCTTGCAGAAACGGCCTTCTTCTATCCGCAACTTCGTACCAATGAACAGGGAGAAATCTCGTTCTCTTTCACGATGCCTGAAAGTCTGACACGTTGGAACTTCCGTGGATATTCTCATACGAAAGGGATGCTGATGGGAACATTGGACGGTGAAGCTACCACGAGTAAGGAATTTATGCTGACTCCTAATCTTCCCCGCTTTGTACGTGTGGGAGATAAGACTTCTCTTACAGCTTCTATCTCTAATATGACTGGTAAGCCGCAAGCCGGAACAGTAACTCTGATTCTTTTTGATCCGATGACGGAGAAAGTAATCAGTACACAAAAACAGAAATTCAGCCTTGTTGCCGGAAAGACGATTGGCGTGAGCTTCCAGTTTACCGTCAGTGATAAATACGAAATATTGGGATGCCGGATGATAGCCGACAGCGGTACCTTCAGTGATGGTGAACAGCAGCTACTTCCCGTGCTTAGTAATAAAGAGCATCTGGTAGAAACGCTTCCGATGCCTGTCCGTGGAGAAGAAACACGTACTTTCTCTCTCGACAGCCTGTTCAATCATCATAGTAAGACGGCAACCGACCGTAAACTAACCGTTGAATTTACCGGAAATCCTGCCTGGTATGCTATTCAGGCATTGCCTTCATTGAGCCTTCCGGGAAATAATAATGCCATTTCGTGGGCTACCGCTTACTACGCAAATACACTGGCTTCCTACATCATGAACAGCCAGCCACGTATTAAAGCTGTATTCGATAGCTGGAAGCTACAGGGTGGAACCAAAGAAACCTTCCTGAGCAACCTGCAAAAGAATCAGGAAGTGAAGAATATCCTGTTATCCGAATCTCCGTGGGTACTCGAAGCGCAAACGGAAGAACAGCAGAAAGAACGTATCGCCACTCTGTTCGATCTGAACAATATCCGTAGTAACAACATTGCCGCATTGACAAGATTACAGGAGTTGCAGAATTCAAGCGGAGCATGGTCGTGGTATAAAGGTATGACCGGTAGCCGTTACGTCACTACCTACATTGCCGAATTGAATGCCCGCCTGGCTATGATGACAGGTGAGCAACCAAGCGGCACGGCGCTTGCCTTGCAGAAGAATGCCTTTACCTATCTCCATCAGGAAGCTCTGAAGGAATATAGAGAAATTCTCAAAGCACAGAAAGACGGGGTGAAGTTTACAGGTGTTTCCGGAAGTATCCTGCAATATCTGTATCTGATCGCTCTGTCCGGCGAACAAGTTCCGGCTTCCAATAAAGCCGCCTATACTTATTATCTGTCCAAGATAGGCGAAATGCTTCCGACCGCTTCGATGGATACGAAAGCGATTGCCGCTATCATTCTGGATAAGGCCGGACGGAAGAAAGAAGCTCAGGAGTTCATCGCTTCACTGAAAGAACATCTGACGAAGACGGACGAACAGGGAATGTTCTTTGCCTTCAATGAAAATCCCTATTCCTGGGGCGGAATGAAAATGCAGGCTCATGTAGACGTGATGGAAGCACTGGAACTGACAGGCGGAAATAACGATACCGTAGAAGAAATGAAACTCTGGCTGCTCAAACAGAAGCAGACCCAACAGTGGAATTCTCCGGTAGCTACTGCCGATGCCGTCTATGCCTTACTGATGAAAGGCGTAAACCTGCTCGACAATCAGGGAGACGTGCGTATTGTCATTGCCAATGAGGTGCTGGAGACTGTCTCTCCAAGCAAGACTACCGTACCGGGACTGGGCTATATCAAACGCTCGTTTACACAGAAGAATGTAGTGGACGCCCGTAAGATAGAAGTCGAAAAGAGAAATCCGGGCATTGCGTGGGGAGCCGTTTATGCGCAATACTTGTCG
>ENA-OQAB01001287-OQAB01001287.1-human-gut-metagenome-genome-assembly--contig:-NODE-1287-length-11984-cov-2.285991_pt1 | contig 11984 bp, 9 predicted proteins | sample MGYA00242490_ERZ504517 | MGnify/ENA primary metagenome ERZ504517 (study PRJEB26092, sample SAMD00036298) | human gut metagenome | host: Homo sapiens | study: EMG produced TPA metagenomics assembly of...
GGTGTATCGTTCTTTCTTTTGACAGAAAATGCATTGTCCACCCTGCCTGGAATTTTCGCTGCTGCCTCATGAGTTTTCTCTGTTTAACTATGAGGTGGCCTTCAATACCATACCGCTTGTAAGATATTATATTAAATACGATTTTTGTTACCGTGGTACATACCTTCCTTGCCGTATTTTTTGCCCTGATGTGCGGTTATGCGTTTGCCAAGGGAAAATTTGTGGGAAAGCAGTTCTGGTTCATTTTCATGCTGGCGGTTATGATGATTCCCTTTGAATCCAGGATGGTGCCTCTGTATCTGCAGTACAAGAGCTGGGGGCTTCTGGATACTTATGCGCCGCTGCTTATGGGAGCCTGCGCTTATGTATACGGCATCTTTTTTGCAAGACAGAATATTGAGGCAATCCCGGATTCCCTGAGAGAATCCGCATATATTGACGGGGCCAGCGAGTGGAGGATTTTCCTTCAGATCATTATTCCGCTTTCCAAGCCGCTCATTGCAACCCTTTCCATCCTGCAGATACTGAGCAACTGGAACAGCTATCTGTGGCCTCTGGTCGTGATCAGAAGCTCCGAAAAGCAGCTGATATCCGTAGGCGTTTCCGTTTTCAACGCCCAGCAGGACTCCATTTATTACGGCCCCAGAATGGCGGTTGCCGTAATCAGCGCCATTCCGCTGAGCATCATGTTCCTCTTCCTGCAGAAGTATATTGTGCAGAGCGTGGCGGTAAGCGGTATTAAACAGTAAAGGAAAACAGCAATGGAAAAGCAATGGTGGCAGGATGCCTTAAGAGTGATTCAGTACAATCTGCAAATACAGGACACGGATAGAATGGTTCCTGAGGAAATCGCGGCGAAGGCCTGCGAGGCGGGGGCCAATGCCGTGGTAATAAATGCCGGGGGAATCTACGCCTGGTACCGCAGCAGGATCCCCTTTCATCATATCAATGAATATCTTCCTGCCAAAGGAAATCTTCTGGAGGATCTGATCCACTGCTGCCATGCGCTGGGGATTAAGGTTATCGGCAGGTTTGACTTCAGTAAAACCGATGATGTGGTTTATCTGCAGCATCCGGAATGGTTTGTGAAGGACAGTGAGGGAAAACCCGTATGCTACGGAAGCGGCCGTATGGGCAGCTGGTCGCTGCTGATGTCAACCTGCATTAACGGCGGATACAGAAATGAAGCGTTTGCCGTGAAGGTGATGGAGGAGGCCTTGGATTGCCTGGAGATAGACGGTATTTTCTATAACGCGCCCCATATGGAGGAGTGTTACTGCGAGAACTGCCGGAGAAAGTACCGCAGCCTGTATGCAAAGGAGCTTCCTGAAAATAAGAAGGATTGGGAGCCGGACTGGCAGACGCAGTGCCTTAAGGACAATATGAAACTGCTGTACCGCATCGTAAAGGAACGCAGAAAAGAGGTTCCGGTCATTCTTTACTATGGCACCTACCGCGAGGATGGTACGGGGCTGCCGGAGAATCTGGATCTGCGGTATGAAACGGCGGATATGGTATGCACGGAGGCGCAGGACATTCTTTCCGCGGGAAAGAAGAGGCTTCCTTTTTCCTGGAAGCCTACGCTGAACATGAAGCTGGGACAATATGCGGGGGAGGCGCCCAGGCCCTTTGGGATCATCCATTCCTGCCCCGGTATGGACTGGAGGCATACGGGGCTTCCGGCGGCGGAATATGAATTCTGGCTGAGCCAGATTCCAGCGGCCAACGGACAGCTGTGGCATTCGCTCACCGGCTTTGATGCGGTGATTACCGACAAAAGGCTGCTTCGGGTGATGAAAAAAAGTGACCCGCAGGGCGGCGCTTTCCGACAGCCTGATGCAGGAGGCGGTATCTGCGGCCCGGACCCTTCTTCTATGGAATGCGGGCGTCAGTGAGCTGGGCTTTACCCAGGGGCTGATGGACTGCCATATTCCTTTTGATATCATGGATATCTGGCATATGGATTTGGACCGGATGAAGACCTATAAAACAGTCATACTTCCCGGAGGCTTTCCCACGGACAGCGCTGTGACGGATATTCTGGGAAAATACGTGGAAGCGGGCGGAAGCCTTTATGCGGAAAAGACAGATGCCGCAATTACGCAGGCGCTTGCGGCTTTTGGGAATCCGGCCGGAAGCATGCACGGGGCATGACATATCGGCTGCCTACGGCGTTTTGGAACCGGAGGGTGAAGCGTTGAATCAGGCGCTTATGGAAACGAAGTATATTCCTGTGAAAGGGGAGCTTCATTATGTGTCGGCAGAAAAGAAGCGGTGAAGCTGATGACATTCATCCCACCCTTTGCACCGCCGGACGGCGTGGGGCGCCGCCGGAACGCGCCGGCCTGCCGGTAACCCATACCGGGATCCCGCTGCTGCTGGAAAACAGAGTGGGAAAAGGCAGGGTACTTACCGGATTTTTTGAACTGTCCCGTCTGATGCTGGAGATTGGGTTAGAGGATCAGAAACAGCTTTTTGGGAACTGCATTTCCTATCTGAACGGTGAGGAGACGGAATTTGACGGGCTTTGCTGCCGGAAGGGATTTTGCCTATCCTTACCGGGCAGGGGAGAAATTCCTTGTGCATCTGGTAAACGGCGTGGGCAGCCGTCCGCTGAAGAATACTGTGGAATGCCATCATCTGGAGTTTGCAGTCAGGGGCTGGAAGGAGGAGAAGGTATCCCGTGTTTTTTCCGCACTGGAGGGCGCGCCTGTTTCCTGGGAGGAAAGTGGCGGCTGGATCCGGATACGATTGGAAAGCCTTCTTGTTTGGGATATAATTGTAATGGAGTAAAGGAACCATAACAGTTCCTTATCGGGACTGTTACAGCGGCTCCGTCAGTGCTGCGCATTTGCGGGGCTGACCACAGGAAAAACGGGGAGTGCAGCGGATTTATTTATAGGACAGGAAAAACGAGGGGGACAGGAGCAGATGAGCTGGTGGACAGAAAAAGATTCAGGATGATACAAAACAATCTCCGGGATATTGATGCGGGGATGGATGTGGAAGCGTATGTGGAAACGCTGAAGGAGTTTGGGGCCAATGTCTGCATGGTGGGATGCGGAGGCATTACCGCATTTCATCCCACAAGGCTGGAATGTCAGAAAACCAGCCCCTATCTGAAAGACGATTTCTTTGGAAACCTTCTGCGCCGGTGCCATGAAAACGGCATCCGGGTGATAGCCAGGTTTGATTTCAGCAAAACGCATATCCAGTTTCTTACAACCCATCCGGAATGGTTCAGCAAGTCCATACAGGGTGAGCCGGTGCTTTACAATGATACGGCGGCGGCCTGTGTCAACGGGCCCTATCAGCAGGAGTGCTCCCTGCAGATTCTGGAAGAGGTGATCAGCAATTATCCGGTGGACGGGGTATTTTTCAATATGTTCGGTTACCAGACGAGGGACTACAGCGGCCGGTACGTAGGCATCTGCCAGTGTGAGAGCTGCCGGAAGCGTTTTGCGCTCTACAGCGGCGGCATGGAGCTGCCCACGCAGGAGAACGAGGAAGATCCTGTATATCGGAAATACCAGGAATTCAGGAAGTTTACCACGCAGGATCTGCTGGAGAAAATCTACAGGAAAGTAAAGGAGCTGAATCCGGAAACCGCCGTATGCACCTACAGCAGCAGGTATGTGGATCTGGTGAGGAGCGAGTCCAATTCTGCCGTGGATCGGCCGCTTCCCTTCTGGGCAATGGAAAGCGAAAGCAACGTTTCTTTTGTGCAGGAAACCTTTAACAACAGATTTTCAAGCAACTGCGTGATCAATGCCGTGGATATTTTTTACCGCTTCATGGGAGTCTCACCGTATCTGAATGAGCTTCGGCTTTACGGGGACATGGCGGCCGGGGGAAACCTGGACTGGTGCATCATCGGGGGTTTTGAAACCTATCCTGATAAAATGAATTTTGAGGGAACCAAAAGGGTATTCCGTTTCCATAAAAAATATGAGGACATTTTCAGCCGCCTGCAGCCCTGCGGGGAAATTCTTCTGGTAAATCCTGCGGGGGACGGGGAGGATGCCAGGAAGGAATATCTGGGCATCTATAAAATGCTGAAGGAAGCGCACCTTCCCTTTGAAGTAATGGACGGCAGGGAAACGGAGCTTCTGGCGGAAAAAGCGGATGCTTACCGCGTGATCATCCTGCCAGGAATAAAGGAGCTGCCGATAAAGGCTGCGCAGGCGCTGGAAAAAAGCGGCACTGTCATCATTGGGACCGGGCTTGCGCTGGAAAAGGACGGGACGCTTCTTACGAAGCTGTTTTCCGTAACGCTGAAAGAAAAGCTGGAGCCGGTGCGGGGCAGCTACATGCTCACCGAACCGAAAAGCGTTTTCCGGCATTTCGGAGAACGGGACTGGGTATATCTGGATAAGGAATACCGCTATATGGAACCGGAAGAAGGAAACCGAAATTATATGCCGTTGATTTCAGCCAGCATGTATGGGCCGCCGGAGCGCTGCTTCGGCCATGAGGTGACGGAGCAGAGCTGTGTTTCCATAAGGGAAGGCAAGTCCGTTTATTTTCCATGGATGCCGGGACAGCTCTATTATTCCCAGGGATATGAGGATTTTAAAAATTTGTTCCTGGATGTGCTCTGGAAGGACGGCCTGCAAAGGGAACCGGGGCAGGGAGGACTGATAAGCGTGGAGGCGCCGTCCTGTGCGGAGGTGCTTTTCCACCGCTGCGGGGAGGATAAATACCTGCTGCAGATTTTAAATTACTCCGGATTTAACGGCACTACCTTTTCTGAACCCCTGCCTTTGGAGGCGAGTTTTACCTTCCCCGGGCTGGAGGTGAAGAAGGCTCAGTGCCTGGAGGCGGACGGCAAAAGAAAAATTGCCTGTGACGGTAAACTGAAGGTTCCTGTAAAGGGATTGTATAAGGCGGTACTGATTACTGCAAAGGAGAGGTGAGAATGGAACCCTGGTATCAGAGGACTTTTTTATGGGGACAGGTAAATCTGACCGAGGATGATCCGGTCAGATGCGATCTGTCTTTCTGGCAGGATTACTGGAAAAAGACCGGTGTGGAAGGCGTTATTATTAACTGCGGGGGAATTGTCAGCTATTACCGCAGCCGTTTTTCCTATCAGTATAAGGCGCAAGGGCTTGGGGAGCAGGACTATTTCGGACTGTGGAACCAGGCGGCCAGGGAAGCGGGACTTACCGTGATTGCCAGAATGGATATCAATTGTACCACGAAGGAAATGTATGACAGATATCCGGAGTGGTACTGCCGGGACAGGGAAGGGCGGCCCATCCTGAGTCAGGGAAGGTATATGGCCTGTGTGAACGGAGGCTATTACCAGGAGTTTATTCCGGAAGTGTTCCGTGAAATCATAGAAAAATATCATCCGGACGGCTTTGCGGACAACAGCTGGGCCGGGCCGGGAATTAAAACCATATGCTATTGTGAGAATTGCAGGAAGCTTTTCTTAGAGGAATGCGGCTGCAGCCTGCCGGAAAAAGCTGACTGGGAGGATCCGGTATACCGGAAATGGGTCAGCTGGAGCTATGCTACCAGAGTGAGAAACTGGAAATATTTTAATCAGGTGACCTCGGACTGTGGCGGGGAGGACTGTAAATGGTTCGGAATGCTGAATGCGGACCCGTTTTCCACCGGGGGAAGGTTTTATGATATCAAAAAACTTGTGCAGGATGCGCCGTTTATTTTCTGTGATCATCAGTCCAGGGACCGCAGCAGCGGCTTTGCGCAGAATTCCCTGAACGGGGCGCTGCTGCGGCTGGCTGCCGATGAGAATATAATTGTGGCGGAGAGCATGGCGCACTATTACAAAGGAGAGCGTACCTTCCGGCTTTCTGCGGGGCAGCGGCAGGAGGTACGCAAGTGGATGCTCACGGGGCTGGGCGGCGGGATCGCACCCTGGTTCCATTTTGTGGGAGGCGGTACGCAGGATAAGCGGAAGTTTTCCATTTCCCGGGATCTGTACCGTTTTGTGGGAGAAAATAAGAAGTGGTTCAGGAACCGTACAAATACGGCCAATGTGGGCGTGGTATGGAACCAGGAAAGCGCCATTTATTATGGAAGGGACAGGGCGGAGGAACGCAGTGCTGCCAGCTTTAAGGGAATGACGGAAAGCCTGTCCAGGGCGGGAATCCCTTTTCTGCCGATACATGCCGATGATATTGGAAAATATGGGGAGCGCCTGCAGCTTTTGATCCTGCCAAACCTTGCCATTTTAAGCGAAAGCCAGGAGGCGGCAGTGAGGGAGTGGCTTAAGCAGGGCAAGGATCTGCTGCTCACCTCGGATACTGGGCTGTATGACGCGCAGGGGGAATGGAAGGGCGCGGGCGCGCTGTATGAGGATATGGGGCTCAGGGTATGTGGAAAAGAGGAAGGGATTACCGGATCGGGTGAGGATAACTGGATGGTGCATGACAGCCATACCTATCTGGAAATAACACAGCCCGGCCATCCGGTATTTAAGTATACGCCGGACACACAGCTTTTGCCCTTCGGAGGCAGGCTGCGGGTAACAGAAAACGCAGGGGCCTTGCAGCCTCTTGGCAGTTACATCCCTGCCTTCCCCATTTATCCGCCGGAATTTTCCTGGATCAGGGAAAAAAGCGGGGAAGCGGCTGTTTATGCCGGAGAATTGGAAAGCGGTTCCCGGGTGGTATATTTTCCGGCGGATATTGACCGCTGCTATGCCAGATACCATATACCGGATCACCGCAGGCTGTTGGAGGGCGCGGTGAGATGGGCGGGGCGGGAGAGCTTTCCGGTTTCCGTGGAAGCGCCGGCCCATGTGAATTGCAATGCCTACCGTCATTTCTGCAGGGAGGACGGAGGGCAGGAGGAAAGTAAGGATGGAAGCAGGAGCAGCGGGCAGGGCCGGGATCGGGAAGGCGGAAAAACGGACTGTCTCCTGATTCATCTGGTAAACCTGGCCGGCTGTGACGTCCCTCTGGGAGCGCTGGAAGCCAATCTTCCCATCGGACCCGTGCGGATAACTTTGCGTGTACCGGAAGCAGGGGAGGAAGCCGTCAGCCTTATTTCAGGAGAGCATATCAGGATAACGGAAGAAAACGGAGAACGGGTAATCCTGCTTTCAAGGCTGGAGGAGCAGGAACTTTTAACCGTCAGCCTGAATTAAAAAACAATCAAATACCCCGCTGCAAGCAACGGGGTATTTGACCCTCGCGGCAGTCGCCAAATATCCATGCAAGCATGGCTACTTGGCTCGTTGCTCGCGGGAATAAAAGCACGTGACCGTGCGGAATGGAGAGAATGAAGATGAATATCGTATTATTGGAATCCCTTGGAATTCCGGAAGCGGAATTAAAGAAATATGCACAGGAGCTGGAAAAGGAAGGACATACCTTCCGCGCTTACGAAAAGAACACGGATCCGGCTGTCCAGATAGAAAGGGCGAAGGATGCGGATGTGATTATGCTGGCCAATATGCCGCTGTCGGGTGAAGTCATAAGAAGCTGTCCCTCCCTTCGGTTCATTGATGTGGCCTTTACCGGCGTGGATCATGTGGATTTGGAAGCTGCAAAGGAGAAGAAAATTGCGGTAAGCAATGCTTCCGGCTATTCCAATGAATCGGTGGCGGAGCTGGTGCTGGGAATGGCAATCGATCTGTTCCGTAAGGTTCCCCAGGTGGAGAAGCGGTGCAGGGAAGAGGGCACAAAGGACGGCCTGGTAGGCCGGGAGCTGAAAGGGCATACGGTGGGGATCATCGGTTACGGCGCCATAGGCTCGCGCGCGGCGGAGCTGTTCCATGCCATGGGCTGCAGGATTCTGGCTTTTTCCAGACACAGAAAAGAAAATGTGCCGGATTATGTTACCTATGTGACGCTGGAGGAGTTGCTTGGACAGTCGGATATCGTTTCCCTGCACTGTCCGCTGACGCCTGAAACAAGAGGGCTGATCAATGCGGAGAGGATTGCGCTGATGAAGAAAACAGCTGTGCTCATCAATGCGGCGAGAGGACCGGTGGCAGACTCCCGTGCGCTGGCGGATGCGCTGAATGAAGACCGGATCGCAGGCGCCGGGGTGGATGTCTTTGAAATGGAACCGCCGGTGCCGGCAGACCATCCGCTTCTGCATGCGAAAAACTGTCTGGTAACGCCCCACGTTGCTTTTGCATCGGAGGAATCCATGAAGCTGAGGGCGGATATTGTATTTGACAGCCTGCAGGAGTGGCTGAAGGGCGGACAGGTCAATACGGTGCTTCCGAGGGCGTGAACAATACAGGAGCATTTGCATATGAATAAATATTGGTATCAGGAGCAAGTAAGAATTTTGCAGACCGTGCTCCGGGAAAAGGACGCCGCGCAGTATGATGCGGCCGCGGTAGTCCGGTACATGAAGGAAACAGACAGCAACTGCCTGGTAGTCAACGCGGGCGGCGTGATGGATTTTTTCCCGAATAAAACGGAATTGGGCAGGCCGGGCAGATTCCTGGGCAGCCAGGATATCCTGAAAAGTCTGGTAAAGGAATGCCATGAAAATCAGCTCCGTATAATTGTGAGAGTGGATTTCAGGGGCGTGGAGAAGGAACGGTACGAGCAAAAGCCCCACTGGTTCGGACAGAATGAGGACGGCTCCCCGCTGATGGGATGGAATGACCGGATTTACAGGCCCTGCTATACCAGTTTTTACGGAAGCGGCCATGCGGAGGAATTTATCCGGAAGCTGTTACAGGAATATGATGTGGACGGCGTGTGGGAAAACTGTGTGATCTTCGGTTACGGCCCCTGCTATTGTCCCGGCTGCAGAGAAAGCTTCCGGGCCTACAGCGGCAGGGAGATTCCCTTCGGCGCCGATTATGCTTCCGGGGAATTCCGGGAATACAGGGAATGGAAATCCATCCGCGCCAGGCAGCATATGGACAGGATGCGGCGCACGGTAAAAAGCTTCGGGGAGGATAAGGCATATGTCTCCGAAATCTTCGGCATGTACCATGTCTCCACATCCCTTACCTCAGGAATCGATCTGTATGACGCCAAGGATAAATTTGATTTTCTGGTCAGTCCGCTGTTCCTGGACGGCAGCGCGCAGCCGGAGAAAAAATATGAGGATTACAGCCACGCGGCTTCCGGCATCCGTTTTTTAAAGGCCATTGCGCCGGAAAAGCAGAGCGTCGCCCTTTCGGGAGGGAACGGAACAAAATGGCGGTACGTAACAGCGCCCCGCCTGGAAAACCGGATATGGCTGTGGGAAGCGGTCAGCGCGGGAGGAAACCTGTGGAACAACTACTTTAACGGACAGTATCCGGGAAACGCCGTGGACAGAAGAAATGCGGGCGGGGAAAAGGAAATTTACCATTACCTGAAGGAAAACGCGCCGTTTCTGAACGGGCAGATACCGGAAGGGGAAACCGGTATCTTTTATTCCAGGGCCACCCGGGATGTGTGGGGAAAGGACAGCATGGCGGAGGATGAATACGGGACCTTCCTCCGGGGCGTGGAGCGGGTTTTGTTTGACTGCCATATCCCTTACCGTTTTGTGCCGGATCTGGATTTCTCCGATGAAAAATTAAAGGGACTGAAGGTGCTGCTGCTGCCCAATGCAGCCTGCCTTAGCGAAGAGCATATGGAGGTTATCCGCCGTTTTGTGGAAAACGGCGGCGGGCTTGTGGCTTCCTTCAGGACCTCCCTTTATGATGAAAAAGGACGCAGACGGCCGGATTTTGGCCTGAAGGATGTGTTCGGCTGTTCTTTTACAGGAATTGTCAAAGACACCAGATGGGACAGCTACCAGAAGGTGAGGATGGCGCACCCGGTTTTTGCAGGCATGGATATTGAGCGGACGGAAATGATAATGAATGAGGAGGAGACTCTTCTTTGCACAAAACAGAAGGCGGATTATGATATGGCGGCCTCCTATGTGCCCCCGATTTACAACCAGCCGCCGGAATATGCCTGGATACCGGAGGAAGAGACAGAATATCCCACCATACTGACAGGGCAGTATGGAAAAGGCAGGGTGGTCTATTTTTCCAATCAGACGGATAAAGCCTGCTTTACAAACGGCCATGAGGATTTTATCAATACCTACCGGAACGCGGTGGAATGGGCGGCAGGCAGGAACTTCTCTTTCACCGCCCGGGCGCCGGAGAGCGTGCACATTTCCCTGACCTGTGATCGTAAGAAGGGCGGCAGGAAGGTAATTTCCTTTGTGAACACCACCTCAGGGCCTTTCCGGCCAATACGCAGCCTTCAGCCGGTATATGATCTGGAGGTAAGGCTTCGGGGCGTTTCCCTGAAAAAAGCGGAAATCCTGCGGGAAGAAAGCCGGATAGAAGTGGAAGAAGAGATGGTGCAGAAAGACAGGGAAATCGTGATCCGGATTCCCTGCCTGCAGGAATTTTCAGCCGTATTTCTGGATACGGAGGAAGGAAGAGAAGGCTGAAGGTCCCTTTTAAACGACTGATTGATGCAGTATCGCAGGCGTTCCTGCGATATACAGGAGGTATATGATGAAAGAAAATATAGAAGCTTATTTTCAGGTGGGAACCATTTTGTGGATGAGTTATCCGCCCGCCATGTACGGACAGTCCTTCGGAAGCTATGAGGACTCGCTGCTTAAGGTTCTCAGGGATGATTTTTTCAGCTGTATTGAGCTGACGCAGATCAAGGACGATAAGCTCAGGGAACGGGTGAAGCACCTGCTTTCCCAGTCCCATATGAAGGTTTGCTACGGCGCGCAGCCCAGGCTGCTTTCCACCGGCTTAAACCCCAATGATATCGACGAAGAAGGACGAAAAAGGGCGGAGGAAACGCTGCTTGAAGGAATCGATGAGGCCGCTTATCTGGGGGCTGAAGGGATAGCCTTCCTGGCAGGAAAATGGCAGGAGGAAACAAAAGAGCAGGCCTATGGACAGCTTTTGAAAACCACGGTTCATCTGTGTGAGTATGCCAAAAGCAAAGGAATGTATGTGAACCTTGAAGTCTTTGATTATGACTGTGATAAAGCAGCGCTGATAGGCCCTGCGCCGCTGGCGGCAAGGTTTGCCGCAGATGTGAGGACAAAATGCCCGAATTTCGGACTGCCTTGTGGATTTGTCCCATTTTCCCACCACTATGAAACGAGCCGGTTTGTGATACAGAGCCCTGCGCCCCTATATCACCCATCTTCATATAGGAAACGCGGTGATGCAGCCCGGCTGTGATGCCTATGGGGATAAACACCCCCCGTTTCGGCTATCCTAACAGCGCCAATGACACGATGGAGCTACTTGACTTTTTCCGGGTTTTAAGGCAGGAGGGCTTTTTCAGGAAGGAAGAGCCGATGGCGCTGTCCATGGAGGTTTCCCCAAGGCCGGAGGAGGATGCGGATATCGTGCTGGCAAATACAAAAAAGGGTGCTGAGGAGAGCCTGGGCACTGCTGGAGGATGAAAAGGACTGAGAGCAAATATGAAAATAGTTATATTAGACGGATTTACGGAAAATCCCGGCGATTTAAGCTGGGATGGGCTGAGGGACTGCGGGGATCTTACGGTTTACGACAGGACGCCGGCCGATTTGACAGCGCAGCGTATGCAGGGCGCAGAAGCCGTGTTTACCAACAAGACCATAATTTCCGCGGAAATCATGGAGAAATGTCCGGCGCTGAAATTCATCGGAGTTCTGGCAACCGGAGTGAATATTGTGGATATAAAGGCCGCCTCCGACAGGGGAATTGTGGTATCCAACGTACCGGCCTACGGTACGGCTTCCGTGGCTCAGTTTACCATGGCGCTTCTGCTGGAGCTGTGCCATCATGTAGGCGCCCATTCCCAGGCGGTAAAAAACGGGGAATGGGGCAGCTGCCCTGATTTCTGCTTCTGGAAGTATCCGCTGACAGAGCTTGCCGGAAAAACAATGGGCATTATCGGCTTTGGCAATGTGGGACGGACCGTTGCCCGTATGGCGCTTGCCTTTGGGATGAAGGTGCTGGCGTACAGCCACCATGAAATTCCGGGAGAGCTCTTAACGGATGGAATCAGAAGCGTGGATTTGGAGGAGCT
>ENA-OQAB01001288-OQAB01001288.1-human-gut-metagenome-genome-assembly--contig:-NODE-1288-length-11980-cov-1.649118_pt1 | contig 11980 bp, 13 predicted proteins | sample MGYA00242490_ERZ504517 | MGnify/ENA primary metagenome ERZ504517 (study PRJEB26092, sample SAMD00036298) | human gut metagenome | host: Homo sapiens | study: EMG produced TPA metagenomics assembly of...
AAGCCCCGTACCAAGCTAGACTGTAAAAGTCTTTCAACATGAGAGAGAGCTCGCCTACTGGGGCATATCGGGCATCACGGTAGAGGTGCTGCACCGTTACGGGGTGGTGTCGCTCGCCGAGTACCGGAGCGAGACAAGGGAAGGCAAGACGTTCGGCTTTACTTCAACCCCGGCGGAACCGATGTTCGGCTACACGGGGGGAAATGGGGCGTGAAGGTGTACCGCCGTTATCGGAAGTGCGTTTCGTCTATGGCGGTCATACGGGCGACAACTACTGTTTCGGTCTGGAACAACTGCCCTCGAAGGGCGACCTGCTCTTCCTCACGGGTGGCGAGAAGGACGTGATGACGCTTGCGGCTCACGGTTTCCAAGCCATCTGCTTCAACTCGGAAACCTCGGTAATCCCGGCGAAGACCGTCCGGAAGCTCGTCTATCGCTTCAAGCACATCGTGCTGCTGTACGACACGGACAAGACGGGGCTGGAATGCTCGGAGAAGCACCGGGTACAACTGTCGGAGTACGGTGTTAAACGGCTGGTACTACCGCTGCCGGGGACGAAATCAGAGAAAGACGTGACGGACTATTTTAAAGCCGGACACACACGGGAGGATTTGATGGGGCTGTTCCTGAAACTGCTCGACACGCTGTACGGGGACACGATGGCGGTACTGAAATCGTGTGAGATCGATTACGACTGCCCGCCGGAGCAGGCAGTCGCTATCGTGACCGCCGGGGACGTGCCGTTAGGCTCGGAAGAGAACATACTCTGCATCACGGGCGGAGAAGGGACGGGCAAGAGTAACTATACCGCCGCGTTGGTCGCCGGGGCAATTATGGAACGGGAGGAGGACGCGGACCTTCTTGGGGTGAAGGTGGAACCGAACCGAAAGGGGCGTGCGGTGCTGCTGTACGACACGGAACAGAGCGAGCAACAGCTCTACAAGAACACGGGGCGGCTGCTGCGGCGTGCCGGTCGGGAGAAAATGCCGCCTTACCTGCACGTGTACTGCCTGACGGGGATGTCGAGGAACGAGCGGCTGACCGCCATCATCCAAAGCATGGACAAGTACCACTACCTGCACGGGGGCATCCATCTGGTCGTCATCGACGGAGTTGCCGACCTGATCCGTTGCTCCAACGACGAGGCGGAGAGCGTGGCGCTGGTTGACGAAATTTACCGCCTAGCGGGAATTTACCGCACGTGCATCACCGCCGTGGTACATTTCGTGCCGAACGGGTTGAAGTTGCGGGGACACTTGGGCAGCGAGTTGCAGCGGAAGTCGGCGGCTATCCTCTCCATCGAGAAGGACGAGAACCCGGAGGTGTCGGTGGTGAAGGCGTTGAAGGTCAGGGACGGCAGCCCGCTGGATATTCCGCTGATGCAGTTCAGGTGGGACAAGCAAGCCGGGATGCCCGTCTATGTGGGCGAGAAGCCGAGGGCGGAGAAAGAGAAGCGCAAGGAGAAGGAGCTGGCGGAGATGGCACGGGAGGCGTTCGCCCGGCAGGAGAAGTACGGCTACATCGAACTGTGCGAGCTGATACAGGAGATGCTGGAAGTGAAGGAACGGACGGCGAAAGGCTATATCCGCTATATGCGGGAAAAGGAAATCATCGAAAAGGAGGGCGACTGCTATGTACACGGACAGGGAAGAGTTTGAGGGCTGGATGGAGCGCATCATGGAACGCTTCGACCGGACGGAGAAATTGCTGGAAAGGGTGCTGAAGAAGAACAACACGCTCGACGGCGAGGAGGTGCTGGACAACCAAGACCTGTGCCTGCTGCTGAAGGTGGGCATCCGCACGCTGCAACGCTACCGTGCCATCGGGGTGCTGCCGTACTTCACCATCAGCGGCAAGGTGTTCTACCGCACGAAGGACGTGCACGAGTTCATCCGCACCCGTTTCGCCGACGTGGAGGAACGGGCTGCGAAACGCAAGGAGAAGGAAGCCCGGAAAGAGGAAAGGCGCAGGAAAAGGGGGCTGTTCCCGTGAGAATGACATTTTTCTGACGGTGCTTTTAGTGGATGAAGCCCTGCCGGATCGTGAGATTAGGCGGGGCTATTGTTTTGTTATTCGGGAAGTTTCATTATCTTTGTTCGCACGAAGACAGAAGGCGGTGCTCTCGGGCACGGTCGCTGTCGTGACATAGAAGATTCATGCCCGGCTTGGAAGCAGGCGGGGATTGATATACATATTGTACGTTCGCTGAACGTCTTGAAGTAAAAAACTGGTAATTTTTGATAAGCAAGACGAATGGCGCAATGTTCATGCTGTATGCTTATACGGCGTGGGCTTGCCTATTCTGCTTATCGGGTAATACCAGTACCTTTACTTCGGAATAGCGTGAGTTCACGCTGTTCTTTTTGGTGCGAGGCGGGCATAATCCTTAAAAACACATTGATATGAAACAGATTACCTTGCACGTGTACCAATCCATTGACGGTTGTCCGGTCAGAGCGGACAAGTATTTCGATGCGGCGGTGGATGCCTCCGGCTGCGTGCTGATCGACGAGGAAACTTACCTGCGCATTTACCTGAACCATCTGGGCTGGCCGCTCACGGCAAAAGAGACTTTGGTCGTGACGGACGGCTGTATCGACCTGACGGAGAAGGAACGGGTGCGGTTTGTTACGGGGGATGCGGTGGCGGAACTGCGTCGGATAAAGGAAGGCGGCGACGGTATGGTGGCGGCTTACGGAGCGGGAAACCGGGGGCTTTTGCTCTTGGATAACGGGCTGGCGGACGAAATCGTGGTGACGACGGTGCCGGTATTGGTCGGCGGCGGTGAGAAGGCTCTGGAGTGCGGGCTGAACGACGGCAGGGCGTGGATCGTGCGGTCGAGCAAGGTATTGGAGGAGGGGAAAATCCGGACAGTGTACAGGGAAGGTATGCCCATGAAATGCAAAAAGCCACTGAAAAGTGGCTCTGGCTATTCAAGAAAGAATAGCGATTCTTTAAATATGTTGCAATATATAGGTCATTTCATATAGAAATCACAAATTATTTGCCATACTTTTTTTTGAGCCACTATAAAAATACTGTTTAATCACAAAAATCAAGGGTACAAGACCTTGAAATCCCGTGGGCTGCCGCCGTCTGTCAAGCCGTCCTGCCGGAGCCGCCGGAGGGTCTCGGCTGCCGATCCGCTGCCGAAGTTGCGGACACAGTACAGGCGGGAGAAGCGGAAGCGGCGGAGGTGGACGAGCAGGTGCTCCACGGTGAAGACGCCCAGCTCCCGGCACGCCCGGACGATGCGCTGCGACAAGCCGAAGGTGTCGAGCGGGGTATCGAGCAGGCGGCGGAGCCTGCCCGGTCTGCCGGGCTTGCCCCGCTGTTGCGCCACGTCCTCGTAGATGGTGGCGACCCGGTTGCGGCTGAACAGGGCGGCAAGGGATGCGCCGTCGATCATCAGGATGCCGTCGAAACGGGCGTAGGCGATGTGGTTGCCGTTCATCCAGAGGGTGATGCGCAGCTCGTCCGTGCCGCAGAGCCGGGCGGCTTCCGCCACGGTGATCCAACCGATGCCGTTCATCGCCTGCGCTCCTTTCCTTTGGGCTTGTCCGTGCGGGGCGGGAACCCGTACACGGTGCGGAAGTCCTTGTCGAAGGTGAGGTACGCATCGAAGGGCTTGCCGTCCCTGCTCCTGAAGCCTTTGATAAGGGATGTTTTGCCTTTGGTCACGAGGTCGGCAATCTGGCTGTCGGTGAGCTGCTTCTCCCCCTTGTTGCGGAAGACGGTAAGCCCACAATCGACGTTGCTGCACTTGGCGACCTTCGGGTAAAGGAGGATGCGACCGGAACGGCACTTGGGACACGGGATATGTCCGCCGTCCGCCACCGATACCTGCACTTGCAGGAGTTCTTCGGTAATCTGGGCGGCATAGACCTCGATGCCCTTGCGGAAGGTGTCGGGATTCATCTCCCCGCTCTCGATCTTGGCGAGGGCGGTCTCCCACTGCCCGGTCATCTCGACATCGGCGATGCGCTTGTCCTTCACTATCTGATACACGGCAAGCCCCTTGTCGGTCGGCACGAGGCTCTTCTTCTCCCGGCGCACGTAGTCACGGGCAAAGAGGGTCTCGATGATGGAGGCACGGGTGGCGGGCGTGCCGATGCCGTTCCCTTTCAGGCTGTCCCGCAGCTCGTCGTCTCGCAACTCCCTGCCGCAATGCTCCATCGCCGAAAGGAGGCTGCTCGTCGGTGTGCAGGGGACGGGGCTTGGTCTGTTTCTCCAGCGCACTCCGCCGATTGCAGGGGGAAAGCCTCGCCGGGCTGCAAGGGCGGCAAAGCGGCTGTACCCTCGTCGTCCTCGTCCCGCTCGTTCCGCACGGCACGCCATCCGGCAGACCTGACGACCGTTCCCTTGGCGGTGAACACGCTGTTTCCCGCCGTGAAGGAGACGGTGGTAACATCCTTGAGGCAACGGGCGGAGAAGGCTTCGAGCAGGCGGGCGGCTACCATGTCGTACACCGTGCGCTCGTCGGCGGACAGCTCGCCGGGCAGACACTCGGTGATGATGAGCGCATGGTGGTCGGTAACTTTCCCCGCATCCACGCTGCGGCGGTTGAGCGAAGCTCCTTTCAGGGCGGCGGCATGGGCGGCGAAAGCCGGGTACCGCTTCAGCAGTGCGATGCGGTCGGGTATCTCGTCGAACACATCGTCCGAGAGGTAGCGGGAGCCGGTACGGGGATAGCTCAACACCTTCTTCTCGTAAAGCGACTGGGCGATGGAGAGGGTCTTGTCTGCCGAGAAGCCGTACCTGCCGTTCGCCTCTTTCTGCAAGGCGGTCAGGTCATAGAGCAAGGGAGGTTCTTGGCTCACCTCCCTGCGCTGCAAGTCGGCAACCTCCACCGTCCCCGTTGCGGTTACAGCGCCGAGAGCGGCATTTGCCGCCGGAAGGGTTTCGTAACGCAATTCAGAGATGGCGGCGAAGGGCGTGCCGTCCTTTTCAGCCGTGACCTTCAGCCGGTAATAGGTCTGCGGGGTGAAATCCCTGTTCTCCAGATAACGGGAGCAGATCATCATCAAGGTGGGCGTCTGCACCCGTCCGAGGGAGTAGATGCCCTGCCCGGCGGCGATGCTGAGAGCTTGGGTGGCGTTCAGCCCAATCTCCCAGTCGGCGATGGCACGGGCTTCGGCGGCACGGTAGAGGTTGTCGTAGTCGCTTCCGGGCTTGAGGTTATCCAGCCCCTCCCGGATGGCACGGTCGGTCAGCGAGGAGATCCAGAGGCGCAGGCAGGGTTTGCGGCAGCCAAGGTAATTGTAGATGTACCGATGAATGGCTTCGCCTTCACGCCCGGCGTCGGTCGCCACGACGATACGGTCGGAACGGTCGAAAACCTCCTTGATGACCTTCAACTGTTTGAGCACGCCGGGGTCGGGCTTGTACTCCTTTCCCTCCCGTATCTGGCGGGGAATGTACTTGAACTCCTGCGGCAGAATGGGCAGGTTCTCACGCCGGAAGCCCGTGTAGCCGTATGCTTCGGGCATGGCAAGCTGGACGAGATGGCCGAACGCCCAGGTAACGAGGTAGCCGTTACCTGAGAGGTAGCCATCGTGCCGCTCTCGGACATTCAACACGTTTGCTATATCCTTCGCTACGGAAGGCTTTTCAGCGATAACTGCTGTAATCATATTTCTTTAAAATTTAACGGTTTGACAAAAGTTATCCCGTCGTCCGGACGGGATAACCGTGTAATTCATTTACAGAGTGGCGGGGGAAATCAGCGGCGGACACCCCGGCTGCGCTTGGGCTTGTCGGGCTGTTCCTGCTTCTGTGACTGTTTCCGTTCCTCTTTCTGCTCCTGCTTGCGCTCCTGCTGCTGTTTCTGCTCCCCGGTGGGGCGCTGCTGTGCGGATTGCAGGGCTTCTTTCAGGTTGCGGGTCGCCTCTACGGTCTTGCCCTCGGAATTGACCGCCACCTGCACCTCGTTCTCCACGGCGGGCTTGACACGCCCCTCTTCGAGTGCCGCCTTGTAGTCCTTGGGAAACATGAAGGCGGGCTTCTCGCCGGGCTTCCATGTGATGTAGCCTTGGTAGGCTTTTCCTTTCTTGTCCACCAGACCGGAGACCTTGACCGTTCCCCCGGCTTCGAGTTCGAGGCGGGACTTCTCGGTAAGCTCCTGCTTGCGGAAAGTCTTCGGCACCTCCTGATTGGCGGTCTGTTTCAGGTTCGTCTTGTACGCATCCATCGCCAGCTTGCCCCGGTCGCCGAAGAGAAATTCGAGCTGCATCTTGGCTGCGCTGAACTGTACGGGAGCCGGGTAGATCTTGGGTTGCTCCCCCTCCTTGGCTCTGGAAAGGAACTGGCAGACCACCGCCTCGCCCTGTTTGAGCCGGGCTATTTCGTCCGGGGTGAAGGTATGCCCGTTCTTCTCCGCCGGGATATTGACCTTGGAGAGCGGGAAAGCGACCAGCTCGTTGGTCTTGAGGTTGCGGCTGACAAGGGCTTCGACCTGCTCGCCCGCCCGGTTGGTGACGGTCGCCGGGTGCCCCATGTTGCCCGTCTGCCGGAGCACCTGCTTGTCGGAGTCGGTGATGTCGTAACCGAAGAACTGCTTCTGCATCTTCTCCGGGTCGAGGATGCCGTGGCTGCAAACGGTCAGCCTGCCGTCCGTGCCGGGTTTGAGCGAGAGCTGGCTATCGTTGCTGTGCGAGATGCCCTCGAAGTGGAAATGCACCCGGACGGTCTTGTCGGTCTGGAAGCCCCGGAGCATCTGGTCGAGCATCCCGTTGCCCTCGATCTGCTCCCGCTGCACGCCGAGGGCGGCGAGGCTGTTCCAGTCGATGTCCTCCGGGCGGTACTTGTACTGCGGGTTCTGTTCGGTCTGCCCGGCGGACTGCTGCGGCGCACCCTCCGGCTGTTGCTGCTGCCCGGCTTGGGTCTGCTGCTGTGCCTGCACGGGCGGCTGCACCTCGTACTGCGCAACGAGCGGCTCGCCCGTCTTGACGGACTGGCTCTCCCGTTGCCGGAAATCGGCGGCTACCCGCTGCACCTCCTCTTCCGGCACACGGAAGAAATGGAAGCGGGTCGGGTCTTTCAACTGGTTCCAGAGGTTGGAAAAGAAATTCGAAAACATATCGCCGTGGCGATCCACCCGCAGGAGGTCGTTGTTGTCCTCCAAGGGATTCTTGGTCTGTAACTCGCCGTCCTTTACTCCGCTGACGGCTTGGAGCGTGCCTTTCTCGTCCATGACGAGCAGGATGTCCATTAACTGCTGGCTGCTGTCCGGTTGTTCGTCCATAATCTGAAAAAATTTAAATGGTGAATATTTTTAAGGTTCCGATTGAAACCGGACGTAAAGATATGGGATGAATGCTGGAAACGTGCAATTTACGGCTTAGGTATCCTCGTTTGTCCTCCTGTTCGTAGATTTGTCACATTCCGGTTCGAGAGTAATTGAAGTTTTGATTTTCTCGTGACCTTTTTACCCCGAATAAACTGTAAATAAAAATATCACTGCAAAATTATATATGGTACATACGTGTAGAATTATTTTCGATGCTGTCCGAACTTATCGGAAATTTTATGAAGAAAGGGGAATATTTGCGTCATATGCGGGTATTTTCATCTGTCCGTTTTCCACGGGGTTATTCGTGTGTGGCCTTGTACCAAGAGGTCGTACCTTTCAGTAAGGCCATGGGATTGGTGCTCGGGTCCGAGATCGTTATACCCGAGAAAGTATGTATGGGAAGGGGCCCTTTGGTCCTGGAATAAAATTTACCCGTATGGGTTTTATAGGGAACAAGCCGCTCCAGCTGTTCCCTGAAGCGGGCTGTCAGGACAGGGTCAGAGCAGAGGGTGAGGACATAATCGGCAAAGTCATAAAGATGACGGGGGTGTATCCTCCAGTCCCTGGAGTTCTCTTGTAGGGAATCATCGAAAAACATACCTGGTCATTGATACTTTTCATGATAGCAGCCATATTATCTAATTCAGAGCAATCTGTCACAGCCAGTGTCCCGCAGGGCATCATTTCATAGGTTGAATAAAAGTCGTGGAATCCTTCGCAAAGGGATCCGTAATCAGGATTTCCCAGCAGGAACTCCCCCACAGTGGCGTAAGGCATTCCGTATGCCATCATTTCACTGGTAGAGGCTATAAGAAATCTTGTGGCTTCTTTCAGTTCATAGGCAACCTCTACGGATGACATATAGCAATCGTCAAACAGGATATACTCCACTTTTGACGCCCGCGCCTACAATCCCCCGGGCCAGGGTACCCACGTCCGTTTGGAACTCCCGGGTCAGTCCCCCGAAATAGCGTGTCAGCGGCTGCTCCTGATACTCCCAATGCTTTTTCATCCGGAAAAGGGAATCCGCCTGTGTACCGTCCACGGGAAGCCATCCCATGCCATGGGAACCTATGATCATAGCGTAAACCGGAGCAGGAGCAAATTCCTGCACGTCGTTCAATATCCCCGTTATGCCCTCCACCGTAGTAAACCCCGAAGTGCCATACCTTTTCAGCGTTTTACGATCGCACTTTCCTTTGGAATGTATGATCTCAAACATCGTGGCTTCCGTAGAGCTCGTGGACATAAACACGAGAATTCTTTCATGCTCCAGTCCCCTTCTGCTTACACACGCCTCCATATCCGCGATATTGGTGTAAAAATAGCCTGTCAGGTCAGTGGACCACGGCAGAAACATGAATAACGTTTTCCGATTTTCCATGGCTTCCCCGAGCTCTTCCTTTTCACATGAAAGAAAAATAAGGGAACAGCACACGAAAAGCAGGATACTGGTCCATGTATAAATTTTCCGTGGAGCTTTCATCTTGCGTATGCGATTAATCGGTGAAAAAAATGGTTGACACTGCCCGATTTTACAACCAGATAAGGTCCCTTTACCGCCAGGCTACGGCAAAAAAGGACCCCGGATCCATGTCATATGTTCAAGAGAAATCTCCGGGGCATATTTCCCGGAATTCCTCCGGAGCGGAAATATCTTCCTCGGATATTTCCACGTGTTCCACGCCGTCCTGTCCTCTTATCATGCAGGAAAACATCTCCGCCCCGTCCAGACAGGAAAATACCTCGTGCCTCGGTTCTCCGTTTTCAAACCAATAAACGCAATATTCCTTCATCGTAGTAAAAAATCAGTATTTACCGGCACGATCTCAAGTTCGATACCGAATTCTTCCATCTGCTGACGGATATTCCCGCAAGCCAGTTTCTCCCTGGCCGCTTCAATCCCCGTGAAGGCATCGTATCCTTTCGGTGCGGATACAATTTTCCCTTCTAATACCGCATGGGTGATCTCCCTCCGGCTTTTACCCCGGCATTCATAATAAAGTAATAATCTTTCATCTTATCGTGAGTTGAATCTATTAATCTATTTACCGGTCAGAGAAAAGGCCGGATATTTTCACCGCAAACCCGAATGCCCGTTATCTTCTCTTGCAAGTCCATTCCGGGATTTGTTATAATAACGGTTCATCGATCCACGATCCCGAACCGGACCAGCATCGAATATCTCTTTTTTATCGTGCGGCTTCTCTCAAATGGGGCGGGGCAACCGATAAGATATGACCTTGTGCAAACATCTCTTTTCCAGCATCCCCTCCTTCCACGATGCGGATGATCTCACCCGGCCTCTTACCTATTGCCTCCAGCAGGTAAACCGCCTTTTCCCGTGCCGCTTTCAGTGCTTCTATCTTGCCCTTCCTGTGATAGGACAGGATATCCCTATGTTCCAGTTTATCTATATACATCGTATGAATTCCTTTTGTGTCCACCCGTTTTAAAATTTCATCAATCAGTGTGAAGTCACGTAACGTGACATCAAATGATTTGGAAACCAGAAAATCCTGTCCCGGCTTACGCCAATTATCGCCCACATCCTTTGTGCGGATTGCCTCCCGTGGCACTCCGACTATTTTCAAAACCTGCTTCAATTCCTCCTCTATCCTGGTAAGAGGAACCTTCGTCCGATATTCTTCCGGTTTGGATACGCCATCAAACTCTTCTTCGAAGTACTCCCTTATTTCGATAACGTAATGAATCCTGTCAGGAACTACCTCTATCTCGGAAGTACCGGTTACCTCTATATAACGTTCGCCCACCTGAGCGGGCAGCGGAAAGGGAATGAACATGGAGATCAACAATAAAAGATTGAAAACACGCATAACAGTCTATTTACAGGTTTACTGGGAATCTACATGATCGTCCGGTCATCTATGATCCTGTAGTCCATATCTGAACGGGGCTGGAAAACAGGAGTAAAACATGATTGATAAATTTCCATAAAACACATTAAAATACCACCCCTCCCTGACAATGGAAGGGGTAGATTCACTCCCGGTCTATTTTCGATTATCTTCTTTCCGGAGAACCAAGAAAGACTCCGAGGGTTTAAAATGAGGGACCTTGCGAGCCGGGATGCATATGGTTGTGTGCTGTTGGATATTCTGTGCCTTCTTTGCCGCCCTTTTCTTCAAAGAAAAGGTCCCGAATCCGCGCAGGAATACAATTCTCTCTCTGCCGAGTGCATCCTTCACGCATTTCATGAAACTCTCGATTACCAGGCCAACGGTCCTGCGATCGATTCCAAGCTCCTCAGAGACCCGGTTTATAATATCTGCTTTAGTCATATCTGAATTTTAATGTTCACACTATTTTTATCATTCAGGGACAAAGGAAAATTTCCACCGCCAAGGAGTAGCCTGTTCCTCAGATATGTTCCTGCCCGATACCGTCCATACCGTTTGAATAAACGTCATTGTTTCTTCAGCAAGTCACGTATTTCTGAAAGTAACTTTTCCTCGTTGCTCGGGAGCAGGTGGGGCAAGGGTGTCTCTTCATTTTTTGCGCCTGAGATTGGAGAGCAGGCGGATGAACAAGAAAATGGCAAAAGCGATGATCACAAAATCCAGCATGGTCTGTATGAAGTTTCCATAGTTTATCGTGACGGCCGCCTGTTCGACTCCATCAACTACCCTGGCGGGTTCCAATTCCCATCTCAGTTCCGAGAAGTTGGTTCCGCCTACCAGCAACCCTATCGGTGGCATGATGACTGTCTGCCACCACTGAAGATATTATTTTCCCGAAGGCACCGCCAATAATCACATCCCACGGCCATGTCTACTACGTTTCCACGCATGACGAACGCCTTAAAATCCAGTAAAAAACTACTTTTGACATCTTTTTTATTTAGTGATAATAATGTATCAAACAAAGGTGGATAACAGAGAAACGTGTCTCGGGGTCATCCACCTTCCCTTCATCGTTGTCTGTCGCTATGCTGAGAAATGGCTTTCCACACTATGGCACTGGCCAGACCTCCTGTCAGTGGAGCGACGATAAATAGCCAAAGCTGTGAGATCGCGCCTCCTCCCTCGAAAAGTGCGGGTCCTATGCTGCGCGCGGGATTTACTGATGTTCCGGTGATGGGAATACATACGATATGCACCAGGACAAGCGTCAGCCCGATGACCAGGCCCGCCAGTTTACCGGCCCCTTTCTTTTATCCGTGGCTCCCAGCGCCACAAGAACGAAAATAAACGTAAAGACGGCCTCAGCGATAAAGGCCTGCAACATTTCCCCCTCAACAAAGCCGTTGCTCCCTGTCATGGTAGGGCCGGCATGTGGCCCCGTAGATACCAGTATGAAAAGTACGGCTGATCCGAGAATCCCCCCGATTATCTGGAAAATAATGTATAACAGGGCATCCTTGCCCCCCATTCCTCCCGAGCAGTACATGCCCAGTGTGATCGCCGGATTTATATGGCATCCGGATATTCCGCCAATAGCGTATGCCATGGCGACCACCGACAGCCCGAAGGCTATGGCAACTCCCAGGGTACCCACCCCGGTGGTGACCGCACCGGGCATATCCCCGGCAAAAACAGCACTTCCGCATCCCATCAAAACAAGGACCATTGTCCCGATCATTTCAGATACATACCTGTTCATAGCATTTCAAATTACGTGTAGAATAAATATAGTTAATACATTCTGTTCAAGTGAATGCATCTTTCC
>ENA-OQAB01001291-OQAB01001291.1-human-gut-metagenome-genome-assembly--contig:-NODE-1291-length-11973-cov-2.579098_pt1 | contig 11973 bp, 12 predicted proteins | sample MGYA00242490_ERZ504517 | MGnify/ENA primary metagenome ERZ504517 (study PRJEB26092, sample SAMD00036298) | human gut metagenome | host: Homo sapiens | study: EMG produced TPA metagenomics assembly of...
GGTTTGGTGGGCTATGCAAGTCAAGCCAATGTGAGCGATCTATCGGTCAAGAATCTTCGTATTGAGGTTGTCGCCGATGTCGAAGCATGGAAAACCTCTCCCGCGATCGGGGGGATCTTCGGCTACGGCTCGCAGTTGAACATGTCGAGGAGCTCCGTCGATGGCTTCGCATGCGCTCTTTTCCAGCCTACGTTCGTTAACGAGAAATATCCCAGCCAAAACACGCGCATCCATTTCGGCGGTTTGGTCGGCAGCGCTCAAATGGCAGTCATTAGCCAGAACGTGAAGAGCAACGCGGTTCTGCAGGTTCCTGCCGGCCAGTTGCGAGATTCTGTTGTTGCTGGGCGGTACGTTGGGCAAGCATCAATGAGCGCGGTTGCTCAGAACGAATCCGGGCAGGTGTTCGTCAAATACGGCGACCCGAGTGAAGGCGGGGAAACCGTTGAGGTGACTGCCGACGTCGGGGTGCAGTAATGACAAAAGCTCGCAACATCCTTCGTGACACTTCCGGGGCTTCTATTGTCATTGCGCTGGTGTTCTTCCTTATTTGCGGCATCATCGGGTCGGTGGTGATGACGGCTGCCTCGGTGCAGGCCAAGGCAGCGCAGACGCATGTGGACTTGCAGCAGAAAGAGTACGCGATGCAGTCGGCAGCGAAGCTGATGGCTCAGCAGCTGGGCGGCGAGGATGCTGTCTGGGAGGAGAAATCGGTAGTCGTTAAAATCGCCTACGATACCGCAGGTGAGGCGAGTGTCGATACGAATAGCTTGCGTTCGATGATCGGCCAGAGTTTCTGGACCGAACGGCGCACGAAGGACATCCTCGCCGCCCGCGCGGAGGGGAAGGATTACGTGCTGGGAAGCTCCGCATCCAACCGGTTGCTCATCGACCCTCCAAGCGAAGCGGGGGGTCTCGCCCCGGTGTACGGCTGTATCACGGTGGATCCCGACCTCAACATCACCGTGGAGTTGTCGCTCGATTCCGCTTTCGCGGCGGATTCCCCCTACAACACCACCATCTCCATCCAATGCACGCCCACGTTCGATAGCCAAGGCCGCGTGACGGTGATCGAGTACGGCGACAACACCACCGTGAAGAAGACGGAGGCGGCGTGATGATCGGCAAAACGACGCGCGTGCTGCGCGAGAAACTACAAGATTGCCACGGCGACACGATGGTGGAGGTGCTGGCGGCAGTGTTCATCGCGGCGCTGGGCGCCACGATGCTCGCCACCATGGTGACGGTGTCGGCAACTGCTTCGGCCCGAAGCCAGCAGGTGCTGAACGCCTCGTACGCCGCGGAGGCTTCTTTATACGATTCGTCTTCCTACGGGCCTGTCGTGTCTGTAACGCTTCCGGACTCTTCGACCGCAGTTCCCATCAAAGTGAGCGTATACCAGTCGGGCGGCTATGCATACTACGAGGAGGGTCGGTAGCATGAGCCCCTTCTCGACAAAGCGTCGCTTCGATCCCGCCTGCGCGACACGCGGGGGTTCATGATTGCGGAGCAGCTGGCCAGCATAGTGTTCATCGGGCTTCTTTGCGTTGCGGTGGGCGTCGGGGCTGCAGGTGGCCATGAACTCGTACACCTCCATCACCCGGCAGGCGCAGGCCGACGCGCTGCTGCAACAGGCGGTGGAGGTAGTGAGCGACGAGCTGACGTACGCGCGCGACGTGGAGGGCGAGGGAACGCAGGCGCCCGATAACCCGCTGTACTTCACCAGCCCCACGCGTCACGAGCCGGCGGTGCTGCAATCGCGCGATGCCGGCGAAGACGGCATCGAAGACGGCATCTGGCTGAACGCGGCCGGAGAGCAGTCGCAAATCGTGCCGGCACGCGACGGCCTCGCGCCCAAGCTGGCAGAGCTTTCATACAACGCGGACAACGAGACCTGGAGTTTCCGCATCACCATCGCATCAGGTGAGGACGTGGCGGCCGAAACTGCCATGACCGTGAAGAGGATAGGATCGTAAATGGCGTACAAACGGTTGGGAGACGTGCTGATAGACGCGGGCCTCATCACCGAGGACCAGCTGGGACACGCGCTCAAACAGCAGAAAGAGACGAAACGCCGCCTGGGCGACGAGCTCATCGCCGAAGGCGTCATCACGGAAGCGGGCCTCATCGAGGCGCTGCAGATGCAGCTGGGCGTGGAGTTCGTCGACCTTTCGGCGATCGACCTCGACCCCGAGCTAAGCCGCGTGATCAGCAAGAACGTCGCACGCCAGTACAACGTGGTGCCCGTGCGCACTTCGCCCGACGAGGTGTGCCTGGCCATGAGCGACCCGCTGAACTTCATGGCCATCGAAGCGGTGAAGAACGCCACTCGGAAGCGCGTCATCCCTATGGTGACCACGCATGATTCGCTGATGCGCGCCATCATGACGCTGTACGGCAACGAGGGTGCCGCCCGCGCCATCGAGGAGATGAAGCGCGACGCCCGCACGACAGGCGCCGACGACGCCTCGACCGGATCGTTCCAAACCTCCACGCTGGGCGACGACGCCGACGCGCAATCGGCTCCCACGGTGCGTCTCGTGAACAGCATCATCGAGCGAGCCGCCACCGAGCGCGCCAGCGATATCCACCTGGAGCCGCGCGAGATCGACCTGCATGTGCGCATGCGTATCGACGGCGTGCTGCGCACGATCCTCACGGTGCCGAAGGAGCTGCAGGCTTCGGTCATCTCGCGTTTGAAGATCATGGGCGGTATGAACACCTCGGAGCGCCGCGTGCCTCAGGACGGCCGCGCAAACATCCGCTTGAAGAAGCAGGACATCGACCTGCGCATCAACACGCTGCCCACCATCCACGGCGAGACGGTGGTCATCCGCCTGCTGGACAAGAGCGAGGCGCTGTTCGACCCGGCGGGCATCGGCCTGGAGGGCGACAACCTGGAGAAGTACCAGCGGCTCATCGGCTCGAACAACGGCATGGTGCTGATCGTGGGCCCCACCGGCTCGGGCAAAAGCTCCACCATGTACACGATGATCCGCCAGCTGAACACCGATTCGGTGAACCTCGTCACGCTGGAAGACCCTGTGGAATACAACATCGACGGCGTGAACCAGGTGCAGATCAACGAGAAAACGGGCATGACCTTCGCCAGCGGCCTGCGCGCCATCCTGCGCCAGGACCCCGACATCGTGGCGGTGGGCGAGATTCGCGACGGCGAGACGGCCGAGATCGCCATGCGCGCCGCCATCACCGGCCACCTGGTGCTGTCCACCGTGCACACCTACGACGCGGCGTCCACCATCGACCGTCTCATCGATATCGGCGTGGAGCCGTACCTCATCGCCAGCGGCGTGCGCGGCGTCATCTCGCAGCGCCTCGTGCGCAAGGTGTGCCCCCATTGCCGCGAGGAGTATCGGCCCAGCCCCGAGGAGTTTGAGGCTATCGGCCTGCGATACGATCCCGGCGTGAGGTTCTACCGCGGAGCCGGGTGCCCCATGTGCTTCGGCACGGGCTACCGCGGGCGCACGGGCGTGTTCGAGATCCTGGTGATCGACCGCGAGCTGCGCAGTCGCATCACGGGCGGCGCCACGCGCGAGGAGCTGAAGGACGCCATCGAGCGCACGGGCTCGTTCAAGACGATGGAGGACAGCTGCCGCGAGCTGGTGCTGACCGGCGTGACCACCGTCGAGGGAAGCCCGCAAAACCATCACCGCGCTGGAGTAAGGAAGAGGACGGCGGATGCCAAAAAGCGCGGCGATGGCAGCAAACCGAAAGAGAAGGCCACGCATGAACGTTGAGCACATCATAGACATGGCGCGCCAGGTAGGCGCTTCCGACGTGCACCTGGTGTGCGGTCTGCCCGTGAAGTTCCGCCTGGCCGGATGCCTTGAGAACGCGGGCGTTGACGGCGACGCGCCGCTGTCGCATGACGATTGCGAGCAGCTGGCCCGCCGTTTGGCCGGAGACGGCTTCGACCGCATCCAGCGCATCGGCGAGCTGGATCGCGCCGAGACCATCGGGGGCGTGCGCGTGCGCATCAACCTGTTCCGCCAGCAAGGCCATGTGAGTGCGGCTTTGCGCCTGCTGTCCGATCGCATCCCCGCGCTGGAGACGTTGGGCTTGCCGTCTGCGGTCATGGACTTCCCGCGCATCCAGCGCGGCATCGTGGTGGTGACGGGCGAAACCGGCAGCGGCAAGTCCACCACGCTGGCGGCGCTCATCGACAGCATCAACCACACGCGCGCCGAGAACATCATCACCATGGAAGACCCAATCGAGTACGTGTACACGCCCGACCAGTCCGTCATCTCGCAGCGCGAGATCGGCCAGGACACCGAAAGCTACAGCAACGCCCTGCGCGCCGTGTTGCGCGAGGACCCCGACATCATCCTCGTCGGCGAGATGCGCGACCTCGACACCATCCAAACGGCGCTGACCGCCGCCGAGACGGGCCACTTCGTGCTGGCCACGCTGCACACGAAAAGCGCTGCCGACTCCATCGACCGCATGGTGGACGTGTTCCCCGAGGGCTTGCAGCGCCAGGTGCGCATGCAGCTGTCCACCACGCTGGTGGCCGTGCTGTCGCAGCAGCTGCTGCCGCGCCGCGACGGCATGGGCCGCGCGCTGGCGTGCGAGCTGATGATGGTGACGCCTGCCATCCGCAACCTCATCCGCGAGGGCAAGACGCCGCAGATAGCCGGCTCGCTGGCCACGTCGGCCTCGGCGGGCAGCGTGACCATGGACAACGCGCTGATCGCCCTGGCCCGCAACCGCGACATCACGTCCCAACCGCCATCGATGCCGCGCACGACGTCGACTACGTGAGAAAGAGCGTTCGCTGATGCCAACCTTCACTTACACCGGGATAACGGCCGCCGGCCAGCAGATCGACGGCGTGGTCGAGGCGTTCGACGAGATCGAGGCCATGGAACGCGCGCGCGAGCAGTGCCGTGTCGTCCAAAGCGTGGTCCCCGTGCGCGAGGGCAAAAACCTGCTGTCCATGGACATCACGAAGCCGAAGGCCAAGCAGAAGAACCTTGCCGTCATGTGCGCCCAGTTCGCCACCATCCTGAACGCGGGCGTGCCCGCCGCGCGCGCCACGTCGCTGGTGGCCGACCAGGTGACCGACAAGTATCTGAAACGCGTGCTGGCCGACGTGGCCGCCGACGTGGCGTCGGGCCACAGCCTGGCCGAGAGTTTCCAAAGCAAGGGCGAGAACCTGCCGCGCGTGTTCATCGAGACGGTGCGCGCCGGCGAGGAGAGCGGGCATCTGCCCGAGAGCTTCCAACGCCTGCACGGGTACTTCGACAAGCGCGCGAAGGTGTCGGCCAAGGTGCAAAGCGCCGTGACCTACCCCATCTTCGTGGCGGTGATCGCCGTGGTGGTGCTGGCCATCATGATGGTGATGGTGATGCCCCTCGATGACGGGCATGATCGCATCGCTGGGGGCGGATACGCCGGCCATGACCCAGTTTTTGATCGACGCTTCGAACTTCGTCACCGACAACTTCCTGCTGATCGCGGTGGTGCTGGCGCTGATCGTCGTGGGCGTGAAGCTGTTCGGCACCACGGAGCGCGGCAAGACGACGTTCGCCGTTTTGAAGCTGCGGCTGCCGGTGCTGGGCGCGGTGGGCGTGTGCTCGGGCGCGGCTCAGTTCGCGAACACGATGGCCATGCTGGTGACGGCCGGCCTTCCTGCCACGCGGGCGGTGGCCATCACGTCGCGCGTGATGAGCAACTATGTGCTGTCGCGCGAGGTGGGGCGCTTGGAGGCCGGTTTGGAGGAAGGGCGCACGCTGGGCGAGGGCCTGGAGGCCAGCACGTACCTGCCGCGCACGCTGGTCGAGATGGTCACCGTGGGTGAGCACACCGGCGAGCTGGAGGAGACGCTGGAAACCATGGGCGCGTTCTACGACGACGAGACGCAGCGCGTGACCAACAAGGCGATTTCCATCATGGAGCCCGCCCTGCTTGTTTTGATGGCGTTGTTCGCGGGTTTCATCGTCATCGCGTTGTATTTGCCGATGTTTTCATTGTATGCTGCAATGTAACCGTTCTGACACCGTTTCGTGTCACAGCCGTTACTTTATGCAGAAAAATGTATGGGGATATTTCCGGTGCCCGAATGGCTCGGATAAGGAGAAAGGAACCGATATGAAAGAGATGATCAAGAAGATGCGCGAAGAGCGCGGCGGCTTCACGCTGGCCGAGCTGCTGGTCGTCGTGGCCATCGTGGCCGTGCTGGTGGCCATCGCCGTGCCGCTGTTCTCCAGCTCGCTCACCAGCGCCGAGGAAGCCGTGAAGAAGGCGAACGAGCGCTCGGTGAAGGCCGAAGTGACGACGGGTTACCTCGCCGACGGCTTTGACAAGACCAAGTATAACAACATGTATTATAGCGCTAACGACAAGGGCGACCTGACCGGTCCGGCAAGCGCAGCTTCTGAAGGCGCCAAGTATGTGTACAAGGTGACGATCGATGATTCCACCGATAAAACTAAGCCGACGATCACGGTCACGGACGTGACTGACGGCGAGCCCACTAACTAACGCATGACCATTCCCCTTGGCATCTTCAATCCGGCGCAGGCGGCGTTCCTTCTGGGGGTCGCCGCCGTGCTGGGTGCTTGCCTGGGGAGTTTCGTGAACTGCCTGGCATGGCGGCTGGCCAACGGCGAGAGCGTGTTGGCCGGCCGCAGCCATTGCACGTCGTGCGGCCACGTGCTGGGAGCGTTGGACCTCGTTCCTGTGGCATCGTGGCTCGCGCTTCGCGGCCGCTGCCGCCACTGCGGGCAGCGGGTGAGCCCGCGCTACGTCATCGTGGAAGCGCTCGTGGCCGCGTTGTTCGCTGCCGTCGTCGCGCGCTACGGATTGTCGGTGCAAACGGCCGCCTACCTGGTGCTCGTGTGCATCCTCATGGCTGTGGCGTTGGTGGACCTGGACACGTTCATCATTCCGAACGGGTTTGTGGTGGCGGGCTGCGTGCTGTGGCTGGTGTCCATCTGGTTCATGCCCGCACCGCGCGTGGACGCGTTCTCGGTGGGCAGCCTGTTCTCGGGTTGGGTGCATCCGGGCGGCGCGGTGGCGCTGGACGGCATCGTAGGCGCGGCGGTCGTCGCGGGCGGCGTGCTGGTATTGTCCGTGGCGTTCGACAAGGTGACGAAACGCCGGTCGCTCGGCGGCGGCGACGTCAAACTGCTGTTCATGGTGGGGTTGTTCCTCGGGTTGGCGGGTTCTATGCTGAATCTGCTGATGGCGTGCCTTATGGGGTTGGCGTTCGCGTTTGCTCAGGGGTTTTCCGTACCTTCTTCGGCCGGGCGAGGGCGAAGGCGAGGGGGAAAGCGTCCGAACAAGGGCGATTCCGTTCGGGCCGGCCATTGCCGCGGCCACGGCGTTCACGCTGTTGGCGGGGCCGACCATCCTCACGTGGTACGCGGGGTTGTTCTGACAGGATATGCAGCGGGCTGAAAGGAAAACGCGCCGCATGGGCAAAACGTACACGGGTGTCGATATCGGGGACAGCAGCATCAAGCTGGCGGTTTCCGACGGCCAGTCGGTGAGCAAGGTTGCCATCGAGATGCTGCCCGAGGGCCTGGTGGCCGACGGGCGCATCGTCAGCCACGACGCGATGGCCGACTTCATCAAAAGCGTGGTAAGAAGCATCGGCGGCGTTTCGAAGGACGTAGCGTTCGTGGTTCCGAGCTCCGACAGCCTGTTCCGTCGTCTGTCGCTTCCCGCCATGACCGAGAAAGAGCTGCGGCTGAACCTGCCGTACGAGTTCCGCGATTACATATCGCAAGGCAAAGACCGCTACGTGTACGATTATGCGATGTTGGGCATGCGCAACGACGCCGACGGCCAGCCCGAAGGCATGGATCTGCTGGCGGTTGCGGCGCCTAAGCAGGCCATCGCCGACTATACCGAGATGTTCCGTCGCGCAGGCTTGAAGCTGAAGGTGGCGCTGCCCGAACAGGCGGCGTACCAGAACCTCGTGGGAGGCAATCCTCGCGCGCTGGCTAACTGCTGCGTGATAGACTTCTCCCATCATATGACCAAGCTGCATTTCTTCCTCGACGGCGCCTACGACGTGGCCCGCGTCATAGAGATCGGCGGCATCGACATCGATCGCGCCATCGCGAACGAATACGGCGTCGACGAGCACGTTGCCGACCAGTACAAGCGCACCGACTACCAGGGCGCGCAGCGCTCCGAGGCCGCCCGCGCGGTGTACCAGTCCATCGCGATTGAAATCGGGCGCGCGCTGAACTTCTACGGCTTCAACAACCCCGACGCTGTCATCGAGGTGGCGTACTGCTGCGGTGGCGGGCTGCTTCTGGATCCGCTGGTAGAGGCGGTGGCTGCCCATGTCGACTTGCGCGTGTCGTCCATCGTCGACGTGCTGCCGCCGATGAGCGCGCCTTTGGGCGAGGCTCTTCGCTGTCCGGTTGCCATCGGCGCCACCATGAAGGCGGGGCGGTAGCCATGGATTTGAAGCAGGAGGTGTCGCTGAGCGCGCTGAAGCGCGGCAAGGCGCCGGCGTACCCCGTCAAGACGTCCATCAACTTGGTAGACACCCAGCAGCAACGTGGCAATCTGCTGGCGCAGCTGGGTCTGTTCGCCATCGCCCTGGTGCTGATCGGCGTATTCGCGAAGTTCGCCGTGGTGGATCCCTTGGCGGCGAGCGCGGCAAGCAGCAACGAGGTTTCCGCAGCTCAGGCGCGCCTGGACGTGCTGGCGGCCGAGAACGCCGACTACGCAGAGCTGAACGCGCAATACGATCGTTATGTGGTGCCGGGGTTGTCCGAAGAAGAGCAGAACCTGGTCGATCGCGATGTGGTTCTGAACTTGCTGCAGCAGAAGGTGATGGGCGTAGGTCACCTGTCGTCGCTGCGCATGGAGAAGAACACGGCCACGGTTACCTGTTTGGGAGCCGATTTGAACGAGGTGTCCGCCCTGGTGGAAAGTTTGGAAAGCGACCAGCGCGTAGCGCATGTGACGGTATCCACGGCGCAGGGCGAGAACGATAGCTCCACGTCGGCTACGATCCAGATCGTGTTCGCGGGGCCGCTGGACGTCGAAGGCGACGGCGGCTCGAAGGAGAAGGGAGCCGGCGATGGCGCGGCGTAGCGTGTTGAACCGCTCGTTCTCCACCAGCGAGAAGGTGCTCATGCTGGTGCTGGCGGTGCTGCTGGTGGTGGCATGCTACTACTTCCTGGTGGTGAAGAACGTGGCCGACACGATAGCTGCCAATGAAGACCGGCTGGCGGACATCGAGATCAGCATCAACGCGCAGGAGATGCTGGCGGCCGATCGCGCGCGCATGAAGGCCGAGCTGGAGGCGTTGGGCGAAGACGGCACGCTGCCCGTGGTGGCCGTGTACGACAACATCCGCAACGAGTTGAACGAACTGAACGCGCTGATGGGAGGCGCGACCACGTACAACCTCTCGTTCGCGCAGCCCACCGTGGAGGACAAGCTGGTGCGCCGCGAGGTGACCGTGTCGTTCACGGTGCCCGATTACGCGGCTGCGCTGGACGTGGTGCGCAAGCTGGAGAACGGTACGTACCGTTGCGAGATCACCGACTTCTCCGTGATCGGCGACATGTTGGCCGACGGTACCGTGGACAGCGTCGATGCTGTGCTGACTGTCACCTATCTGGAAACCACGAACGGCGCCGCAACCACCGCCGGCCTCGTTGAAAAAGCCAAGTAGAAAAAGCTTAGAGTCGCAGGATCTTCTGTCATCCTGGCGATCTATTCCGCTTGGTAGCTACCGATGACGAAGCGGTTCTTGCCGGCGGCTTTCGCACGGTAGAGAGCTTTGTCGGCTTGGCGATAGGCGCTCTGGTACGAGGCGATTTTACCGTGCAGCTCTACGCCGCCGATGCTGAGCGTCACTTCGTGTTCGGTGCCGTACTGGTCGGTGAACGTCACGCCGCGTTTTACGATGCCGGCGCAAGCGATGGCCAAACGCTCATCGTCGATGCGTCCGTTTACGCAGATGGCGAACTCGTCGCCGCCCAGGCGTCCGATCAGGTCTTGCGGCCTGAACGCGGCCGCCAGCGCCGCGGCCGTCTGTTGCAGCGCTCGATCGCCGGCAAGGTGGCCGTACGTATCGTTCACGCCCTTGAAGTCGTCGGTGTCCACCACCAGCACGGCTCCGGCGTTGCCGTTTGACAGCAGCTCCCCCGCCGTTTCTTGGAACGTCTGCCAGTTCAGCAATCCGGTGAGGCCGTCGTGGTGGGCGCGTTCGGACAAGTCCATCTTCTCGCGCATCTCATCGTCGATGTTAGTGATTTTCCCGATTACCGAGATGGGTTTGCCCGTATCGTCCTCCACGAAATGGGGAGTGATGCGTATCCACTTCCTATCCTTGTCGGGATTCGCTTCCTCGTGGCACAGCACCTCGGTCACGGCGTTCGACGGCGAGGTGAACGCATCCAGCAGCTCGGGGTTCGCACTGTGCTTGATGAGCTGGCGTGCGTTCTCGTACGAGACGTAGGAGGATCCGTCGTCCATGCTCGTGGCATCGTCAACGTAGGAGCTGGAAAGAAGCGATTTCGACTTCGAAATGCGCAGGGTGTCCGATTTTATGGAATACTCGAAGAACTGCTCGTTTGCCAGGCGGTACAGCTCTTGAAAGCGCAAATTCTCTTCGCGTACGGCGCGCGCCGCATGCATGCGGGAGCGCAGGTACAGCGCAAGCAGAACGATGATGAGCACCAGCAGCGATATGCACGCCAGCGCGAATTCTCCCAGGTGATCCTTGATGAACAGGTTGATCTGCTCGTCCTGGTCGATCAGCGAGTTGTCATAGATGATGGAGTCCAGCTGGGCACTGTTGAGGCTGCGCAGCGCTTTGTTTAAGATGACCAGCAAATCGGGGTCAACCGGCTGCGCGAGGCCGAAGCAGATGTCGATGGATTGCGTCGAGGTGGGCAAATAGAGGATGTTGCTCAGTTCGTCGATGTTGAGGTAGTACGGCGTGGTGTACGACGTGCCGTAGGTGTAGTCGACTTCGCCGGAGTTCACCGCTTCGAGGCATTCTTCAATAGTGTCGTACAGCTGCACCGGCGCGCCTTCAGGGGCGGTTTCAGCCTGGTCCCATAAAAGTGCGATGCTTTTGCCGTCCAGGCGATCGGGGTCTACGAACTTGTTGTATACCAGCAGTATGGAGGTGGTCATGTACGGAGCCGTCATGGCTACGATCTTGTCGATTTCCGTGTTGTCGTCGTCGTTCACGCCGGCAACGATGTCGATGTTCTCCTCGCGCAGCGCAGTGGCCAAATCGTCATAGCGCGGTATGCTCACCACTTCGAACGATAGCCCCGTGTGCTTCGAGAGATATTCCAGAATGCCCTTCGTAACCCCTTTAAACTCGCCGGTTTCCGGGTCGAACGACTGCAGCGGCGGCCTGTCGGTGAGGACGCCTACGCGCAGCGTTTTGTAGTTGCGCGCGTAACGGAGTTCGGCGCTGGTCAGATCGTAGTTGTCCTCCGAGGGGAGGAAGTGCTTCTTGTACAGGGTTTCCTGGAGCTGGGGGTTGCCTTTGGTTGATGCGGTCGATGGTGGCATCAAGCTCGTCGATGATCGAGCGCTCGCCCTTAGGCGCGGCGAAGAAGAAGGGCCGTCCAGCGAACGACGACACGATATGGAACCCGTCGAAGATGTTGACGTCGATCTCGAGGAACACGTCGGCTTCGCCGGTTAAGGTTTTTGTCGAGCAGCTCTTGCGTGGTGGAGCATTCGACGGTGACCAGGTTGATGCCGTTCTGATCGCAGTAGTACTCGAGCTCCGCGCGGCGCTTCTTCGCGGTGGCGAGGATGGCCACGCGCAGCTCGCTTCGGGTGAACAGATCGGTTTTCGAGACGGCGGCATGTATGTTCGGGGCGAACAGGGCCGTGTGGGCCGAGCCGTAGCTGTTTTCGGGGTATTCGTAGGTTTTCGGCAAGGGCGGCGCTGTACGACATGCTTCCCTCGATGTCCACCTCGCCGTTGTCCAGCATCTCTAAAAGCCG
>ENA-OQAB01001296-OQAB01001296.1-human-gut-metagenome-genome-assembly--contig:-NODE-1296-length-11959-cov-3.351927_pt1 | contig 11959 bp, 17 predicted proteins | sample MGYA00242490_ERZ504517 | MGnify/ENA primary metagenome ERZ504517 (study PRJEB26092, sample SAMD00036298) | human gut metagenome | host: Homo sapiens | study: EMG produced TPA metagenomics assembly of...
AATCTCAGGAATATTATTTCGAGGAACAAAAATCAAAAACAGTACGCTTGGCTTTGGTAAAACGCTGGAGCTTTTAAGTGGCGAAGGAATGTTGTTGCCCACCGATCAATTGTTGACTGGTACTATCGACTTTTTAGTGACCGACCGGTTGAAGTAACAGTGTTGATGTGCGATCCGAAAACAGATATTGAACTTTTTCTGCTTTGGCCAAACAGCTGCCGATGGATGAGCATCCGCTGCGTGGTACTTTTGTCAAAGCTGATCTAAACTATAAACTTCAGCATTCTATTGATACTGAAGCCGGCGCCAGTTATGCTCTGCTTTTGGCAGACAGCCAGACCGGTGAATATCTGCGCGGTACTGATGCAACTACCGGCCTGCCTGCTAAAAATTATGGTAAATTACGGGGTAAATTTATAATATTGATTATAAATTAAAAGGCGATAAGCCCTATGAACTTTGGCTCAATCCATGGGGCGGGATGTTCGCTGGCGTAGGGGTTTTAGAGCAGGGCGGCCAAAGGAAAATCATTAATATTCCAGAGAGCCCAGCCTTTGGCCGTTTAGGAGAAGAAGGATTTTGCATAGCCAGGCTTGAACCAAATAGTGAAGGTCGTTTCACTTGGTCACCGCCTGGTGCATCAAATTTGCCGATCAGGCTTTTCTGGTTACCTTCGGATTATGAAGCACCATACCTACATGATTGAGTAAAAAGCTAAAAGCGCAATGTTTATAACATTGCGCTTTTTTTATATTTTAAATGATATCGTTTATCCAAGCTGCCGGTGAAATCGGCAGCATTTTTTTTAGTAAAAGTAGTTTTTGCAAGACTTCTCAAACTAAAATATACAGTAAAAGGTAAAAATGTCTTGCGGGGGGCGGATGTGATATTATATCAAAGTTTATTACAGTAAATAACTGAAAAATTTACAATGGTAGCAAAAAATTGGGAAATTTTTTATGTTGCAATTTTTATTTCAAGAAAGGTGAGAGGGTTATGAAAAAAACAGTTTAACAACAAAAAACAAGATTTATTGCAGAAAAAAGTAATGTATTCATTGCTGGCTGCCGGTTTCTTTTGCAGTATAACCATTTCTAGTACTGCAGTAGCGGCTGTTGCCAGTGAAAAAGTCATTAATGGGGATATGCCGTCAGGTCTGGAAACGAATACAGAATATGTCAATATTACTGGTGGCAGCCGTATCACAGGTACATTTAAAGTTATCAATGATGCCGATAATCAGACTGGGGCTCATGGCAATACTTTAAGTATACGGATCGATGAAGCTATTGTTATTTACGGTGATGGCCATGTAGAAATTCGCACTTATACGGTAAAAAATACGCGGTGATATGCACAATGTCGGTATTTCGTTGAGCAGTGAATATGGTCGTAAGAAAATGATTGATGATAAAGGTTGGTATATAGAACCATAAGGGCAGCTGACACTTGGTTATTTAGGCGGTGATAACTATAACTACCAGTAATGGCATATCAGTACGCCAGGGCGGAATTCGCAGTGCTTTAGGGCGCATAGGTTTTAACTTGAGCAAGGATATCGATGAGAAAACGAATATTTATTTAAAAGCCAATCTGCTGCATGAATTCGGCGGCGGTTGCCACGCTGCGATGGCTGATAGCAGCGGCAGTCGGATAAAGATAGACCGCAGTTTTAAAGATACATGGTTTGAGTATGGCATTGGAGCGGCTATCCAGACAGGCACGAATAATCATGTTTATCTGGACTTTGAACGCAGTGCCGGCGGCGATTTCAAAAAAGATTGGAACTGGAATGTTGGTGCACGCTGGACTTTCTAACAATTTGTTAAAATAATATCTGCTTTTCGGCAGAACATTGCAACCCTCTGTTCTGTTTGGAAATATTCCCCGAGCCAGGGCTGTTATTTAATAACGGCCCTGGCTTTGTTTATAAAAACGTAACTGAGAAACGATGCGGAAGTTTTCAGAGAAAAATTCAGTAATGAAACGGTTCCTTTAGTTGTATTTATTAGGAATATGCCGTTTATGCAGGACGTAAGCACAAATATTATTGCAGCTATAGTTGTTTTAAAACAGAGTAAGTGTTAGATAATAAAAAAGATCCAGCTCCTTTTAAGAAGCTGGATCTTTTTTATTTAAATCCAAGTATTTTACCAAGATTATAAACAATGAAAGCGACGATCCAGGAGGTGATTATCTGGTAGGACATGATATAAAATGTCTCCACCGTAGAATTCATTTCGCGTCTGATTGCGGCGAGAGCTGCTATGCAAGGGGGATAAAGCAGAGAAAAAGTTAGGAAGCTTAGAGCAGTCAGCGGTGTAAAGATACTTTGTAGCGCTGTACCGGGTATATCGCCGTCTCCTCCCATCAGGACAGATAGAGTACTGATGACAACTTCTTTGGCTGTTAGACCGGTAACAAGTGCCGTTGCAGCACGCCAGTCGCCGAATCCAAGCGGAGCGAAGAATGGTGCAATAAAACTGCCTATACCGGCCAGCATACTGTTTTCGGGATTGTCTACCATATAGAATCTGGTGTCAAAGCTTTGCAGCAGCCAGATGACGATGCTGGCAACGAAGATAACAGTAAAGGCTTTGTATAAGAAGTCTTTGGCCTTGCTCCACATATGCAGCATGATATTGCGGGCTGTTGGCAGACGATAGGCGGGCAGCTCCATAACAAAAGGAACTGGCTGACCGTTATAAACAAAGGTTTTTAAAAGCAGTCCTGAAGCGATTGCAATGAAGATTCCCAATAAATACAGGAACATCATAACCGCGGCTTTGTTATCGGCAAAAAAGGCTGATATAAAAACACCGTAGATCGGCAGTTTAGCACTGCAGGACATAAATGGTGTGAGAATCATGGTCATTTTGCGGTCACGTTCGCTGGCAAGGGTACGTGTGGCCATAATGGCCGGGACGCTGCAGCCGAATCCTATCAGCATAGGAACGAATGAAGAACCGGATAGGCCAATTTTTCTCAGCAGTTTGTCCATAACAAAGGCAATCCGGGCCATATAACCACTGTCTTCAAGCATGGATAGAAAGAAAAAAAGTGTAACAATAGTTGGCAGGAAGGAAAGGACGCTTCCTACACCTGTAAAAATACCGTCAATAATGAGGGAATGGATAGGTGCACTGAGGCCGATTGCAGTAAGACCCAGATCGGCGGCTTCAGTAACGGAACTGATGCCGATTTCGAGCCAGTCGCTTAATGCGGCGCCGATAACATCGAAGGTGAGCCAAAAAATGGTGAGATAGTCAGCAGGAAAATAGGTATTGCAAATATTTATGGGTCAGATAATGGTCGATTTTGACTGACCTGATCTGAGCAATTGTTTCCTGTGGTTTATGGACGGCGTAGGAACATAATTCTTCAATATAAGTGTAGCGCATATCGGCCAGCGCCGCTTCTTTATCTGTATCTAAAGCTATTTCCAAGTCTTTGGTGACATGGTCAATAATATCCAGCTCGTTGGCTGTCAGTTCAAGCTCTTTTACCAGTGGTTCATCGCCTTCAATGAGTTTTGTTGCCGAAAATCGCAGCGGCAGTCCTTTGCTGCGGACTTTGGCTTCGATCAGGGTGGGGCGATAGAATGAATTGCCATATGAGTGACGCCTGAACAAAAGTCGAGTCGTTCAGGCATTTTTTTGATCACGAGCGGTTTTCTGGGCGCGTGAAAGCAGTTCGTCAACGCCGGCACCTGAATTGGCTGTGATTGGGACGACCGGTACGGTAAGGCGGTCTTCTATTTTTTTGATATCGATAGAACCGCCGCTGGCCGTAAGTTCATCCATCATATTCAGGGCCATGATCATCGGGGTGTTGAGTTCGATGAGCTGCAGGGAAAGATAGAGACTGCGTTCAATATTGGTAGCGTCGATAACGTTGATGATGATATCAGGTTTGCTGCGTAAAAGCAGGTCACGGGTCACGATTTCTTCCGAGGTATAGGGCGACAGCGAATAAATGCCCGGCAGATCAATGACGGTGACATCTTTATTGTTCAGCAGGCGGCCTTCTTTTTTCTGGACCGTGACGCCGGGAAAGTTGCCGACGTGCTGATTGCTGCCGGTCAGATAGTTGAAAAGTGTGCTTTTGCCGCAGTTTTGGTTGCCGACGAGGGCGAAGGTAAGGCTCATGGTTCCTCCGGTGCAACGGTGATCTTATTGGCGTCATCCAGCCTTAGAGTGAGCTCATAGCCACGCAGAAAAATTTCGATCGGGTCGCCTAAGGGGGCTTTTTTACGTACCATGACTTTGGTTTTGGGGGTCAGTCCCATATCTAAAAAACGGCGGCGCAGGATTCCTTCACCGCCGACAGTAGTGATAGTTGCTTTTTGACCAATGGCTAGTTTGTCTAATGTTAGTGTTTGCATATGGACCTCGATAGATGTTTTATTATTGAAGCTGCTTGTGTTGGAGCGGTTAACTGCTGCCTAAATTATACGTCGCCTGCTTCCCGGTTGTCAATGAAGCTGATTCCTTTATGAATTATCTGATTTGTTTAAGTACTATTTTATGAAAAAAACTTATCGATATTGATTTCGCAATTTGCAAAAACAGTTACTGTCCGGACTGGTAAAAATGCTGTTTGTGCAGGTGAAAAAACAGTGAAAATGCTTGACAATGATTTAATTGGGTGTATAATTCTAATTAAGAATAAGTTTCGATAGGAGAGGTATATATGACTAAGAGAAACACTATCCAAAGGCAGTTAGTTATAGCTGCCGTAAGATTTTTAGCAGATCACCCCACTGCCGAAGAAGTGTATGACCGTATTACTATGGAATATCCTGATATAAGCAAAGGCACTGTGTACAGAAATCTTAATTCGCTGGTAGAAAGCGGCCTGTTGGGCAAGGTTTCCGTACCAAGCGGCGCTGATCGTTTTGACCATATCCTGACCAGGCATTATCACATAAAATGTACTCATTGCGGTATGTTTATGAATGTTGAGGATATGGACTATATAGAAGGGCTGGACGAAAAAGTAGGCGAAGTCACCGGTTTTAAAATGGAAGACCATGACATCGTGTTTAACGGCGTCTGTCCTGAATGTCAAAAGCTGGAAGCCAAGGAGAAGAACTAAGAACGTACGCCCGCAACGGGTTGTATATAAAAAAATTATTGTTTTAAAGGAGGAGTTTCCAATGGAATTTAAAGGAAGTAAAACAGAAGCTAATTTGCATACCGCTTTCGCAGGTGAGTCTGAAGCGAGAAATAAATACACTTATTATGCTGGTATCGCTAAAAAAGAAGGCTATAATCAGATCGCTTCTATTTTTGAAGAAACTGCAGGTAACGAGAAAGAGCATGCTAAGATCTGGTTCAAAATTTTAATGAGCGGCGGTATTCCGCATGCCAGCCTGCCCGATACTATGGCTAACCTGAAAGACGCTGCAGCCGGTGAACATTATGAATGGACCGACATGTATGCAGGTTTTGCAAAGGAAGCAAGAGAAGAAGGCTTTGATAAAATCGCTTTCCTTTTTGAAGAAGTTGCCAAAATCGAGAAAGAGCATGAAGAAAGATATCTGGCACTGCTCGCCAATATCGAAAATGACAGAGTATTCAAACGTGAAGAAAAACAGGTTTGGATCTGCAGCAACTGTGGCAGAATTGTTGTTGCTGAAAAAGCTCCGGAAAAATGCCCGGTCTGCGACCATCCGCAGGGCTATTTTGAACTGAGAAGCACCAATTACTGATACTAAAAAGATTTAAACTTCCGCAAGCTAATGCTTGCGGAAGTTTTTTTTATATAATTTCTTATATATTAGTAAAAAAATGTTGTAATTTCACAAAAATGAGGTTATAATGGTGAAAAGTGGAGCAAAGTGGAGGAAGGAGCGTCTCAAAATGTTAATGGGCGAGTTTCAACATAACCTTGATGCAAAGGGACGCCTTTTTATGCCTGTAAAGCTCCGCGAGGCTTTGGGAACAAAGTTTGTTTTAACAAAAGGGCTGGACGGCTGCTTATTTGTTTATGATCTTGAGCAATGGCGGCTTTTAGAAGCAAAGCTCAATTCTTTACCGATGACCCGTAAGGGCGCCCGTGATTTTAACCGTTTCTTTTTTGGCGGTGCTGCCGAAGGTGAGTGCGATAAACAGGGACGGGTACTTTTACCTGTTAATCTGCGCGAGTTTGCAGGACTGGATAAAAATGCCGTTATTGTCGGCGTTGGCAACAGGGCTGAGATCTGGGACGCAGAACGCTGGAACGCATATAACGAAGAAAATGCCGAAGATGTGGGCGAATTAGCGGAACAGTTGGCAGATCTTGATTTAGGAATCTAAGGACAGGCGGCCATGATAATGGAATTTGTACATAAAAGCGTATTGCTGGAAGAGAGCATCAACTGGCTTATAACTGACAAAGATGGAATTTATGTGGACTGCACCATGGGTGGTGCGGGACATTCCAAAGGGTTTGCCATGCAGCTCAGTTCGCGGGGCACGCTGGTCGCTATTGATCAGGACGATGACGCGATTGCAGCTGCAAGTGTTAGATTGCAGGGACTGCCTTGTAAAATAAAAATCGCTAAGTCAAATTTTAAGAATTTCGACGATGTTTTAGATGGCTTGGATATTGATAAGATTGACGGAATTTTTTTTGATCTTGGTGTATCTTCTTATCAACTGGACACACCGGAGCGTGGATTTTCGTATATGCATGATGGTCCTTTGGATATGAGGATGGATAAAGAAAGTAAAAAAGATGCTTATTATATAGTTAACCGTTACAAAGAAGAAGAACTGGCAGATATTATTTACCGTTATGGTGAAGAACGCTGGAGTAAAAGAATAGCTCAGTTTATCGTTAAGGAACGGTCTGAAAAGCCTATTAAAACTACCTTTGAACTTGTGAATGTGATCAAAAAGGCAATTCCCAAGGGAGCGCGGCAGGATGGTCCGCATCCTGCAAAACGTACGTTTCAGGCAATCCGTATTGAAGTGAATGATGAATTGAATATTTTGGAAAATGTTGTAACGCAGGCGGTCGAACGTTTGAAAAGCGGCGGGCGTATAGGAGTGATTACATTTCATTCTTTAGAAGATAGGATAGTGAAACAAACACTGGCACAACTGGCGAAAGGGTGTATATGTCCGCCGCAGCTTCCAGTTTGTGTTTGCGGCAGAAAGCCGCTTGTAAAAAAAGTGGGGAATATAGTTCCCAGCGATGCGGAAATAGAGGCGAATCCGCGTTCGCGCAGCGCACGGTTACGTTATGCGATCAAACGCTGATTTGGAGGGTGGAGCATGTTAGCACGTAAGTATGATAACTATGCATGGGAAGAAATTGAATATGAGAGACCTGTAGAGCGGGTTCGCAAAGTCAAAAAAGTTGACTATAAACTTGTGCGTCGCCGTGCTGCCGTGTTAGTACTGCTCGTGATGGTGGCTTATTTTGCTGCGGTCGCACGCAGCGAAAGCCTGGTCCGTACAGGTGATGAGCTTGTTGCATTGAAGCAGCAGGAAGCTACGTTGCTTTTAAAAAATTCGGAAATAAAAATTGAAGTTGAGCAGCTGAAGGGGCCGGAAAGAGTCACCAGTATAGCTGAAAAACAATTGGGTATGACAGTTGCCCGTAATAATATCTATGTGAAGGCTGATAGCCGTAAAGTTGCTTATGACGGCTATGCTTATGCAAAATAATCGTTTCATAGCCTTCTTATTAAAAATATGCTATAATATATGAAGATTTTAGAAGGCAGCCTGTATATAGGCTGCCCTTTCACTTTTGGAGGTATGCTATATGCAAAAGCTGTTAGAAGAAATCGTTGCTGTACTGCCTGAAGTACAGGTTGTTGGTGACTGCGATAAAATCATTAAGGATATAACTGCTGATTCGCGCGAAGTGAGAGAAGGCAGTTTGTTTATATGTCTGAAAGGGGCACATGTGGATGGGCATAAATACTTGGAGCAGGCTGCTGCGTCTGGTGCCGGTGCAGCTTTGGTTGAGGATGTTCCAGAGGTATGTCCTGATGGATTGACGCTTTTAAAGGTGGCTGATACCCGATTGGGAATGGAAGTTATCGCTCCCTTTTTCTATGATTATCCAGGTAAAACTATGCGGATGATAGGGGTAACGGGAACGAATGGTAAAACCACTACTACCAATATTGTGCGTGCTATTTTACGTAAGGCCGGATTTAAGGTTGGGCTTATAGGAACTATCAATATAATGATCGAGGACGAGGCTATTGTAGCTCATAATACTACTCCAGACGTAGTAGATCTGCAGCGTGCTTTATACAGAATGAAAGAAGCCGGATGCGAGTATGTGGTCATGGAGGTTTCGTCGCATGCACTGGCACTTAATCGTGTTGCCGGCTGTGAATATGACACTGCTGCTTTAACCAACATAACGCAGGATCATTTGGATTTTCATAAAACACTGGAAAACTATCGCGATGCGAAAGGGCTGTTGTTTGAACATTTGCATGAAGGTAAAAAAGAGAATAAAACAGCAGTTTTTAATATGGATGATGCAAGTTCGCCGATTTTATGCGACCGCACAAAAACAAGAATACTGACTTATGGCGAAGGACGTAATAATGATATTTATCCGTTGTTTTTTAAAGTTGAGGCTAAACAAATGCGGTTACAGCTGCATACGCCGGTGGGCGAGATGGATCTGCTTTTAAAAATTACGGGTGAATTTAATGTTTACAATGTTATGGCGGCTGTGGCTATTGCGTTGGCAGAACAAATTGATAAAAAAACTATTGTTGATGTTTTAAATGGTTTCGACGGTGTTCCTGGACGTTTCCAGTTAGTGGAAGCAGGACAGCCGTATACTGTTATTGTTGATTATGCTCATACTCCTGATGGTTTGGAAAATGTGCTGAAAACTGCTCGTAGTATTACGGAAGGCAAACTGTGGGTAGTATTTGGCTGCGGTGGTGACCGTGACAATAAAAAAAGGCCTATTATGGGAAGGATCGCTTTGGAGCTGGCAGATAGGGTCGTAGTTACTTCTGATAATCCGCGTACTGAGGATCCGGCAGTTATCATTGACGAGATTGCAGAGGCGCTGAAGGATGTTCCGGAAGGGAAGAGTGTGGAATTGATTGCAGAGCGCAGAGACGCTATTTATCATGCCTTGTCTGAGGCTGCTGCGAATGATGTAATTATGATCGCCGGTAAAGGCCATGAAAACTATCAAATTCTGGCAGATAAAACTATTCACTTTGATGATCGTGAAGTAGTGCAGGAATACTGGAAGAAAAGGTGATTGTATGTTGAGCTTGCAGGAAATAATAACGGCAACAGGTGGACATTGTGAAAATATGCAGGAGCTTGTTTTCACAGGGATTACGACTGATTCGCGGATTGAAAGCAGTGGTGAATTGTTCGTAGCTTTGTGTGGTGAGCGTTTTGACGGTCATGCTTATTGTAAAATGGCGTTGGAACATGGAGCGGCGGCAGTGCTGGTGTCAAAGCCTGTGCCTGAACTGCCCTCTGAAACTGTAATTATTACTGTTGAGGATACGCTGCTTGCTTATCAGCAGATAGCGCATGCATACAGAATGAGTAATAAAAATTTAAAGGTGGTTGCTGTTACTGGTTCTAATGGTAAAACTTCTACTAAGGATATGATTGCTGCCTGCTTGTCGACTAAGTTTAAGGTGATCAAAACTCAGGAAAATTTTAATAATGAAATTGGTTTGCCAAAAACATTGCTGAGCGTTAAGGCTGATACAGAGATTGCTGTTGTCGAAATGGGAATGCGCGGCTTGGGTCAGATTAGGGAATTATGCGATATTGCAAAACCTGATGTAGCGGTTGTGACTAATGTTGGTGAAACACATATGGAGCTTCTGGGAAGTATGGAAAATATTGCCAGAGCAAAAAGTGAGCTAGTTGAAGATCTGACACAGGAACAATTGGCGGTGCTGAATGCTGATAATGAATATGTTGCAGCAATGGCGGATAAAACTAAGGCACAGGTTGTTACTTATGGGTATTCAGGTAAAGCTACTTTCCGCGGTGATAATGTGGTAACAACTGCTCATGGGAGTGTATTTACCTGCATTGACAGCAGATCAGGAGAACGTACGGAAGTGAATATGCCATTTATTGGTGAACACAATGTACAAAATGCTTTGGCAGCGATTGCAGTGGGTGCTGCTTTTGGTGTAAAATTTAAATAATAGTGCTAAAGCTTTAATGACAGCAAAACTGACAGGCAGCCGTCAGGAAATAGTAGCATATAGGTACTATGACGGTAATCAATGAATGCCTATAATGCCAGCCCTGCTTCAATGGAAGCAGCGTTAAAAACTTTACATGAAGCAAAGAAAGCTGCCCAACGGCAGCCGCACGATTGCAGTGTTGGCCTGATATGCTGGAGCTGGGTGATATTTCTTTCGATTCTCATCGCAGAGTTGGTCAGTTTTGCTGTTCGCGAAAAGACGGATATGGTATCGCTTATGGTGATGAAGCAAAAGCTATTGCCGCGGCAGTTGAAGCTTTGGGAGGCAAAGCATATTGGTGTGCTGGCCGAGATGAAGCGGCCAAGCTTTTGGATAGCCTTCTGCAGTCGCATGACATAGTGCTTTTAAAAGGTTCGCATTCGATGCAGGTGGATTCTCTTTTGGAGTTAGTTTTAAAAAATAAACAGCTATAGCTATAAGGTTTGGAGATTGATAGAAAATGGATTACAGCCTTTGGGGAGCATTGGCGACATCTTTTGTGATCTGCGCAGCCAGTGGACCTGTGCTGATACCGCTGCTTCATAAATTGAAATTTGGTCAGAGCATTCGTGACTGCGGGCCGCAGGCACATCAAAAAAAGAGTGGCACACCGACAATGGGCGGGTTGATGATACTGACTGCAGTTCTGGTTGCAGTGCTGGTATGGTGCAAGCTGACGCCGGCAGTTTTGATTGCATTGCTTCTGACTTTTGGGCATGCGCTGATTGGTTTTGTTGACGATTATATTAAAGTGGTAATGAAACGTAATCTTGGGCTTACAGCTAAACAGAAACTGTTTTTACAATTCTTGCTGGCTGGTGCCTATGTTTATTATCTTGAATTGCAGCCGCATGTAAATTTGGGGTTGAATATTCCAGGAACCTCATTGTCAGTTCCCTTGGGAAGCCTATATTACGTACTGGCGTTTTTGCTTCTGGTAGGTACTACGAATGCTGTCAATCTTACTGATGGGTTAGATGGCCTGGCTGCATCCGTAACAGTACCGGTAACGTTGGCTTATGCTTATATTGCTTATCAGTTAGGCAGTATGGACCTCAGTATTTTTGCTTTGACATTGACGGGTGCTTGTTTGGGCTTTTTACTGTTCAATCGTTATCCGGCTAAAGTTTTTATGGGCGATACAGGTTCTTTGGCACTGGGCGGAGGAATTGCTGCGTTGGCCCTGTTGACACGGACAGAGCTGTTGCTGATTATTCTTGGCGGGATTTATGTTATGGAAGCAGCTTCGGTTATTATTCAGGTCGGTTATTTTAAGAAAACAGGCGGTAAGCGTATTTTTCGTATGACGCCTATTCATCATCATTTTGAATTGGGCGGGTGGAAAGAAACAAAGATTGTGCAAGTTTTTGCGGGCAGTAGTTTGCTGCTTGGTTAATCGGTATCGGGTTATGGTGTTTGGGGAACGGAGGCGGCTGCTAATGACAAAGACGGTTTTAGTATACGGTAGTGGCATCAGTGGCTGCGGAGCTGCTGACGCTTTGGCGAAACAAGGCTGCAGGGTGCTTCTATATAGCGATAAGGAAACAAAGATAGATATGCTTTGCTGGAACTGCTGAAAAAGCAAGGTGGTGGCCTGTACTGCGGCAATGGGGAAAACTTTGCTGCAGGAAGTAGAACAGATAATTTTATCGCCTGGTATTCCTTTGGCTAATCCTTTGACTGATATGGCCGTGCAGATGGGAATAGAGGTCATAAGTGAAGTAGAAGCGGCATACCGCAGTTATCATGGACATA
>ENA-OQAB01001297-OQAB01001297.1-human-gut-metagenome-genome-assembly--contig:-NODE-1297-length-11953-cov-3.448757_pt1 | contig 11953 bp, 13 predicted proteins | sample MGYA00242490_ERZ504517 | MGnify/ENA primary metagenome ERZ504517 (study PRJEB26092, sample SAMD00036298) | human gut metagenome | host: Homo sapiens | study: EMG produced TPA metagenomics assembly of...
TTTTCCACACTGCCAAATTATCAATACACTTTTTAAGGGATATGTAAGGTAACTAATGCACACAAGAAAAACGTCCGCTTTATGCGAAGCTTCGCTCAAACAAATATCATTTGTTAAAATCGAGCGACATTTTACAATGTATCCATTGTCATACATATCAGTTTATTAGAGATGAATACTTCTTCAAATACAAAATTAGAAAAATGTTTTGTTCTGCAATGAAATAACCGACACTTTTTTCAGGGAAAAATAAAAATGGCTTTATTATAATTGCCTTGTACCATAGAAAACGGGCAGAGAGCATGCAGTTGCTCATCTGCCCGTCCTGTAGGGAGAACCGTTTCATGCCGCTATCGGATTCACTTTCAATGTAGTCTGAAAGATGAACGCCTCTACTTTCATGTTGATTATGAAACATTGTTGGTGTGCGTGATAAGACTTCATGCCTTATTCAAACCTAAATCCAACGGGCACAAAAACAAGTAAGTAATTATTCAATGTCTTGAGATCATTAAATACCGCAAAGGCAGTAAGGAATATAGCAGATTGGATTATTCTAAAAGGCCAAATTTATATCTTCTTTTGGCGGCATATTACAAGGAACTTGCCACCCGATCAGGGGGGCTCTTGTGGAAACGGAACTAACAAACAAGCAGTAATTTCGTTTCTTGTTCATGGTAAAGACTACGACAACAAATCCGGTAGCGGTATTTACTGTTATTTAGGTCAGCCACGGGTTTCGATACGGGTCATAATCTGTTTGGAAAGTAGCCAGTTGCCAATCGGTAACCGGCTTTTTCGTGTCATCGACTTTACGGGGGATTTGTGGATTAAGTCGCAATTTGGCGGCATCATTAAGCCATTTCATGCTATCCTCGTAATCGCGCATACGGACAACACTGACATTATTCGGGGCAATGAGTTTCGTGAGCTCGTAGATAGCCAATCGAACCATATGCTTCTTGAGGTTGTAGTTTCGTGGATCGTGTAATGATAGGTTTAGACCGACTTGCGGCGTGTCCGCGTTCACATCCGTTTCCGGGTAAAATACCCGTCCGTCATAAACTACATATTCGTGTTCCGACAATTCGTAGGCATTGTATGATGAATCGTAATCGGCTATGGCTCCCCAACAGTCGGACACCATAGGGTCAAGATTGCAATCGAAACAGTCAAGCGTCATCAAAGTATAGAACGCCCCTTCATATTCAACGACTGACCACAGAGGATACTCGACAGGCTGCCATAACGTGACTTCCGTCTCGATCCAACCGCCGACCATCGGGATACGGATATCATCGAACTTGTACCCGTTTTCGGCAAGGCAAATATAGACAACACCGTTGTAGTTTACTTTATCACCCGGATAATAGGTGTTGAACTGGGAATAATTTACAACTTGTCCCGCATCGACGTGGATATCGGAACACTCTTCCCAATAGATTGCCGTTGCCGGCTTGCGATAGCCGCTGACGGAGCGTGTCACCTCATGGATTTGTCCCTCGAAATAGACATGCACACCCACGGGATAGGTAATTCGACGGTCGTATTCGGCGATATATTTTCCTTTTGCAAGTTCCTTTTCAATCTCGTAGTTCTCCGACAAATATTCCACAATGCTCATCTCCGCCGATTCTTCCGCCTGGATGAATCGTGCATCATTGCCCCGCGTGAGTTGTGCTAGTGCTTCCGGAGTAATTATCCCAAGATAGTCGTCATTATTGAGAAACCGTCTGTACATATCCTTGTTCCGTTATTAGTATGAAAATCCTTCCTGAATTACCGATGTGGAGACCACATACCCGTTCCCGTCGCCTCCGCTCTTGAACTTGTACCAGCTGTCGCGCAGGTAGTAACAGAGCAGGTAGTCAAGGCAGTCGGACAAGTGCCCGTACCGTTCATATTTGACACCGGTTTTCGGGTCGGTGGTCTTCTGTTTGCTCTTGGTACCGTCCTCGTTACGAAGCTGGTAAATCAGATCCTGGGTAAGTTTGCGACATTTGATATCGATTTGTATCTCCCAGCCTTCATAGCCCCCGAATACCTCGTTGACGAACTCGCACCGTGTAGCCTGCGGAGGCTGCTTGCGTAACAGCTTTACCTTCGGTCGCAGGATTCCTCTGCCGAAAGTGTCCGTGATGATGGTATAGTTGTTGATGCCGTCCTCGTTGGTGGTGGAGCGTTGTAACCCGGAAGGGTCACCGGTCACATCCACTCCGCCGATATGCTTGTCCCGGTAAAGTTTTAAGCGTACTTTCCGTGCCAACGCAGGTGTGTTGTTCTCCTTTTCCTCCGGCTTGCCGAGTATCTCTTCCAGTATATAGACCTTCCTGTTTTCATAGTCTATTTGTGCGGAGAGCACCGACATTTGGGGGGCAACATTGAAGTCCCACACCGTGATGAGCGGCTTGGTCGGATCGTATGCTTTTTCTTTCAGTCCGGTAACGAGATGCCGGGAGCCGTCGAAACTGTTATAAATCGCCATATCGTTGGCTTCCACGAAATCCCAGTTGCCATAGAGCAGGCGTTCCTTTGTCGCCTGATCCCGGATCTTGTTCAGGGCCGCCTCGTACACCTGACGGAAAGCGATATTCGGGTTGTCAAACACGGAAAAAGGTATATACGCTTCACCCTCGCGGCAGATGACCTTGTCTCCGTTTTCGTCCTGCACGAAGCGGGAACGCACCCAGTTAATCGTCGGATTGGTGGTGAGTAGCATTCTCGGAGTCTTGAATGTCTCATGGGTTCTCCAGCGGAGACGGGAGAACAGCACTTCGACGGCCCGTTCCGAGATTTCCGACACCTCGTCCACCATGGCGATGGTGTATTCCGAAGAGCCGAAACGCTCGAAGTTGGGGTCGCTGGGGATATCCGCCATCTCCTTCATGATGATGACCGAGTCATTCCAGAATGTGAGCGTGCCTTCGAGGTTGTTTATCTTGTAGTTTGTATCCTCTTTCAGTCCCCAATCCTTCAGAATCGACTTGATGGTATTCCATGTCGATTCCTTCAACGACTTGAGTGTCTTACGGGCCACCACCGCACGGATATTCTCGAACCGGATACATGAAGACACCAGCCAAACGCTGCCGATATACGATTTTCCGCCGCCGGCCGCTCCGCCTCCCAGTATCAGCTGCGGCAGGTTCTGCGACTTGCAATGCCTGCATTGGGGCCTGTACTGAGGGTTGCCTTGCTGGTCATAGCCGATAAGGATTTGCTCGATCTCCCCGCCACAATGGGGACAATAGTTCGGTTGCAACAGTTTCCAGAGTTCATACTGCCGTGGGGACGGTTTGAACTCGATGCGCAGGTTTCTGGGTGGTTTGAGCCTGTTGACCGCCATTAGATTTATACAATCTGAATGGTTATGTCCCTTTCGGACTCGAGTATAGCATACAGTTTTTGGAATGTAGTACGGGATTCCAAAACTTTTCCCTTGACCGTATTCTTTCCCACGATGATACAGCCGGCGGAATCGACTTCGGTATTGCCGGAATGGATCAGGATGCCGAGGAAATGCGGTACATCGTGCAGATATGGCATTTTCTTCTTGTACCTGGGACTGTACTGAAGAGTGACTTTATAAGTCCCGGCAGGAATGGCAGTCTTGGCATAGACCTTTTCCTTGCAGGTACAGGAACGGCCGCGAGGAGTATCCGGACAGGTTGCCGGAAGTTCCCTCACGGCATCTTCGATGGTATTACAGAAAAATTTGCCGTCGATGGACAGGTCGCCTATGGTATAGGTCTGACCTTTGAATTTGCGGTTGAGTGTCAGCTTCATACTTCGATACTATTTGTATCGAAAGAGTAGAGACGGACGCCGGCTAATGTTTATTATATGTGTTTGTAAAAGGAGGATATTTCAGGAAATGATGTATCTTTGTGAACGGATTGACAGTATTTAATCAAGAGTTAATATGACAAAAGCGGATATCGTCAGGGAAATAGCAACGCAGACCGGTCTGGAGAAGCAGGTCGTGTTACAAGTTGTCGAAGGATTCATGGATAGCGTAAAGTCTTCCATGATAAACGGCGAGGAGGTTTATCTTCGCGGCTTCGGTTCTTTTATCATCAAACACCGTGCGGAAAAGACAGCACGCAACATAAGCAGGAATACCACGATAATAGTGCCTGCCCACAATATCCCGGCATTCAAACCGTCAAAAGCCTTTGCAGGAAGGATGAAATCAGACAAATAAGGTGATTATATGCAACAGGAGCGTTATTCAGATGCTCCTGTTACTTTATACAGGGCAACGAGGTTGGTATTGTCCGATTGGAACAGGAAACGGCCGTTGCTTAAAAGGCATTCGTGGATGGTGTTGTCATTAGGATCCGACTCCAATAAAGCCCCCGCCTTGTTTTCATCGATAAGCAGCATTTCTATGCCTTGTACGGTGGCGGCAGTTGCATCAGCAGGAATTTTCAAAAGTTCATCCATCAGATTCATGTCGTTCATAATATCTCCGTATTTGGCTTGAGTCCCGTCAAGCATTCAATGTACCAAGACCAAAAAGCGTGGGACATAACCCGTAGCACCGAGGTTCTGGTAAACCTATCCGCAAACAAGTTAAGCCCACGCAAAAGCATAGGCGAAAACTGTTTGTCCTGCGGATAAGTGAAATTTACCAGATTTCGGTGCATGACAAAAGCTAACGCTTTCCGTATTTTATTATGTCGTTCTGCCAATATGGTTTTTATGCCGCATCTGCAGAAGAACCGGCCATTATGTGATAACGACCGGACGTGTAAAGGTTATTTTTTAGACTCTTCCAAGGAAAGCTTACGAAACTCTTTCATCAGTTTTTCCAGTTCCAACGAGGTCTTACGGGCACGGGTCCCTGCGGCCTTGTTGCCTTTTTCAATCTGAAGTGCCGCATCCGTGGAGAATGTAGCATATACTTCCTGTATTTTTGAAACCAATTCTTTCATATAAATTCTATTTAAGTTATTGACCACAAAGGTAATGAAAATAATCGAGAATAAGAGCGATTTTGTCAATATTGCAAATATCACATTGGTAATCAATGACTTTTAACAGCCATTACACCGTATGATTTATCCATCAGAGAAATTGTCAAGGTGTTTACAACTTTATGGATATGTCTGGTCAGAACATTTCTTCCATCTGCCGCTTGATTTCTTCCCGCTTTGTATTCTTGTAGTAATGCTTATAGATGGTCAATGGGCTGTTACCAGCCATCTCTGCAACCACATACGGATTATTACCGGCATCTACCATCTTCGATATGAAAGAGCCACGGGCGGAATACCATGTGATGTTTTCTTTAATGCGCAGCATCTTGCATGCTTTCGTCAAGGTTTGTGAAAGGCGTGTGGAAATTTGCTTGACACGTGTAGTCTTCTTGGAAGTGGTCGTGTGTTTATGAGTAAAAACAGGAAATACATAATTTCCATAACTTTGCCCACGGTATTTATTCATGATGGCTTTTGCTTTACTGAGTAATTCCGGTTTGGCTGTTTTGGGAAACTTGATACGTTCATAGACGATGCGGTCTTCCTGGACCAAATCCCATGTCAGGTTACATACATCGACATTCGCCATACCTCCGGTATAGTAGCTGAACAGGAACAAATCAAGATGCAACTGCTCTTTTTTCGTAAACAAGGTACGGTCAACATTTGCGATTTTAGCTATGACTGTTTCCGGAACTGCTCTTGAAGTGGTTTCCGGCCAATTAATATCATCACCGAGACAGAGGAAGTTATCCATATTCACCCCGTACATCTCTTTCTTTTCTGCCTGCCTGCATACGGCACGGAGCAACCTTAGTTTGTGTGTAAGTCCGGCCTTGTTGCCATTTCTGATACCTCTTTCTTTAAGCCAAAACGCAAAGTCAAGAAGAAACTCTTCTGTAATATCCGTAAAGAAATAAGAGGAAAAGGCTTTTTCATATTTTTCCTTTGTAAACGCCTGCAGTTCACGCTTGAGATAGACATACCGTTTAGCATTGGTCGTGCTGTCGACAATCTGACCGTTCTTGATGCGTTTCTTGTTTTTGAATGTCTCTTCAAGATAATCGATCATCTGCTGGACACTCTTTACTTTGACCTCGGGTTTGGCCGCCTTGATTTCATCGAAGCAATGTGATAGCTGGACGGGCGACCAGTTCCTGCCTTCCATCTCCCAGGTATCGGCGACATGCAGATATTTGGTTCGCAAATCGAAAAGCAGTTTGTTCTTGGTAGTGGCCTCCGCACTCCCTACACGGAAACTCTGAGACTTGACATCCCAGTCTTTTAATAGCCCTGTGATGTTTATAACCTTCGGCACACGGGCGTAACCGGTCTTGAAGAAAATTATCTCCAGCTTGACCATCTTGGTGTCTTTCGGGTTCTGCTTACCCCTGATGTTAATCGTGTACATAGACTGATAACGAGTTAGTTAATGACTTATTATTAATTCGCATTAGTAGGAATCAATTGGTATTAATTAACCTACATAGAAACCTACATGAAAAGAGTAGTTTCCTTAGCGAAATAATGTTTATACGGATAAATCCGTACTTGTGTCATTTACTAACTCGTTATCAATCAACTATTTTTCCTAATCACAAAAGTTGTGTCCGAAAAAAGGGTGTGCCTACAGAGGCAGCCCTTTTCGTGTGAGTGTATAGAAGACCGGGACGATCGAGAACGGATGTGGTATGTCGCGCGAATCGTTTGTGCGGGGAAGAGTAGTTATTTTGACAATAAAACCACCCGTGCAATGGTAGCACGGGTGGTTTATATTTTGATGATTGCTGGCGGGATCAGAACTTGCTTGTAACGGGATCAGAACTCCGAGGTGAAGTAAAATCTGATGTCCTTGAAGTTTTCCTGCGCCAGGGCCAGGGCATAGCTGGTGTCGGCCAGAAATACATCGCGGCCGTGCTTGTCGATGGCCATGTTCGTATGTTTGCGCCGTTTGAAGTCGGCCAGCTGCTCGGCGTTGTCGCTCTCGATCCAGCAGGCTTTGTAGATGGAGATCGGCTCCCAGCGGCAGGCGGCGTTGTATTCGTGCGCCAGGCGGTATTCGATCACCTCGAATTGCAGGGCGCCCACCGTGCCGATGATTTTGCGGCCGTTGAGCGACGAGGTGAAGAGCTGCGCCACGCCTTCGTCCATGAGCTGATCGATGCCTTTGGCCAGTTGCTTGAATTTCAGCGGATCGGCATTCTCGATATAACGGAACTGTTCGGGTGCGAAGGAGGGAATGCCTGTGAATTTGAGCTTTTCGCCTTCGGTGAAGGTGTCGCCGATCTTGAAGTTGCCCGTGTCGTGCAGGCCGACGATGTCGCCCGGGTAGGCGAAGTCGATGATCGACTTTTTCTCGGCCATGAAAGCCGTCGGCGAGGAGAATTTCATCTGTTTGCCGCTGCGCACGTGCAGGAAATTCTTGTTACGTTCGAACGTGCCGGAGCAGATCTTCAGGAAGGCGATGCGGTCGCGGTGGTTCGGATCCATGTTGGCGTGGATCTTGAAGACGAAGCCTGTCATTTTCTCCTCGGCAGGCTCCACGATCCGGGTTTCGGTCGGCGCAGGGCGCGGCGAGGGGGCGATGCGGATGAAACACTCCAGCAACTCCTTCACGCCGAAATTATTGACCGCCGAGCCGAAGAAGACCGGGGCCCAGCTCAGCCCGCAGGTAAGCGTCGCGGTCGAAAGCGTCGTACACGCCTTCGACCAGTTCGGTGTCTTCGCGCAGTTGCTTGGCGTAGCGTTCGGAGATGTATTCGTCCAGTTCGGGCGAGGCGAGGTCGTTGATCTCTACGGTCGAAGCGTCGGCCGTCTGCCGTTCGTCGCTCGTAAAGAGCGTGAGGTTCTTCTCGTAGATGTTGTAAACGCCTTGAAGGTGTCGCCGCTCGAAATCGGGAATGAGAGGGGACGTACCCGGATGCGGAGTTCCTTCTCGATTTCGTCCAGCAGGTCGAAGGGATCCTTGCAGGGGCGGTCGAGCTTGTTGACGAAGACGATCACCGGGGTCTGCCGCATGCGGCAGACGTCCATCAGCTTGCGGGTCTGGGACTCGACGCCCTTGGCGCCGTCGATGACGATGATTACGGAGTCCACCGCCGTCAGCGTGCGGTAGGTATCTTCGGCGAAGTCTTCGTGGCCCGGGGTATCGAGAATGTTGATCTTGCGGCCCTGGTATTCGAAGCCCATGACGGACGTAGCGACCGAAATACCGCGCTGACGTTCGATCTCCATGAAGTCGGAGGTGGCTCCCTTCTTGATTTTATTGCTTTTGACCGCTCCCGCGACGTGGATGGCGCCGCCGAAGAGCGGCAGTTTTTCGGTCAGGGTCGTTTTACCGGCGTCCGGGTGCGCGATGACGGCGAACGTCCGCCGGCGGGTGATCTCTTCCTGTAAGGTCATAAACGGTAATAAAGATTGTGGGTGAGTTCTCTTGCAGATTATTTATTGTCCGGTTTGGGGTAGTCGGAGTTGTAGTGGCAGCCGACCGACTCTTTCAATGCGCTGCCTTGTTTGATGACCAGGTAGGCCACGGCGATCATGTTGCGCAGTTCGCACAGCTCGCGATTGGGCTTGATCTTGTTGTGTAGCTCTTCGGTCTCTTCGTAGATGATCGACAGGCGGCGCAGGGCGCGTTCGAGCGAGAGATTCGAGCGGACGATGCCGACGTAGTTTGGACATGATGGCCTGCATCTCGCGTTTGGACTGGATGATCATCAGCATCTCTTCGGTGTGCTGGGTGCCTTCGAAATCCCCAGTCGGGAATACCCTCCTGGATTTCGACCGAGGAGAGCCGGGAGGTGGCGTGTTTGGCGGCTTGGTCGGCATAGACGACCGCTTCGATCAGGGAGTTCGAAGCCAGCCGGTTGGCGCCGTGCAGCCCCGTGCAGGAGGTTTCTCCCAGGGCATAGAGCCGTCGGATCGAGGTTTCGCCGTTGAGATCGACCTTTACGCCGCCGCAACAGTAGTGTGCCGCCGGTGTGACGGGGATCAGGTCGCGGGTGATGTCGATGCCGAGCGAGAGGCATTTTTCATAGATGTTCGGGAAATGCCGGCGCGTCTGCTCCGGATCTTTGTGCCGCACGTCGAGATAGACGAAGTCCTCGCCCCGGCGGGTCATTTCGGTATAGATGGCCCGGGCCGTCACGTCGCGCGGTGCGAGCGATTTCATCGGGTGGTATTTGTCCATGAACTCTTCGCCGTTTTGCAGACGCAGGATCGCGCCGTAACCCCGCATCGCCTCCGTGATGAGGAAATTGGGCTTTTCGGCCGGATGGTAGAGCGAGGTGGGGTGGAATTGGATGAACTCCATGTTTTCGGTGATGGCCTTGGCGCGGTGGCACATGGCGATGCCGTCGCCTGTGGCGACGCTCGGATTGGTCGTCGAAGAATAGACGTTGCCGCAGCCGCCCGCAGCGACGACGGTGAATTTGGCCAGCACGGTTTCGATCTCGTTGCTCTCCAGGTTCAGCACGTAAGCTCCGAAGCAGGCCAGGCCGCGCGTGTGGCGGGTGACGAATTCGCCCAGGTGGTGCTGTGTCAGCAGGTCGATGGCGAAATGGTGTTCGAGAACCGTGATGTTGGGTGCTTGCGTACCGAGGTTATCAGGGCCCGTTCGATCTCAGCGCCCGTGAGGTCCTCGTGGTGGAGGATACGATGTTCGGTATGTCCGCCTTCGCGGTTGAGTTCGAAGCGTCCGTCGGGTGTCTTGTCGAATTTCGTGCCCCAGGCGATCAGGTCGCGGATCAGCTCCGGGGCCCGGCGAACTACCAGTTCGACGGCTGCGGGGTCGCATTTGCCGGCACCGCAGACCAGGGTGTCGTGAATATGTTTTTCGAACGTGTCGGGCGCATAGGTCACCGAACAGATGCCTCCCTGGGCATAGTTGGTGTTGCACTCGTCCATTTTCCCTTTCGTTACCAGTGTAACGTGGCCGTGTTCTGCGGCTTTGAGGGCGAAACTCAGTCCGGCGGCGCCGGATCCGATGACCAGAAAATCGGTTTTCATGGTTTTCAGCGATTGGACAGGCCGAGATAGTGCTGGCGTGCGATGAAGCCGGATCGAGCCGACTTATATCCGGACGCAGCCTATCAGAGCGAAATTTTTTGTAAAGATAGCAAAAGGGAACGACGAGCCGAACCCGTTCGAGCTTGTCCGAACCGCCTTCTATCTGATGCAAAGATAGTGAAAGCCGAGCGCAGCGCCAAATTTATTTGCTGGTCTAAACCGGGTATTTTTTCCGTAAAGACCGGGATTTTTATTAATTTTGTGCCCGCTATATGCTGAAAATGGAAAGACATATCGACATAGACCGTTTCGACTACGACCTGCCCGACGAGCGGATCGCCAAGTATCCGCTCGAGGAGCGATCGGCATCGAAGCTGCTTGTTTACGAACGGGGGGAAATCTCGGAGCGCCGCTTCCGCGACATCGGCGACATACTGCCTGAGGGGACCCTGCTGGTGTTCAACAATACCAAGGTGATTCGGGCGCGGATTATCATGCACAAACCTTCGGGTGCTCGGATCGAGGTATTCTGCCTCGAACCGCACGATCCGGCGGATTACGAGCGGGCGTTCGCCGTGAAAGGTTCGTGCCGCTGGAGCTGCATCGTGGGTAACCTCAAAAAATGGAAAGAAGGCCCGCTGGTGATCGATTTCGAATATGAAGGTCGCGCGGAACGGATGCTGGCCTGGCGTGAGGGCGAGGGCGGCCGCGAGCAGATCGTCCGCTTCGAATGGACGGCTGATCTGACGTTCGGACAACTGCTGGAACATCTGGGCCGGATTCCGATCCCGCCTTACCTGAACCGCGAGAGTCAGGAGATCGACAATACCCGTTACCAGACCGTCTATTCGAAATTCGAAGGTTCCGTGGCCGCTCCGACGGCCGGCCTGCACTTCACACCGGAGTTGATCGAGCGGATGCGGACGCAGGGGTTTTCGTTCGAAGAGGTGACCCTGCACGTGGGGGCCGGAACATTTCTGCCCGTGAAAGACCGCGATGCGGCGGCGCATCCGATGCATACGGAACATTTCGAGATCCGTCGAAGCAGCGTGGAGCGGCTGCTGGAGAAGTGGGATAATATTACGGCGGTAGGTACCACTTCCGTCCGAACGCTGGAGTCTTTGACGGCGCTGGCGTGGCGGATCCGTACTTCGGGTGCGCCCGATGCGAGCCGCGTGATCGGGCAGTGGGAGTTGTACGACTTGCCCGAGGTGTTTACAGGCCGCGAAGCATTGCAGGTACTGTCAGACTATATGGTTCGTGAGGGGATCGAGAAACTCAAGGCCGCCACGCAGATCATGATTACGCCGCTGGGATACCGTTTCCGGATCGTGCGCAATATCGTCACGAACTTCCACCAGCCCAAATCGACGTTGCTGTTGTTGGTGTCGGCTTACGTGGGAGATGATTGGCATCGGATTTACGACTACGCCCTCACGCACGATTTCCGTTTTTGAGTTACGGGATAGCTCGGTGCTGATGCGTTGAGAACTTTGAATTATAAATGAAAACGGCCGGAACGTGATAGTTTCCGGCCGTTTGTTGTGACGGGGATTGCTTGTTAGTGGCTTACGGCCCCCATCTCTTCGGGCTTGTGTTTGTAGCGGAAGACCATTGCGAAGACGATGGCGACGACCAGCGCGTAACCCGCAAAGATATACCATGATTCGGGCCAGCCGAAAGCATCGACTACCGCACCTGCCGCGTAGGAGCCGAAGAAAGCACCGAGTCCGTTGGTCATGAATCATAAAGACACCCTGCGCCGAGGAACGGATGTCGGGGGTAGTTTCCTTTTCGACGAAAAGCGAGCCCGAAATGTTGAAGAAGTCGGAATCTGACCCCATAAACGATCATCGAGAGGATCAGGAAACGGCACCCGATCCCGGATTGCCGATACCGAAGAATCCGAAGCGGAGCACCCAGGCCAGCTCGAGATCAGCATCACCCATTTGATGCCGAAGCGG
>ENA-OQAB01001298-OQAB01001298.1-human-gut-metagenome-genome-assembly--contig:-NODE-1298-length-11943-cov-2.122800_pt1 | contig 11943 bp, 5 predicted proteins | sample MGYA00242490_ERZ504517 | MGnify/ENA primary metagenome ERZ504517 (study PRJEB26092, sample SAMD00036298) | human gut metagenome | host: Homo sapiens | study: EMG produced TPA metagenomics assembly of...
GTACATGTTGTCTACTCGTGGAACGGCATTTTGGGAGTTGTACTACTCTGACAGTATTATGACAGATGGAAAATACGAGATCACAGGAGAATTCCTTGAGTGGGCAGAAGAAAACTATCATATGCTCAAAAATTCCAAGATGATCGGAGGGAAACCGGATATTACAAAACTGAGTAACGGAGATCTGTCAGACCAAACGCAGGCAGAAGCATACGGATTCTCATGTTTCGACGGAACGGACGGAATTATTTCACTCCGTAACCCATCTGCAAATGCAGATAAGACAATCAAGTTCACATTCGACCGTACAATGGGCGTTGCAGAAGGTGCAGGCACATTAAACTACTACTTAGAGCACAGCTATCTTCTTTCCGATAAGTCTGCTCAGACAGGTACATTAAAGTATGGTCAAGAATACACAGTGAACTTGAAACCGAACGAAGTGCGTATCTTACGTGTTTCAGCAGAAAAAGACACAACAGCGCCGAAGATCGACAGAATCATGACAGACGGTGCGAAAGAACTTACAGTAAAATTCGATGAGAAAGTATCAGGAAACCTCTTTAAAGTAGAAAACGCAAAAGTTTCTTCTATTAAGAAGAGCGCAGACGATACAACATATCATATCGTATTAGCAGAAGCTCCGGCAAACGAAGCTACAGTAAAAGTAATTCCGCAGGATATTAAAGACATGTCGGGCAACAAAGCTACTGAAGCTGCATCTGTTGTATATCACAAAGACAGTGTGATCGTTGAAAAAGAAGCGATTGCAGAAGCAGGAGAAATTGCAGCAGCGGACAGATCACTGAATTCCAATAATGGATTCACAGTATATGCGGCTGTAAACACAACGGCAACAGATAAGTCACTCGTAAGCCAGAATGGTCAGTACGAACTGAAAGTAACAGCAGAAGGAAAAGCATCCTTCACACTGAATGGTGCGACAGCAGTTTCCGGCAAGTCAATCAATGACGGAGCAGAGCATAAAGTAGTAGGTGTGAAAGAAAACAACGGTATGCTGAAACTTTATGTAGACGGAACACTGGAAGGATCTGCTTATAATGAAAAGAACAGATTTCATGAAGTTAAGAAAGCTGCGATCACAGCAGGTGAAGGTGTGACAGCGGCGGCAGTATATGATATCGCATACGGTTATAATGAAGTGGCTAATCTCGGAGAGCAGGAAGGACTTCCGAAACTTAAACTTACAAATGATATGATCACAGTTTCTGAGACGAGCGAAGGAAGTAAAGATAAAGTCTTAGATGGAGATAACACGACATACTGGACAAGTCAGAAAGTGGAAGAAGGTACTGTAAGCAGCGATAATGCATGGCTGCAAGTTGACTTGGGTGCGACGTATAAATTGGATCAGGTTGACTACACACCGCGTTATTATAATGATGCAAAGAACTACTGGCATTGTACAGGTAATATTAAGAATCTGATTGTAGAAATTAGAAAAGACGGAGAGGATACATGGACTTCGGTAACAGGAGAAAACGGGCTTGATCTTTCGGACAAGATTGTGAATAAGAATGATCAGACACTTTTCCCGGCAGAAGTTACATTTGAGGCACAGGAAGCTAGATATGTACGTATCAGTGGAACGTCTTCTTATCACTGGCAAGCAACTGTGAAAAATAAGTATATTACAGTCGGTGATCTTGCGATCTATGGAGAGAAAGTAGAAGCAAAGAACATTGCAAAGGATGCAAATGTAACGGCAAAATGGACGGCAGATGACACAGATGCAGCAAAAGGCGGCGACAGACCGATGTCTATGGCTGTTGACGGAAACAAAACTGATTTTGGTTCAAACTATGCCGAGTTCGGTGCGGACAATAGACGTGAATCATCTTATATGCAGGTTGATTTAGGCGCTGTATGTGATGTGAACTCTCTGTCACTGTATCGTTACTGGGGCGATGGTAGAACATATGGCGATACAGTAGTAGCTGTAGCAGAAAAAGAAACAGACTTTGCAGAAGGAAAAGCTACAATCGTCTATAATGCGGATGATCAGAATGTTCATAAACTGTATACACAAGCACCGGAAAAATTCGATGAAGACTATGCAGAAACTGCACAGGGTAAATCATGGACGCTTCCGGAAGGAACGAAAGCACAGTTTGTTCGCGTTTACATGTACGGAAGAGCAAACAATGACACAACAACAAACCACGTTGTAGAGCTTGAAGTATACGGAACAAAACCGGAAGAAGGCGAGACACCGGGCGTAGACATTACAGCCTTGATCGAAAGATTGAGCGTATTGTCAGCGGTAGATACGTCTAACGCAACAACAGATAGCGCAGCAGCGTTTAATGCTCTTCTTAAAGAAGGATATGATCTTGTGGCGACAGGAGCACAGACACAGGAAGAAGTAGCTGCTATGATTAAGAAACTGGAAGGCGCAGAAGCTAAACTTGTAGATGCATCCGCTCTGAAGAAAGCAATCGCAGACGCAGAGAAGAAAGTTGAAACAAGTACAGTAACAAGTGCAGAGCCGGTAAAAGCTAAAATTGCAGAAGCAAAACAGCTTCTTGTAAACGGTACAAAAGATGCGATCGACGCAATGGTTGCAGAATTAACTGAAGCTGTGAAAGGACTTGTTGCTCGCGGAGATGTAACAGATCTGAAAGCTTTGATCGATCAGTACGCAAAAGAGAATTTGAAAGCAGAGGATCATACAACATCTACATGGAGCGCTTATGAGACTGCTCTGAATGCGGCAAACGCAATCGTAACAGATAACAGCAACAGCGATCAGGCGGCGGTAGATGCAGCGAAGAAAGTGTTAGAAGATGCACATGCAGCATTGGCAAAACGCGGAAACACAGATGCATTGAAAGCTCTTATTGAAGAGTACAAAGAACTGAAAGAAGCGGATTACACACATGAGACATGGGTGAAATACGAAGAAGCTCTTGAAGCTGCAAATGGAATCGTGGCAGACAACAGCAATAAGACACAGGCAGAAGTAGATGCGGCGAAAGACGCATTGAAAGCGGCAAAAGAAGCTCTCGTAAAAGCTCCGGTAGATCCGCAGCTTGATAAGAGCAAACTGCAGGCAGCAGTAGATGCGGCAAAAGCAAAAGACGAAAACGCATATACAACAGCTTCTTACAATGCAATGGAAAAAGTTCTTGCAGAAGCAGAAGAACTTCTGACAAACGGTAAGGATCAGGCGGCAATCGATGCGAAAGCAAAAGATTTGAATGATGCGGTTGCTGCGCTTGTAGAACGTGGAAACACAGATGCGTTGAAAGCTTTGATCGCAGAATATAAAGCAGAAGGTCTGAAAGAGGCAGACTACACAACAGATTCCTGGAAAGCGTACACAGATGCGTTGACAGCGGCAGAAAAAGTTGTGAAAGACAACAGCAATCTTGATCAGGCAGCGGTAGACGCAGCGAAGAAAGCGTTAGAAGATGCTCATACAGCATTAGTAAAAGTAGAGCAGATCAATAAAGAGGCGTTAAAAGCAGCAATCGATGCAGCGAAAGCGGCTGATGCGAACTTGTACACAACAGATTCTTACAAAGCAATGAAAACAGTTCTTTCAGATGCAGAAAAGGTACTGAAAGACAGCAAAGATCAGACGGAGATCGATGCAGCAGCAAAAGCGTTGAACGATGCGGTTACAGCGCTTGTACAGCGTGGAAACACAGATGCATTGAAAGCTTTGATCGAAGAGTATAAAGATCTGAAAGAGGCAGACTATACAGCAGATTCTTGGAAAGAATATGCAGATGCGCTGAAAGCGGCAAAAGCAATCGTGGAAGACAACAGCAACAGTGATCAGGCAGCGGTAGACGCAGCGCTTAATGCGTTAAGAGACGCTCGCGTAGCATTGAAGCTTTCCGGAAAACCGTCTGTTGATAAGAGCGAGCTTCAGGCAGCTTACGACAAGTACAAAGATAAGAAGAACGACGGTTACACAGCAGAGAGCTGGGCGAAGTTTGAAAACGCTCTGAAATCTGCTAAGGCAATCTTGGATAACGAGGCTGCAACAGCAGATCAGGTAAAAGCTGCTTTGGCACAGTTGAATTCAGCGGCAGAAGGTTTGACGAAGACACAGACTCCGCCGAAGAATGATCCGCAGACTCCGTCAACTCCGTCACAGGGCGGAAGCGTACAGACAGGAGATACGGCACATGTAGCTCTGTGGCTTGTACTTGCGGGAATGTCGGTAATTGCTTATGTAGCGGTTAGAAGAAAAAGAGCATAGTGAAAACTTGTCTTTTGATTAAGGCAGTAAACATTTAAGCTTTTATGGAATAGGGCGTTCGGTAACGGACGCCTTATTCTTTTTTGCAGAGACAGCAACATTGTCAGAAAATTCATACAATATAAAAGTAAAATGTAATTATTTAAAGTTTTTTATAAAAATGTATTGACAAAATAAAACTCAGGTGATATTATAAAGACATCCAAAAGAGATACAACAAAATAAAAACAAAAGCATCTCAAAAGGATATTTAACTAAGAAGGCATCGTATCAGTTGCCCGATTAGATTAAAAATAAACGGATAGCAGGAGGGAAAGACCAATGGACAGCGTGATTTCAGTGAATCATCAATATGTTAGTGGTACGGCAAGTGTAAGTTCCTGTGGAGAAGAGACCTTTGCTCAAGGATAGATGATCCGGAATAAAAATAACGAAAGAATTGATCGGAGAGTTGGAAGTCCGGATAGAGATCAGAAAGATTTAACATTTGCAGACATATTGAATATAGATACCACATATAGCAGAATTTCAAAAGATGTGTAAAGAAACATTGAGTAGATTATCATTCGTGCATATCGGGTTTAATATGTGTGGTGGTACCGGAAACAAGGAACGTAAGTGATATGTGATAAGGATACTGTTATGAACTCGAATTTGTTAATTGAAGGAGGGAAGATTTAATAAGCAGGTCTTAATAAATCGACCGCAGATCAAATAACAATGGCAGAGGTCTTACAGGAACAGAATCTAATATTTGCCTCCGATTTAAAAATAAAGAGAATATGAAAAAATTAAATAGATTATAAAAATGCATCTTCAATGTTAATTGAGGGTGCATTTTTTTGACATTGCGAAATGCATATGATAAAATATTGAAAGATATAGTATGTAAAGAAACATAGAAGGAAAGACACTGCCCTGTACAAAACTATTTTTTAATGAGGTGAATGCGGTGGATAAATACGAATATAAATCAAAGACTGAACGGATGCTCGAACTTATGGAGAGCGGCGCGTACAGCAGAGCGGCGGCGATCGCAGATGAAATTGACTGGAGGCGCGTGCGCAATGCAGTGATGTTGTCAAACGTCAGTGAAATTTATGAAAAAACCGGAGAATATCAGAAGGGATATGACATTTTGACGCTTGCATATCAGCGGGCGGAAGGAAGCCGTAAGATTATCAGCCGTCTGTGCGGATTGGCTCTTAAGACGGGAAATGTCGATGAGGCGATCGATTTTTACGATGAGTTTATGCAGATCGCGCCGAAAGACCCGAATCAGTACATTTTAAGATATAAGATTCTCCGCGCGCAGAGGGCGCCGATCGAGCAGCAGATCGAAGCTCTTGAAGAATATAAGAAATCCGAATATATTGAAGAGTGGGCATATGAACTGGCGAAGCTGTATCAGGAAGCCGGTATGACAGCCGAGTGTCTGGAAGAGTGTGATGATCTGATTTTATGGTTCAGCGAGGGGAAGTACGTTTATCAGGCGATGGAATTAAAGATGCAGTATAAGCCGCTGACGCCGTCCCAGCAGGAAAAGTATGACCGCAGATATGAGAAAGTATCGGGAGAGACAGAAGAGATGCCGAACCTGATGGAATATCAGGCGGCTCAGGAAGCTGCTACACAGGCACAGGGGATTTCCGGTGGGAATGGTGCAGAAGCAGGGGGAGCAGGCGGAAGTTCCGGTACGACGGTCGGAGAGAACGAAGATACAGGAGAGACCGGAGCGGAAAGTACGTCTCAGGTTCGTGATGATCGTTTATCCGCAGACGGAGTAACGGAGGCAGCGGAGGAGCCGAAGCCGGCAAAGCGGAAGATCGGCAATACGATGAAGTTGGATGAGGCGCTCAGAAGTCTTTTGAATATTCATTTGAATGATGGAAATAATGAGGATAGCTTCACAACGAATCATATGAAGCAGGCAGATCAGCTTGCTGAGGCCATTGAAGAGATGCAACCCGGTTTTCTAGTTAATAAAGTGTATTTCGATGCTTATAAGCGTAGCAGCCTCGGGACTTATCCGGATGTGCATAATGAGATTGAGAAACTATTAAAAAGTGGTCAGTTGTTGATTAATTATACGGGGCATGGCAGTACGACCCATTGGGCGGACGAAAGCGTATGGACACAAACCGATATCAATAATTCCAGCTATAAGCATCTGCCGGTGTGGGTGACGGCTACCTGCGATTTTACCCGTTTTGACGATGTGAAAACTTCTGCGGGTGAATCTGTTTTCTTGAATCCTACCAGTGGGGGTATCGCTTTGTTTACGACGACCCGTGTCGTGTTCTCCGGTAATAATGCGAACTTAAATAAGGCACTCATTGATAACCTGTTCCAAGAAGGTGCGAATAGCCGTTATACGCTTGGAGAGGCGATGATGTATACGAAACGTCAACTCAATGACTCAAATAAATTGAACTTTATCTTAATCGGAGACCCGGCGTTAAAGTTTGCATATCCAGAGTATAAGGCTCGGGTGACGGCTGTGAATGGAGAAGCTGTTTCTGATGAGCCTTTTGAGTTTAAGGCGTTATCCCGGATTACGGTAGAGGGTGAAATCTTGAATCCGTCAGGTTCTTTTGCCGCGGATTTCACGGGCGTATTAAGCTCGACCATATTTGATAGCCAAAGTTCCATTACGACTTTAGGGAATAGCTCTGAGAAATTCACTTATCTCGATTATCCGAATACGATTTATATAGGTAGAGACTCGGTTCGAAATGGAAAGTTCAGCTTTACTTTTATGGTCCCGAAGGATATCTCTTATTACCAATAAGAAAGGTAAATTAAACCTATATGCGTCTTCCGGAGATCAAAAGAGGCGCAGGGTTCTTTTTTCGAGTTTTATCGTGGGGGGGACTTCGGATACGGCGGAGACTGATACGATCGGTCCCGAGATCCGGCAGATCTATTTGAATGATTCCAGTTTTGTTTCGGGCGATAAGGTAAACACGACTCCTTATTTTGTAGCGAAGCTGTGGGATAAGAGCGGCGTGAATATAACCGGCAGTAGCGTAGGGCATGATATGATGTTGACGATTGATAGTATGCCCTCTATGAGCTATAACTTAAATAGTTATTATGCGTTGCTACCAGATAGTGAGAACGAAGGACTTGTCCAGTTCTCCATCCCTGAGCTGGAGCCGGGAATGCATACGGCTGAGTTTAAGGTGTGGGATATCTTAAATAACTCCACGACCTATACCTTTACTTTTGAGGTGGCGGAAGGGTTGAAACCTAATCTGATCGAGATGTATGCCACCCCGAATCCGGCACGGGATCAAGTGGAATTCTTTCTGCATCACAATCGTCCGGAGTCGAACTTAAAAGTGACGGTTATGGTTTATGATATGACCGGTAAGTTCCTATGGAGTACCGAGAAGAGCGGTTCCTCCGAGTTGTTTAAGGCTTATATCGTAACTTGGAACTTGACGGATAATGGTGGCAGGCGGTTGCGCCCGGGAGTTTATCTGTATCGGGCGGCGATTAGCACGAATAACTCGAAAGAGGCGACGAAAGCGAATAAATTAATCATTCTCGCACAATAAAGTATCGGGTAATTAGTTTATAATAAGCATGGGGGTATGTTTATTACCCTCTAGGAATGATAAATGTAAATGTATTTTTAGAATAGAATATATGGTAAGAGTTTCAAGATTCAGTCTGTTACTAGCGGTTTTCAGCTTTTTGACGGCATTTACGGCTTTATATGCCCAAGGAGGCGCAGACGATGTTAAACATAAATTCGCCCCGATTAATACGGCGATACCGTCTTTGTCTATCGCGCCCGACGCTCGTGGAGGTGCTATGGGTGATAACGGTGTGGCTACTACGCCGGATGTGAATTCCCAATACTGGAACCCGGCTAAGTATGCTTTTAGCTATAGTAAGGCCGGAGTCGCCTTGTCCTATACGCCTTGGTTACGTAAATTGGTGAATGATGTGGCTTTAGCGTATCTGGCCGGTTATTATAAATTAGGCGATAGCGATATGCAGGCGATCGGAGCTTCTTTGCGTTATTTCTCTTTAGGAGAAGTACAGGAAAGCCGGGATGGAGGAATGGGTAATCAGCTCATATTGAATCCTTATGAGATGGCTTTTGATGTAAGTTATAGCCGTAAATTATCGGATGTGTTCTCTATGGCGGTCGCCTTGCGCTATATTCGTTCGGACATGGGTGCCTCGTCGGACGCGGATATGGTTCCGGATAACGCTTTTGCCGCCGATATCGCCGGTTATCTGGAGAAATACGTGATCTTAGGGAATAGCGAGTGCCTGTGGAGCTTTGGTTTTAATGTCTCCAATATCGGTACGAAGGTCTCTTACGACGGCGGAAATACCAACCAATTCTTGCCTACGATGTTAAAGGTTGGAACCGGTTTGCTGTATCCGATCGATGATTATAACCAAATCGGTATCTATGTGGATTTGAGTAAATATTTAGTTCCTACCGAACCTATTCAAGAAGGTACGACTCCCGAGGATGAGGCTGCTTATAAGGAAAAACATGATGAATATAACAATATGTCCCCGATCACGGGTATCTTCAAATCATTCGGTGACTCGCCGAATGGCTTCAAGGGCGAGTTAGAGGAGATTATGGCCTCTATCGGTCTGGAGTATAATTACAATCAGCAGTTCTTTGTTCGTGGCGGTTATTACTATGAGAATAAATATCAGGGAAACCGTCAGTATTTCTCGGTCGGTGCCGGTTTCCGCATGAGTGTTTTCCAGTTGGATGCCGCTTATCTGATCAGTACGGTACAGAGTAACCCGTTGGACCAGACATTGCGCTTCTCCTTGTCGTTCGATATGGATGGAATCAAGAACCTTTTCAGATAAATGGGTATGAAGATACGTGTAGGTTTTGGTTATGACGTCCACGCCTTGGTGCCGGACCGGGAATTATGGCTGGGCGGGATTAAGATCGAGCATACGTTGGGCCTATTGGGACATAGCGATGCGGACGTGCTGATCCATGCGATCTGTGACGCTTTATTGGGAGCGGCCAATATGCGGGATATCGGTTATCATTTCCCGGATACGGCAGGTGAATATAAGAACATTGATAGCAAGATATTGCTTCGTGACACCATGAAGCTTTTGAGAGAGGCGGGCTATGAGTTGGGTAATATCGATGCCACCGTAGCCGCCGAACGCCCTAAATTGAATCCCCATATCCCTCTGATGAAGAAAACGCTGGCCGAGGTCATGAACGTGGACGAGGAGGATATTTCTATCAAGGCCACCACCACGGAGAAGCTGGGCTTCACCGGACGGCAGGAAGGGATCTCGGCTTACGCTACGGTGTTGATACAGCGCATGGGATCGTAAACCAAAAAGTACTCCCTTTTCCTTCTTCCGACTCTACGCCGATCTTCCCGTGAAGATTATCTAGGATCGTTTGGCAAATGGATAGCCCGAGTCCGGTTCCTTGGATAAAGGAATCGAATTTGGCGAAACGCTCGAATACGTGCGGGAGGTTCTTCCGCTCAATACCTTTTCCGGTATCTTTTACGTAAAAGTATAATCCATCTTCCCTCTCCTTGTATCCCATGCGGATAGACCCTTGGAACGTGAACTTACAGGCGTTTGTGAGGAAGTTGGTGATCACTTGGGTCAAGCGATTCTTCTCGGAATAGATAACACAATCCTGTTCGGGTATCTCGCAATAGAGAGTGACACCGTCTTTCACCCGGCTTTGGAAGGTCTGGTATAAGCTCCGGAATAGCGTGGATACGTTGAACTCGGAATAGATGAAATCCATTTGCCCGGCCTCGATCTTCGATAGGTCCAGGATATCGTTCACGAGTTGAAGGAGAAGCTCGTTGTTCGTCTCGATGATCTCGCAAAATTCTTTTGTCTCCTCGGAGGGGTTTGTTTGGGCGAGCAGGTTCGAGAACCCTACGATAGCGTTCAGCGGGGTACGTATCTCGTGGCTCATGTTCGCTAGGAAGGCGGATTTCAACCGGTTGGATTCCTCTATCTTCTCCTTGTCCCTCAGTTCTTGTTCCATTTTTTTCCGTTGGTTGATGAGGGTAGTACCTCCGGTTAAGTAGGCGGGTTTTCCTTCCGGATCGGTTTTCCCTACGATCGCAAAGATCTCTATCCATGTATATTCAAGCCCTGTATCGTCTAAATAACGGATCTCCTCGTCGATCGATATGCTCTCGCCGGCGATTAGTTTATTGATCGCGTCTTGCATCTGTTCCAAGTCCTCGGGGTGAATGCCGCTATAAAACTCGTCCGCCGACATGCAGAATTGGCCGTCGGTTCCCTTGTCGCGAATGGATCTTTGGGTCAGGTAAATATTGTTACATTCGAGCCGTGCTTCTTTTACGTCCCATATCCATGTCATCATGTTGCTGGCTTTCAAGACGAGCTGGTATTTCTGGTTCAGGTCTTGCGCTTGGCGTGCGATTTGCAGCTCCTTGTCTTTGGCCTTTTGCTTTTGGATGAAGAGGCGGACCCGTAAGATCCCGATCGTTATCAATAACGCCAGAATGACGAGTAGGCTTATGATATGGATCTTGTATTTCTGTAAGAAACCGGGAGGCTCTTGGAAATACGTGGCGTTCGGGGGATATAGGCCGGGATCGATCTGGTGAAGCAATAGATGCTGGTAATTTAGGTAGGCCCTCGGGGTTTCCGCGGTCTGGATCGGGATTTCCTTACTATCTTTCCCCGAGAGGATCATTTCGATCGTGTTGACCGTCACCTGCGCATAATCCTCCGGAGAAACATAATATCCCCCGGCGAAATTCCCGTTTTCTGTTTGTACGTCTTGCAAGGTAAAGATTGGGGGGACGGAGAAACTATTGGTCATTTTCTGGACGTTATCGACTAGGTAACGATTCTCGTTATCCTTCCGGGTCCTGTACCATGAGTAATAAAGGACTCCGGTCTTATTGTCGAAAGAGGCCAGTCTGTCCAATAAGTTCTCGGTGGAAATGGAGGTGGTAGACAGTGGCTCGAATTGGATGCCCGGAAAATCTTTCCGTAGCACGGCCTCTACATCCGCTTTCGTTTGCTGGCTTATATAACGGCGGTCAAAAATAAAGGCCAGTTTGGTTAATTCCGGTTGTAGCTTTTTGATTAGCTCGATCGTTTGCTTGATATAGACTGGGTATTTTATAAAAGTGGCGTTATAGTCTTTTACTACGTCCGTGATGGGAAACCAGCGTATCGAGCACGTTTTTACTAGGTCTATCAGGTACTCTTCTTTCGGGTACATATAATCTCTGGCGTAGCAGATGATAGAGGGAATATCTTTCCATTCCTTGTCAAACAACGGGCGGGCGACAAGCCAAGAGGGATCCTCCTATGCATACGACTAAGGTGGGTGGCACGGGAACTCTCTCTAGGATCATTGTTCTCTTCTCTTGAAACCCTTCCATAGTGCGGATACCGGGGATCTGTAAGGGAATCGCCTTTACGGTAAACCCTTCCTCCCCGAATTTTCTTTCTATATCAAGATAGGTCTGTTTTGTCCAGCTTTCCTCGAAGTTGATGGAGTGCAGTACGACTATAGATCGGTTTCTCGCCGGAGCCTCGTGCGCTCATGTTCAAGTGGACCGTTAGTATAATAAAAATAAAAAGAATGATATTTCTCATGGCCGTTAATTCTAAGCGATATATGTAGCAAACGTGATTCTGGTAGCAAATGTAGTGATTCCGCTTTATTAAGCAAGAGG
>ENA-OQAB01001299-OQAB01001299.1-human-gut-metagenome-genome-assembly--contig:-NODE-1299-length-11921-cov-4.799305_pt1 | contig 11921 bp, 9 predicted proteins | sample MGYA00242490_ERZ504517 | MGnify/ENA primary metagenome ERZ504517 (study PRJEB26092, sample SAMD00036298) | human gut metagenome | host: Homo sapiens | study: EMG produced TPA metagenomics assembly of...
CCATGAACTTTTCCCCATGTGTGCCTTGCGGATCTTGTAACCCAGTTTTTCATTGCTTTCGTCCACTTCGACGCGGATGCCCTTGGCTTCCATCTTCTTGGCGACGTCCTGGCAGTAAGCCAAGTGTTTTTCAGAGATCGGCAGGATCTTGATCTGAACCGGAGCCAGCCAAGTCGGGAAAGCGCCGGCATAGTTTTCGGTCAAGATGCCGATGAAGCGTTCGATCGAACCGTAGACGACGCGGTGGATCATGACCGGACGGTGTTTCTGGCCGTCTTCCCCGGTGTAGGTCAGGTTGAATTTTTCCGGCAGGAGCATATCGAGCTGGATGGTACCGCACTGCCAGGTACGGCCGATGGAGTCCTTCAAGTGAAAGTCGATCTTCGGACCGTAGAAAGCGCCGTCGCCTTCGTTGATGCTGTAGTCGAGACCGAAGTCATCCATGGCTTTGCGCAGGGCGTCGGTCGTCATTTCCCAGGTTGCGTCGTCGCCCATGGAGTTGTCCGGACGAGTCGACAGTTCAGCGTGGTAGGTCAGGCCGAAGGTAGCATAGACTTCGTCGAAGAGGCGGATCGTTTCCTGGATGACGTCTTCGATCTGGCTGGGCATCATGAAGATATGGGCATCGTCCTGAGTGAAGCAGCGGACGCGGAACAGGCCGTGGAGGGCGCCGGACAATTCATGACGGTGAACGAGTCCCAGTTCGCCGATGCGCAGGGGCAGTTCCTTATAGGAATGAGGTTCGTTGGCATAGACCAACATGCCGCCCGGGCAGTTCATCGGTTTGATGGCGTAATCTTCATCGTCGATCTTGGTGAAGTACATGTTTTCTTTGTAATGATCCCAGTGACCGGAAGTTTCCCAGAGTTCGCGGTTCATGATCATCGGAGTCATGACCTGCTGGTAGCCGTAGCGGCGGTGAACTTCGCGCCAGTAGTCGATGAGCAGGTTGCGGACGATCATGCCCTTCGGAAGGAAGAACGGGAAGCCCGGGCCGTATTCGCTGAGCATGAACAGGCCGAGCTGTTTGCCCAATTTACGATGGTCACGCTTTTCAGCTTCTTCCATCATCTTCAAGTAGTCGTCGAGTTCGGATTTCTTTTCAAAAGCCGTCCCGTAGATACGCTGAAGCATCTTGTTCTTTTCATCGCCCCGCCAGTACGCGCCGGCAACGGTCTGGATCTTAAAGGCTTTGACCCGGCCTGTCGATTCGCAGTGCGGACCGGCACAGAGGTCGTAGAAGTCGCCTTGGCGATAGACGGAGATGACGGCATCTTCCGGAAGGTCCTGGATGAGTTCTACCTTATAATCCTGGCCGGCATCTTTGAACATCTTCAACGCGTCGGCACGGGAGAGAATTTCTTTGGTAATGGGAAGGTTTTCTTTTACGATCTTCGCCATTTCAGCTTCAATGGCACCGAAGTCGTCCTGAGTGAAGCGGTGTTCTGTATCGAGGTCATAGTAGAAACCGTTTTCAATGGACGGGCCAATGGCGAACTTGACGCCCGGATAGAGGTGCTGAATCGCCTGGGCCATGATATGAGAGGCTGTATGGCGAAGGGTATCCTTCCCTTCCTGATCGGCAAAGGTGAAGAATTCGACCGTCGAGCCGTCGACGATCGTTTCACGAAGGTCCGTGACTTCGCCGTTTACCCTTGCGACCAATACTTTTTTAGCAAGACTGTTGCTCAGTTCTTTTACGGCCTGGGCAAGAGAAATGCCATCGGAAAATTGTTTTTTGCTTCCATCTTTCAACAGTAATTCTGCCATACGAAACATCCTCCTTAATAAAAAAAGCCCTCGTCCTCAAGGGACGAGAGCATTACTCACGTGGTTCCACCCTAGTTCACCGGGAAAAATCCCAGCGTACTCAAGCGCCGTAACGGGGCGTCCGGAGCTCCCTACTCAGTTCGGAAACTCAGCTCTAAGGCGGTAACTTTTCAGTCTTTATAAGGTACTCCCAGCAACGTACCTCTCTCTGTCATAAAGGAGCTGTAAAGTGTTGTCCTTTTCAAAGCTTTTCTCTTATATCTAAGGTATGCGTAAATTATACGGCACGTTTCGGGCCTTGTCAAGTGAGAGAAACCATCTTTCCACCCGGAATATTTCGCAAAAAAAAGCACTGCCTCACAAGAGACAGTGCTTTGATCATGCACAATCAGGTAACTTATGCAATGCCTTTCTTTTTCTTGATAGCTGCTGTGAGCATCGGGAGAACTTTGTAGACATCGCCTACGATACCGTAGTCGCAAACTTTGAAGATCGGAGCATCTTCGTCTTTGTTGATGGCGATGATGCAGTCAGAGCCGGACATACCAGCCAAGTGCTGAATAGCACCGGAGATAGCGCAGGCAATGTAGATCTTCGGAGCAACGGTTTTACCCGTCTGGCCGACCTGATGGAGAGCGCTGATCCAGCCAGCGTCAACTGCGGCACGGGAAGCACCGACAGCGCCGCCGAGAACGTCTGCGCATTCTTTCAGGATGCCCGTAGCGAACGGTTCTTCACCATTCATGCCGCGGCCGCCGGAAACGATGATGTCAGCGTCTTCGATCTTAACGCCTTCGCCGCCCATTTTAATGAGTTCGACGAAACGAGTCATCATGTCAGCATCGGAAACTTTAACTTCTTTTTCGATAACTTCACCCGTTGCATTGGGGTCAGCTTCCGGTTTTTTGAAAACGTGCGGACGAACCGTACCCATCTGCGGGCGGTTGTCTTTACAAATGATTTCAGCCATGATGTTGCCGCCGAGAGCCGGACGAGTCCAAACGATGGTCTTGCCGTCGTCGTCAACGCTGAGCTGCGTGCAGTCAGCCGTAAGGCCCGTTTTCAAGGTGTTGGCAACGCGAGGGCCGAGGTCACGGCCGATGTTGGTAGCACCGACGAGGAATACGTTAGCTTTTTCTTCTTCGAAGAAGTCGCAAAGAACTTTTGCATATGCCGTCGTATTGTAATGTTCGAGTTTCGGATCGTCATAGACGAAAACTTTATGAGCACCGTGAGCGATCAATTCCTGTGCCAACGGTTTTACATCTTTACCAATAAGAATAGCGCCGACTTCGTCGCCAATGGTGTCAGCCAAGATGCGGGCCTGACCCAACAATTCAAAAGATACATCACGTAATTTGCCTTCAAACTGTTCAGCAATTACATAAATGCCTTTGCATTCTGCTAAATCCATTTTCACTGTTCCTCCTTGAATTAAATGATTTTCTGGGCAGTCAGTTTTTCCATGAGCTGGTCGACGATTGCCTGTTCGTTGTCGTCTTCAACTTTGAGAACGAGACCGCCGGATCTCTGAGGCGGAGTGAAAGTTTTACGAACTTTTGTCGGAGAACCACTCAAACCGATAAGCGTTTCGTCAACGCCGATAGCAGCAGCGTCTAAGGTCGGGATTTCACGGCGTTTTGCCTTCATCGTGCCGCGAATGGTCGGGAAACGCGGTTCATTCAAGTCTTTTACTGCGGTGATGAGGACAGGGAAATTAGCTTCAGTTACGATGTAACCTTCTTCATTTTCCTGCTGGACAGTGACTTTGTCGCCTTCAACTTTGATGTCGCGAGCATACGTAATCTGCGGAATACCGAGTTCGCAAGCGATCTGCGGGCCAACCTGAGCGGTATCGCCGTCGATAGCCTGTTTGCCGCAAAGAACCAAATCAAATTTTTCGATGCCTTTGAGTTCAGCAACTTTTTTAACAGCCTGTGCCAAAGCATAGCCCGTGGCTAACGTATCGGAGCCGCCGAGTTTACGGTCAGATACGAGATAAGCATCGTCAGCACCCATAGCGAGACCTTCACGAAGGACATCTTTAGCCTGTTCAGGACCCATGGAGAGTAACGTGACTTTGACGTTATCCTTATCAGCGTCTTTCAACTGCAGAGCACCTTCCAGTGCGTTCTGGTCGAAGGGGTTGAAAATGTTAGGAACACCAGCACGGATGATGGTATTTTTTACGGGGTCAATCTTAACTTCTGCTGTGTCCGGAACCTGTTTGACACATACCAATATTTCCATTTACGTTTGCCTCCTAAAGTCTTTTTTTATGCAACAGGCTTGGCTGATGCCAAGCCTGCATCATAAACTTCAATTATCTTAACAGAGCACCAGCTGTAACCATGAGCTGAACTTCGTTCGTGCCTTCGTAGATCTGAGTGATCTTAGCATCGCGCATATGACGAGCAGCCGGATATTCTTCGCTGTAGCCATAGCCGCCGAAGATCTGGACAGCTTCAGTGGAAACACGCATAGCAACGTCGGAAGCAACGCGTTTTGCGATAGCAGCTTCAACCGTGAACGGTTTGCCTTCCTGTTTCAAGCAAGCAGCTTTGTAAACGAGGTTGCGGGCAGCTTCGATCTGCATCTTCATGTCAGCCAATTTGAAGGAAACGGACTGGAATTTGCAGAGCGGTTTGCCGAACTGTACACGCTGTTTGGAGTATTCAACAGCATCTGCCAAAGCAGCTTCTGCGATGCCGAGAGCCTGAGCGCCAACGCCGATACGGCCGCCGTCGAGGGTCATCATAGCGATCTTGAAGCCTTTGCCTTCTTCGCCGAGCATGTTTTCAGCCGGAACTTTGACGTCCTGGAATACGAGTTCCATCGTGACGGACGTATGGATGCCCATCTTGTCTTCTTTTTTACCATAAGTGAAGCCAGGCATGCCGTCTTCGAGGATGAAGGCCGTGATGCCGTGGTTGCCTTTGCTCTTGTCGGTCATAGCGAAGACAATGTAGATATCAGCATGGCCGCCATTGGTGATGAAAATCTTGGAGCCGTTCAGGGTGTACGTGCCGTCGTCGTTTTTAACAGCGACAGTCTGCTGGCCGGAAGCGTCCGTGCCGGCATTCGGTTCGGTCAAGCCGAAAGCGCCGAGTTTCGTGCCTTCAACCAAGGGAACCAAGAATTTTTCTTTCTGTTCTTCCGTGCCGAACTGCCAAATCGGGTTAGCACAGAGGGAAACCGTTGCAGACAAGGTGATGGAAACGCCGGCATCATACTTAGCTAATTCTTCAACAGCCAAGATGTAGCTCAAAACGTCGCCGCCGTCATCGCCGGCACCGCCGTACTTTTCTTCAAAGTAAGCGCCTGTGATGCCCAAGCTGAGCAGTTCAGCGATCAGTGCGTCATCATAAATGCCCTGATGGTCGCGTTCCATGATCGTAGGAGCTAATCTCTTTTCACCGAAATCTCTAGCGAGGTTCATGAAATCCTGTTGTACTTCTGTTAAGTTAAAATCCATGATGTGTCCACTCTCCTTAGTGTATAGTTAATTTACAGTAAAGCCTTAAGATAAAACCTGAAATCTGAGACAATACATTGTCCGGTCAATTCAAATCAGCCTGGATATATATTCACACGGTCTCAGTGCTTACAAGTGCATTGTACAACTTTTCACAAGTTAAATCAATAGCAAAAGTGCTATAAATCACAATATAACCATTCCATTTTCTCATCTTAAAGTATTAACAAGACTTTTTGGTACTAGCAAGGCAAAAAGGAGAAAATAGCCTTGACACGGTACGTCTCATTTTTACTGTCGGTTTTTATTCTTATACCTAACTATACTGGTTACAAATACTTAGGAAAGCTTACGGTTGTATTATAGCACGGATACCCCTAAAGTTGTCAAGGATATGTGCCGTAATTCCCCAAATTTTATAATCGCCGTACGTATAAATCTTTACCTGGTAGGTCCGGCGCGGCCGCCACCGGCCTCGCATGGGCATATCCAGATCCTGCGGAAAGTCCGGTGCCGGGCGGGTTGCCAGCTCGATGTTGCCGATTTCCGGCTGATGGTCGTCGAACCATGTCAAGGGAACCGTAAAGGTGTGGTCCACTTCACCGGTGCTCAAGGTGAAGTCCGTCGTATCCATATAGGCGGCAAAGGGCCAGACGGTGACGCCCACAGGCGATCCAGGTAGTCCAGGGGCCCCCAGAGGTGGATGTGGTCGGCAGAAACGCCCAGTTCTTCCTTCGTTTCCCGCAGGGCTGCCGCCAAGGGGCTGTCGTCGGTCTTATCGATGCGGCCGCCGGGAAAGCAGATTTCTCCGGGCTGCCAGTCGAGCTTGGAACTGCGGACTTCAAAAACCAAATGTTCTTCCCCGTCTTTGTGAATGACCGGCACCAAGACGGCGCAGGGAACGGTATTGAGGCAGTGGTTTTGACGGACAATGCGCTCGGGCCAAGGCGTAAAAGGCTTCATGTCAATCTCCTTTCAGGTACAGATTACGTTACAATAAGTACAATCTAAAGAAAAGGAGACTGCCTGACAGACAGTCCCCTCCTTTGTTAAGTATATTCACATTTCTCTATTTAACGACGATATTGATGATTTTCTTCGGTACGACGATAAATTTGACGACCTTTTTATCGCCGATGAATTCTTTAATATGCGTCAAGGCCAAGACCTGTGCTTCGAGGGCTTCCTTATCGGCATCGACGGCGACGGTCAGGCGGTCGCGGACTTTGCCGTTGACCTGGATCGGCAGTTCGATTTCATCGACGACGAGGGCCGTCTTGTCGACTTCCGGCCAGGATTCCTGGTGGACGCTGCCTTCAAAGCCGCAGATCTGCCACAGTTCTTCCGTAATATGCGGCGTAAAGGGCGCCAGCATCTTGAGCAGGTTCTTATTGGCTTCAAGAGCTACGTCGTCATGGATCGTCGTGTTGGCGCCGGCATAGGCGTGCATGGCGTTGACGAATTCCATGATCGAGCTGACGGCTGTATTGAGGCCGTATTCGCCGTCTTTACCGAGGACGTCTTCCGTGACCTTGGAAATGGCCTTGAATTCTTCAAAGCGCAGTTCTTTTTCCCCTTCGGTATACGCCTTATGGGAGTCACCGACTTTTTCCATGTCCCGGAACTGGTGGACGATGCGCCATACGCGGTTGAGGAAGCGGTACGAGCCTTCGACGCCCTGATCGGACCAAGCCAGATCGCGTTCGGGCGGAGCGGCAAAGAGGATGAATAAGCGGGCCGTATCGGCACCGTATTTGGCGATGATATCTTCCGGCGATACGATGTTGCCCTTGGATTTACTCATCTTGCTGCCGTCGAGGAGAACCATCCCCTGAGTCAGGAGGCGTTCAAAAGGTTCTTTCGCTTCGATGAGGCCGGCGTCATGGAAGACCTTCATGAAGAAGCGGGAGTACATGAGATGCAGGATGGCGTGTTCGATGCCGCCGATGTACTGGTCGACGTTCATCCAGTGATTGCCCTTCTTCGGATCCCAGGCCTGTTCATCGTTGCGGGCGTCGGTATAGCGCAGGAAGTACCACGACGAGCAGATGAAGGTGTCCATCGTATCCGTTTCCCGTTTAGCCGGGCCGCCGCATTTCGGGCAGGTGCAGTTGACAAAGCTGCTGCTTGTCGCCAAGGGCGATACGGCACCGGCCGTGAATTCGACGTCTTCCGGCAGTTTGACCGGCAGCTGGTCTTCGGGGACGAGCTGTTCGCCGCATTTCGGGCAGTAGATGATGGGAATGGGAGCGCCCCAATAGCGCTGACGGGAAATGAGCCAGTCCCGGAGCTTATAGTTGACGGTCTTCTTGCCAAGGCCTTTGTCAGCCAGCCATTTCGTAATGGCTTTACGGCCTTCTTCGTCGGTCAGGCCGTCGAATTCGCCGGAATTGACCAAGGTACCCGGTTCGTGGTAGGCCCCTTCCATGGTGGCGAGATCGAGGTTCTTTTCTTTATTCTGAACAACCAGGCGCAAAGGCAGGTCAAATTCTTTGGCAAATTCCCAGTCGCGCTGATCATGAGCCGGTACGCCCATGACGGCGCCGGTGCCGTAGTCGGCCAAGACGTAGTTGGCGATCCAAATGGGGACCTTTTCGTTGTTGACCGGATTTACGGCATAAGCCCCGGTAAACATGCCTTCTTTTTTAGCGTCCGTCGCCGTGCGGTCGATGTCGCTCATGTTCTTCATGCGGGTAATGAAGGCCCGGAGTTCGGCTTCATTTTCCTTGCCCTTGATGAGGTCGGCAACGTATTCGTGTTCCGGAGCCAGGACGATGTAGGTAACGCCGAAGATCGTATCGACACGGGTCGAGAACATGGGTACCTTTTTGCCGATTTCCGGGATGTCGAAGGAGAATTCGGCCCCTTCACTGCGGCCGATCCAGTTCTTCTGCATGGTCTTGACGCGTTCCGGCCAGCCCGGCAGTTCTTTGAGGTCGTCTAAGAGGCGGTCGGCATAGTCCGTAATCTTGAAGAACCACTGTTTGAGGTCCTTTTTGACGACGGGATTGTCGCAGCGCCAGCACTTGCCGTCAATGACCTGTTCGTTGGCAAGGACGGTGTTGCACGTATCGCACCAGTTGACCTTGGCTTCTTTGCGGTAGGCCAGGCCCCGTTTGTAGAACAGTTCAAAGATCCACTGCGTCCATTTATAATACTTTTCATGGCACGTCGCTACTTCGCGGTCCCAGTCGTAGGACAGGCCCAGGGCCTTTTGCTGGCGGGTCATGTTTTCAATGTTGCTGTACGTCCATTCTGCCGGCGGAATATTGTGTTTAATGGCTGCGTTTTCAGCAGGCATGCCGAAGGCATCGTAACCCATAGGATGGAGAACGTTATAGCCGTTCATGCGGCGGTAGCGGGCGATGACGTCGCCGATGGTGTAGTTGCGGACGTGGCCCATATGAAGATTCCCAGACGGATACGGGAACATTTCCAATACGTAATACGGCGGTTTGCCGTTGTCTTCGCTGCAGCAGTCACAGTGGTGTTCTTCCCATACGTGCTGCCATTTCTTTTCGATTTCCTGTGGAATATACTTTTCCAATATAAGAGCCTCCTATCCTGCCCCAGTCAAAATAAAGACAGCCTGTCTTACAGCGTCTTGAATATTATTATAGTGGCCTCATGGCGTCAAGTCAATTCATGTTTTGCAAATCCCTGCCAAAAATGGGTCGGTTCAAATCCTTTTCGCCAAAAAGCTGCGCCCTTCAATCCATAAGTTTGGATGAGTTCAGCCTTAGCTTTTAAGGATTTTTCATCTTCTATCCAAATTTTAACGGTACCCGTTTTTAAGGGCAGTTCCAAGTAATAGAGGCCCAGGTCGGGCTTCCAGACGACGTAGTTCTTATAGGCCTTGAGGACGGCTTCGCTGTCGGCCATGGTGAGGGTCCGGACGAAGAGCTTGGCCTTGCCGCCGGCAGCTGTCTGAGGTGCCGATGCCGCCGGTTTGGCAGCCTTTTTCGCAGGCGCTGCGGCAGCCCGTTTATACGTATCGCCGTCAAAGTCGATGGGAACGATGACGCCCTGTTTGTTTTCGGCAGCCTGACGGGCCGCTTCTTCCGCTGCCGTTTCAATTTCGACCTGCATCGGTTCGCCGGACTTCACCTTGTTTTCTGCCTTATCCGGGTCTGCCTTGGTCGCTTTTACCGGCGGTGCCCCGACGACAGCCGGCCAGTCGGAAATGTTCTGCGGCAGGTCGCGGCCGTCCTTCGATTCGTACCACAGGCGCATGTAGAGGGGCATGCCCAGGACGATCTTATCGGCAGGCGCCAATTTCAAGGTATTCTGAACGGCTCGTTCTACCCAGGGGTAGGTTGCCACGGGACCGGCGACGGGGCTGGTCCGGCCGACCTGGTCGTAGGCCATGATCATCAGGTAGTCCAGGTGCGGCGCTAAGGCGGCCCGGTCGTAGACCATGGACCAATTGGGGCTGTCCGACGGCGGCGTCACGTCCATGGACAGTTTGAGGCCGTAAGCATGGGCGGCGGCGGAAATCTTGCGGACGAAGGCCGTCAATTTGTCTTTATCGCTGTAATTGATGTTTTCAAAGTCGAGGTTGTAGCCTTTAAAATCATAGAGGATGGCGTAGCCCATGAGCTGGCGGATCATCGTATCCTGCAGGCGGCTGTCAGACAGGATTTCGTGGGTTAGCTTGGGATCGAAGTTATTGTCCACCAGAGGCCACATGGCGTAGCCCTTTTCGGCGTAGGTTTCGGCCAGCATGTCGAAGTCGGGATTGCGCAGCTCGACACCGCTTTTAGTCAGGCGGAAGGCCGTCGGAGACATAATCGGCTGGCGGGTCTGAAGGGACGGCAGATTGGAATCTTCCTTCATGAGGGGATCCCAAAAGAGGACCAGGCCCATCTTCCCTTCCTTAGAGGCGGCCGGCTGACGATCGCCTTCCCGGCGCAGTTCGGGAGCCGTGTTTACGGGCTGTTCCGGCGGCAAGAGGCTGTTTTTTCTCGGTCGGATTTTCGGCCAGGACGTAGCTGATGCCCAGGGGACGGCGGACATTTTTAATATTGATCGTCCGGCCGCCGCTGACGGCCCGTCCCGGAAGGGTCAGCTGAACGGGAGCACCCTGCCAGGCCGTCGAGCCGTTGTCAGCCTTGGGCAGGCGGAACCAATAGGTCCCCTTGCTCTTATCGGCTTCTTTGATGCCGTAGCGGCTGAGGGCCTTGTCCGATACGAGCCAGCGGCCCTGGTCTTCGACGATTTCCAGGTCCTTTACAACTTCATCGGGAATGGGATTGGCCACGGTGGGCACGTTAAAAGCCGGGTCCGTCGCTTTAGCGCTGTCGTCGCCGGGGACGGCAGCAAAGGAAAAAGCCGTCAGGGACAAGGTGATCAGTCCCGTCAGGCAGGAAGTTTTTATGACACGGTTATATTTCATCATTCTTTCCTCCTCGTGAGGATTGGAAAAAAAAGTTCAATCCTGTATAATTCTATGGTGAACGCGAACAATTTTCAAATCCCGTCCATATTTTTTCATTATACCACACCTAAAGGAGGTTTTATATTGCATCAGTATCTATTTTTTATCGGCTCCTTCCCCGTCCGGGCTTACGGACTGTTATTTATGCTGGGCATCATCTCGTCGGGCCTGACGGCGTACTACATCATGAAGCGCGACGGCCGCGGCTGGCACGTCCACATCTTCGACTTCACCATGTACTGCGGTCTGGCGGGCATCGTCGGCGGCCGCCTGTGGGACGTCTTCTTCTTCGACTGGGCCTACTATCAGCATCACCTGACGGAAATCCCCTACGTCTGGCAAGGCGGCATGGCCATCCAGGGCGGCCTCTTATTCGGCGCCATTGCAGGGTATCTCTATACGAAGCACTACCACATCGACACCTGGGCCTTCGGCGACCTTTTGGCACCGGCCATCATCCTGGGCCAGTCCATCGGCCGCATGGCCAACCTCATGAACGGCGACGCCTTCGGCCACCCCACAGGGGGCAACTTCGGCATCGTCTACCCTGAAACGACCCTGGCCTATCAGACCTACAGCAGTCAGCCTTTATGGCCGGCTGAAGTCTGGGAAGGCCAGATCGACGTCTTAGTCTTCGTCGCCCTCCTCTTTTACAGCTCCTTCCCCCACAAGAAGGGCCAGGTATTCAGCCTCTACGTCATGCTCTACGCCATTGAACGGTTCTTCCTGGAATTTCTCCGCGGCGACTACGTCGACCTGACGCTGGGCCTGAAATCGGCGCAAATGACCAGCGTCATCGCCTTCGCCATCGCCTTCGTCGTCTTCGTCTACTTGCAGTTCAAAGGGACAACCGACACGGAAGATAAAGCTCAGGCGTAACCCAACGATATCATCTTAGCGATACAAAAAGGACAGCCCCGTCAGGGACTGTCCTTTTATCATGCCGTACAGAGGCACTTTGCTTTTAGGAAGATTTAGTTTTGTTTTTCCAAGGCAGCCTTTAAGGTATGCCATGCCAAAAACGGCGCATTTGACACGGGCCGGCATATTGGAAATGTTCTTCAAGGCGATGGCGTCTTCCAATTCTTCCAGCTCATCATCGTCGGTGATTTCCCGCTTGATCATGTCCAGGAAGAGATCGACCAGGCGCAGGGCTTCTTCGACGCTCTTGCCTTTGATGAGGTCGATCATGATATCGGCCGAGGCCTGGCTGATGGCACAGCCGTGACCCGTATAGGC
>ENA-OQAB01001300-OQAB01001300.1-human-gut-metagenome-genome-assembly--contig:-NODE-1300-length-11909-cov-1.792650_pt1 | contig 11909 bp, 15 predicted proteins | sample MGYA00242490_ERZ504517 | MGnify/ENA primary metagenome ERZ504517 (study PRJEB26092, sample SAMD00036298) | human gut metagenome | host: Homo sapiens | study: EMG produced TPA metagenomics assembly of...
TTAATACCAGTAACGATAAATTCAATCCCCAATGCCATCAGCAATAGCCCCATAATACGCGTAATCACGTTGATGCCGGTCTGGCGTAAAACCCGTACCAGCCACGGTGCCATGCGGAACAATCCCCAGCAACATAAAGCGAACAATGCAATAGCCACAAAGAAACCAAACAGATAGCTAATGCTGTGATAACGCGTACCCCAGACGATGGTAGAACTGATCGCCCCTGGCCCCGCCATCAACGGCAACGCCAATGGCACCACACCAATGCTTTCACGTACCGCGGTTTCTGATTTTTCTTGCTTGTTCCTGTTTATCCTCGCCAAGCTTGCCGCTGATCATCGACATCGCTATCGTCACCACTAGGATGCCCCCGGCGATACGGAACGAATCAATTGATATACCAAAAAGTTGCAGAATCGTGTCGCCGAGAAAAAGCGAGCATCCACAAAGATGCAATGGCCACAGAGTGCAGGTTGGCTGATGTAAGGTTTAGTTTTGTTGCGCCGCTGCCGCTGTCTAGATAAGCTGGTCATGCTGAATAAGACGGGAATAATCCCTACCGGGTTGACCAGCGCAAATAACCCGATGAAAAATTTGAAGTAAACGGGAAAATCAAAAAAGGTCTGAATCACGGTTAGCTCCGAAGCAAAAGCCGGATAATGTTAGCCATAAATAAGGTTGAAAAGACGCGCTGACAATACGCCTTTTGACAGCATTTTTCACCTCCTAACTACTTAAAATTGCTATCATTCGTTATTGTTATCTAGTTGTGCAAAACATGCTAATGTAGCCACCAAATCATACTACAATTTATTAACTGTTAGCTATAATGGCGAAAAGCGATGCTGAAAGGTGTCAGCTTTGCAAAAATTTGATTTGGATCACGTAATCAGTACCCAGAAGTGAGTAATCTTGCTTACGCCACCTGGAAGTGACGCATTAGAGATAATAACTCTAATGTTTAAACTCTTTTAGTAAATCACAGTGAGTGTGAGCGCGAGTAAGCTTTTGATTTTCATAGGTTAAGCAAATCATCACCGCACTGACTATACTCTCGTATTCGAGCAGATGATTTACTAAAAAGTTTAACATTATCAGGAGAGCATTATGGCTGTTACTAATGTCGCTGAACTTAACGCACTCGTAGAGCGTGTAAAAAAGCCCAGCGTGAATATGCCAGTTTCACTCAAGAGCAAGTAGACAAAATCTTCCGCGCCGCCGCTCTGGCTGCTGCAGATGCTTCGAATACCCACTCGCGAAAAATGGCCGTTGCCGAATCCGGCATGGGTATCGTCGAAGATAAAGTGATCAAAAACCACTTTGCTTCTGAATATATCTACAACGCCTATAAAGATGAAAAAACCTGTGGTGTTCTGTCTGAAGACGACACTTTTGGTACCATCACTATCGCTGAACCAATCGGTATTATTTGCGGTATCGTTCCGACCACTAACCCGACTTCAACTGCTATCTTCAAATCGCTGATCAGTCTGAAGACCCGTAACGCCATTATCTTCTCCCCGCACCCGCGTGCAAAAGATGCCACCAACAAAGCGGCTGATATCGTTCTGCAGGCTGCTATCGCTGCCGGTGCTCCGAAAGATCTGATCGGCTGGATCGATCAACCTTCTGTTGAACTGTCTAACGCACTGATGCACCACCCAGACATCAACCTGATCCTCGCGACTGGTGGTCCGGGCATGGTTAAAGCCGCATACAGCTCCGGTAAACCAGCTATCGGTGTAGGCGCGGGCAACACTCCAGTTGTTATTGATGAAACTGCTGATATCAAACGTGCAGTTGCATCTGTACTGATGTCCAAAACCTTCGACAACGGCGTAATCTGTGCTTCTGAACAGTCTGTTGTTGTTGTTGACTCTGTTTATGACGCAGTACGTGAACGTTTCGCAACCCACGGCGGCTATCTGTTGCAGGGTAAAGAGCTGAAAGCTGTTCAGGACGTTATCCTGAAAAACGGTGCGCTGAACGCGGCTATCGTAGGTCAGCCAGCCTATAAAATTGCTGAACTGGCAGGCTTCTCTGTACCAGAAAACACCAAGATTCTGATCGGTGAAGTGACCGTTGTTGATGAAAGCGAACCGTTCGCACATGAAAAACTGTCCCCGACTCTGGCAATGTACCGCGCTAAAGATTTCGAAGACGCGGTAGAAAAAGCAGAGAAACTGGTTGCTATGGGTGGTATCGGTCATACCTCTTGCCTGTACACTGACCAGGATAACCAACCGGCTCGCGTTTCTTACTTCGGTCAGAAAATGAAAACGGCTCGTATCCTGATTAACACCCCGGCTTCTCAGGGTGGTATCGGTGACCTGTATAACTTCAAACTCGCACCTTCCCTGACTCTGGGTTGTGGTTCCTGGGGTGGTAACTCATCTCTGAAAACGTTGGTCCGAACACCTGATCACAGAAAACCGTTGCTAAGCGAGCTGAAAACATGTTGTGGCACAAACTTCCGAAATCTATCTACTTCCGCCGTGGCTCCCTGCCAATCGCGCTGGATGAAGTGATTACTGATGGCCACAAACGTGCGCTCATCGTGACTGACCGCTTCCTGTTCAACAATGGTTATGCTGATCAGATCACTTCCGTACTGAAAGCAGCAGGCGTTGAAACTGAAGTCTTCTTCGAAGTAGAAGCGGACCCGACCCTGAGCATCGTTCGTAAAGGTGCAGAACTGGCAAACTCCTTCAAACCAGACGTGATTATCGCGCTGGGTGGTGGTTCCCCGATGGACGCCGCGAAGATCATGTGGGTTATGTACGAACATCCGGAAACTCACTTCGAAGAGCTGGCGCTGCGCTTTATGGATATCCGTAAACGTATCTACAAGTTCCCGAAAATGGGCGTGAAAGCGAAAATGATCGCTGTCACCACCACTTCTGGTACAGGTTCTGAAGTCACTCCGTTTGCGGTTGTAACTGACGACGCTACTGGTCAGAAATATCCGCTGGCAGACTATGCGCTGACTCCGGATATGGCGATTGTCGACGCCAACCTGGTTATGGACATGCCGAAGTCCCTGTGTGCTTTCGGTGGTCTGGACGCAGTAACTCACGCCATGGAAGCTTATGTTTCTGTACTGGCATCTGAGTTCTCTGATGGTCAGGCTCTGCAGGCACTGAAACTGCTGAAAGAATATCTGCCAGCGTCCTACCACGAAGGGTCTAAAAATCCGGTAGCGCGTGAACGTGTTCACAGTGCAGCGACTATCGCGGGTATCGCGTTTGCGAACGCCTTCCTGGGTGTATGTCACTCAATGGCGCACAAACTGGGTTCCCAGTTCCATATTCCGCACGGTCTGGCAAACGCCCTGCTGATTTGTAACGTTATTCGCTACAATGCGAACGACAACCCGACCAAGCAGACTGCATTCAGCCAGTATGACCGTCCGCAGGCTCGCCGTCGTTATGCTGAAATTGCCGACCACCTGGGTCTGAGCGCACCGGGCGACCGTACTGCTGCTAAGATCGAGAAACTGCTGGCATGGCTGGAAACGCTGAAAGCTGAACTGGGTATTCCGAAATCTATCCGTGAAGCTGGCGTTCAGGAAGCAGACTTCCTGGCGAACGTGGATAAACTGTCTGAAGATGCATTCGATGACCAGTGCACCGGCGCTAACCCGCGTTACCCGCTGATCTCCGAGCTGAAACAGATTCTGCTGGATACCTACTACGGTCGTGATTATGTAGAAGGTGAAACTGCAGCGAAGAAAGAAGCTGCTCCGGCTAAAGCTGAGAAAAAAGCGAAAAAATCCGCTTAATCAGTAGCGCTGTCTGGCAACATAAACGGCCCCTTCTGGGCAATGCCGATCAGTTAAGGATTAGTTGACCGATCCTTAAACTGAGGCACTATAACGGCTTCCACAACAGGGAGCCGTTTTCTTATGCCACTTCTCAATGATCTGCTCGATTTCAGTGACCATCCGCTTATGCCTCCGCCCTCTGCACAACTATTTGCAGAACACCTTCCCACCGAGTGGATACAACACTGCCTGACGCTTTCTGCTCATGCGACCGTTCGCCGCCGTCGTTTACCGGGGGACATGGTTATCTGGATGGTGGTGCAATGAGCCAATTACCGATGTTGTTCGCCGTCTGAACCTGAGCGCGGATGGCGAAGCGGGGATGAACCTGCTGGCCCGCAGCGCTGTCACCCAGGCGCGTCAGCGCGTGGGGGCCGCCCCAGTGGAATGGCTCTTCCGCCAGACCGCACAGACAGGGGCGCGGAACGTTACCTGAAGGATGACTGGCACGGCCTGCAACTTTTTGCCATTGATGGCGCACAGTTCAGGACACCTGACTGATAAACCCGAGCTGCGTGAATATTATGGGTCTGCCAACACATCCACTAAGCGGCAGAACGCCTACCCGGTTATGCGTCTGGTGGCCTTAATGAACCTGGGAAGTCACATTCTGCTGAATGCCGTGACCGCACCTTACCGGCAGAGCGAAACTGTGCTGGCCCACTCCATGCTCGCCACCATCCCGGATAACTCTATTACGTTGTTTGATAAACTTTTTTACAGCGAAGACCTGCTGCTGACGCTGAACCAGAAGGGTTGTAACCGCCACTGGCTACTGCCTGCGTGGAAGAATATCGCATCAGAAATGATAGAGCTGGGAAACACGGCGTCACCAGGGACCATCCCGAAACGACTGGAGCATCTTCAGGGTGCTCTGGAAGTGGTGTTCATAACAAAACGCCCCCGACCATCAAGGCCGAGGTCGGTTAAGATATCAAAAACCCGTTATCCTGTGAAACATAGTGCCGCTCCTCTTAAGTGAACGGCATTGCCCTTCTGGGGCCGTATTTTTTGTTTACCCAAAGCAACTTTTCCATAAACCGACAGCATTAGCCTTCATCATATTTGCGACGATGTATAACGCCTAAACACAGGGATATTGTACTTTACAGGTCACAAGTCAACGTCGGTGCTTAAGAGCCCTGTGAGGCGTATAGCGGCGTTAAAAAACTGCCGAGAAGGGTATATAGCCCGGAAGAAGTGCGTAAAACGAACTGACAGGATAAAAGTGCCCTGCTCACCCTGTCAGTAAAGAAATTCTTATTAATCGTGGCGATGCCTTTCCTGAATAGCCGTTAATGAGCCGACTTGTAACGCCTCTTTATAGTGTTTACGGCATACAGAAACGTATCGTTCATTACCACCAATTACCACCTGCTCACCTTCGTTATAAGGTCTGCCTGCTTGATCAAGACGCAGCACCATGCTTGCTTTACGGCCACAAAAACAGATGGTTTTTAATTCAACCAGTTTGTCGGACCATGCCAGTAAGTATTGGCTGCCAATAAATAATTCACCTCGAAAATCGGTACGTAAACCATAACAAAGTACGGGTATATCGAGTTGATCGACAACCTCCGATAATTCATATACTTGTTGTCTGGTTAAAAACTGGCATTCATCAACCAGTACGCAATGAATTGCCTGCTGTTCATGTTCCGCACGAATCTCATCAAATAATGATGAATTTTGGTTAAATAATTTTGCAGGCGATGACAAACCTATACGCGAACTGACTTTCCCGGCACCAAAGCGATCATCAATTTCTGCCGTATATACGACAGTGCGCATGCCGCGTTCCTGGTAATTGTATGAAGATTGCAACAATGCTGTAGACTTACCCGCATTCATTGCGGAATAGTAGAAATATAGCTGTGCCATCGGCCACAGACCCTCACCAAAGTGAAATAAAGACGGGGCGCAGTGTAGCATAATTTCAATCGTTATCGGTGCCAGGTTCTGTTCTCGTTGGCTATATCTTCCGCCTCCCCCTCCCGGCGCGAGAAAAATCTGTAGGGCCGAATGTACGGAAAATACGAATTAACAATTGAACAAACAATGCGCGGCGGCTCCCATTCTTGTCGTAATGTGCGTTTGATATTCATCAACGCTGCTTATCAACGCTGACCTAATGGAAACCCTGAACTTATTGTTACTGTTCTACATAACTGTTGCGAAGTAATAGACTGTGCTCATCAACAAAACTAATACAAAAGGTTGAAATCACTACAATGAATGTCTATTTCATCATGTGAAAATGTGACCTGAATCCGGATGTTCTCGCCTGAAAAAAAGGAGTAACCGCTCAGCCAATAAGCCTTTTTTTGTGCGTTCCTTCAAGAAAAATTTAAGTTCGGATATTTATTGCAGGCAAAAAATAAAGGGCAATTTGAATTCCTTACATTCCTGGCTATTGCACATCTGAATTTAACGCTCTATTATTAGCTCAACAAACCACCCCCAATATAAGTTTGAGATTACTACAATGAGCGAAGCACTTAAAATTCTGAACAACATCCGTACTCTTCGTGCGCAGGCAAGAGAATGTACCCTTGAGACGCTGGAAGAAATGCTGGAAAAATTAGAAGTTGTTGTTAACGAAACGTCGTGAAGAAAGAAAGCGCGGCAGCCGCTGAAGTTGAAGAGCGCACTCGTAAGCTGCAGCAATATCGCGAAATGCTGATCGCTGACGGTATTGACCCGAACGAACTGCTGAATAGCCTTGCTGCCGTTAAATCTGGCACCAAAGCTAAACGTGCTCAGCGTCCGGCAAAATATAGCTACGTTGACGAAAACGGCGAAACTAAAACCTGGACTGGCCAAGGCCGTACTCCAGCTGTAATCAAAAAAGCAATGGATGAGCAAGGTAAATCCCTCGACGATTTCCTGATCAAGCAATAATCTTTTGTAGATTGCACTTGCTTAAAATCCCGCCAGCGGCGGGATTTTTTATTGTCCGGTTTAAGACAATTTAATAAGAATAAGCTATAAAAAAACGGCGTCGATTGCTCAACGCCGTTTCGTGGATAACACCGATACGGATGTTACTTCTTAATGCCCATCTCTTCTTCAAGCCAGACTTTAAATTCCGTGCCAAGGGTGTTATGACGAATACCGTATTCAACGAAGGCCTGCATGTAACCTAATTTATTACCGCAGTCATGGCTCTTCCCTTTCATATGATAGGCTTCCACCGTTTCTTTTTCGATCAGCATATCAATTGCGTCGGTGAGCTGAATTTCATCACCAGCTCCCGGAGGGGTTTTTGCCAGCAACGGCCAAATATCCGCGCTAAGTACGTAACGACCCACAATAGCGAGATTAGACGGCGCAACATCCGCTTTCGGTTTTTCTACCACACCAACCATCGGTACGCTTTCACCCGGCGCTAATTCAACGCCTTTGCAATCCACAACGCCATATGCGGTCACATCAGCAACCGGTTCAACCATGATCTGGCTATGACCCGTTTCATCAAAGCGGCGGATCATCTCTGCCAGGTTATCCTGTGACAAATCGGATTCATATTCATCCAGAATAACATCAGGCAAAATAACAGCTACCGGTTCATCACCCACTACCGGGTGAGCACACAATACCGCGTGTCCCAGGCCTTTCGCCAGACCCTGACGAACTTGCATAATAGTTACGTGCGGCGGACAAATAGACTGCACTTCATCAAGCAGTTGACGTTTTACACGTTTTTCCAGCATTGCTTCCAGTTCAAAACTGGTATCAAAGTGGTTTTCAATAGAGTTTTTAGATGAGTGTGTAACCAGCACAATTTCAGTAATGCCAGCCGCAATACATTCATTCACGACGTATTGAATTAATGGCTTATCGACAAGTGGCAGCATCTCTTTCGGGATGGCTTTCGTCGCCGGCAACATCCTGGTTCCTAATCCCGCAACGGGGATAACGGCTTTTTTGACTTTCGTATTAATGGCAGCCATTTAAATTCTCCTGGACTGTTCGTGTTTTGAACGTGTTCATATTTCTGTATCGCATCCCAGTATATCAGCACCCCGAAGGGGCTAAGTTCTGAAAAGGAGGCGAGTTAGCATAATTAAGACAATTACTTATACGAATGGCGACGATAGTACCACCAGCCGACATTAGCAGGTAATGCAAATTTAGCCCGCGTTATCGTTTGCTCATTCTGCAGACAACATCAAGCGCAGTCGACCACCGGTTCCCCATATTTGGCATTGCCAGGCATCGCATCGCTGGCTCAATTGATTCAAATAAGCGTTACCTAAAGTGCCTAACGGAACACCATTACTGATTTGCACCTGGTGTTCGCCGGTATTTAACGTCGCATTCAGACCCGCAGAAACCAGAATGAGATTTTTCAGTTCGCGATGATAATAGCCAACTAATAGCGGAAACTGCCCCGGCAGATTGGCCTGACGGAGTAAATGGTTTACCTGCTTCAATAACGCGCCCAACTCTGGCAACCGTTGATTTTGGTGTGCAAGCTGTTCCTGTAATAATCCGTTAAACAATGCGCGTAATAACAAGGCAGCAAGTACGCCATTATGTCCAGCTCGGGTGACATCAAGGCAATAAAATGCCAGATCGTTTTCCGAAAGTGCGGCAATATCAAGCACCAGGCCGGGTTTGTCCGCGGCAACCAATTGACGATAATTAACCCGGCAATGGGAAATCACCTGCTGAACCGGCGGTTGTAGTTCCTGTAATAATTTCGCCGCTGCGGCAGGGTTATCAACCATTGCATCCCAGTCGCGAAAAAGCCTTTCCTCTTCCTCAACGCGCGAATTAAACATGCTGGGATAGAGACAGGCAAAAACCATCTCGCGCAAGCGATTCAGATCTTTAACTGGTTTCAGCAAAACATCTTCAACGCCCAGACGTAACGCTTTGGCAATATCTGCCATATTTTCAGTGGCAGATATCACCAGAACTGGGGTCTGGTCGCCTCTGTTACGTATATGCTCCAGCAGTTTAAGCCCGTTCATTCGTGGCATCGCGATATCACATATCATCAGGTCTGGAGTGAAACCTCCCAGCAACTCAAGGGCATCCACCCATCAGCCGCCAGTACCGTTGTCGCTCCCAATGAGGAAAACCATGAATCCAGAAGCGAGCGAAATACCTGCTCATCTTCAACAATGAGAATCTGTTTTCCGACCAATGGCTGCGTCATGTTCTCTCCCCTGACTGGCTTTACTCAATAGTGGCATGCTATTGCCACCTGCGCCTGTCAGAATTAACTTAAGTGTAGATAAAAATTCTGGTCAAATGTTGGTGCGTACCAACGGCAAAAGTTCGTCCATTTTCTTTTCCACTGCCAGCTGTCCGGCCGCAATGGCAGCGTGCGCGCGATGGAAATCAAGCGTAGATATTTGCGGGCAAACAGGTTGAATCAGAATATCGGGCGGATCACCTGCCATGCGGTTCCTTTTAAGGCGATTCTCCAGCACCTGGATAGAAGTGGTCATAATCTCTGTTGCCGTTGGTGCTGTCACCGCCCGACGTGTCGTTATGCTGCCTAACCTTTCTTTCAGACGCGCATGCCACGGCAGAGAATCACCATTCTCGCTATTTTCTTCACTGACATTAAAGGAGAGCAAATCTTGTTGCATCAAATGAGCATCGTGCTGCAGGTCAACCGCTATCACAATATCAGCCCCCAATGCACGCGTGAGGGAAATAGGAATTGGGTTAACGACTGCTCCATCAACCAGCCAGTAGCCGTTATGTGCAACAGGTGCCATGAGTCCTGGAATACTGCATGATGCGCGAATAGCAAGATGGAGATCGCCTTCAGTAAACCATAATTCACGTCCCGTACTTAAATTGGTGGCAACAGCCGCAAAGCGACGGGAACAATTTTCGATCTCTGTTTCCGGCATTATTTCGCGGTATTGATTGAAGACACGCTCGCCGCGCAGTAACCCACCGCGCTGCCAGGAGAGATCCATCAGGCGTAAAACATCCCAATAACTGAAAGAGGTCACCCAATCTTCCAGCGCAGATAATCGATCGCATGCATAGGCAGCGCCCACCAGCGAACCAATTGAACATCCTGCAACGATATCAATTTCAATACCCACTTTTTTTAGCGCATTAATAACGCCAATATGCGACCAACCTCTCGCCGCGCCAGATCCCAGCGCCAGCCCTATTTTTATCTTTCTCATTATTCCCGCAAGATTCCCCTGGAATGCAATCGTAGCCACATCGCTACTGCTCGGTTAACATAGTGCTACTCAGGCGGTTAATACGCCGTTATTGTTTCCAGGGAGATTATTTGTGTCTCAGCTTTGTCCCTGTGGTAGTGCTGTCGAGTATAGCCTATGTTGCCACCCTTATGTGTCTGGTGAAAAGGTTGCACCTGATCCAGAACATCTCATGCGTTCGCGTTACTGCGCTTTTGTGATGCAAGACGCAGATTATTTAATAAAGACCTGGCATCCCTCTTGTGGAGCAGCGGCGTTACGTGCCGAATTGATGGCCGGATTTGCGCATACTGAATGGTTGGGATTGACCGTATTTGAACATTGTTGGCAGGACGCCGACAATATCGGATTTGTCAGTTTTGTTGCTCGATTACCGAAGGTGGTAAAACAGGTGCAATAATTGAACGTTCGCGATTTTTGAAAGAAAACGGTCAATGGTACTATATTGACGGTACACGTCCGCAGTTTGGTCGCAACGATCCCTGCCCTTGTGGTTCAGGTAAAAAATTTAAAAAGTGCTGCGGCCAATAATGGTTGACGGTACGGTTTAGCAAACACTCTCAACAAGGTTTTTCCAGCAATGCATTCACTCCAACGTAAAGTTCTGCGTACTATTTGTCCGGACCAAAAAGGTCTGATCGCACGTATTACCAATATTTGCTACAAGCACGAGTTAAATATCGTACAGAACAATGAATTTGTTGATCACCGTACCGGGCGCTTTTTTATGCGCACGGAACTGGAAGGGATTTTTAATGATTCCACCCTGCTGGCGGATCTCGATAGCGCATTGCCAGAAGGCTCCGTGCGTGAGCTGAATCCTGCCGGTCGTCGCCGGATAGTGATTCTGGTCACTAAAGAAGCGCATTGCCTTGGCGATTTGTTGATGAAAGCCAATTACGGCGGCCTGGATGTCGAAATCGCGGCAGTTATTGGTAACCACGATACTTTACGTTCTCTGGTTGAGCGTTTTGATATTCCGTTTGAGCTGGTAAGCCATGAAGGGTTAAGCCGCAACGAGCACGATCAAAAGATGGCGGACGCCATTGATGCTTATCAACCTGACTATGTGGTGCTGGCGAAGTATATGCGGGTATTAACGCCGGAATTTGTGGCACGCTTCCCGAATAAAATCATCAATATTCACCATTCATTCCTGCCTGCGTTTATCGGCGCACGTCCTTATCACCAGGCCTATGAACGTGGTGTGAAGATTATTGGCGCAACCGCTCACTATGTGAATGACAATCTGGACGAAGGTCCGATCATCATGCAGGATGTCATCCATGTGGATCACACCTACACGGCCGAAGACATGATGCGCGCCGGGCGCGACGTCGAAAAGAACGTTCTGAGCCGCGCGTTGTATCAGGTACTTGCCCAGCGCGTGTTTGTGTACGGCAACCGGACGATTATTCTTTAATCGACTGAGAAATGAATTGGTTAGCTTTTACGCCTTTACGGGTAAAAATCAGGCAACCAGTTTATTTTTCTCGCCGGAATGCTTTACAGGGGCGCATCATTTGATATGATGCGCCCCGCTTCCCGAAATGGAAGCAGGCCAGTAAAACGCATTACCCCGTGGTGGGGTTCCCGAGCGGCCAAAGGGAGCAGACTGTAAATCTGCCGTCATCGACTTCGAAGGTTCGAATCCTTCCCCCACCACCATCACTTTCAAAAGTCCGTGAACTCTCAAACGAATCCGCGATTAAATATTCTGCCCATGCGGGGAAGGATGAGAAGCCTCGACCAAGGTTCGACTCGAGCGCCAGCGAGAGAGCGTTGCCGCAGGCAACGACCCGAAGGGCGAAGCGCGCAGCGTTGAGTAATCCTTCCCCCACCACCATCACTTCCTTAAATAATCAAAACCTGTTACTCCG
>ENA-OQAB01001301-OQAB01001301.1-human-gut-metagenome-genome-assembly--contig:-NODE-1301-length-11897-cov-3.228632_pt1 | contig 11897 bp, 17 predicted proteins | sample MGYA00242490_ERZ504517 | MGnify/ENA primary metagenome ERZ504517 (study PRJEB26092, sample SAMD00036298) | human gut metagenome | host: Homo sapiens | study: EMG produced TPA metagenomics assembly of...
TTCAATCACGCAGGATACCTCCAATGTTTTGGAAAGTGTCCAGGCAATGATTTTTCTGGAATATAAGTCCATAATACTGGTCAGATAAACAAATCCGTCTATCGTCCAGATATAAGTGATATCAGAACACCAAACAGCATTTGGACGTTCTGGATTAAACTGTTCATTCAAGGATATTTTTTAATTCGCTGCTGAAGTCAGAATCTTTGGTTGTGATAGTCCATGGCTTGACCCACTGGGCTTTGATGCCCATTTGCTTCATATACTTACCAACAGTACGTTCGGAGATGATTTCTCCTGATTTACGCAATTTCCTTGGTGATTTTAGGGGCACCATAATTCTGTTTGGATTCATTGTAAATATCCTGAATTTAGCTTTTACGGCTTCACGTCTTTTTTCTGTATTAGAAGGAACACGTTTTAGCCATGCATGATAACCAGAACGAGAAACGCCAAGATGTTTCAACATTCCGGAGACAGAAACCTGGCGTTTTGCCTTATGGGCAGTTTCTGCCATCTCCGCAACTTCGAGATAAATGGCTTCCGTCATTTTCCCAGAATGTTGATTGCTTTTTTTAATACTTCAAGAGCATCCTGTGCATCTCGTAATTCTCGTTTTAATCGTGCGATTTCTTTTGCTTCATCAGAAGCATAGTTACCGGAACCACGGCTTTCAATATCACCTGTTTCACGCAGTTCTTTCTGCCAGCGTGATAATGTCTGCTGACTGATTCCTAAGTTTGTAGCACAGCCTTGCAGTCCTAAGTTCTTGTGATCATGATAATACTGGACTGCATCCAGCTTAAATTGTTTGTCATAGTGTTTTGCCATAATGAGATCCTCCTTCAGTGCGGTACCTACATTGTACCATGATTTTTCTTATAAGGAATTCTCATTTTGACTTGTACTATTTATATTCTAACACCAATCCTCTTCATAATCATGTGTACAATAGAATGTGCCACTGTTTCCGATCCAGACACGCGCAGGATAATAATAGCCAATCTCGCCAACTAAAATTATATTTTCCTTTGCATACTCTTTTACAGCTCTATATTCCTCTGATTCCATCCGGTATTCTGAATCATCGTACATAAAATCTACAATCTCCATTTTCTGGTTCTCAGGATAGGGGAATAATAGAAATTCAAAGTCCGGACCCCAGGCTAAGTTTTCAACCTCTATATACCACCTTCCGGCTATTCCATAATATTCCTCAAAAAAATGGATTACATATTCGTTCAATTCAATATTCCATTTTTTATAATAAGTTAAAACTGAAGAAATTTCTGTTTTACGCCCATCGTACCAACCAGCTTTTCTCAACGCCTGAACAATTCTTTCATTTTTATTTCCGCATAAATATGACCGTTCTTCTAACATAAATCCCTCCATGTTTTACTTTACGATATCCGTCTTTTCTATCCTTCCATTTGTAACATTTATAAAATATCTTCTTCCATAAAAATCTGTTGCTGTTAATTCTCCATTATGAAAAAACAGATTTTCATATGGAAGATTATCTCCATCCGGACTTATGATATTTAGACTTTCTACTCTCCAATTGATTTTACAATCCAAGGATACCGCATATATATTATCTATTTCATTCGCATGAAATGGTATGGATAATAAAACAATAACTTGATTATCCACCACCTTAATATCTCTAATATCATAGCCAAATTTCATTATTTTTTTATCAATCCTTAGTTCATCTCTATTAAATTCAATGATATGTTTCATTTCTTCTATTCCCACCTTTTGGAAAGATGTGCTTACGCTAACACCTGCTGTATCAACTGCACGATATCAATAACTGATTTTACTTTCACAACGATGTAACTTCCCATTTTCCTGCATTTTTTTCTCCAACCACCAGACAGGAATCGGTTCTATCTCCTCTGGCGGTCTATTATAATTCCTTATTTCTTCACAGCATTTTGTTTTGCGATTATATCTGAAATTGCAATGAACATTTACATCCGGCGAAGAAAATTCTGCCTGATAATAATACTCATCATATTCTATATTATTAAAGAAAAAGTTTATATAATGTATCATGTCATATTCCTACCAATCTTCTACTATAATGCTTGTATCTGCAACAAGATCATCCTGGAATCTTATTTGATATACCTTCCATCCTGCTAGGATATGGTCTTGAATACGGTACTCATAGTATGAAGAAAAAACCGTAGACGCAGATCAGTATATTTCTGTTGAAATTTTTCTTCGTATTTTTCATTACTTTTTTCCTTCATCTTCGTATTTATTCAGTGGCTTAAATCCCGGTATTTCATTCCAAAATAACGCTTTCACCTCTGCACCGGACTCAAGTAAATATCGTATCATTTCTTTTTCGCACAAGTTCTTTTCCTCTTGAATTTTGCTATATGTACTCTTTAAAATTGTGGTAATCCGTTCATAATCTTTTGAAAATACTTTAACAGGTATTATCTTATACTCATTCCATAATAGATAATTAAAGGATTGTATAGTAGAAACATTCCACGAATGTCCTGTCTTGACTTCGAGAAATTCTCCTGTCATATAAAATATTTTCACAGGCGTGATATCTCTGTTATTGAGGCTTGCAGCTACCCACGCTCTTCCTATAATTGTCATGTTCTTTGAAATAAATTTCCCATGAATGCAAAACCAATTTTCACTCTCCAACAATTCCGGTCTGTTTAAAGGATTTTCTTTACTTCCTGTCATTTTCTGAAACACTTCGTTTTCAAGCAATTCTTCCAGTTCTTTTTTCGTAAAAATCTCATTAAAAAAAGGCATACAATGATAGCTTGTTAAAACATATTTTTTAATTGGTATGAATGATTTAGCAAGCCCTACGCTGTCTAAGATAATAATGAATATTGTTCTGAAATCATGGTCTTTGATAAGTGCCACGAAACTTGCATACAATATTAAAACTGCAAATAGCCATACGGATAATAATATTATCTTTTTAATGGGATATAAGTTTTTCCATTCTGTCATCTTAACTATATTTATTTTCACAACAATTATCCTTCTTCCATCATCATCTGATAAAACGAAATCACATTATCTTCTGCTCCATTTACCAGCCTTTTGTAAATCTTATCAATAGGGGTAACATATTTTTCATCATCAGCCATCAACAGGGGAATATTGTCTGTATTCTGCATTCCCCAATGATACCCTCTTTTAGAAAGACCGTTTTTTAACATCACTTCCCCCAGATAAGAGCCAAAAATATGGGACATACTCCACACTTGATTTTCTGTTGGTCTGCTTTCTAATAGATCCTTTGCATAATAATCCAGAATTTCTTCCAGATCACCTATACTTCTCTCAGAAAAATCAAAATTCTTTTGAAAGCTTTTTGCATACTCAACCGCTGTCATACTATTTTTCTTTGCATTGCTTACAATTCCACTACATTCTTCCTTTGATGTCCGTTTTTCTCTTTTCAATCTGTCCAAAATGCCCATCTTATTACCACTCCCTTTTTTCCATTCAAGATTTGTTTCTTGTTTTTTATATCGCATATGATCCACCTCTATGTGATTGAATTATTTACTGTTTTCTTTCTCTATATTTTGTTTTTTTCGCACCATTTTTTTCATATGGTACGGTAATATTTCCCATATATATTTTCCTATATTTTTTCCTGGTTCCTTTATCATTTCTATGAGAAGTTCACGATCATCTAAGTTCATCTCTTCTTTCAATACTTGAAATTGTTTGGAAAAAATATCTGTTACCTCTTCTTTGGATTTTCCTAAAACCTCAGTTGATACAATCCCAAAATTATGCCAGAAATATTTCCTTAGTAAAGATATTTTTTCTACAGATAAATCCGTCTTTAAATCTACCTTAACAACATCTCCGGTCATATAAATAAATACCATAGGCGTCGTTGCTCTTCCTGTTAAGTTAGACGTTACTCTTGGATAACCAATAATAAGAAGATTTTTAGCAATCAGTTTCCCTTTTGCACAAATCCAATGTTCACTTAATTTAATATCACAATTCGTAATATTACTGTCTTTCTTCGATATCTTTTCAAATACTTCTCCTTCAAGTAACTTTTCAAGCTCCACTTTTTGTAACTTGGAATTTAAACCTGGAGCACAGTGATATGTTGTAAGCACATATTTTTTAATTGGAGAAAAGAATACGACAACCCCTATTCCAAAAAGTATTCCAACCAATAAATTCTTCACATCATTGTCAGAAATAAATATAATGATTCCTGCCACACATAAAAAGCATCCGAACAGCCATATCATTACAAGTAGTATTTTTTTAATGGGATACATTCCTTTCCATTCCAATACTTTAATTGGGTTCATATCTAATCTCCATTCTTTCTAGTATATGCTTGATATAATTTTGCCCGTAAAATTGGTCTTGTTGCCGCAGCCATAGCGGATAAAGCAATCATGCTGACTAAAAATAGTACCAAAACCATAACAAAATTCGTCAGGTAAAAGATCCACAATATTACCACGGAAATCAAAGTCCACAGATATATGATCATTTTTTGCGTTTTTAAATCCTTTTGTCCTTTCTGCCGCAATTCATCAGATAGGATATATGGCACTTCTACTCCCTCATTTTTTATCTTTTTTGCTATATCATTTTCAAAAAATAATAAACCAATGTAACCGATACCAAGGCACAAAAAATGCGATAAAATGTTTCAAGCAACTATTTTGAGCCAATACCATATAAACCTTAGCATTTAATAAATATCCCAAATACAACGTAACCAAAATACATAATTGATATTTTAAGGAAAATGAAAATTTTTTTCCTGTTTTATATCGTATTATTTTTTCTTCTTTATTGTCATAATATAAAACAGCGTACTCATTTTCCCTGCATACCTGAATATATCTATTTCGTTCCAAAAATAACACCTCCCTCTCTGTCTGAAAACTCATTTCAAACATTACTTGTCCGTAAACATTTTTTTACTTTTGCCACTTCCATAAATTCTCCGTAATGGAAAAAGATAACCCCTATTATTCCACCTAATAAAACCAGAAACATCCCCGTAAGATGAGCTGTCTGTATTATAAGAATCATCCCAATAAGAAAAATAAGCAAACCTATAAAGACAATAAAACCTAACGCCCTTCTGTTCCATTTTCCCAGCGTGTATAGCTTTAATACCTCCTCTTTTTCCATAGGAATTCCCATTGTGTGTTCCTCTATATATTGATACTTTTCTATGAATGATTTTTTCACTTTTTTATCAATCAGAACTAATATTCCAATTACCAGGAACAACAGCAGCATCCTACCATTTTTAGGTAATAATACACGTTGAGATACCTGCTCTAAAAGTATTGCTAATATCCCACCTGAGATGAAAACAAATGGAATACCTCTTGTATTTTGTTTTGCATAATATGTTGAAAGACAGATTTTATAAACTTTCTGAGATTGTAAATCAAAATAATATTCATCTGTTCTTCTATCATTATTTTTATAACATAATTTTAGCATTCTACTCTCCTAGCACTACCACTTCCTATTATTCGATAACGAGTTTCAATTATAAATCAATGAATAAGATCAAAGGGATAATATCCTGAAAAACTCTTCCTTTTTCAATTTATCACGCATTATGAACCACCTTTTTTATGACCAACGGCTGATTTTTAGTTTTTACAAGCCTTTTGAATCATCTGACAAAATCTCTCTACATTCTCTTTTTGTCCCTGAATATCAGAACCGATTGCATTATTCATAAGGGAAATTTTCAATTTGTTTTTTTCGAAATATACCGTTACAACTTTTCTTCCCGGCAAGAGTCCACCCTTCACTTCTGCTTTTGTGATACATTCCATTGGAATAGATATTCTGTTTTTAATATTACGAACGTTTACAGAGTCAACAACAACAAAATTCAAATGTTGCTCTGTAACACCTATATAACAGTAAGCATTACTTAATGCTCCTAATGCGGCAGCTCCACCTCCTACTATCGCAGAGAGTCCTCCGATTGCTGCATAAGTTTTGGAATCAGCCATTAAAACTCCCCAAAGTTTGCATAGATACTCTTCCTTTTCATTTAAAATAGAGTCTAACATTTCATTTTTATCTTTTTCATTCATTGTGATCATAATCATTCCTCCAAAATATTTTTCACTTGTTATTAAAAATCATCTTTCCTGCAATTTATACAAATGACGCAAACACGTCTAACAGAATCAAAAGAATTATGAGGCACATTCCCCCAAAAACACAGATTGTTGTTTTGACCAAATGCTTTTCCTTTATTGTCAGTATCATCATGGATATCACATCAAACGAAAAAAGGAACTGACAGATACCGGACAAAATTGCCACTATTTTCGAGTGTTTTCCTTCTTTACACGACTTTATGATATATGCAAGTGCATAGGGAGATGCTCCCAACAAAATTCCATAACCAAAAATCAAAAAGACAATCGTTACAAGTCCAAGCAATGCCATTAACGGTAATGGAAATAATGCCGCAACCGTTACGCCGATCGTAATGCTTCCTCCAATCAAATAAAACGGAATCAAGCCATATTTAATAATCAACGTACAGTTTAACAGTGTTTTTCTTGTCCACTTTCTTCCTACGGTTAATACAATAATCAAATTAACAACTCCCATAATAAACGGTAAAAGAATTGAAAGAATCTTCAATTCCATTACATGATCAAATAAACCGGGTAAAAGAAAAAATGTATAAGATACAATTACATATAAAGTTGGAATTAAATATGCCATTACCTTTCTCCTCTCAGTATTCTACTTGCAATTTTCCATCCCTTTATGGGATGATTTCCTATAAAAGCGATTGTCAGTAAAATCGTCAACAAGCACATCAACGAATTTAAAAAAGCATATACTAGGACAGATGGGACAACCCATATCATTAGGAAATGAGAGACTGCACATATCCCAACCATGACAAGAATCAGAAAAATGTATGTAAAAAAATATCTGTGATTCTGTTTTGCCATTGTCTGCTTTTCTTCTAGTCCACAGGAATAGATTCTTACATTTTTTTCAATTTTTCTTTTTGCACGTTTTAGCATATATCCAGCGATAAGTACGCCTAACGCAACTCCAATCCCCACAGAAATCCAATACAACAGATTTGCATCAAAAGAAATTGGCTTTTCTATTTTCCTTACAAACGCATATATCACAAGTGAAATTCCGGCAATGATTCCAACAGAAAGCCCGTTCCCACCTTTGCTTTGCTCAAGAATGAACATTTCTCCGGTCTGTTCCTCATAATAATAACTGTTCATTGACTTTGATTCTGTATAAATCCGTATATATTTCATCAAAATCGCACTCCTTTTCTTTATCAATAATTCATAATAGAATTATATATTATCAAATATTTCTTGTATATATTTTTTGCACATGACACCATAAAAATTTTTGTACAAAAAGCAGCCTGACCCACGACCAGACTGCTCATCCATTTATTCAAATGTAAATTTTAGAAGGATAATGTTACACCATATAATATAAACAAAATTTGAAATAACTATGAAGATCAAGAAAGGAAACAAACATGTTCCATTTTACTTTGTACTTTCCCTTTTCCTCAATTTCCCCTGCTGAATTTCCAACACCTCATCTGCTTCTTCTGCCAACTGTTTGCTATGAGTCACTACAATCACACATTTCCCCAGCTCATGGGCTGTCTTCTTTAAAAGTTCTATAATCTCCCTTGCTGTATCTTCATCCAGATTGCCGGTAGGTTCATCCGCCAATATAACAGGTGCTTCACTCGCCAGTGCCCGTGCAATGGCTACTCGCTGCTGCTGACCTCCAGAAAGTTTCAATACATTTCTCTTCGCCTCTTCCCTGGTAAGTCCTAAACGTTCCAGAAGTGAAAGAACAGGTTTCTTTGCCGTCAGCCAAACATTCTCTTGTGGAGTCATATAGTCAATCAAATTGTAGCTTTGAAAAATAAAAACAATATTTTTCTTTCGATGATTTTCTAATCCTATCTGAGAAATGTCTTTTCCATTAAAATTGATACTTCCACTGGTAGGACTATCCAAGCCACCAATCAAGGATAAAAGTGTTGTCTTACCGCAACCTGATGAACCCAGAATGGCATACATCTCTCCAGTTTCCATCTGAGCATTGACACCTCTAAGTATCTTTTTCTTCTTATCATAAGAATATGTCAAATTATTCAATTCTAAAATTGGGAATGCTCTTTTCATATCACTGCCTCCATTAACTCATTTTTGATAAGATTTCGTGTGGTTTCAAACGCATAACAGAAATGGAAGAAATTCCAGCAGATACCGTTACAATTCCAATCCCAATTAAGAATAATAGCCCCATCTCTTGTAGATGTACAGTAACCTGCAACTCAGGAGTTTCCACTTCCTGATTTTCACTATCTGTTCCTGCCTCCCCACGGATTCCAGCAGATAGACCGTCCTCCTGCTGAATTTCAGTTACAGCCTGTTTGGATTGTAATGTCTTTCCCATCTGACCAGCTATTGCACTAGCTGAAAAATAAGAGAGAGAAAAGGCAAGCGTTGCTATTATTACAACTTCAGCAATATATTGTCCCAAAATGGACAGTTTGCATATTCCTACGGAAAGCAATACTCCTGTTTCATGGATACGGGATCTAGCCCACATGGTAAGAATAAGGGAAAGTATCGTAATACTTACAATCAGTACCACAATCAAAATCGTTGATACAAGCTCTGATAGTTGTTTCAGGGAAGATGCCGCATTTTCATAGTTTTCATTGTCAGTCAAAACAGAAAATCCTTTCCAATCCACATCTGATATTTCTTTCATCTTAGAAATAATATGTTCTACATTCTGTGGATCGTCTACCGAAACCATTAGCTCATTAAATCCTTGAATTGCTGGGCCATTTTCATAATCAACCATTGTAGTAAGGTCAGCAATAACAAGATTTTGTATTTTATCATAAGTTGTCACCTGATCATTGATTCCCTCTATTTCTTTTGGTATAAATAACCCTACGATTTCAATATCCACACCTCTATCTGTATGGATTATATCACCGACTTTTAGGTCATTTTTATCGGCTAAGTCTTTGCTAATAAGTCCTTTGTTTTTGTCACCAGGAATAATATGACGACCTTCTGTCAAGGTCAACTGCCCGGAAGTAAATCTTGTAAGTTCTTCGCTTTTCCACGTACTTAGAATTTTCGAGGATTTCCGAAATTCTTTCTCTATCGGGATATTACCTGTAAATAGCTCCAGTGATGAAAATGCTGCCAAGCTCTCTACCGTAGCGCTGCAATCCGTTACTCCACCAATCTCACGAATTTGTTCTACCAACTCCGGGCTGATCTGTTGTGTAGAATACATCAGTGTGCCACCTTCTACATTTTCAACCTTTAAGTAAGGATTGTTTTCCGTGTAATCAAATCCAATCAGAAAACTTCCGCCGAGACTTTTCCTCAAATCTTCCTGGGCAGATTTTGAAGCGTTTCCCAGAGCCAGCGCAGTTAATACAAAGGTTGCCATCACCAACAAAATAATAAAAAGAAGAATACTCTTTCCCTTTTTACGGATGATATACAGCCACGCTCGATTCATAAAATTCATTAAAAAACCTCCGTTTCATTAAGATAAATGTTGCAACACTGATAGCATAGCATCGCTATATGGAACCAGTATGAAACAGAGAAAAAAATAAAAACCTCTCCCATTAGGGAGAGGCCTCTCAAGACAAAAAAAGTGTAAAACACATTCCAGATTGATTTTCCATCGGTTCAAATTTATAAGATAACTCTAATGCTTTTGATAGAGTATCTACGATATACAATCCTAATCCATTACCCCCATCTTTCCGATCTCTGGCAAAATCTGGGCGGTAAAAAGGTTCAAATACACGATGTAGCTTTTCCCTTGGGATAGGCACACATTCGTTTCTAACTTCTATCTGATCTGCGGTCAGAACAACGGTTACCCTGTGTCCTGGATTCGTATAAGAAACCGCATTGGAAAGTACATTGGATAAGATTTTTTCAAGATTTTTCTTTGATGTATGGATCGGACATTTTTCTTGTATATCGAGAGAAAAGTACAACTTCTTTGCTTTTGCAATCAACTGGTATGGTTCACAGATTAAAGGAAGACTATCAGATAAATCAAAGGATTCAAAATTCTTTTTCTCCTGTGTAAAATCCAAACGGGAAGTATCTAAAATTTCTTTTATCATAAAAGAAATCTGTCCAGTAATTTCCTTACACTCCAACAGGCAGGTGTCCCGATCTTTGTATTTTCCAACACCCAAAATCATATTTTCCAAAATTGCATTGAGAGCTGTTACGGGTGTTTTTAACTCATGGGAAGCAGCTCTCAAAAAATCAATCTTCGATTTTTCCGCTTCACTAACTTTTTGTTTTTCTTCTTCCAGATTTTCGATGGTAGAAAGCAGACTGGAATATAGCATATTCACATTAGACGCCAGCACGCCAATTTCATCATTTGTATCCACCGTACATCTTGCCGTTTTATCCATCTGTTCCATCTTTTCAGTTGTTTCTGAAATCTGTTTAATAGGCTTGCTCATAGCTTTGGAGAATATCAGCGAGCATATGAGAGAAATAATGGTACAGCCCAACAAAGACATAGGCAAAGCCTTTGAAATGGCAGACTTTATCAGTAAGCCAGTGTTTATATCGCTCTCTATGATAGCTCCCCCTAAAAAACTGTTAGTACTCAATGTCATCTGGGGTGCAAGAAAATAAAGGCACACATGTGCAATTACGGTCACAAAGAACATGACCATAAATGTATAAAGAAATATTTTAGAAAACAGTTTCTGATTTTTCATAGTGACTCCTCGTATTTGTAACCAACACCTTTTACAGTAATAATCCGATCAAGGTTTAACTTTTTCCGCAAATTTTTAATATAAGTATCAATTGTTCGTTCTATGATAGGATAATCATATCCCCACAGTTCGTCCAATATTTGCGACCTTGTTAATACTAAACCCTTATGCTCTACCAATAATTTCAGCAAATCAATCTCCTTTGGCGTGAGGTCAATCTGTCCATTTTTACCTGAAGCAGTGTAGCCTCCAAAATCTATTGTAATATCACCAAATTGAATCTGATGTAATTCGGAAGTTTTACCACTTCTTCTTAATAAAGCAGTCACCCTTTTTCCCAATAAAAGCATAGAAAACGGTTTTGTGATATAATCGTCGGCTTCTTCATCAAAACTGGATGCTTGAATAGATTCATCATCAAGTGCGGTGAGCATTAAGACAGGAATTTGACTCTTAACACGCAATTCCTTTAATACTTCCAAACCTGTTATCTTTGGAAGCATAATATCCAAAACCACCAAATCAATCGGTCTTTCTTTTACGATTTTCAATCCTTGTTCTCCGTCAAAAGCAGAGAAAGTTATATGGCCTGCGGATTGCATATATTCGCAAATTGCCTCGTTAGTAGTAATATCATCTTCAACTATCAATAAAACTGCCATTTCCACACCTCCTTATACTATCATACCAGAGGAATATGGAATCAGTATGAAATTTTCACTAAATTTTATATCTGATTTTTGATTTTCCTTATAAATACTACACTTTCAAGCATTTGTAAGTATATAAAATCATTCATTTTACCACGAATTTACCACGATTGAATGAGCCTTGATATGACACAAAAAACAACATGGGAGATAGCACAAATATCATGTGTATCTCCCGTTTTTCATTCATGTAACATGATTACTTTACTCTGATTTCAAATTTTAAGATTGCTTTCATCATTTCTGTATGAATTTGACCTTTTAATACTTCATCAACCTGCATAATGATTTTACCATCTTTCAGAGTGGTAAAACGGACGCAAGCATTAATTTACAGATATAAGCGTCAT
>ENA-OQAB01001303-OQAB01001303.1-human-gut-metagenome-genome-assembly--contig:-NODE-1303-length-11884-cov-2.401463_pt1 | contig 11884 bp, 8 predicted proteins | sample MGYA00242490_ERZ504517 | MGnify/ENA primary metagenome ERZ504517 (study PRJEB26092, sample SAMD00036298) | human gut metagenome | host: Homo sapiens | study: EMG produced TPA metagenomics assembly of...
CTTCCAACCTCTATTATATCCCTATACGATGACAAAAACGGTTCATTATGGGTCGGAACCACTCAGGGAATATATCGTTTCAATGGAGAAAAAATCAAGAAATATAATCTACCGTATTTATTACGTAAAAACAGCCATTACATCAACGATATTTCGGAGATAATGAAGAACGGATATGGGCGATCACCTCACAAGGAATCAGTTATTATGAATATGAGAAAGATTCCCTGCAAATTTTCTGCGACATAATCAGCCGGTAAAAGCTTCCATTATAACAACTGAAGGAAACAAGCTGCTGATACCTGTAACCGACACATTGCTTGTATATGAAAAAGAATTAAAACATTCCAAAGCAATCCCTTTAAAAACGACAGGAATCCATATTATCAAGATGGAGCCTTTCGACTCCACTCATTACCTGATAATAAACAATGCATGGGAAATAAAGCTATTAAATAAACATACAGGAGAAATAACTGATTCTCCATTCGGTGAATCATCCAATGCATACGATCTATATAAGGATTCCTCCGGACGTTACTGGGTTTCCTTCTACGGGCAAGGAGTAAAATGTTATAATCAGGATGGACAACTGCTGACCTCCTATAATACCCGTAATTCAAACTTGAGCAACGATATCGTTCTTGATATAACAGAATGGGATAAAGCCATTTGGCTGGCAACAGATGGCGGCGGAGTGAATATAATCTATCCGGACACTCATGATATTCAAATCTTATCAAACAAAGAAAACCGGCAATTCCCTGCCAATTCAGTCACATGCCTATGCCACAGCAACAACCACATGTGGATAGGTATGGTGCGGGAAGGCGTACTAGGAGCAGAAAAAGGTTTTATCACTACCTATACCAAAGCTGCACAAAACCCAGCCTCAGGCTTGTCCGACAAATGCCCCTTATGCCTATGGGAAGATAAAGACGGACGGATCTGGATTGGTACGGACGGAGGCGGTATCAACTGCTTTGACCCGCAAACGGAACGTTTTACCCACTATCCGCAAACATTGGGAGAAAAAATAGTATCCATTTGCCCTTTATCCGAAACCGAACTGCTAGCATCCAGTTTTTCAAAAGGAATCTTCCGCTTCAATAAAAAGACAGGAAACTACCAGCGCTTCTCTCTTCCGGACAAAGATGCAGAAGCAAAGCTGGCAAGCTCCAGTGCACCCACCAATATACGAGTTAATGATCGGAACGAAATAGAACTATACGGTAATGCTTTTTACCGATATATTCCCGGAAGCCAACAACTTATTCCCATCCACTTCAAGAACAAACAATTACAATATTCCTGGATCTATATTGGAAAATACCGTACTTATCCATTTTTTCATGACCGAAACAATGTATTCCAATACAACAAAGAGAAAAACGAATACGAAACCATAGCTTATGAGAAAAATAACCAGATATTAGCTGCAAGCATTGATTCTTTAGGGACTCTATGGATAGCCGAACCTAATGGAGTCACCAGAATTCACCTGCCCTCAAACCGTAAAGAGCCATTAAAGCTACCCGATGGAAATGACGTAATCACTTCTTTAGTCATTGACCATGAAGGCATCGTATGGATGGGGTCATTGGGAATCATATACGCTTATAATCCACATAAAATCATTTTGTCATCTACAATGAGATGGACGGCATATTACCTAACGACTTTTTAGCCAAACCTGCATTGGTGGCAAGTGACGGCACATATACATGGGTGGCTCCGAGGGATTGGTACGAATCAACAAAGCTTTAAAACCAGCTTCGGCTCCACCTCCCATCACACTTAAGTTGCAAGAAATAGCATTGAACGGCACAACAGTTCACTTCATCCCCCGATCAACTATGGAAATTCCTTATAATTTCTCCTCCCTAAAAATACATACACAACTGGAAGGGGGAAATGTATTTCACAAGCGCATCTACCGGTTCCGTATAAAAGGGCTGAACACAGAATACACAGAAACATCCCGTCCCCATCTTGTTTTACATACCATTTCTCCGGGCGACTATAAAATAACGGTTCAATGTACACAGAACGATGGTAGCTGGAGTCCTGAATTCACTTTGCTGAAATTCACTGTCCTTCCTCCGTGGTGGCAACAATCCTGGTTCATCCTATTATGTGCGGTCATCATCATTCTTTTCATTATCTATATCATAAAAGCTCACGACCGTCAACTGAAACGGAAATACAAGGAACAGGAACGTACCATCTACAAGGAAAAAGTGAAAGCTTTGATCAATATCAACCATGAACTGCGTACCCCTTTAACCTTAATTTATACACCGTTGAAACAACTTACAAACAGCAAACAAATCCCCTATGAACTCCGTGGCAAACTATATGGTGCGTTCAAGCAAGCACGACAAATGAAAAACATCATTGACATGATTCTGAATATGCGCAAGATGGAAGTAGAGAAAAATATCCTGCGCATGTCTTCCACGCCCTTCAACGAATGGTTGCAAAGTATCCTAAATGATTTCAAGGATGAACTTTCGTTACGTAATATCTCATTGGCATTTACTCCTGACACTACCATAGAAACTATGTATTTTGACCGCAGTCAATGTGAAATCGTCGTTAACAACCTATTGACAAATGCCTATAAATTCAGCGAAGAAAATTCTACTGTCACTGTTTCCACTTACCTCGAAGGTAATGGAAGCCGTGTACGGGTAACTATAAAAGATGAGGGAATAGGTCTTCAAGAAGAAGATATAGCCAATTTATTTCACTCGCTTCTATCAGGGTAAACATAGCTTTCAAGGTAACGGAATCGGCTTGTCATACGCCAAACAACTGGTAGAAATGCACGGAGGCATCATCGGAGCCCAAAATAATGAAACCAAAGGAGCGACTTTCTTTTTCACATTACCGTATAGACAGGAAGCCGCCGACATTCAATCTACACCTCAAACCTATTTGAATGATGCATTGCATCTATCAGCCGACATCGATTACAAACAACCTCAACAAGACAGCATAGAGAAATTTCATTCTATTCTAATAGTGGAAGATGATCGCGACTTATGTAATTACCTGATTTGCAACCTACAAGTTCTGTTTGAAGAAGTGTATGAAGCTCATGATGGCATGGAAGCTCTTCCTATCCTTACGTCACAACGCCCCCAAATTGTATTAAGTGATGTCAAAATGCCCCGCATGAACGGATTTGAACTATGCCGCTATATCAAACAAAAACCAGACTTAAACTATATGCCTGTGATACTGCTTACTTCCTGTGTCGATGACGCCAGTATAGAAGAAGGATACAAAACAGGAGCAGAAGCCTATATAACCAAACCGTTTGACATGGATTTACTTTCTATCCAGATACAGAATATCATGCATAATCACAACATCGTGAAAAAGCACTATGCCACCATAGATATCCCTATACCCAAACAAGAAAATCTGAATCACATCAATGAGCAGCTGATGCTTCAATTCAGCCGCATTGTCAATGAAAATATCAGCAATGTGGATATGGATGTCAATTTCATAGCAAAGCAAATGGGAATGAGCCGTGCGTCACTCTACAACAAGACTAAAGGAATGATGGATATAGGCATCAGTGAATACATCATAAAATGCCGTTTGGAATATGCCCGTAAATTACTAGATGCCACCACACTGTCCATAAGCGAAGTAGCAGAACAGTCAGGATTCAAGCATTCACGCAATTTCAGCACTGTATTCAAAAATGCAATGGGAATGAGTCCGTCCGATTATAGAAAAAAAGATTCCCGATCTTCTTGAAAACAGAAAGACCGGGAATACTTCATGCTATGTTAAATTTAGGTCAGATTAGGTTGTCAATCCTTGTAAATGTTACGAATAGGGTCATCATACTGAACTTGGAGACGTAATAATTCCGTCTTCAATTCTTTAACCAACTCTTCCGTTCCAGGTTGTCCGTAGATATTATGCATCTCCATAGGATCTTCCTGTAAATCATATAGTTCCCAACAGTCTATGTCATTATAAAAATGCATCAATTTATAACGTTCTGTACGTACACCATAATGGCGGCGGACAGCATGTTCAGCCGGGTATTCATAAAAATGATAATACAATGATTTACGCCAGTCAGGCACTTTCTCCCCCTTCAGCAAAGGCAAGAAAGAAACTCCATGCATATCTGCCGGTACCTCCACCCCTGCAAGGTCCAATATAGTAGGACCATAATCAATATTTTGCACCATCTCATCAACATCACCTTTCTTTCCTCCCGGCAAACGGACCAGCAAGGGGGTACGGAAAGACTCTTCGTACATGAAACGCTTGTCAAACCAACCATGTTCTCCCATATAGAATCCCTGGTCGGAAGTATAGACAATCATCGTATTTTCCATCAAATCATGTGCTTCCAAATACTCCAGCAAACGTCCGACTTCATCGTCAATAGATTTAATACACCGAAGATAATCTTTGAGATATTCCTGATATTTCCATTTTTTCATATCCGCCCCGGCAGCTTTCTTTTTCATAAAATCCGCATAACGTTTCTCATAAGCCGCTTCCCATTGACCGCGTTCTTCAACATTCATTCGATTGATAGACGCCTGCATCCCCTTAACATTCCATTCTTTATTGTAAGGTGAAGTATCTTTCAACTGATTTAGTTTGAGATCGTAGACAATTGTCATGTCTTTATCAATCTGCATTTCCTGTTCATTGGCAGGCCTACAACGTGTATTATAATCATCATCAAAAGTATCCGGATATGGAAATTCGGCATTTTCATAAAGATGGAGATATTTGGGTTCCGGCATCCAATTTCGATGAGGCGCTTTGTGGTGGACGAGCAGACAAAACGGCATGGATGTATTACGATGTTCCAAAAAGTCAATGGCATAGTCGGTTGTCAATGTCGTTGCATAGCCCTCACGCCTAACATACTTCCATTCGTATCTTTGCTTTAAACTCCGGATGATAATATGCGCCTTGATCCCACAAGACTTGATAATAATCAAATCCTTTGGGTTCACAACGCATATGCCACTTACCAACAACCGCTGTCTGATAACCATTTTGCTGTAAAATCTCCGAGAAAAAAGTCTTGGTTGTATCCACATTACCAAAAAGAGTCCGTTGACCATTCTGGTGACTATACAATCCGGTCATCAAACACGCACGCGAAGGAGTGGAAAGAGAATTTTCCACAAATGCTCGTTGAAAAAGCATTCCCTTGGCTGCCAAACGATCCAGATTTGGTGTGGGAGCCAGTTTGCCCAAAGGTCCGCCATAAGCACTGATTGTTTGATAAGAATGATCATCCGTCATAATATAAACTATATTCATTTTCGACTCCCTGTCATTCTTTCCATACCCCCACAAGCTATTACATAATAAAAGCGGAACAAAAAAAGCGGTTGGTTTCATAATTCTTGCATTCATTAATATTAATTTTTGAGAATGTTCTAAAATAGTGTTTTTGAGCCCTTATCATTTACCACTATAAGTGATTCCCTGCCAATCATCGGTACGGAAAGGCGATGCAGGAAGATTAGCGCCGTTATATAAATTACAGATCGGATTATCCGCCCACGCATAACGCACTGCTATCGGAAAAGAGACTTCCGGAGAAGAAACTACAACCGAATTCCCATCAATCACAGCATCAGCCCAATGAAACTTACGATCGACTCCGGAAATGGTAAATCCTTTCAGAACTTCATTATTCTTTGTTTTCAGCCCTCCGTTTGTATGCTTAAAGTAAATACGTATCTTATTGCCTTCAATCCGGTAAGTATCATACATAGGACCGGAGTATGGTATTTTTTCTCCATAGGTTTGTGCCCGTGCAACTAATGCCAGACGTCTTCCCACTTCCTGTTTGTTCTTTGGATGAATATCAAAAGCATCGCCTATATCAATTGTTACAGCCATGCCTGTGTTTGCAAGATGTAAAGTTCTTGTTTGTGCTTCTCGCAGTTCTGCCCAAGTTGCATCCACCGGAGCTGTTTGTTGAGCTGTAAAATTAGCTAGCTGCACCATATAAAAAGGAAAATCATATCCCCAGCGATCCCGCCAGTCTTTTATCATTAATGGCATCAATTCACGATATTGATATGCCCGTCCCGTATTGGCTTCTCCTTGATACCAAATCGCTCCCTTAATGGCATAAGGAATAAGGGGATGCAACATTGCATTGAACAGAAAACCGGGAACATTCGGTTCATTAGCAGTATTAACCGGCATGTGTGGTATATCCTTCATAGTCAAAGAAACCTGATACTTCCAATTACCGGCCAACTGCATATCATCTGTTTGAGAACGCTGAAGAGAAATGCTCCCCGGACTACCGTTAATACCACCCGTGCCACCTGTATCCATTACCCGCACAGCAATCACAGCCTTTCCTTTCTTAACCAATTCTTTCGGAATTTTATAACTTCTAGGAGTCATCCATCCTTCTGTATGCCCCACTTGCACACCATTAAAGTAAGTAAAATCATTGTCATCAATTACTCCCACATTCAGCGTCAGCTCTTTATTAGCCCAGTTAGCCGGAATATCTATCGTTTTTCTAAACCAAACAATACCATTAAAGCCTGCCAATCCCTGTTCTTGCATCAAACCGGGCACTTTCATTGTTTTCCAAGAGCTATCCTCCAAATCGGTAGCCGCCCATACAGCTTTACCATTTATAAATCCTTTATCGATCTTCTCAATATTCTTTTTCCAGTCTTCTATATCCGAATGAAATTTCTTTTCACGTTCTTCCTTGGTTACCGGAAGCCCATTCAACACCTCTAATTTCTTTTGCATATCCGGCATTGTTGCCAGCGCTTCTTTACTCGTCCAGGTCTCTATATACGTACCTCCCCAAGATGTGTCAATCAGTCCGATTGGCACATTCTGATACTTATGCAAATCACGTCCGAAAAAAATAACCGGCCGCCGAAAAGTCTGCCACACTTTTTGACGAACAAATCCTGCCAGCCATTTTCCGTAGCCTTAAGTCTATCACCAGGAACAGGGCTTATCGCCTTTTCTACCAATAGAAAACGGATATTGGGATAATTTTCCGCTTCCATCTTTTCTTGTTGATAGTTCAGAACCTTTTCCCCATCCTTCTACCTGCATTTCCATATTGGATTGACCGGAACAGATCCAAACTTCACCGATCATCACATTTGAAAGCTTCACCTTCTTTCCGTCAGAAATTGTAATTTCATAGGGTCCCCCAGCAGCGGGAGTAGTTACTTTGATATTCCATTTTCCTTGTGCATCAGCCTGAATTGTGTATGTCTTCTGATCCCATGAGGTAATAATTTCTATTTTCTTATTAGGCTTACTCATTCCCCAAACAGGAGCTTCTGTTTTCTGTTGCAATACCATATTATCCGAAAACAAAGGTGACAATTTTACTTGTGCACAAACATTAGTAACAAACAATAGATACCATAAAACACATACTAAAACTTTTTTCATTTCTATTCTTCATTAGTTATATAATATATGACGAACAAAACTCTGTTTACCGTTAATCGATCCACTTTATCCTAAGAATTAAATAATCAAAAAAAGAACCATTTCTTTTTTTTGTAGAAAAATGGTTCTTTCATTTTCTTATCCGAACAAGCAAGAATTATTCATCGTAAACCTTCTCCCAATTATAAACACGATAGAAGTAAGGACGATAAAAATCCGCACTACCAACTGCATTAAAGTTATCTCCAAAATCTTTTGCGTCAGTATTTGTAGAGAAAACCAACTCGCCATTGCGTGATAAATGAGGATGTAAGTTTACCATATATAAATTCTTATAAGTGCGTTCACCAAGTTTATCTAACAAATCCGGGAGTCCGAACAGTCTTTTGCAATCAACAAAAGGTCCATACGGTTTATCACTTCGGAAAATATACATTTCACGTCCAAACCATTTAGCTTGTGCAAACATATAATAGGTATCTCCTTTCTTAATTACCCACGGCATACTGCAATCTGTATCCTGAATTCTGGATCTTTTAACCTCTTGCTCAGTAGGATAAGTAGTCTGCCAAGAAAAATTTCCTTGTTCATCACTTACATAATATTCCCATGGGCTAGTAAGATCATGTCTAGCCGTACGGGCCACCAACATATCATAATTATTATATGAACCATACAAATAAATATGACCGTCTTCATCTTCCCATAAAGTAGAGCCATATCCATATATATCAGCATCATTAAAATGATGATCGGCATTAATCAGCTTCATATAACTATCATCACCGGGGTTTCCCTCCAAACTGTAAGTTGCCAGACAAATCCCCTCATGCCTCATCAAAGCTTGCTGGTTTGTATTATCTACTCCATTCCAAAGTACTTGTAACTGATTATTACATACAGTAGCATCACCTGCCCAATATAGCCAATCCTGATCAATCTCTCCTTTCTGCACCTCCTCTTCGCTCAAACTGGCTTTCGGATGACGTATATGAGTGCGTGCCTGATAATAGCGAGAGGCAGCAGGATCAGTCGTTTGAACAAAATCAGCTAACCACACCAGATTTTCCTCCTCATCACCAGGAGTTTGCACCATAATAGTGTTACGTGGAAAATTCACTTTATTTCCATCACGCGACCTGTTTTCTCCATCTACAACTCCATACCAACTATCATTAAACGACCAAAATGCATTCCCATCAGGCAACAGGGTCGTCAACACACCGTCACCTCCATTCCAACCTAAAGTCCGAGTAAATAATTTATCATACTTTTTATCCTTAAAAGCCATCACATAACCGTTAGTCTCCATCAGTTCTAATTCCCATGTCGGCTTAATAGTATTCAAAACCGCTTCTTGCGCTTCTTCCTGAGGAGTACTTTTATATTCTAAGGGAACTGCTTCAAATTTATCACAAGCTCCTAATATACCACACAACAAAAGGAGTGATAAAATCTTTCTATTTTTATATCTATCCATATTTATGTCCGTTTAATCATTAAATTAGAATGTTAATTGTACACCAAGATTCACTACCCGCTGATTCATATAAGCATCACCCGCTGTATTGGTTTTTATTTCAGGATCTTGTTGATATTTATCATAACCTGTAAATGTCAGCAAGTTATAAGCATTCACATAAAAACGAATATTATCCACATACTTAGGCAACACCTTCTTAGGAAGTTGATATCCTAAATCAATAGTCTTCAAACGAATATACCAAGCATTAATCAACCAGAAATCAGACATGTAAGTACTAGCACTATTTATTGTAGAAGGGTTGGTCGTCAAACGAGGGAAAGTTATTTCTTCTCCATTTTGATAACGTTCCAATGTCCAACGTCCGGTATGAATAGGTTGGAACTGACTCTTGAACGATTCTATACCAGTACCATTGATTGCAAAACTATAGTCGAATGAACCTTGAAATAATACATTAAAACTGAATCCTTTCCAATATCCTCCGATTGACCAGCCCAAAGTAGTAGTAGGCAAATTGGGTTTACCAATGGCTCCCTTATCAAAATCATCAATAGAGCCATCACCATTCAAGTCGGCATACTTCAAGTCACCCGCCTGAACCGGAATATCCGTATAAGGCACTGCCGGAGCTTTAATTGTAGGATCGGTTTTGGCAGCATTTATCAATTCGATATCTTCCGGCGTATAATAACCTATCCATTGATATCCAAACGGTTGATTCAAAGGCTTTCCTGTTTCCGCTAACCAAGAATATTTTTGTTGAGCCTCAGCCTTAAAATCAACTTTATTCTTTGCATAAGAGAATACTAAACTTGTATTAAAATTCGAACTCTCCAAAACGATCTTGATAACCAATTTGCCCGTCAAAACCTTGGTTAGTAGTCCTTGCCACGTTACTCGGAGCATATCCTATACCTATTATCAAAGGAACATCGGCACGTGTCACCAATTGATCATAACGTTTATCTAAGAAATAATCAAGAGTAAACGAAACTTTATTGAATAAATTCATATCCAAACCGATATCAAGCTTTTTAGCCTTTTCCCAAGTTACACTAGGAGTCCCCAAATCGCCTTCTTTTATCACCGGTGTATCACCTGGATAATCACCAAAGGATAATTACCATTCTCTTTATACACTTGCTCGTACAAATAGCGATTGCCTGCCGCTACATCTGATCCTACCAAACCATAAGAAGCTCTTATTTTCAATAGTTGAACATTTTTTTCCAGCCAATCTACGTTTTTAAAGAAATTCTCTTCCGAAATAGCATAACCGATACCAATAGCCGGGAAAAAACCAAAGCGATTATTTTTACCGAAGCGATCTGTTCCATTATAAGCCATATTAAGATCAATCAAATATTTGCTCTTATATTTATATCCCATCGTCAAAGTATAACCTTCAAAGTTGTTAGGAACTGCCGCATCTTTTTCATTGGTCGTGCTTTGACGATTATATAAGAACATAGCGTTCACATCATGGTTTCCATTAAAAACACGTGCATAATTTAATGACGCTTGGATATTCAGGTCTTTCGTCGCCCGTTCCGTTCCACTAGTCACTGAATATGTTCCATAATCATATTTTTTATTGGGATTGATCTCATATTGATCAGATGACGAATTATAATGATAGGTAGGATAATCTCCACGATGCACCTGACGATAATTTTCATCTACACTCGAATAAGCCAAACGAAAATTAGCAGCAAGTCCCTGTGTCAGAAAATCCATTTTCCAAGTGGCCCCATACAGAATATTATTATCATTACGACGAGTACGCTTATAACCTTCATTTGCCAAACGGGCATTCAATGTGGGTTTATACCCTTCCGTATCACTCAAATAAGCATAAGAACCATTAGGATTTAGTACCGGAGCAGAATAAGGATGCATTTTGGAAAAATCGTAAATTTCACCCGTTGCATTCATATTGCAAGGTTCATTAATATTCATAAAACGTGAAGATACATCCAAACGCATATTTAAATTATCCGTCACATCAAAATCTATATTAGTACGATAGTTAAAACGGCGATAGAAATAGTTGGAATTTACATCATTTTCCTTTGTTCCAAAATCTTTCACCATACCATCTTGGGTAAAATAGCCGGCAGAAACAAAATATCTTAGTTTTTTAGATCCTCCGGAAATATCCACATTCACGTTCTCCTGAAAAGCACTTTTCTTAAAAATCTCATCATACCAGTTTACATCCGGATGACCATAAGGATCAGTATGATCTCTGAAAGCCATTATATCTTGTTTAGAAAACAACCTGGGCATACCATCATTTTCATAAGCTTCATTCACCAGGATAGCCGTATTATATGAGTTCAAAAAGTCGGGAGTACGGACCGGTGTCTGTATACCTCCTTCCAAACGCACATTGATTTGTGGTTTCCCTTCTTTTCCTCTTCTTGTTTTCACAACCAATACTCCATTGGCACCTTTAATACCATAAATAGCAGTTGTCGAAGCATCTTTCAAGATTGAAATACTTTCAATTTCGTTTACATTGATTTGCGACAATTGTTCGTATGTATTACTGTACGTCATCTACAATAATCAAGGTTTATGCATCGGCATTCAAAGAACTTACACCACAGAATAAAAAAATCTAAGCATCCTTACCTGGCTGCCCGGAGGACTGCTGACTAAAGAAACCGGGCAAAGATGAAGACCGGTCTGACAGAATGATATGAATTTGAATGTAACATGAAAGGCAAGGACAGCAACGGCTCCCGTACCAACTGCCTCCGACAGCAGGCGTATTGCGGATACACATGCCTCTATCTCGGCGCAGACGGGACAGTCCTCACCCGTACAGATATGTTCTGCGTGCGTGACAATAAAAAGGCCGGAGAGAAACAGGACGGCTGTTACAAGAAACGCCGCAAGCCATGCATTAATTCGTTTATTCCCAGTAAAATTTTT
>ENA-OQAB01001304-OQAB01001304.1-human-gut-metagenome-genome-assembly--contig:-NODE-1304-length-11864-cov-3.223737_pt1 | contig 11864 bp, 12 predicted proteins | sample MGYA00242490_ERZ504517 | MGnify/ENA primary metagenome ERZ504517 (study PRJEB26092, sample SAMD00036298) | human gut metagenome | host: Homo sapiens | study: EMG produced TPA metagenomics assembly of...
CTCTGCATCTTCCAAAAGCTTTTCATAAACAGGAAAACAGTCAAATGTTGCAAAGTAATCCTTCGGTGTCTCTGCACGACGAATCAACTGGAAACTTCCGTCTTCTTTCAGAAGAATTTCCGCTGATTTCAACTTGCCGTTATAATTATATCCCATAGCAAACCCATGAGCTCCTGTATCGTGAATTACAAGCAAATCGCCTTTATCAATTTTAGGAAGGTATCGGTCAATAGCAAATTTATCATTATTCTCGCAAAGAGAACCTGTTATATCGTAAAGATGGTCACAAGGCAGCTTCTCTTTTCCCATTACTGTAATATGATGGTATGCCCCATACATAGCAGGGCGCATAAGATTTACTGCACATGCATCTACTCCAATGTATTCTTTATGTGTATGCTTTTCATGAATTGCTTTTGTCACAAGACATCCATATGGTCCCATCATAAAACGACCAAGCTCTGTGTAAATGGAAACCTCTCCCATTCCGGCCGGGACAAGAACTTCCTCATAAGCTCTTCTTACACCTTCGCCAATTGCACGAATATCGTTTGGCGTCTGATCCGGACTATAAGGAATACCGATTCCACCGGAAAGATTAATAAAGGAAACATTTGCCCCTGTCTCTTTCTGAAGTTTTACAGCCAATTCAAAAAGCTGTCTTGCAAGAAGAGGATAATACTCATTTGTTACTGTATTGCTTGCAAGAAATGCATGGATTCCGAATTCTTCTGCTCCCTTTTCTTTCAAAATACGAAATGCATCAAAAATCTGCTCTGTTGTCATACCATATTTGGAATCTCCGGGATTATCCATAATATCATTGCTGATTTTGAAAATTCCACCCGGATTATAGCGGCAGCTTATTGTCTTCGGGATTTTTCCCACTGCTCTCTCTACACTCTCAATATGAGTAATGTCGTCCAAATTGATAATTCCGCCAATCTCATCTGCGTATTTAAATTCTTCTTCTGGAGTATCATTGGAGGAAAACATAATATCTCCCTCCTTACAGCCGATGGCTTTTGCCATCATAAGCTCTGTCATGGAAGAACAGTCACAGCCACAGCCATATTCCTGAAGAATCTGAATAAGGTATGGATTCGGAGTTGCCTTCACTGCAAAGAACTCTTTAAACCCCTTGTTCCAGGAAAATGCTTCTTTTAATGCCCTGGCATTTTCCCGAATCCCTTTTTCGTCATAAAGATGAAAAGGAGTTGGATATTCCTTTTCAATCTCTTTTAATTTTTCTAATGTCTGGGAAAGTCAAAATTTAAGCAGGCCCATCAGGGATCATAACCTGGAATATATCCTGCGGGAGGGCGTGACCCAGCAGGACAACGGCGCGGACATTTTGGATGTAAATGTAGGGCTGCCGGAGATTGACGAGCCCTCTATGATGGAGGCAGTGGTAAAGGAACTGCAGGCGGTGATCGATCTGCCACTGCAGATTGACACCTCCAATCCACAGGCCATGGAGCGGGCCCTGCGGATCTATAACGGAAAGGCTTTGATCAATTCTGTAAACGGAAAAAAAGAGGTAATGGATCAGATCTTTCCGCTGGTGGCAAAGTACGGCGGAGTGGTTGTGGGACTCTGTCTGGATGAAGACGGCATACCGGAGACGGCAGAGGGAAGGATTGCTGTGGGGAGAAAGATCATCAAGACAGCGGCCTCTTACGGCATCGGACCGGAGGATATTATCCTAGACGGCCTCTGCATGACAGTCAGCTCGGATAACAAAGGGGCGCTGACTACGTTAGAGACTCTGAGACGGATCCGGGACGAGCTGGGAGGCAAGTCTGTTCTGGGCGTATCCAATATCTCCTTTGGCCTGCCTCAGAGAGAAATCATAAACAGCTCATTTTTTACCATGGCCATGGAGTGCGGCTTAAACGGGGCGATCATCAACCCCAATTCCGAGGCTATGATGCGGGCCTATTACAGCTTCAATGCCTTAATGGACCGGGATCCCCAGTGCAGCCGGTATATTGATATTTATGGCAGTGAAACAGGTGGGCTGGGACAGACCCTTTCCCGGACAAAGGATACGGGAAAGGGAAAAGAAGGCGATTCTCTGGGAATACTGATTGAAAAGGCCTGAAAGAGGCTGCGGCAGAGACGGTGGCAGCTCTTTTGGAGGAAAAGGATGCTCTGGATATTATTAACGGGGAAATGATCCCGGCTCTGGATCGGGTTGGAAAAGGATTTGAAAAGGGCAGTGTGTTCCTTCCCCAGCTTTTAATGAGCGCTGAGGCGGCAAAGGCGGCCTTTGAGGTGATCAAAGCTAAAATGGAAGGCAGCGGACAGGGACAGGAGAAAAAGGGAACGATTATTCTGGCTACGGTAAAGGGAGATATCCACGATATCGGAAAAAATATTGTCAAAGTGCTCCTGGAAAATTACAGCTACGAGGTTATTGATCTGGGAAAGGATGTGCCGCCGGAGAGAATTGTAGAGGAAGCAGTGAAACGCCATGTTCCTCTGGTAGGTTTAAGCGCCCTGATGACAACCACGGTTCCCAGTATGGAGGAAACCATCCGCCGGCTGAGAAAGGAAGCATCCTGGGTAAAGGTAATGGTGGGAGGCGCAGTGCTTACAAAGGAGTATGCGGATACCATTGGAGCAGATGCCTACTGTCGTGATGCCATGGCTTCGGTCCACTATGCGGAAACAGTAATCGGTTGAGAGATATCAGAAAGGAATCGTATGGGACATAACACAAGGGAAAACACAAAAAATCCTTTTAAAGGGCGCCTGGGTAGGAGGTACCATGACCGTACCGGGAGTCAGCGGAGGTACTATGGCAATGGTGCTGGGAATCTATGACCGCCTTATTTCCTCGGTGAGCCGTGTGTTTAAGGAGCCGAAACAATCCATTCCCTTTTTACTGTGGTTTGCACTGGGAGGGGCGGGGGGTATCCTGCTCTTTTCCAGAGGCATCAGCCTGCTTTTATCCTCCCGGTGGGAGGTTCCTGCCCGCTTTTTCTTCCTGGGAGCTGTCGGCGGAGGGATTCCCCTGATTTTTAAAGAAGCGGGAATTAAAAGATTTGGCTCCGGGGACGCTGTTTTTGTGGGAATCGGTATCTTAAGCGCTCTGCTGATCGGCCTGATCCCGGAAGGCCTGTTCACGCCGGGAGCAGGAGGGGTATCCGATATTCTCATACAGGCTTTAGGAGGAGTTATCATCGCAGTGGCCCTGGTCCTTCCCGGGATCAGTGCCTCCCAGATGCTCTATATGCTGGGAATCTATGAAAGCACTTTAAAAGCCGTGGGAAATATGGATATTGCCGCCTTGGTTCCTCTGGCGGCAGGCGGGCTTTTGGGCACCTTTTTTTCTGCAAAAGTGTTGGAAGAGCTGTTGGAAAAACATACCCGGCCCACCTTTCTTCTTATTCTGGCTTTATGTTTGCTTCTCTGCCGGAGCTGTTTCCGGGAATTCCGGCAGGAGCAGAGTCAGTGTACAGCCTGGTGGCTGTGGGAGCGGGATTTATGCTGCTTTATGGGATTGGGAGAATGAATTAGCTATAGCCATCCCCCATTTTCTGTGATATGATATACCCCTGATAAGCCTGTTTCGGGCGGACAATTGAAAAGGAAGGAAGACGGTTATGTATAAATGCTGTATGTTTGATCTGGACGGTACGCTTGTAAATTCCATTTATGCTTTAAAGCGGTCTGTGGACGGAACACTGGCGCATTTTGGCCTGGGGCCGATCACCTTGGAAGATACAAAGACATTTGTAGGAGACGGGTATAAAAAACTGGTGGAACGGGCTTTAAAGGCGTACGGAGATCCGGAACTGGTTCATTTTGAAGAGGCGCTGAACGTGTATAACCGGGTATTTAAGGAATGTTGCCTTTACCGGGTAGAGGCATACGAGGGAATCCCGGAGCTTCTGGCATTTTTAAAGGAAAATCACATTCTCTGTACCGTTTTATCCAATAAGCCTCATGTAAGAACCATAGAGAATATAAACTATGTATTCGGGCCGGATGTTTTTGACAGGGTATATGGGGAACGGGAATCTGCGGGGATCAAAAAAAACCGTCTCCAGAGGGGGTAGAAGCGCTGCTTGAGGAGCTTGGGATTTCTAAAGAGGAGTGCCTCTATCTGGGAGATACCAATACAGACATGGAAACAGGAAAAAATGCTCAGGTAGATACGGTGGGCGTACTCTGGGGCTTTCGTTCCAGGGATGAGCTTAAAGTGTATGAGCCTGCGCTTTTAGCGGAGCATCCCATGGATGTAGCGGAATTTATAAAGGGCGTGAATCACATTGAATAGACAGAAAAAAAGAAGTGGAGCATGGACGAAAACAGGCCTTCTGAAAACAGGTATCCTGTTTTTCGCCCTGCTTTTGGGCAGCCTTGCATTTACAGGCTGTGCGAAAAGAGAATCTCCGGGAATCCGGGGAGAGCAGGGCGGGGATGACCGCCTTTTTGTAGTCACTACCATTTTCCCCTACTATGATTTTGTGCGGCAGATCGGAGGAGACCGGGTGCGGTTAAATCTGGTCGTACCGGCCGGGATGGACAGCCATTCCTTTGAACCTACGCCCGCAGATATGATTACCATTCAGAAAGCGGATCTGATGATCTGCAATGGAGGAACCATGGAGCAGTGGGTGGATCAGGTCGCTGCATCCCTTGACACCAGCCGTCTGCGCCGTCTGACTATGATGGACTATGTAGATGTGGTAGAAGAAGAGGTTGTGGAAGGAATGGAGAAAGAGGAGCACGGTCATGAACACAGCTGTGAGGAGGAAGAGGCTGGGGAATTTGATGCCCATGACGGGCAGGAGCTTGATATTGAATACGATGAACATATCTGGACTTCTCCTGTGAATTCCATGAAGATTGTGGAGATTATTTCTGATACCCTGGCGGAAATGGATCCTGCAAACGAAGCCTATTACAGGGAAAATGCCGCCTCATATCTGGAAGAACTTTCTGCACTGGATGAGCAGTTCAGGGAGATTGTATCAAATGGCCGCCACCGGATGATGGTGCTGGCGGATAAATTTCCTCTTCGGTATTTTGCGGATACGTATGGTTTGTCCTACCGGGCTGCATTTTCCGGCTGCAGTACCGATACAGAGCCAAGCGCCAGAACCATCGCATATCTTATTGACCGGGTGCGGGAAAATGATCTGAAAGCTGTATACTATCTGGAGCTTTCCAGTCACCGGACAGCAGATATCATCAGTGAAGAAACGGGGACAGAGCCGCTTTTGTTTCATTCCTGCCACAATGTAAGCCGCAGGGAATTTGACGAGGGCGTGACCTATTTACAGCTTATGCGGCAGAATGCAGAGCACTTGAAGAAGGGACTTGAATAGGAAATGATAGAACCATTGATTAAATGTGAGCATGTGGATTTCGGATATGAAAACCAGGATGCGGTGGTAGATGTAAATATGGAGGTATGCCCCGGAGACTATCTCTGTATTGTAGGTGAAAACGGATCGGGAAAAAGTACGCTGATGAAAGGTCTTTTAGGCCTTTTAAAGCCCTCCGCAGGGGTACTTACGGTATCAGAGGAATTAAAGCACACGGGAATCGGCTATCTGCCCCAGCAGACGGCCGCCCAGAAGGATTTCCCGGCTTCCGTACAGGAGGTTGTCTTAAGCGGCTGCTTAAACCGCAGGGGACGCAGGCCCTTTTATTCCCGTACAGAAAAGGCGGTTGCGGCAGAAAATATGGAGCGCCTTGGGATTACGCCTCTGGCAAAGCAGTGCTACCGGGAGCTTTCCGGCGGGCAGCAGCAGAGAGTTCTGATTGCAAGGGCGTTGTGTGCTACCACCCGGCTTTTGATCCTGGACGAGCCTATTACGGGACTGGATCCCATGGCGATCCAGGACTTTTATGCCATGATAAGAAGGTTAAACCGCGAGGATGGGGTGGCGATCCTTATGGTATCCCATGATCTCAGAAATGCAGTGGAGGAGGCCAATAAGATTCTCCATCTGCAAAAGCAGGTGCTTTTTTACGGCCCTGCCCACGATTATATGAACAGTCAGGCTGCGGGCCATTTCTTCCATGAAAAGGAGCAGGGGCAGTGTATCCCTACGGCAGTCTGCCGGAAAGGAGGCTGCTGCCATGAACATACTAAGTGAAATGCTGTCATATCCCTTTCTGGTACGCGCCCTGGTGGGAGGTATGTTGGTTTCTCTGTGCGCGTCCCTTTTAGGCGTAAGCCTTGTATTAAAACGCTATTCCATGATCGGGGACGGACTGTCCCACGTTTCCTTTGGAGCATTGTCCATCGCCCTGGCAATGGGCTGGTCGCCCCTTAAGGTGTCTATCCCGGTTGTAGTGCTGGCGGCCTTTTTCCTTCTTCGGATCACGGAAAACAGCCGGATCAAAAGAGATGCTGCCATCGCCATGATTTCAGCCAGCGCCCTGGCAATCGGTATTATCGTTACCTCCCTTACTACAGGAATGACCACAGATGTAAGCAGCTATATGTTCGGAAGCATTTTAGCCATGACAAAGGAGGATATGGCTCTGGCTGTAGTACTGAGCCTTGTGGTGCTGGGTCTTTTTGTGATCTGCTACAATCAGATGTTTGCAGTGACCTTTGATGAAAATTTTGCAAGGGCTACAGGCGTCAACGTGGGATTTTACAATATGGTGATTTCTGTCCTTACGGCGGTTACTATTGTGCTGGGAATGCGGATGATGGGAGCCATGCTGATTTCCAGCCTGGTGATTTTCCCCTGTCTTACCTCCATGCGCGTATTTAAAAGCTTCGGAGGAGTGATGATCTCTTCCGGGCTTTTATCCCTTGTGTGCTTTCTGTTGGGAATGATGGCATCCTATCAGTTTTCCACACCTGCCGGAGCCAGCGTGGTGGTGGTAAATCTGGCTGCCTTTATGATCTTTGGCGCATGGCAGATGCTGGGGAGGAGAAAATAAGGGTAACAGTTCAGCCATGCGAAGATTCAGGCAGAAAAAGCGTTGAAAGCTTGCTTTCATAAGAACTTTTCTGCCTGAATCTTCATAGGGCGGACGCCCGATGCTTCTTGTCCGCTGTAAGCGGGCAAGAAGATGCAATGCTGAACTGTTACAAAATTCTTTATCTTCAGATTATCATCCGGATATCCGGATATAAAACCTGCCGTTCCATTATAAATCAGTACAGATATCCTGCATAATCTGCAATGTTTTCGACATATATTTATTTTTATGTCTAATAAAATGAAAATCTCTGATTATATGAATATCCTCTACAGGCACTATAATCAAACTTCCCTCTACTGCTTCTTTTTCAATCATTCGTTTTGAAAATATTGCGATTCCTCTGCCATGTACTACTGCATTTTTTATTGCCTCCGTATTTGTACTGCAGAAAATTCGTTTCAGCCTAATTCCTTTTTGTTCTAAGAACTGCTCATACTGATTCCGCTCTGTACTTCCGCTTTCTCTGCTGACGTAGTTTTGTCCCTCTAACGCCTTTAGAGAAATACTTTCTTTCTTTGCAAACGGATGTGCTTTTCCGCACACAATGACAAGTTCATCTTTACACATGGGAGCCGCTATTAAATTTTCATCTGAAACAACTCCCTCAATCATACCAATATCAATCTGATTCGTTAATAATGCCTGCTCAATTTCCGATGAATTTGTAACCTTCACTTGAAATTCACATTTCGGAAGAACCCTTTCAGCCTTATCTAAAATACGGTTAATAAGACACGTCCCCACAGAAACACTGCAGCCTATTTGTATCTGTGTTTTTTCCACCGCCTGATTCATCACTTCTTCCATTTGTTTATAGGAATCTAAAATATGGCGTGAAAAGGAAAGCAACAGCTCTCCTTCTTTTGTCAGATATAATCTTTGCGAAAGACGTTCAAACAATTTCACGCCATAATGCTGCTCCAGCTCTGCGATAGCCTGACTGATATTCGGCTGAGAAAGATGCAGTGTTTTTGCGGCCTTATTCATCCCGCCTTCATCTACAACTGCAGTGAAAATCATTAAGTGTCGTAAGGTCATAAAAATCCTTTCCTTTTAAACAGCGCCTAATAATACATATATCAACGTACCTATCATACCACTTCCCAGAATAATTGCAATGGCGCTTGTTTTATACCTTCGCAGTATAAATAAGGAACCGGCGAAAATCGAAAATTCTATAAAACGAAAATTATTGAACTCAACATTATAAAGTTCTGCCTGAAAAAGCCCCAGCATTAAGATTGAAGCTCCGGCAGAAGCAATCAGCGCAACTACTGCCGGCCGCATGGAGCCCAACACAACCTGTACCCCGTCTACATTTCTATATTTATAATAAAAATGGGCTAATAGTAAGCAAATACAAAATGATGGAATGATACATCCAATCGTACACAGCAGCACACCCGGAATTCCTGCAATCCGCATACCTACAAAAGTTGCGGAATTGATGGAAATCGGACCCGGAGTCATTTCTGCAACTGTAATAAGATCTGAAAACTCACTTAAGGTCATCAATCCATAAATATTTACAATCTGCTCCTGAATCAACGGAATTGCAGCATAACCGCCTCCCACACTGAATAAACCAACCTGAATAAACGCAATAAACAGTTTAGCCAATAACATTTCTCATTTCCCCCTTTTTGTTTTTTGTTGTTTGAATCATCAGATCAATCAGTCCGATTCCAAGACATGTAAGAATGATAATCATAGCGCTGACATCCAATACATATGTTGCAATAAACGCAATCATCATCATGCCTATATACAGGCTGCGTCTTGTATGGACAACATTTGCCGCTAAGTTGATCACAACATCAAATATGACAGCTGCAACTCCGGCCCTCATGACCTGTAATGCAGTATTGATATATGGATTCGTACGAAATTGCTCATAGAATAAAGAAATAACAGAAATGATGATCATAGGCGGAAGGATGGTTCCTAAAATCGCTGTCAAAGAACCTATAATGCCTGCAATCCGATATCCGATTATGACAGATGCATTTACCGGCAAAGGACCGGGAGCGGATTGTGTAATTGCAGTTACATCTAACATCTCATCTTCTTCTAACCATTTTAATTCTTCAACATATCTTTTCTTCATTAAAGAAACAATAACAAATCCTCCGCCAAAGGTACATGCACTCAATGCAAACATTGACTTAAATAAAACCCACAGCTTACTGTAATCTTTTTTCATTATATTTCCTCCTTTATTTTTATAGATGATCTTACTTAACTTCAGGACTCATAACTGGAAACTTATGATACATAAACTCATCATCATAAATTTTATCATATAATTCACCAATGAAAGTAAATGGTTTAACCCCTTGATCTCTTAATGCCATTCTTCCAAAAGCACTATATGTAATAATTAAGTCTAGTGTGATAAATACAACAGTAGCCATATAAATAGGATGAGCAATTTTATAAGGTATTTTTTCTAGCCACTTTGATACAAAAGGATAAATAACTTTCATTAAAACTGTTCCTGCAATTCCCCAACCAATCATAAATGGAATTGTGGTTCTCCCAGCAATATTTAAAAACATCTTAGAATAATCCCAAAAAATAACACCAAAACAAACATCCGCAATCCAACTTGTTATAAATTCTGTTGTTCCACCAATAAGAGCTGCGTAGATCCATGTTTTTAAAATACTTCTTTGATCATTATGTTTTCCTAATATAACAACAAAAATAGCTACTCCAACACCATAAATTGGGCTAAATGGACCATAAATCATACCTTGTCGATCAACCCATTCACCAAATCTTACGTACCACAATATTTCTTCATAATAAGTTCCTATCAAACATCCAATGACAAAAAAGATAAATATCTTTGCAAAACAATATCCCTTAGCAAATACTTTTTCTTCCATATTTTAATCTCCCCTCCTGTCATTTTCATTTTATCATATATCTTAAAATAATCATAACAAATCAAAACATTTATAATCAACAAATCATTGTTTAAGTCGTTGTAAATTAGAATTCAAGATATTAAATGTTTCTTAGATGTATTCAGTTATTTGAGTTTTTCTTATCAGTAATACCAATAATGACCTCAATGATATTTTTATGAACATCTATACTCCATTGACCAAACATTCTTTATGAAAAAAATCTCTCCTTTCATCGAAAGGAGAGAAGTGGCATTAACTATTATCCAAGCTATTGCTCAACTAATTGAAACAATCATAAGTGTCCAGGATCATAAGTCCTACTTATTTGTACTTGTGAAGATAACAGCAACTTATAAATATTCCTCCCTGTTTTAATTCCAAATAATAAACATTGTTAGAAAAAGGCTTATATTCTTTTATTTTACCAACAATCTTTTCAATAATTTTAAAATCTTCATCTATAGTAACATTCTTCTCCATGTACTGTTCATAAAAATCTCTATTATTATTTCTGTTAATCCTATGGATAGATTTTCTTATACTATATTTTCCATCATTGTTATCAGCAGCAGAAACACTTAACAGTGAGTAATCATTTGTCTTAAGCAGAACACATTCAATATATCATTAGCTCTATATATAATTATGAGTATCATATAGAAAGAATGTTGTTAAGCCTAATACAATTATTACTGATAATATTGATATAATAATACTTATTTATGATATTATTTTTACGAAATCCACTATTTCTATTCATTTAATCACTACTTTCATATCGTTAAATCATGTTCAAAATAAATTTCTAAATCCTCTATCTCACTAATTTTTGTTTCTTTTCTATTTTAATAGCTATGAAAAATTTGTTTTTCTTTTTTCTTGGTGTTTGAATGATTAATAAGTTTTCTTGCCTTTAACTGATTCAATAATAATCCTATTAATTGAATGACTTGATTATTTTTTTATCTTTAATTGAATATATATGAGTATGCCATATTTCATCAGTATTCAGGCCTTGGATTTGCTTCAAACACAATATAATCATTTTTATCATATTCCATAAAATATGCTATAATTGCATAAAATCCTTCCTGCCAAAATTTTATACAGTCAATTTCCTCTAATGTATGAAAATCGTATATATGTAACTCACCATGTTTATAACGATCTACAGTAGGCAGTAATAAATACTTTCCATCATCTGATATTTGGTAGAAGTTTTGACTGTAGCATGGCACCTTCTGCAACTGTTTTCTAGAACCATTTTCCCATATGGAGATAATAAAATTGTTGTTTTCATTTTCCCATCGATCTTCTAAGAAATAAAGATTATTACCATATGAAGTGATTTTTTTTAACCAATTCTTACTACTTTCATTTATATCTTGTTCTTCTCGTATTATTATTCTATTCTTTATATATACTAAAACTACATGTCGTTTAAATTCATTTGGGTTTATCTCCTCTGCATATTCATAGTGAATAACCATCTCATCTTTAAGGAAAGTTAATGACTCTATATTTGGTTTCATAAAATTCGTAAATTTAAATTTATAGTATTTATCATTGATGTAATCCCATTGATTGATTATTCTTGTTCCCCAATTCCAATAATATATACTTCCATTATGTAGGATACAGGAACTCGTTTTTATAACTTTTGATTCATTGATAAACTCATGATTATAATTATAAACTTTATATCTTCCCTTTTTTCTAATTGTATATACATCTTCATTATGCATATCAATATTAACTTTTTCAATAGTATAATTTTCCATATTATCCTCCAAATAACTTTTAAAATAAATAATTTTTTTACAGTTTTAAATAGTCTTTCTAGAATCTCTCTATAAACTTCCAAGGTCGCAATAGTCCTTGTCACATTAACTGCTGTCTTAGGTTTTATTGTTAAAGGGAAATTTATTTTTAATAACCAATAATATAACTTGTTATAGATATATCTATGTAAAGAATTAATAA
>ENA-OQAB01001306-OQAB01001306.1-human-gut-metagenome-genome-assembly--contig:-NODE-1306-length-11858-cov-3.207655_pt1 | contig 11858 bp, 9 predicted proteins | sample MGYA00242490_ERZ504517 | MGnify/ENA primary metagenome ERZ504517 (study PRJEB26092, sample SAMD00036298) | human gut metagenome | host: Homo sapiens | study: EMG produced TPA metagenomics assembly of...
TGATCACGTCGGTCAGGGCTGGGCCGCGGCCGCCGGCATCCCAGCCGCCCTCGTACATGGTTGGCGGCGGTCGCTCCTCCCCAGAAAAATCCTTTCGGGAATGCACTCATGGTCGTTTACCTCCTTATTTTAAGACAGTGAGCAGCGGCTCGCCTGCCTTTACGGTCTGGCCTGCCATCTCTATCACATCTGCATAATCATCGGCGTTGGTTACAAGAACAGGCGTTTCCAGAGAATATCCTTTTTCATGAATGGAATTGATATCTACTTCCAGCAACTTATCACCTTTTTTTACAGTATCACCCTGTTTGACAAAGGCCTTGAATCCTTCACCGTCCAATCTTACGGTATTCATCCCGATATGAATGAGCACATTGCAGCCTGTTTTATCGGTCAGGGCAATAGCATGACGGGTAGAAAACAGATTTTCTACCACACCGTCAAAAGGAGCCATCACAATACCGTTTTCCGGCAGGATGACCACGCCTTTGCCCAGCACCTCGGTGGAGAATGCCTCATCACTACATTCACCCAGCGGCTTAACGGTGCCAGACAGGGGAGCTGCAATTTCCACTTTCTGAAGAGCCATTGCGGACTTTTCAGTTCGAGGGGCACTCTTTTTTTGATTCTTTTCCCCTTGTTCTGTCAGAATATTTTCACTGGTGCCATCCTCATCTTTATAAGTAAACCAAGCCATCACAAAACTGAAACCAAAGGCAACGGCTACCATCAAAATAATGCCCACAAAATTCGTTGCACCATTAGGATTAATCATTCCCAGCAAGCCAATAACACCCATGCCCGCATAGCTATACAGAGTCAGGCCAGTGATTGCACCAACCGCAGAGCCTGCTGCTGCACCAATACAGGCAATGACAAACATTTTAATGCGCGGGAGGGTCACGCCATAGATAGCGGGTTCCGTCACACCAAAAATACCGGAGAAGAAAGCAGGCAGCGCGATATCTTTGAGCTTCTTGTCTTTGGTCTTAAGGCAGACAGCAAGTACAACACCTGTCTGGGCAAAGCATGGAATAAGAGTGCATACCAGCATTCTGACAGGATGACCCTGTAACAACTCCATAAACGGAACCATGCAGATTGCGCCATGAATACCAAACAGAACGAAAACCTGATACAATCCACCAAAGATAATGAATGCCACCAACGGAACTGTGTCAAAAAATCACCGTAAGAACGACATTCAGAGCATTGCCGACCATGTTTGCCGCAGGTCCGACTAAAGAAAATCCCAGCGGCACAGCCACGGCTAAAGCAATAGCAGGAACCATAAAGGACTTAACTAATTTGGATACACGTTTTTCCAGCCATTTATAAAGAGGAATCGCAATTGCCATTGTAAAAACGACCGGCAGGAATGTAGAGGTGTATGTGGCATTGACCGTCATGCCAAAAAGGTTCAGGTCTACACCTTGAATTGTAGGATACAGCATTGCTGCTCCTACCAAAAATCCAAAGACTGGATCGATTGCAAACTTCTTAGCCAGATTCATGCCCAGCAACATCGGCATAAAATAGAAAATCGCATCACCAATAGCGTTGAACAGCTGATAATAACCGCTATCTGATGGCAACCCGCATAGAACGGCAATCGACAAAATGCCTTTGATAATGCCCGCAGCGCACATCAAATTCATCAGTGGAGCCATAGCCGCCATAACGATGTTGACTACCTGCATCAGCGGATTTTTCTTCTGAGCAGCGGATGCATCCGAATTTTTAACTTGACCACTGTCTCCGGCATCCACGCCAAGTACTTCACACACATCCAGATAGACATCGTGAACGTGCTCACCGATAACGACCATGTATTCTCCACCAGCATTAACGACCGATATTACGCCGTCCCGATTTTTCAGGTAGGCGGTATCTGCCTTTTTATCATCTGCCAGATTGAACCTCAGTCGTGTAAAACAGTGTCGCAGACCCGTCACATTTTCCTTGCCACCAACATGGGCAACGATATCTGCTGCCAGTTCTTTGTATTTACCCATTTTGTATCGTTCCTCCAATTAAGTTGTATTTGAAATTGAAGGTCAAGCCAACTTAATGTAACCATCCTTACCGTTCCAAATGGGTTATGTGTTTATCGTTCTATGCGCAAAAGCTGCACGACACCTCAACTGTTCTGTCCTCCTTTCTCAGGTGTTTTTTCGAGCGGCATTTTGGAGCCTTTATTGACCACCAGCCGGATGTGGATTGTCAGATACATTCGTTCTTCTTCCAGCAGCTGATAGTGGTATTTGCGAGATAGATAGTCACCAATTTTACAAGCGCAGCGATAGGCTTCCTCATACTTTGCGAAAATGATTTCGGCTAAGTCTGTGCTGGAATTATCCTCGTATTGCTCTTGTCTGAGCACTCGGCGCGCAAAGTATTTTAGATGTGTGATAAACCGATAATAGTAGCTGGAGTCTGCATCCATCTCAATACGGAAGTACACACGTACGATATTACATATATCCTCAATGATTTTTGTAATGGCAAAAGTTTCTTCCATTGTGGAATCATCTGTTTCACCATTGGCAATATGCATAGCGATAAAGGCGGCTTCACTCTCTGGCAGGCGCACCTTGAATTGGCTTTCCACCATGTCCAGCGCCATCAGGCCGACTTCATATTCTTTCTGATAAAAACGCTTGATTTCCCATGTAAGGCTATTTGCAATTGGAGTTCCTTCCAGAAAACGCTGGATGGCATAAAAGAGATGGTCTGCCAAAGATACCGCCATAACCGGATTGAGCTTCATATTCAGACTGACATTAGCTGCTTCCACGATATGCTGCGCCAGCAGAAGATACTCTTCCGGTAATGCTTCCAATGTTCGTCTGATTTGTTCAAAGCTCTGATCACCTTCTTTGACGTAGACAGTTTCCACCAATTTATCATCTACATTATCGCCAGGACGTTTTTTATAGCCAATCCCTTTGCCACAAACAATTTGCTCTTTACCCTTTTCATCCAGAACAACAAGCGCATTGTTGGTCAAAATCCGGCAAATCCGCATTTTGCATTCCTCCAAAAAAATAGACCCGTCCACAAACACTTCTCCCAGCATTTGCAAACAGGTCAAGCTCACCACAAGAGGTGATCACCATCCTAATTTCGAGGTTAGTATAGCAGATTTCAAATACTCTTTCAAGTCAACCTTCAAAAAATCGTCATATCGTGCAATAGTAAAAAATGAATTTTGTGAAGAATGCCCGCAACTAATCATATAAGTCCTACTATCACCGCTTTACCGCAATAAATTTTGCAAAACCATCTTGACGCCCCCAACAATCCATGATACCCTCTATCGCAAATCTCGCCGTGTTAGCCGTAAATGACTGCACGGTGTGGGTTTATTCCCCATGAAGATTTTTACCGCCCCGCAACACACCCGATTCATTTTGCCGCCGATTCACCCGACAAAATCCTTCGCCTGTACTGCGTGGGCGGTATTTTTCTTTTTCACAAATAAAATCTTATGTAGTTGTTCAATCTTCCAAAATTTGTTTTCGGTTGTTGACAGTACAACTTCAAAGTGTTATTCTTGTGCTTGAAAGAAGCGGGTTGTAGTGTCCGCACTGCGCCCGGCTTTCTTCATACTGTACCTTGAATCCTTCATAAGCCGTCTGAACGTGATACTGCGCCATGACCTCACGCTTTCTGTGGGCGAGCCGGACAACGCCGCTGCACAAACCGGGGCAGGAACTGCGTTCGGTGTGAACGGTGACCATGAGCAGGGGCTTTGCCTTTTCACACGTTTTGCTCTGCAAAATTTTCAACGTGCATTGCGGTTCGACTTCTGAAATTTTCAGTGTTGCACGGAAAGGGCGAAAGCAAGTATCGACCTGTGGCCACAAATTTTCAATGCTTGAAAAATTGCTGTCCACTCAGTCATCCTTGTTGGGGAGTGCCTTCCCCAAACCCTGCTCTAGCTTCGCACCGTTGGTGCGAAAGCGGCGTGTCGCATTACATAGCCCTCTCCATCCCGGAGCGGGCATTTATCATTTTCACAGGAGGTCGAATATGGCTGAAATGAAAAGTCCGAACGCACACGCAAAGAAGAACCGCAATGACACGCCGCGAAAACGAAAGACACACATCATCAAGGTCAGAGTGACCGCAGAGGAAAAACTGCGGATCGCATACGCCTGCAAAGAACTCCACCTCACCAAATCCGAACTCGTCCGCCGCGTCCTGTACGGCGTGAACGTCAAGCACACCGTTGTGGTGGCGCAGGGCGGCGAGGATGCACTGGCGGCGCTTGCTGCCTTGTCTGCCCAGTGCAGCAAGGTAGGCAGCAACCTCAACCAGCTTGCACGGCACTTCAACTCCGGCGGCAAAGACACCGAGCAGCTCCGGGCGCAAATTCTGGAGGAACTGTCCGCACTCACGAACTTTCGGCTGAAAGCCGAAGAAACGGTGGTGAACTGTATGGCAACCATCAAGCATTTAAGCTCGAAGAACTCTAACTATGCCGCCGCCGAAAGCTATCTCACCTTTCAGCACAACGAGTACACCGGTCTGCCCATTCTGGACGAGAAGGGCAGACCCAAGCTGCGGGATTCGTACCTGCTCGACACCCTTGAGTGCGGCGAATCTTCGTTTGCTATGGCCTGCCTGATTGCCAACCGCAAGTACGGCAAGAACGGCGGGCGGGAGGACGTGAAGACCCACCATTATATCATCAGCTTCGACCCGAAGGACGCAGTGGAGAACGGCCTGACCATGGAGCGGGCGCAAGCCCTTGGCTTGCAGTTCTGCAAGGACAATTTCCCCGGTCATCCCGCCATCGTCTGCACCCACCCGGACGGTCACAACAGTGCCGGGAACATCCACGTCCACATCGTCATCGGCAGCTTGCGCGTCCGCACCGTGGAACGGCAGCCCTTCATGGACAAGCCGTGCGACTGGGAAGCGGGCAAGAAGCACCGCTGCACCTCTGCCATGCTCCGGCACCTCCGTGTCGCTGTCATGGAAATGTGCGAGCAAGCCGATCTGAACCAGATCAATTTGCTGGAAGCTCAAGGCGACCATGTTTCGGAGCGGGAGTATTGGGCGCAGCGGCGCGGACAACGCCGCCTCGACCATGCCAACGCCAAACTTGCCGCCGAAGGGCAGCAGCCCACCCAGACCGTCTACCAGACCGAACTGGACAAGCTGCGAAAGCAGATCTACGCTGTGCTGAACAAGACCACCACCTTCGAGGAATTTTCTGCATTGCTCATGCAGGAACACGGCATCGCCGTGAAGGAGAGCCGAGGCCGGTTGAGCTACTGCCCGCCCGGCCGGACAAAGTTCATCACCGCCAAGAAACTGAGCAAGAAGCTGGAAAAAGAGCAGGTGCTGACCGCCCTCTCCCAGAACATCCAGCTTGCCGCTATCATCCAGCCCGCCTACGAACAGAAGCCGGATAAGATCAGGAAACTGGTTGACATTCAGGCGAACGTTGCTGCGGGCAAGGGCATCGGCTATGAGCGTTGGGCGAAAAAGTTCAACCTTAAACGCTGGTCGCAGACCTTGTGTCTCCTGCAGGAGAAGAAGCTGCTCAGCGAAGATGCCCTGCACCAGCGCATTGCCGAACTGCAAACCCAGCACGACGATGCACTGGCGGTGGTCAAAGACATGGATGCCCGCATGGTCTCCCTCAAGGAGCTGCGCGGGCATCTTGTGGTCTATCGGCAGTACAAGCCTCTTGCACAGAAGCTCCAGACTGTGCGGAACCCCGCCAAGTTCAAGGAGCAGCATCGTGCAGAGTTTGCTGTGTACGAGGCCGCTTGCGCCTATTTCAAGGCCAACGGGCTTCGGACGCTGCCGGACCTTAAAAAGCTGGATGCCGAATATCAGACCCTTTCCTCGGAGAAAAACGGGTTCTATACCCGCTACAAGAAAGCGCAGATCGAACTGCGTGAACTCCGCACCGCACAACAAAACGTGGAAGCCTTCTTCCGCAAGGAAGAGCGCAACCACGCCGTACCGCAGCAGGAGGTCAAATGAACAACACTCTGACGGATCGATGTGTGAATAAACCCAACCTCACCCACGCCCCTCACCGGGCTTCGTCCTTTCGCCTGTACCCCACCCATTGGGACGGAGGGTAGCACCTCTGTCTTTTCGGACGTAAAAAACGCCATCTCGACCCGGCAGGCAGCGGAGCTATACGGCTTCGCCGTAAACCGGAACGGTATGATGTGCTGCCCCTTCCACGGGGATAAACACCCCAGCATGAAGGTAGACAGCCGTTTCCACTGTTTCGCCTGTCAGGCGGATGGCGATGTGATCGATTTTGTCGACAGACTTTTTCAACTTTCTCCCTACAAGGCTGTGGAAAAGTTGAAGAACGATTTCGGCATGGCACTTGCCGACGGCAAGGTGCGGCTTGCTCCCCGCAGACCGCCCACCGTCCGGCAGCAGTTGCTGGACTATTACCGCTGTCTGCAGCGTTGGCGGGTCCGATACGCACCGCAGTCACCCACAGAAGAACTTCACCCCTGCTTCCTTGAAGCGATAAAGAACCTTGACATCGTTGAATATTATCTGGACTGTTCAGTACTCCCGGACCCGCAGACCGAAAACGAGCTACGGAAGTATTGGGAGGGATTGCATGAGCGACTGGAAAAAGAGGAACGACGATTGGCGTGATGAGGACGAGCTGGAAGAAGAGGAAGAATGCGAATGCCCTTGGGTAGACAGCAAGGGCAAAGTGCGTGAAACCGCTTACTGCCAGTACCTTTTAGAGAAACACCCCATGATGTGCCTGAAACAGAAGCTGTTCGACCAGAACGGCGAGGTAGACGAGGACGCACTGCTCTACGAAGTCCACAGCGACCTCCGTGACTTTGTGCTCGACAACCTTGCCAAGAAGGAGAAGCAGGTTCTGGACGCACTCCGTATCGAAACCTATACCCCTGAATGGAAACCCCAGCTTGACCGCATCCATCTCCAGAACGGAACCTACTTTCTGGACGAGCGGGGCTTTGTGCCGGAAAAGGAACTCTGCCTGAACCGGCTCCCCGTGGAATACCAGCCCGATGCCCCCGCACCGACCAAGTGGCTGGAATTTCTGGACGGTCTGCTGATCCCGGAGGACATTCTGACCTTGCAGGAATATCTCGGCTATCTTCTGATCCCGTCTACCAAGGCGCAGAAGGATGCTGGTCATGACCGGCAAGGGCGGCGAGGGAAATCCCGCATCGGCTTGCTGCTGAAGAAGCTGTTCGGGGAAGCCTCTCACTCCGAATCCATCCTCCGCATCGAAACGAACCGCTTTGCCAGTGCAAATCTGGAGTACAAGCTGGTCATGGTCGATGACGACCTGAACGTGGTGGCTTTGCCCGAACCACGGAACATCAAGTCCATCGTTACCGCTGAAGACCGTTTGTGCATCGAGCGGAAAAACAAGCAGGCTGTCCAAGGCCTGCTGTACGTTCGTTTCATCTGCTTCGGCAATGGCAACCTTGTGGCCGCTCACGATGACAGCGACGGCTTCTGGCGCAGGCAGATCCTGATCACGGTGAAAGACCGTGACCCTGCCCGCGTGGATAACCCCTTTCTCATCGAAGAACTGTCCGAGGAACGTCCCGGCATCCTGCTGTGGATGCTGGAGGGGCTGCACCGTCTGCTGGCGAACCGCTATCAGTTCACCATCAGCGAGCGCTCCATCCAGAACCTCGAAGCAGCCATGGCGGACAGCGATAACCTGACCCAGTTCATGCAGGCAACGGCGTATGTCCGCTTCAAGCCCGACACCGAGGAACGCTCCACCTATCTCTACCGTGCCTACACCAAGTGGTGCGAGGATAATCTGGAATCGCCTGTTCCGCAAAAGAAGTTCAGTCAGTTCCTGCTGAAAAATGCAGGGAAGTATGGCCTGACCTTTTCCAAGCACATCGAGGGAAAGTATCGCGGCTTCCGGGGCGTATGCGTCCACCCCGCCTTTGCTGCGGCATAAAACACACGAAAAGTGAAATTCTCCCGCCCCACGCGCTCCAAATCAGCGGTTTTTATCTGTTATCGCTGTTTTCTCCGGGCGCGTATCTACCCTTTTCGGGCGGATGCGGGGCGGCAACACGCCCTTCGGGGCGGGAGAAAAACCAGGATGCGCCCCAAAAGGGCGCGTCCATCCCAGCCGTGCGCCCAATAAAACCAACATAGAAAGGTACTTTTGTGTAGTTTGGGGCGTGTGGGGCGCGTAAATTCAAGTTCTCGCACTTTTTTGGGCTGCCGCTTCGGGTCAGGAGCGGCAGGCCCTTACATATTTACCAGCCCACAAGGGTGCAGCTCAACCGGAGCTGCGCCGGGTCTGGAGAAGTGCAAAGGAGACATGCCTATGACGAATGTCCGCAAAAATTCCGCTAAACTGACCCGTGAGGACTTGAAAATCGCGCCTGAATCCCCTACAATGGAATTGTCCCAAAACCCTGCCGTAGAACCTTCTGACCAGACCCGCAAAACAGTCCGACACGCCCCGCTTGTCTACCGGGTGGACGAGATTGCCCAACTGCTGGCAATCTCCAACCGTGCTGCGTACAATCTGTGCAACACCACGAAAGACTTCAAGGTGATCCGCCTCGGTACCAGCATCCGGGTGAGTAAGCAGAGCTTTGACGATTGGTTTGCAGCGGTCTGAGGGAGGGAACATCTATGGCATCTATTCTCAGGCGCGGAGATTCCTACTCCGTTCGTTTCAAATACAAAGACCATGCTGGCCGGATCTGTGAAGGCTGGGAGAGCTTCAAAACCAAGAAGGAAGCGCAAGACCGCAAGATCTCGGTAGAGAAAGAACTCTTGGACGGTACGTTCCTCATACCCGATGCAATGACGGTAGCGGAAATGCTGTACAAGTGGCTTCCCATCCAGTCCAGCAAGCACAAGTGGGCACCCAAGACCTACACCCACACGGTAGCCATGATTCAGAATCTTGTCGTGCCCTATCTCGGCAAGAAGCAGATTCAGAAGGTTCAGACGTACGACCTTGAACAGTTCTACGCCACTCTGAGCCGTACACCGCGCGGACTGTATAAGCAGGGTGTCAAACAAACACTCACCGACAAGCAGAAAAGGCAGTTCCTGACAGGTGCTTCCATCCGGGAAGTCCACGCCATGCTCAAGACTGCTTTTTCCTATGCCGTTGAGTGGGGTCTGCTCCTCAAGTCACCGATTCCGAGAGAAGCCCCGAAATCGACCTCGGAAGAACGTGCCATCTGGGACGAAAAGACCATGCTTGCAGCGTTGCAGACCATGACCGACCCCACGCTCCATCTCGCTGTCCACCTGAGTATGATTCTTTCGCTGCGTGTCGGAGAAATCCTCGGCTTGCAGCCGGGAGATATTGACTTCGATGCAGCAGATGGACGCGGAACCATCACGGTTGGCCGGAGTTTGCAGCGCACCGAAAAGGCCGCACTGGAAAGGACCGACCCGAATCAAATCTATCACATCTTCCCTGACCAGCGCGAGGGCAGCAGCTCTGCGCTGGTGCTGAAGAAACCGAAAACCAAGAAATCCAGCCGTACCCTTTATCTGACGAAACCCTTGAAGGAAGAGTTGCTGGCTTGGCTGGAAAAGCTCCGTCAGGACGAGCTTGCCATAGATGGCAGGTATCGCAACTGCGGTCAGCTTTTCCGCCTGCCCAACGGTATGCCTGTTGCCCCGGAAGCCCTTTCTAAATGGTACCGCGCATGGCGTGCGGAGCACCCGGAGTTTGAGAAGATCGTGTTCCACGGTCTGCGCCATTCCAGTGCTACTTACCAGTTGATCGAATCCGGTGGCAATATCAAGGCCGTGCAGGGCAACACCGGTCACGCCACCACGGGCATCCTGATGGACACCTACGCCCACACGCAGGACAAGCCCCGTTTGGAACTGGCTGAGAAGCTGGAAGCAGACTTCTATTCACAGGACATCGGCTCCCCAAAATCCGGCTCTGTGCCGGTAAAAGAAAATCTGCCGGACAGCATCCAGATCACCCCGGAAGGGATGCTGAAAGTTATCCGGCAGATGAACCCCGAGCAGCGGCGTGAGTTCACCCGCCTGCTGTTCGCCTGAAAAAAGTATGGAAAAAACGCTCACGATGCACAGAATGCAGACAATGCAAGGAAAAACACGGCTTTCCCGCCGGTGTGCAAAAAGTGTGCAAAAGTGTGCAGAGCCCCAGAAAATGGAAAATCCCACGAGGAATCTTACGATTCTTCGTGGGATTTTGGTGCGCTCGAGGGAACTCGAATCCCTGGCCCTCTGATTAAAAGTCAGATGCTCTACCGGCTGAGCTACGAGCGCATACATTATAAAGCGCAGTATAACACGATACTGCCGAATAATATTACCATACTCCCGGGCAAAATGCAAGCTTTCTGCACAAAAAACTTTCCCAAAGCCGTCATCGGGCAGATTTTGCCACGAACTGCCCCTTTACAAACCGGGCAAGAACCAGTACAATCAAAGCAGTTCATTACAAAACTGCAACCGACCTGCCGGGCGCACTTCCGCGCCGGGCAAGCCGATCCGATAGGAGGGCTTTTCCATGAAAATTTCTCGACGGTCCGTACTTCGCTATTCCGGGCTGACGGCGGCGCTGCTGGCGCTCACCGGCTGCTCTGCAAGCCCCGGCAGTGCCATTCTGGGCGGTGACCTGCCCAACTGGATGAAGAGCCTGTTCTGCGGCTCGGCGGCATCCTCTTCCGCTTCTTCTGAGGCCGCTGCATCCTCTGTGGTCGCAGCCGGTGAGGCCGCAGCTGGTGAGGCAGCCGCCTCCTCGGCAGCGTCCAGCGAAGCCGCAAGCTCTGCGTTCAGCCTTCTGCCTGCCTACGACGCTGACCCTCTGACCGGCGAAGCCCGCAAGAGCACCGGCCGGATGGTGGGTGTCATGGTCAACAACATCGCCAACTCCGAAAAGCAGAACGCACGCCCCCAGCGCGGCATCGGCTCGGCAGACCTGCTCATCGAGAGCAAGGTGGAGGGCGGCATCACCCGCCTGTGTGCCGTGTTCCGGGATGCGGACCACCATCCCGGAGGTCCGGGCCGCTGCCGCTCCGGCCGCGACCAGTTCCTGCAGCTGCTCATGCCCCATCAGGCCCTCTATTACCACGATGGCGAGAGCATTTTTCTGCACCCAGTTCATCAATGTATACGATTACTCCGGCCTGAACATCGGCGGCAAGAGCTACTTCAACACGCCGGTCCACCCCCACGTTGCCCACCGTGACAACCGCGGCCGCAACGTAGCCTATGAACACACCGAGTTCACCTCCGGCAAGGAGATCAAACAGGCAGCCGGTAATGCCGGCATTGGCCTGACCTACGCCAACGAAACGCCTTTCTTCCACTTTGCCGATTACCGCACCGCAGCCTCCAATGACCTTCCCGGTGCCCCTGCGGCCAAAACCATCAGCATCACCCACTCCGAGAGCTACAGGACCCGCCTGACCTACAACAGCTGGGGCCGCAGCTACAAGCTGGAAATGTACAACCGCTCCAAAAAAACCTATGAGAACACGGTGGACGAGCTGACCGGTAAGCAGCTGACCTTTGACAACGTGGTGGTCTGCTTTGCCGATATCGCCGCCTATGCGGGCGATTCTCACGATGTCCAGTCGGTCAACTATGTGGCCGGTGGGCAGGCGTACCTCTTCACACGGGGCGGCGTGCAGGTGGGCCGCTGGGAGAAGCCGCATCCCACCCATCCGCTCAAGCTCTACACCGAAACCGGCGAGGAGATGACCCTGAACCGGGGCAAGACCTATCTGGCACTGGTGGACAATGATGAGTGGAGCAATTTCAGCTACTAAATCACCCGCCCTCCGGGGCAGAAGAGGGAAACCGATGAAACGCTTTTGGATGCGCGCTTTGCT
>ENA-OQAB01001307-OQAB01001307.1-human-gut-metagenome-genome-assembly--contig:-NODE-1307-length-11857-cov-2.057545_pt1 | contig 11857 bp, 17 predicted proteins | sample MGYA00242490_ERZ504517 | MGnify/ENA primary metagenome ERZ504517 (study PRJEB26092, sample SAMD00036298) | human gut metagenome | host: Homo sapiens | study: EMG produced TPA metagenomics assembly of...
GATTGTTCCATTCATACTGGTAGAAATCATGTGCGGTGTTCTGTTTGCTATGGTTCCTGTATTGTCAACCCTATTGCCCAACCTGATATCAGGTTAAAAGACCTGACATTGATTCACAAAATAAATAAAATGTAGGAGGCTCATAATGAAAGAAGTAATGAAAGAAGTAGTAGTGGAAGAGCCACACAAGGCAGAAGTGAGGGAAGTACCGGTGCCGGAACTCTCCGGAGAGAACGAAGTATTGATTCAGATGAAATCCGCGGGTGTGTGCGGCAGTGATCACCATATCTATCACGGTCTGAATCCGTGTTCTACCTATCCGCGTATTCCGGGACATGAAAATGCCGGAGTGGTGGTTAAGGCGGGCAGTGCGGTTACCAATGTTAAGGTGGGCGACCATGTAATTGTAGACCTGATTTCCACCTGCGGAACCTGTTATCAGTGCCGGATTGGAGAAAAAATGTGTGTGAACATGTGCGGGTCAGAGGTTCAGGCGCAGATGGCGGCTGGAGAGAATATTTACGGCTCCCGCATCCGAAGTGTACAAATTGATGATTCGGTGGATTGGAAAGATGCCGCCCTTGTGGAACCGTATGCTATCGGCGCCCATTGCACTGACCGCGCCAGGATTGTTCCGGAGGATGTGGTATTCATCCTTGGCGCAGGCACCATTGGTTCCATTATTCTTCAGACCTGTAAAGCGAAAGGATGCCAAATGGTCATTTGCTGCGATATTGATGATGTATCCTTGCAACGCGCGAAGGAATACGGCGCCGACCATGTAATCAATTCAAAGACGGAGGATGTTAGTGAAACGGGTGGCGGAGATTACCCATAACCATGGTGTTACGGTGGCATTTGACTCAGCTTGTTTTCCGGGGTCCCTTACCATGTGTATGCAACCGGGAATCCTTTGCAATGCCGGACGTATGGTTCCTCTGGGTTTCTCTACCGCAAAGGAAGAGATTACACAGGCCATGATTAACCAGAGGGAACTTGATGTGATTGGTTCCAGGATGTCCTGCTTCCAATTCGAACCTACTATCCAGAGAATGGAGAACGGGGAATTTAATACAAAGGGGATTGCAACCATGTTTATCCCCTTCAGTGAAATAGACAAGGTATTCTATTATATGGATCATCCATGTACGGAATCAAAGAAAATGGTAATTTTGTTTGACTGACAGAGAAGCTGATTCATACAACTATATTCAATAAAAAAGGAGCGTATAAAAATGGCTTACGATTATAAAAAAATGTTCAATGTATCAGGAAAACATGCAATTGTGACAGGTGGCGCCCAGGGACTTTCTCGCGGAATGGCAGAAGGACTTCTGGAAAATGGCTGCAAGGTTGTGTTGGTTGACATCCAGAAGGAAAAGCTGGAAGCTGTGTGTGAAGAATACCGTGCCATGGGATATGAGGCATATGAAGTATGTGGAAATCTCTCAGACCGGGCGGATGTGGACCGTTAACTGCAATAAAAAACATGCCATGGCCATTTGGAAGTTTATACAAAGTCAGGACAACGGAGTCACTAATTTTCATTTTGAGATTGCCGCTGATTTGCTGGACCAGGAGGAAATGGAGCTTTTGGGCCAGATGCGTCCCGGACTGGTCCAGCTGGAGATTGGCGTCCAGTCCACCAATCCGGACACGCTTAAGGCCATACGCCGCAAGACTGACATAGACGAGATACGCCGTATTACCGGCGCAATCAATAAAGGGCATAACGTCCATCAGCATCTGGACCTGATTGCGGGGCTGCCGAGTGAGAATCTGGAATGCTTCCGCCATTCATTCAATCAGGTGTATTCCATGGAGCCGGAGCAGCTTCAGCTGGGCTTCCTGAAAGTACTGAAGGGTTCTTATATGGAAGAAATGGCGCCGTCCTATGGTCTCTGCTATTCCTCCAGGCCGCCCTATGAGGTCCTGTCCACCCGCTGGCTGTCCTACAGAGACATTCTGGAGCTAAAGGGAGTGGAGGATATGACAGAGGTGTATTATAACAGCAGACAGTTCGTCCATACCCTGGCTGAGCTTGTGGGAGCATACGGTTCGCCTTATGAAATGTTTCTGGATATGGCTGCATTTTACCGGGAGAACCATCTCACCGGCATCAGCCACAGCCGGATAGCCAGATATGAGATATTGTACAGCATCATAGCCGGACATGGGGCTACGGGGATGGATGCCTCTGCCATGGAACGGTTCAGGGACCTTCTCATGTATGACTTATATCTCAGGGAAAATGTAAAAAGCCGTCCCTCCTTTGCCCGGGACCAAAGCCCCTATAAACAGGCTGTCCGGCAGTTTTTTTCAAAGGGAGGAGGAATCCCCCCTGTATCTTACGGATTATGAAGGGTATGATTCCCAGGCAGATGAGTAAGATGGCCCATATTGAGGCCATGGGAGACGGAACCCTGGTGCTGTTTGACTACAGGCACAGGGACCCGCTGACGTACAATTGCAAGGGCGGTCAGGATCAGGTGATGATCCTTGCGATGTTGTAAATACAACAAAAACGTTGTGATGAAAGGATTGGATATATGCCGCAGAAAACCATTTTGAAGCGACCTGAGACTGGAAGAAAAGCCGTCAGGGAAACAAAAGCAGAACTCACCGCCCGTATTGACCGTATCCTGTCTGCACTGGACAGGGAATACGGTACGCAGTACCGCTGTTATCTGAATCACAAGACTCCCTGGCAGCTGCTGATTGCGGTCATTATGAGCGCCCAGTGCACGGATGCCAGAGTGAATATTGTGACAGCTGATTTGTTTCAAAAGTATGATACACTGGAAAAGTTTGCTATGGCGGATTTAAAGGAGCTGGAGCAGGATATTCATTCCATTGGGTTTTATCACATGAAAGCTAAGAATATCATTGCCTGCTGCCGGGACCTGGTGGAACGGTTCGGCGGAGAGGTGCCAAAGTCCATAGACGAGCTTACCTCCCTTGCCGGCGTGGGACGTAAGACAGCCAATGTCATACGCGGGAACATATACAACGAGCCCAGTATTGTGGTGGATACTCATGTAAAGCGCATTTCCAGGAAGCTGGGCCTTACAAAAGAGGAGGATCCGGAGAAGATAGAGTATGCTCTGATGAAGGTGCTGCCAAAGGACCACTGGATTCTGTGGAACATACATATCATCACCCTGGGGCGTACCATTTGCGTTGCGAGGCGCCCTAAATGCTGTGAATGCTTTCTGCGGGAGGAATGTCCGGGCAGGGAGGCGTAAGATTTTATAAAGTTTTCTCCCTGCCAGCCGTCCGCCCTACCTCCGGCTCTGGTACTCAGAGGGAGATTTTCCATAATATCGTTTGAATGCGGCGCTGAAATAGGCCGCATTTTCATATCCTACCCTGGATGAAATCTCATACATTTTCATGTTGGTATTCTCAAGCAGTCCCCTGGCTTTTTCCATCCGTATCTTAATCAGATAATCCGTAAAGGTAATTCCTGTCTCGCTTTTAAATACAGTGCTGAAATAGGAGGTGCTTAAGCATACCGCTCCGGCCACCTCTTCAATGGAAAAGGCGGAGGACATGTAGTGGTTCTGGATGTACAGGATGGCCTGGTCTATGAGCTTTCCGTAACGGCTTTTGTTGATGCGGATGCTGTCGCAGATTTTATACAGGTTCTGCTCCAGGTTTTCGATGCTGGACTCCAGGGTGCCTCCGGCCGCCACCTTTTTAAATTCTTCGATGGGATTCTGAAATATATCCTGAAGGTTAATTCCGGATTCGCCTAATTCTTTCATCAGATGGGTATAAAAGCTTCCCAGAGAAATGTCATATACAGATAGCTCTCGCTTCCCTTCTGATAGAGCCATGTTTTTAACTGCTCCAGCTCTCCTGTAATCCCCTCCTTATTTTGTTCTTTGATAAAAGTAATAAGCCTGGTGTCCGGTATGGGATATCCCTGGCTGTTTTCCGGTTCATTGTAGATATAAGACTCCACTTCCTCGTAAAATATATCTGCATTGGGAACCCTTGATGAAATGAAGCTTGCATGCTTCACGGCAGGTTTGACACTTTGTGGAGTTTTCGGATACCCTGTACAATGCTGCCCGAAGCAATGCTGACATCACAGTAGCTTCCCTCGTGGGGAAACTGCCTGCGTATGGCGTCCACCAAAATTTTCCGCTGGACGGACAGCTCCATCCTGGACCGGGAGGCGAGGCAGACGCTGTAGCTGTACTGATGGGATTCCAGCAGATAAGAGCTGTCCCTGAACAAAATCTGGTTCAGGGCTGAAAACCTGCGCTCTGACACGTACCGGATGTCGTCGGAAAGCTTGCGTAGGCTGTGCTCGTCCAGTTCCACCTGCAGGAAACAGCACCATGAATCAGGAGCCAGGTCCAGCTCGTTCCAGACAACGCCTTCCGGGTCGGCTGTCTCCTGGACCGCCAAGTTGCGCAGCTGCTGTGTGGCCATCAGGCGCTTGTCCTGGTGGAACTGCCGGCAATGGGAAACCGCATTGGACAGAATGCGGTTCATGGTATCCAGGTCAATGGGTTTCAGTATGTAATCCAGGGCCCGCAGATGCATGGCCGTCCTGGCATATTCGAAGTCATCATAAGCGCTGATGATGAGAAGCACAATGTTTGGATTTAAGTCCCTTGCCAGCCTGGACAGCTCCAGTCCGTCAATATAAGGCATACGGATATCCGTGATAAGGATGTCAGGCGGGTTATCCTTCATCTGGTTCCAGGCATCCTGTCCATCGGCAGCAGTACCGGAGAGACAGATACCCAGTCCCTCCCAGTCAATCTGCCGGGACAAACCTTCCAGTATGATTTCATTGTCATCACAAAGCATTGCCTGGAGCAAATATATCATCTCCTTTCAGTTTGGGAATCTTTACAATTACCTCGGTGCCAAAATCCGGCTCTGATGTGATGGTCAGTCCGTAGCTGCTGCCAAAGAGGATGTGGATGCGTTCATTGACATTGTAGAGCCCGTACCCCGAATCCCTGCGGTCCGGGTGGACGGCTGTACCCAGCTGTTGCTGCAGATTTTCAAGAGTCTCCTGGTCCATTCCCCTGCTGATGTCCTGAACCGACAGCACAAGGCTATCCTCCTCCTCGTAAATGCGCACCCGTATAAAGACCTTCTGTCCGGGCATGGGTATTGCGTGGGCAATGGCATTTTCAGCCAGGGGCTGTAACAGCAGCTTAAGGGTCCGGTAGGAATAAAGCACAGGGTCGCATTCAATGGCATATTCAAATTTCCTGCTGTAAATCATGTTGGTGATAAACAGGTAGCTGCTTATGTGCCGAAGCTCCTCCTCGATGGTGATGACTTCATTTCCCTTGCTGAGAGAAATCTTAAACAGCGTGGACAGCTCATTGAGCATTTTCTCCGCGTCCCTGTTCTTGTCCATCCTCAAAAGCCACATGACAGAGTCTAGGGAATTATAGAGAAAGTGGGGCTGTATTTGAGCCTGGAGGGCCTTCAGCTCCGAGTTTTTAAGTTTTTTCTGTTCCTCATAAATCTGGCTGATTAGTTTTTGGATTCGCTCCAGCATCTGGTTGAAATTCTTGCCCAGCCGTCCGAACTCATCAGAGGAGTGGTAGTTGTACCGGACGGAGAAATCCCCATTTTCCACCTCCTCCATCATACGGTAAAGAATCTGTACTGGTTTGTATACGGACTGGGATATGAGCATGGCCACATACAGGGATGAGAAAGCAATAATCAGCAGAACCAGCATGACAATATGGGTGATGTCCTTGCTGCTCTGGGTCAGAAAGCCCCGGTCTATGATGCCGCAATTCTCCAGTTGGAATTCTCAGGGTACGGCTCACCACCAGGTATCCGCTGTCAGGCGACTACCATGATTTTCCCCACGGGAGTGCCTGTGGATTCTAGAATATGGGATACAAGGCCGGGTGAAATGTCGATGGGATAATGGAGATCGTTGCCTGCATTGGAGCGGAACAGGATGTTTCCCTCCTGGTCAATGATACAGATAACCCCGTTGCTGAGACTGTGTTTGATTTTCTGGGTGATGGCATCCTCCTTGATGTCGGCCGCCACAATGCCGTTGACCATTCCTGAAGCCTTGTCCATCACCGGCTGTCCCACTGTGATGAAGTTATCGCTGATGGAGCTGCGGACAATGAAGCTGCCTTCATGGGAAGGAAACCAAGTGGCTTCCCTGCTTCCCGCAATGGTTCTATACCAGGTGGTTTCTCTTTGGTCTTCTGATTTGAACGAGTAGTAGTTGGATTTGTAACGTCCTCCGTTCTGGCCGAACACATACACCCCGAAGATATCCTTGCGGTAGGTGGAGATAGAGGCCAGCTCCATGCTTCCGGTCAGGTCATTGGAATACTGGTCCCGGATGGAGTCAAAATCCATACGCAGGTATTTCTGCATCTTGATGTCGCCTGTCAGCATGTCGCAGAGGCTCCAGGCATCATTGAGAAGGCCGTCAATGTCGTCGCAGACCAGATCAATGGTTTCGATGGAGGATTTCTCGGTCATGTTAATGATGAAATTAGTATAGAGATGGTAGGCGGCAATTCCCACCAGGAGCACGGGGATACAGGATAGCGTCACAAAGGAAATTAGCAGTTTCCTGCGGAATGAAAGCTGTCGGAAGAACTTTTTCATGAATCCCCTTTCCTTTCTGTCACTATTAGTAAGCGGTGAGCGCATACTCCGCCGCATTCTCAGCAGTAATAATTTGATAAGGAATCATTACCATGGGGAATGGCTTGCAGTCCCGTTCCATCTGCTGTATCAGGAAGGCAGCGATAAATCCCCAGCGGGGATTGCTCTCCACCGTGCCCAGGTATTCTCCGGCAATGATGGCCTTGCACACGTCCTGGATGCCGTTGATAGACACAATAGAGATTTTCCCAGGCGGCAGCCCCGCAACCTTGATGGCCTGGAGAGCCCCCAGCCCATCCTCGTCGCTGTGGGCAAAAACCGCGTCTATGGTCTGGCCACGGTTGGCGGCCTTGATGAGCGCGTTTTCCATTGCTTTTTGGGCTGTTACCCGGTCAAAATTCCCGTATTCCATATCGATGATTTCCATGTTGGGATACTGCATAAGGGCCTGGTGAAACCCTTTAGAGCGCGCCTGGGCTCCGGGTGAGCTCTCTGTGCCATAGATTTCCACGATACTGCAGGGCTGATCGGCGAATTTATCCGCCAGAAGGCCGGCGCAAATCTGCCCTTCCTTCAGGTAGTCCGCGGAGATAAGAGACACATAGTAGCTCTGGTCAATGGTCTCGGCTGACTGGTCTATGAGGATGACGGGAATGCCGGCGTCCTTGGCGTCCTGGAGTACAGGGGTCAGGGCCGACAGGTTCGCGGGCACAATGACCAGATAGTCCACGCCTTCCCGAATCAGGCTGCGTATATCCTCTAACTGCCACTGGACAGAGTAGTCCTCCGGTTCATGGTAGATAAAGTCCATGCCGTTGGGAATCAGGGCCTCGCGGAAACTGTTGATCTGGGCTGTCCTCCATGGGTTGTCTGTCTCTATCTGGGAAAATCCCACACGGAGGCCGGAGCTGTCAGCCGGTTCCGGCTCCCAGTTTACGGCCTGGTTGGAGGTATCATACAGGGTAATGCCCAGGATGATGCACAGGGAGCAGATGATGAGAAGGCACCAGTGTTTCCTGAACAGTGACTTGAACCGTGCTTTAAACTGCAGCATAAACCTCGACATAGGCATCAGTACTCCGCCCACATGGTGACAGGGGAACTGTCAATGCCCTCTATCATCAGCGGGACGGCGGCCGCGTGTTTCAGAAAGCCGGATGGAAGTCCCTCCATATTAACATCCTCGATGATACAGATATAACGGCTGTGGTACATGCCCAGCATGATCTGGTGGGCCAGATCCCCGTCCTTTGTGTCGCTGTAAGAGGCCAGTGACACAAAATCCAGGGCCACGGCCTTTAAATGGCCCATATTGTCCTGAAGGTATCGGGCCAGCCGGCTGCTGACAGCGGGACCGTTGTTTTCGTAGACATCTGGTTTTTCTCCGCGGTATTTCCAGAAACCGGTGCGGATTAAAAGTAAATCCGCGTCTTTTACGTATTCCCTGTAGAGAATCAGGTCCTCAGGCATGAGCTTTCCGCCTGGTTCCTTTGGAATGTCCAGGAGCAGTGGCTTGTGAAAGAAAAATGCTTAAATGGAACCTGGTCAAGGGAAATGCCCTTTCCGTAAAAATGCATGGGTCCGTCCAGGTGGGTTCCGTAATGGTTGAAAAGATGGATGGTGCAGGTGTTAGCTGTGTCGCCTCCGGCAATAGAGGTATGCGGCTCCAGGCTGAATGTGGGGTTGCCGGGCCAGGTGGGCTGTCCCTCTTTTATGGGATACGATAAAATCTGATACATAAAATCCCTCCTTATGATAAAGACATCATCCGAATGTAACAGTTGTTATCATTAAATCACGATTTACCGGGAGCGTCAATAAGATAGGATGAAATCAAAACATATTCCAATCAAATCATATATACATAAAAATATGGTCATAGTATACTAATGACATCCGAAAAACAGTACTGTTAGAGTGCAATATACACAAAGATACAGGTAGGGGGAGTGAGATGAATGTAATCGATATCCATGCCCACATATATGAGCGGGTGGCGGGAATTACCCGGGGACAGCCCATGTCTTCCACAGGTCTGGGACGGGTTGCCATAGGAAATGAGGAAGTGCAGTTTCTTCCTCCCTCCTTTGAACAGAGCCGCAGCACGGCGGAAATGCTTATCGCCTATATGGATTGGTGCGGCATTGAAAAGGCGGTTCTCATGCCCAATCCCTATTACGGATACCATAACCGGTATTTTGCGGATAGCGTTCAAAGGCATCCGAGCCGGTTGAGGGGCGTGGCGTTGGTTGACATAATGAAAGGACAGGAGGCGGCCAGGGAACTGGCGTCTATCTACGACCAGGGAATCCTGTTTGGCTTTAAGGTGGAAGTGGACAGCACCTTCCAGTGCGCGCCGGGAACACGTCTGACAGATTCCAGGCTGGCTCCGGTGTGGGACTGCTGCAGCCAATACCATCAGCCGGTATTCATCCACATGTTCCGCACAGAGGACATTGAGGACATGGGGGTCCTGGCCTCAGCGTATCCCAACATCTGCTTTGTCCTGTGCCATATGGGGGCGGACGCATGTTTTAAGAAGGGAATGCCTGAATCCAATTACAGGCAGGTGCTGGACCTGGTAAAGAACCGTCCCAATGTATTCATCGATACATCCACCGTACCGGTGTATTTTGACGAGGAATATCCCTGGCCTTCCTCCGTGGAAATCATCCAGGCCTGTTACCGTCATGTGGGACCGGAGAAAATGATGTGGGCTTCGGACTATCCGGGAATGCTGAACCATGGTACCATGAGGCAGCTGATTAATCTGGTGGAGAAGTATTGCAGCCATATACCGGAGTCCCACCGGCAGATGATTATGGCGGATAACGCCAGACGGCTGTTTTTCGACAATCAGAAGTAACCTGCGTATGGCTGTTACTATTTCAGAAAAAAAGGAGAAGATGAGTTATGAGAAAAATGTTTACAGTAGGATTTGGCAGCAGTAATGGCAATGGGCCTGTGCGCCTGCGGTTCGCAGAAGCGCCGGAGACAACAGCGGCCCCCGCAGTGGCAGCGACCACAACAGCCGCGGGCTTTCGGAGGAAGAAAAAGGAAGAGACCACAGAGGCCCAGGCATCATCCGGGACAGCCGGCGGTGAAGGATATGTGGTGGCCCTGTGCAACTATTCCATCGGAAACTCGTGGAGGGCCCAGATGGAGCAGGAGTTTGTGGCTGAGGCGGAGAGGCTGAAGACAGAGGGCGTGGTAAGCGAGTACTATATTACCAATTCCAATGAGGATATCAACAAGCAGATCAGCGATATGCAGGATCTGATTACAAAGAAGGTGGACGCCATCGTCATTACGGCTGCCTCCCCCACAGCACTTGCGCCTGTGGTAGAAGAGGCAGCAGAGGCAGGTATCAAGGTGGTTTCCTTTGACAACGTGGTAGAGACAGACGAACAGGTGGCCACGGTAGGCATTGACGAGAAGGAATTCGGCCGTATCGGAGCGGAGTGGCTGGTGGACAAGCTGGATGGAAAAGGCAGGATTGTGGTCCTAAACGGTATCGCGGGAACAGCCACAGACTCCCTGCGCTGGGGCGGTGCTGAGGAAGTGTTCAAACAGTATCCTGACATTGAGATTCTGGGTTCAGCCAACGCTTCCTGGGACTACGCACAGGGCAAGGCTGCCATGGAGTCCATGCTGTCCGCTTATCCGGAAATCGACGGCGTGTGGTCACAGGGCGGCGCCATGACACAGGGGGCAATCGACGCATTTATAGCAGCAGGCCGTGACCTGGTTCCCATGACAAGCGAAGGCAACAACGGCGCTATCCGTGCATGGATTGAGAATAAGGATAAGGGGCTGTCCTGTATAGCGCCTTCCAATCCTACCTATACCAGCGCCGAGGCTCTGCGGGTAGTCATCAAAGCCTTAAACGGCGAGGATATTCCGGGAAATGTGGTCATGGATATTGAAACTGTTACAGAAGAAAATGTAGACCAGTATTACCGTCCGGATATGCCGGACAGCTTCTGGGTACTTACGGAACTGGATGATGCGACTCTTCAGAAGCTTTACAAGTAGTCAGCACACTTCAGAGATGATAGGCAGGCCGGTGAATATCGGCCTGTTTTGCACATAAAGACCATGTCTGTTCCGGAGAGAGAAGGAGGTTAACAGTGGCTGAAGAGATTTTAAAAATGGTCAATATAACAAAACGGTTTGCCGGCATCACGGCCCTGGACCGAGTACAGTTTTCCTGCAGCAAGGGGGAAGTACATGTGCTGGCCGGGGAGAACGGGGCCGGAAAGAGTACCATACTTAAGATTCTTGCGGGAATCCATCAGGCGGATGAAGGGGAGATTTATTTTCATGGTAAAAAGGTGGAAATCCGGAATCCTGGGCAGTCCCAGAAACTGGGAATTGCCATGGTGTTCCAGGAACTGACGCTGGTGGGGGAAATGACGGTCTGGGAAAATATCTATTTAAACCAGGAGCCGGTTACCCGTCTGGGAAGAATCAACAGAAGGGAAATCAAAAAGCGCATTCTGGACGTTATGGACCGCTATGGAATCCACATTGATCCGGATGCCACTGTGGGCAGCCTGCCGGTGGCTGAACAGCAGATGGCGGAAATCCTTTAAGATTCTGGTCAGGGACCCGGAACTGATTATTCTGGACGAGCCGACTTCCGCATTGGCGAAAAAATGGAGGGTAAAGCAGCTGTATCAGATTATTCACAATCTGATTGCGGACGGGAAAGACAATTATTTTCATTTCCCACCGTCTGGAGGAGCTGTTTTGAGCTGGGCCACCTGGATTACTGTATTCAAGGACGGATGTTATATTGGGACCAGGAACATGAACGAGATAAATGAGGATGATTTGATACGCATGATGGTGGGGCGTTCCCTGAATCATGTATTCCCTCCGTCTGTATGCCAGGTAGACCACAGCCAGGTCATATTTGAGGTAAAAAACCTGGCGGATGCGGACCATAAGCTGAACCACGTCAGCTTCCAGGTACATAAAGGAGAGATACTGGGGGTGGCCGGACTGCAGGGACACGGACAGACAGAACTGCTCAATGCTGTCAGCGGACTCTATCCCCTGTCTGAGGGAGAGATTATTGTAAATGGAAAACGGGTGGGAATAAAGAACGCGGGACAGGCCATTGCAAACGGAATTGCCCTGGTGCCCTCCGACCGGAAGAACCAGGGTCTGATGCTGGAGCTTTCCAACCGTCACAACCTGTCCATTTCCAGTATGAAAAAGCGCA
>ENA-OQAB01001309-OQAB01001309.1-human-gut-metagenome-genome-assembly--contig:-NODE-1309-length-11849-cov-4.716260_pt1 | contig 11849 bp, 10 predicted proteins | sample MGYA00242490_ERZ504517 | MGnify/ENA primary metagenome ERZ504517 (study PRJEB26092, sample SAMD00036298) | human gut metagenome | host: Homo sapiens | study: EMG produced TPA metagenomics assembly of...
TTTTTTTTCGCGCAGGTTGTAGGGACGCTTCTTTGTAGCCTCCTCCTGTGCTTTTTTTTCTAAATCACTCATTGAATTAACTGGTTAGGGTTGTTTAAAAATGGAAATCCAAAGGAGTTTCCCTTAGATTACACAAAAGTCTAACATTTTTTTTTAATACACAACTTTTCCCGTATATATTTTTGATAAATAAACAACGAAAAAGGTTGAAAAGAAGCGGAGTACGCTCAATAATAAGATTATTTAACTTTACTGTCAATTTCACAAGTTATTTAATTGAGTTACACTTCCTTTTGCGTTTTATGCAAGAATTAATGTAACTTTGCCCTCGAAAAAGATACCGGCACCGCTTATGCTACAAACGCTTAAAACATACTTCGGATACGACAGTTTCCGCCCCTTGCAAGAAGAGATTATCCGTCACATTCTGGATGGAAACGACGCACTTGTGTTAATGCCCACCGGCGGTGGAAAATCAATATGCTACCAACTTCCCGCCCTACTGCGCGAAGGAACCGCCGTAGTGGTCTCACCGCTCATCTCGCTGATGAAAGACCAGGTAGAAGCGTTGTGCGCCAACGGCATCAGTGCCGGTGCGCTGAACAGCAGCAATGACGAAACGGAGAATGCCGCCCTTCGCCGTGCCTGCACGGAGGGCAAACTGAAACTGCTATACATCTCTCCCGAAAAGCTGCTTGCAGAGGCCAACTATCTCCTGCGGGATATGCACATCTCACTTTTCGCCATCGACGAGGCGCATTGCATTTCGCAATGGGGGCATGATTTCCGTCCGGAATATACACAAATGGGGATTCTGCACCGGCAATTTCCGCAGGTACCCATCATCGCCCTGACTGCCACCGCCGACAAAATCACGCGCGAAGATATCATCAGGCAACTCCATCTGAACCACCCCCGGATATTCATTTCCTCTTTCGACCGCCCCAACCTGAGCCTCACCGTAAAGCGGGGCTACCGGCAGAAGGAAAAATCCAAGACAATTCTTGACTTCATAGCCCGCCATCCCGGAGAAAGCGGCATCATCTATTGCATGAGTCGAAGCAAGACGGAGTCCGTGGCGCAAATGCTCCAAAAGCAAGGCATCCGCACCGCCGTCTACCACGCCGGCCTCTCCCCCGCCCGCAGGGACGAAGCGCAAGATGATTTCATCAATGACCGTGTGCAAGTGGTATGCGCCACCATTGCTTTCGGCATGGGTATAGACAAGAGCAACGTACGATGGGTTATTCATTATAATTTACCAAAGAGTATCGAGAGTTTCTATCAGGAAATCGGACGTGCCGGAAGAGACGGACTGCCAAGCGACACATTACTATTTTACTCACTGGCTGACTTGATTTTACTGACCAAATTCGCCACCGACAGCGGGCAAGAAGGCATTAACTTAGAGAAACTGCAACGCATGCAGCAATACGCCGAATCCGACATCTGCCGGCGCCGCATATTGTTAAGCTATTTCGGAGAGACTGCAGACCATGATTGCGGCAATTGCGATGTCTGCAAGAACCCGCCGGAACGCTTCGACGGAACTATTATCGTACAGAAAGCCTTAAGCGCCATTGCCCGTACGGAACAGCAAATAAGCACGGGCGTTTTAGTGGATATTCTAAGAGGAACCATATCTCCCGAAGTCGTGAGCAAAGGCTATCAGCAACTGAAAACATTTGCCGCCGGACGTGAAGTTCCGGCCCGCGACTGGCATGATTATTTATTACAAATGCTGCAGCTCGGCTACTTTGAAATCGCCTACAACGAAAACAATCATCTGAAAATAACTTCCACAGGAAGCGATGTTCTTTTCGGTAGAGCCACCGCCCGATTAGTAGTAATACGCCGGGAAGAAACGAACGAAACCAAGCAGGGAAGAAAACGCAAGGTGCCCCTTCCCGGCAAAGAGCTGCCTTTGGGACTTCCCGATACGGAGAACGAGGCTCTCTTTGAAGCGTTGCGCAAGTTGAGAAAACGTCTTGCGGACGAAGAAGCCTTGCCCGCATACATCGTCCTGTCCGACAAAGTGCTTCACCTGCTCAGTACCTCACGTCCCGCCACCATTGAGGAATTCGGCAACATCAGCGGCATCGGAGAATACAAAAAGAAGAAATACGGAAAAGAATTCGTTGCCCTAATACGTAAGTTTAGTGATTAGCGTTTAGTGATTAGTGATTAAGTTGTGATGCTATAAACTGTTAACAGCTAACCGCTAATCACTAATCGTTAATCACTAAACGCTCCCACCCTATTTCCTCGTCTGTTGCAGCAGGTCACGCAAATCGGCTTGCGGCACTCCTAATGATACAGCCTTCTCAAAATCGCGTTTGGCTAAGTCTTTTTTCTTTTGGGCGAGGTAGATTTCACCGCGCATCAGGTATATTTCCGGTTGCGAGCTATCCAGTCTTATTGCCTCTTCCAGGTCTACCAAGGCCATATCCATGTGGTTCAAGTCTTTCTCTACTCCGGCACGAGCTACATACAGCATGGCATATTGGGAAGAAGACAACTGAGAAGTTTCTCCCGTGGTTGCAATCATATTGTTCAAGACGCTCAGCGCTTCTTCGTATTTCCCCTCTTTCTGTTCCAAAGTGGCCAAACCGAGGCGACCGTTATAGCTGGCTGGATTCACTTTCAACAAGCGTTCATAATCAGCCTTTGCCATTTTATACTCACGCTGCTGCATATAAATATAAGCGCGCATCAGCAAAGCTTCCTCATTGTTCTTCTCTAAATCCAACACCAGCGAATAATCGGCCTGCGCCAGATTATTACGCCCCAGTTCCATATAAACAGCCGCACGGTTCAGCAAGATAGGAACTGCGCGCGGAGCGATATTCAAGGCAAAGTTATAAGACTCCAAAGCCTGCTCGTACTGCCTTTGACGACGCTGTATCGTACCGAGATTGGAAAACAGAAGGGCATTGTGAGGGTTTGCCGGTTCCAGCTTTAAGGCTTGGCGGATATACTCTTCCGCTTGCGGCAAACTATCCTGTTCCGTGTAAGTTATGGCACGGTCGCAAAGTTCCTGATAAGTCTGCGAAAATACAGGCATACCGCCTGCCAATAAACACACAACGAGAAAAATCAGCTTCTTCATACTTATGATTCTATATTTATAAGATAAGTAAACAAGCAAGTGTTGATACAAACCGAATTTCAACATTTACTTAAACCGGTTCCAACCACCGGTATCGGAGATACCAAGTATTGGTACGAAGAATACCAACCGCTGGTACAGACAATACCAAGCCTTGGTACAAGCAATACCAGCCGGTGGTACGAAAGGTACCAAGCGTTGGAACGGGAGTTTTTCCCCGGCATTTATTCCAAAGGATAAGTGTCAAAAGCGAACAACTCCGTCGAGAGATACCTCTCCCCCGTATCAGGCAACAAGGTAACTATCATCTTGTTTGCAAATTCGGGACGTTTTGCCAATAAACGGGCTGCATAAACAGCCGCGCCGGAAGATATTCCCGCCAACAGTCCCTCGGTAGACGCCAGCTCGCGTCCGGCACGAATGGCTTCATCGTCCGGCACAGGAATCACCTCATCCACTACCGAAGCGTCATAAAGAGCCGGAATAAAGTTTGCCCCGATGCCCTGTATACGGTGCGGCGCATCCTCTCCCCCCTCAAGCACGGGAGACGACGCAGGCTCGACAGCCACGATATAAACATTCGGATTATGCTTCTTCAACGTGCGGGCTACACCGCAAATCGTACCGCCCGTACCTACTCCCGCCACAAACACGTCCACCTGTCCGTCTGTGTCCGTCCAGATTTCCTCTCCCGTAGTAAGCTCGTGTATCCGGGCGTTGGAAGGATTCTCAAACTGTTGCAGAATTACGGCGCCGGGAATCTTATCTCTCAGTTCCTGCGCCTTGGCGATAGAGCCCGCCATACCCGCCAACCCGTCCGTCAGCACGATTTCCGCTCCGAGGGCTTTCAACAGGTTACGGCGTTCGATACTCATTGTTTCGGGCATGGTCAGTATCAGATGATAACCTTTGATGGTAGCTACCATTGCCAGTCCCACCCCCGTATTGCCGCTGGTAGGTTCTATAATAGTGGCGCCGGGCTTCAACGCTCCGCGCGCTTCGGCATCCTCAATCATTGCCAGCCCTACGCGGTCTTTTACACTGCCTGCCGGATTAAACGACTCCAGTTTGGCAACTATATCCCGTTGCAATCCGTACTTCCCGCTATATCCGGCCAACTTCATCAACGGTGTGCCGCCGATAAGTTCCGTCAAGTTCTTTGCTATTTTTGCCATAATCATTACTTATAAAACGAGGAGATACATCAAAAGTAAAATCATTATCACAGATAAATGTATCATACTTTTGAGGCATCTCCTCGCAAAGGTAGGAAAAAAACGTTTGTCCCTTTCTTTCCTTAATAAAGATTAGCGTTTGATGTAGTCCGCAATCCACGCGCCTACTTCTTTCGTGCCGTATTTGTCGCCGCCTTCCACCTGAATTTCCGGGGTACGGACGTTGGCGTCGAGAGAAGCGTCTACCGCCTTGCGGATAAGCGCGCCTTCTTCTTTCAGGTCGAAATACTCAAACAACATGGCTACGGAAAGAATCTGCGCCAGCGGGTTGGCAATGTTCAAGCCCTTAGCCTGCGGCCATGAACCGTGAATAGGCTCGAATACCGGGGTACTTTCGCCGGTGGAAGCGGAAGGAAGCAGGCCCATGGAGCCACTGATGCAAGAGCCTTCATCGGTCAGAATATCGCCGAAGGTATTCTCCGTCACCATCACGTCGAAGAACTTCGGTTCCTGAATCATACGCATGGCGGCGTTGTCCACATACATATAGTCGGTGGTGACTTCCGGATAGTTCGGAGCCATTTCCTGGGCAATCTGTCTCCACAGGCGCGAAGAGGCAAGCACATTCGCCTTGTCCACTACCGTAAGATGCTTGTTGCGCTTCATGGCATACTCAAAGCCTACTTTCAGGATGCGTTCAATCTCCGGACGGGTGTACATATTGGTGTCGTAAGCCTTGTCGTTGTCCTGGTATTTCTCGCCGAAGTACATACCGCCCGTCAGTTCACGGATGCAGAGAAAATCAGCTCCGTCCACCAATTCTGCACGAAGCGGAGACTTGTGCAAGAGGCACTTAAAGGTCTGCACGGGACGGATGTTGGCAAACAATCCTAACTTCTTGCGCATAGCCAGCAACCCTTGTTCCGGGCGTACCTTTGCGGTGGGGTCATTGTCGAATTTCGGGTCGCCTACTGCCGAGAACAACACTGCATCGGCATTCTTGCAAGCCTGATAGGTAGCTTCGGGAAACGGGTCTCCCACTTTGTCGATGGCGTCCGCACCGCAGACAGCATACTCATAGTTCACTTTGTGACCGAACTTCTCGCAAACGGCGGTCATTACGTCCACACCTACTGCGGATATTTCGGGGCCGATACCGTCACCGGCCAATACTGCAATTTTAAAGTCCATAATTATTTATTTCTTTTTCAATTCATTTTCTATTTTATCTTTCATCACCTTATTCTGCGGCGAATACGGTCACCCGTCACAAATATCTTATTTATCGTATTCTCCCTCGATGATATTGAGCATCTTCACCGTGGCCTTAATGGCGGCTTCCGTCTGGTCGGCATCCAATCCGCGGGTGCGGAACACCTTGTCTTCAAACGTCCAGGTGATTACCGTCTGCACAAAAGCGTCGGTACGTCCGCCGGGGGGAATAGTCACCGCATAATTCGTCAGCATCGGGAATTTGCGCCCCAAAGTCACCTTGTATATTTTGCGCAGCGCACGCACAAAGGCATCGTACTGACCGTCACCGCTGGAACTCTCCTCATACTCCTTACCGTTGATTTCTATTTTCAACGTAGCCATTGGCTTCAGCCCGTAGGCAAGGTTCACGATGTAGCTTTTCAGGTTTACACGCTCGTCCACAATTCCGTGCTTCAAGACGTCGGAAACGATGTACGGCAAATCTTCCTGCGTCACCAGTTCCTTTTTATCGCCCAGTTCGATGATGCGTTCGGTAACCTTGCGCATGGAGTCCTCGTCCAAGTCCAGTCCCAGGTCTTCCAGATTCTTGCGGATATTCGCCTTGCCGCTGTTCTTGCCCAAGGCATACTCCCGCTTGCGGCCGAAACGTTCGGGCAAGAGGTCGTTGCAGTATAAGTTACTCTTATTATCTCCGTCGGCATGCACGCCCGCCACCTGCGTAAACACGTTTTCGCCCACAATCGGCTTGTTGGCAGGGATAACGATGCCCGAATAAGACTCTACCACACGGCTCACATCATTGAGACGGCTCTCGTCGATATTGGTGATAGCGCTGAAATGGTCTTTCAAGATGGCCTGCACGCTGGCAAGAGGGGCATTCCCAGCACGCTCGCCCAAACCGTTAATGGTGGTGTGCAAGCCCTTGCAGCCACTCAACACGGCGGCCAGCACGTTGCTCACCGCGAGGTCGTAATCATTGTGCGCATGGAAGTCGAAATGCGCGTGCGGATAGCGTTTCACCATTTTCCGCATGAATTCAATGACTTGCAGCGGGTTCAGCACACCCAATGTATCGGGCAGCATATACCGCTTTATATTGGTCTGAATCAATGCGTCCATCAACTGAAAGACGTATTCGGGCGAGTCTTTCATGCCGTTGCTCCAGTCTTCCAGGTAGATGTTCACTTCCATGTCCTGCACATTCGCGTAGTTCACCACTGCCAGAATATCCTCGATATGCTCTTCGGGCGATTTCTTCAACTGGCAGGAGCAGTGTTTCAAGGAGCCTTTACACAACAGGTTGATGACGCGGCAACCGGTAGCGTGTATCCAGTCCACCGACGTATGCCCGTCTACGAAGCCGAGCACTTCCACTCTCGGCAACATATTGCGGCGGGCCGCCCAGTCGCATATCATTTTCACCGCATCAAACTCTCCTTCGGACACCCGCGCGGAAGCGACTTCCACCCGGTCTACTTTCAGGTCTTCAAGCAACAAACGGGCTATCATCAGCTTCTCATGGGGCACGAAAGATACTCCGCTGGTCTGTTCGCCGTCGCGAAGCGTGGTGTCCATGATTTCTATCTTCGGATGATTATGCTTCATGTTTCTTCTCCCAGGATTCTATCTTGTCTTTATTCTCCACAAGGAAATCTATATCGTCCAAACCGTTCATCAGGCAATGTTTCTTGTAGGCATTGATTTCAAAATGCTCGCTTTTGCCTGTCGCCTTGTTGGTGATGGTCTGTTCGGGCAGGTTCACTTCCACTTCCGTCTTGGGGTCGGCAAAAACCGAATCGAAAAGTTCCTTCAGAAACGGTTCGCTCACCACTACGGGAAGCACGAAGTTATTCAGTTCGTTATTCTTATGGATATCCGCAAAAAAGCTGCTTACCACCACACGGAAACCATAGTCGGCAATGGCCCAGGCTGCGTGCTCGCGGCTGCTTCCCGAACCGAAGTTCTTGCCGGCTACAAGGATTTGTCCGCCGTAAGTAGGGTCATTCAGTACGAAAGATTCTATTTTATTGCCTTGCTTGTCATACCGCCAATCGCGAAATCAGGTTCTCGCCAAAGCCTTCTTTGGTAGTGGCTTTCAGGAAACGCGCAGGGATTATCTGGTCGGTATCTACATTCTCCAACGGAAGAGGTACGCAAGTACTGTTGATGATATTGAATTTCTGTTTCATTGTTTCTTCATTCTTCGTTCTTCATTCTTCATTTAACAACTCTCTCGGGTCTGTAATCACCCCTGTCACCGCAGCCGCGGCAGCCACCAGCGGACTGGCAAGCAAAGTGCGTGCGCCCGGGCCCTGACGTCCTTCAAAGTTACGGTTACTGGTGGACACCGCATACTTTCCGGCAGGCACTTTATCATCATTCATCGCCAGGCAAGCCGAACATCCCGGCTGACGGATAGCGAACCCCGCCTCTTCCAGCACCTTGTCCAACCCTTCTTCACGTATCTGCGCATCTACCATCCACGAACCGGGAACCAGCCATGCCACGACATCCGCCGCTTTCTTACGGCCTTTCACGATAGAGGCAAATGCACGGAAGTCCTCGATACGGCCGTTGGTACAAGCACCCAGGAACACATAATCTATCTTTTTGCCCAGCAATGGTTCACCCGGCCGGAAACCCATATAGTCCATAGACTTCATAAAAGACGTTTTGGCAGCCTCGCCCATCCCCTCGGTAGCGGGAATATGCTGCGTAATGCCCATGCCCATGCCCGGATTGGTTCCGTAGGTAATCATCGGCTCGATATCAGCGGCATCAAAGCGTACTTCCTTATCGAATACTGCATCCGCATCGCTTTTCAGCGTCTTCCAATATGCCAGCGCCTTATCCCACTCTTCACCTTTCGGAGCGTATTCACGTCCTTTGATATACTCGAAAGTCGTTTCATCCGGGGCAACCATACCGCCGCGCGCGCCCATCTCTATACTGAGGTTGCACAGAGTGAGGCGTCCTTCCATGGACAGACTGCGCACAGCCTCTCCGGCATACTCCACAAAGTAGCCCGTAGCACCGCTGGTAGTCATCTTAGACATCATATAGAGCGCCACATCTTTGGCTGTCACCCCCTTACCCAGTTTACCGTCTACCGTAATGCGCATCGTTTTGGGACGGGTTTGAAGAATACATTGCGAAGCCATCACCATTTCCACTTCACTCGTACCGATACCGAAAGCCACCGCACCCATTGCGCCATGGGTAGAAGTATGCGAGTCGCCGCATACGATTGTCATGCCCGGCAAGGTCAGTCCGCGTTCCGGACCTACCACATGGATAATGCCGTTCTTCTTGTCCATCATGCCGAAATGCTCCAGCCCGAAGTCTTCCGCGTTCCTGGCAAGCGTATCCACCTGCGTCTTCGAAACAGGGTCTTCAATAGGCTTGTCCTGATCGTGCGTCGGCGTATTATGGTCGGGCATACAGAATATCTTTTCCGGACGGAAACACTTAATCCCTCTTGCACGCAATCCGGCAAAAGCCTGCGGACTGGTTACTTCATGGCAATAAAGCCTGTCTATGTAAAGCTGTGTAGGGCCGTCTTCAACCTTCTGCACAACGTGGGCATCCCAAATTTTATCAAATAATGTATTCATCGGAAACGAGTTGTAATTTACAGTTTATGAATTATGATTTATGTATTTATAAAGTATGTATAAGATACGGATTTTACATCTTGAATTTATTGATACAGTCTATATACGCTTCCACCGATGCGGCTATAATGTCCGTATTGGCGCCGAAGCCATAGTAGATACAGTTATCATATTCCACCTGCATATGTACCTTACCCATATCATCACTGCCTTTGCTGATGGCCTGAATCGTAAACTCTTTCAGCGTCATGTGGCGGTCTATTATCTTCTTCAAAGCCTTGATCGCGGCATCTACCGGACCGTTTCCGCTGGCAGCCGCCTCGAACTTCTCACCCGAAATGTTCAATCCCAGGCTGGCAACGGAACGAACACCTACACCGCTTGTCACCTGCAAGTATTCCAGCTTGATACGATGATTCTGAGCACGATCCGCACCTGCCAGTACCAAAATATCATCATCGTTAATGTCCTTCTTCTTATCGGCAAGTTTCAGGAATTCCTCGTAAATCTTATCCAGCTTCTGCTGATCCAAAGACACGCCCAACACCTGCAAACGGTTCTTCAAAGCGGCACGTCCGCTACGGGCGGTCAGTACGATGGAGTTATCGTCGATACCCACATCATGCGGATCGATAATCTCATAAGTCTGCACATTCTTCAATACGCCGTCCTGATGAATACCCGATGAATGGGCAAAGGCATTGCGGCCTACAATCGCCTTGTTAGGCTGCACCGGCATATTCATCAAGCTCGATACCATACGGCTGGTAGGATAAATTTTCTGCGTATTGATGTTGGTTTCAATGTTGATATCCTTATGGCATTTAATAATCATCGCCACTTCTTCGAGCGAAGTATTTCCGGCACGTTCACCGATACCATTGATAGTAACTTCCACCTGACGGGCTCCATTCAGCACACCTGCCATTGTGTTGGCGGTAGCCATACCCAAATCATTGTGGCAATGGGTGGAAATGATAGCATTATGAATGCCGTCCACATGTTCCATCAGATACTTTATCTTCGCCCCATACTCGGCAGGCAGACAGTATCCTGTGGTATCGGGAATATTAACCACCGTAGCACCCGCCTTGATAACAGCTTCCACCACACGTGCCAGATATTCGTTATCCGTACGTCCGGCATCTTCGGCATAGAACTCAACATCCTCTACATAACGGCGGGCATACTTCACGGCCGCTACCGCACGCTCAATAATCTCCTCGCGATTGGAATTGAATTTATATTTGATGTGCGAGTCGGAAGTTCCGATACCCGTATGAATACGCTTATGCTTGGCAAATTGCAGGGCTTCCGCTGCAACATCGATATCTTTCTGTACGGCACGTGTCAAGGCGCAAATCGTAGGCCACGTCACTGCTTTGGAAATTTCAATCACCGAATTAAAATCACCCGGACTTGAAATAGGAAATCCCGCTTCAATTACATCCACACCCAGTGCTTCCAGTTGCTTGGCTACCTGAATCTTTTCCACTGTATTCAATTGGCATCCCGGAACCTGCTCACCATCGCGGAGCGTTGTGTCGAAAATAAATAATTTATCACTCATCGCTTTATTATATTTATAAATTCATATTCCATAAAAAAAGCCTTTCGCACAGGGAAGTGAGAAAGGCTTTAGTATATTATTATATCTTACATATATTTATGCACAGCACTCACTTCCACTAAACTTTGCCAGTAGAATAATAATACCACACAGTAGAATATATGTAAAGTTCTGAATCATCTTATCTTTTTTGTTTTAACGATGCAAAGGTATAGATTATTTCGTACCGTACAAACAAATCCGTAACTTTTTTATTAGAAATAATATCATTTTATAAGTTAACATTCATTTATCACTCTAATATATCACAAAAAAGGCGCACCTTTGAGGCACGCCTTTTCCTTATGTTTCAGTTCAATACAAGTCCTGAATTACTTCTTTTCACAAGGTTTGTCACACTTGGCGCTATCGCAAGCAGCTTTCGGACAAACAGCAGAATCAGCCTGGCAGCAAGCCTTTGCAGAATCACATACTTGTTCGGTTTGTGCAGCGCAGCAAGAATCCGCTCCGGTTGCATTGGCATCAGCCTTTTTGTTACCACATGATGTTACGGCGAAAGAAAATGCTACTGCCATAGCAGCGAATAAAACTTTAGTTTTCATACTTCAATTTGCTTTAAATATTAATTAAAAAATCAGTTCACCGGCAAATATACGGAAAACAGCTCAATTTTCCAAAACAGGATACAGCTCACCCGATTCCGATCGGTAATATCCTTCTGAAAACAATAAAGCCCCCGTATCTTTCTATCGATACGGGGGCTTCTCTAAAAAAACGGCGACTACCTACTCTCCCACTGTTACGCAGTACCATCGGCGTGACTGAGCTTAACTTCTCTGTTCGGAATGGGAAGAGGTGGAACCTCAGTGCTATAGTCACCTGAATAAGGCAGACATGATGTAAAAAGTAAATAAACTGAACGTATATATCCCCCATACACGGCAGGAATAAAAGTGAACGGGCAATTAGTAATGCTCGGCTATGACATCGCTGCCTTTACACCTGCATCCTATCAACGTCATCGTCTTTGACGACCCTAAGAAATCTAATCTTGTGGCTGGCTTCGTACTTAGATGCTTTCAGCACTTATCCAATCCCGACTTAGATACCCGGCAATGCACCTGGCGGCACAACCGGTAAACCAGAGGTCAGTCCAACACGGTCCT
>ENA-OQAB01001312-OQAB01001312.1-human-gut-metagenome-genome-assembly--contig:-NODE-1312-length-11845-cov-2.030978_pt1 | contig 11845 bp, 15 predicted proteins | sample MGYA00242490_ERZ504517 | MGnify/ENA primary metagenome ERZ504517 (study PRJEB26092, sample SAMD00036298) | human gut metagenome | host: Homo sapiens | study: EMG produced TPA metagenomics assembly of...
GAATGCCGTGGGGCTTCAGAATAAGGGCGCCGATTATTTCGCTGAGCATATTTATCCGAAGATCAAGGACATCAACACGAATATGATCGTAAACGTGAGTGGGTCTTCGGTTGAAACGTATGTCGAGTGTGCGGAAAAGATCGCAGAGTTGGATAGGATTCCCGCTATCGAACTGAACATTTCTTGTCCGAACGTAAAGCAAGGTGGTATGGCTTTCGGCGTTACTACGTGTGGTGCGGGAGAGGTTGTTAAGGCTGTTCGTAGGGTTTATCCAAAGATACTTATTGTAAAACTTTCTCCTAATGTAACTGATATTACGGAGATCGCTAAAGCTGTTGAAGCGGAGGGTGCGGATTCTGTTTCGTTAATTAATACGATGCTTGGAATGGCCATCGACGCAGAGAAACGTAAACCTATATTATCTACAATAACTGGAGGTCTTTCCGGGCCTTGCGTAAAACCTGTAGCTCTACGTATGGTATGGCAAACGTATCATGCGGTAAAGATTCCAATTATAGGTTTGGGAGGTATTTCAAATTGGAAAGATGCCGTGGAGTTCATGTTAGCTGGGGGCTAGTGCTATCCAGATCGGAACTTATAACTTTGTAGATCCAACTGTTTCTATCAAGGTTATTGATGGATTGAATGACTATTGTGACCGACATGGTTTTAAATCAGTAAAAGAGTTGATCGGAGCATTGGATATTCAGAGATAATCTAAGTTCATTTATAGACTTTATTTCCATTTTTTCAATAATAAAAAAGGATGTGTTCGCTTACGCAAAAAGAACACATCCTTTCTTTTTATTATGAAAAATTATTCGATCTCTAATACGGCCGGACAATGATCAGAATGTACGGCATCGTTTAATATATAAGCGGCTTTAACTTTCGGCTTCATATTGTCGCTAACCATACAATAATCAATACGCCATCCTTTATTTTTAAATCTGGAATTGAAGCGATAACTCCACCATGTATATTCTTGCTTATCCGGGTTCAAGAAGCGAAATGTATCCGTAAAACCTGCGGATAAGAAGCGAGTCATCCATTCCCGTTCTTCCGGAAGGAAACCACTGTTCTTTGCGTTCCTGATCGGATCATGAATATCTATCGGCTCGTGGCAAATGTTGTAATCGCCACAGAGAATTAAGTTCGGACGGGATTTCTGTAACTCAACGACATATTTCTGGAAATCTTCCAGCCATATCATCTTAAAATCCTGCCGTTCATCCCCACTAGTCCCGGAAGGATGATAGACACTTACGATCGATACATCCCCGAAATCAGCACGGAGGAAACGTCCCTCATTATCATACTTCTCGATCCCCATTCCATACTCGATATGATCCGGTTCCTGTTTCGTAAGAATGGCCACGCCACTATATCCCTTCTTTTGGGCACTAAACAAATAAGACTTATATCCTAAAGTCTCGAATGTTTCTGACGGGAACTGGTCTGGTTGCAACTTTGTCTCTTGGATACATAACACGTCCGGCTGTTCTTGAGCCAACCATTCGGGCAAGCCTTTACCTACGGCAGCCCTTAATCCATTTGTATTGTACGTTATTATTTTCAATTTTTCTAAGTTTAGAGGTGAATGACTTTTATTCTGTCTCAAAGATACAACTTTTGACGATTTTACATTGTTTTCATTCCATAATCGGTACATAGAAATTTTCTATATTTGTATAACTTAGAATGAATGACAGACTATGCTGGAACATTTGAACGATATTTTAGAGAATACTCAGATAACGGCCTCGACCGCCGCCGTACGATTAGCTATCAGCTTCGTGCTTGGCGCTATTATCGGTGTAGAAAGACAATTTTCGCCGTAGGGGACGCTGGTATGCGGACCTTTACCTTGATCTGTATGGGACTGCCGCCGCCATGTTGATATCTATCTGGGATACCACAAACCTATCCGAATTTCTTGAATGGAGATCCGGGGCGTATCGCCGCCCAAGTCCTTACAGGTATTGGTTTCTTGGGAGCAGGAGCTATTATTCAAAGTCATGGAAGCGTGCATGGACTCACTACGGCGGCTTGTATTTGGGTAATGGCTGTAGTCGGTTTGGCCGCTGGTGCCGGCATGTTCTTGGCCGCTTCTATCACTACGGCATTTACCTTGTTCGTATTGGTTTCTTTAGAAAGGCTGGAGCGACGTATGTATTTGGATGGTGTTAATAAAATACTTACGATAAATTGCTCAACCTCGACTCCCGATCTTAAAGGTATCCGGAAAATCTTGGAAAATAGGAGCATATTTATCGTAAGTCTTTCTTATGAGCATAATTACGACAAGAATACGTCGACAATTACCTATAAAGTCAATGTGAAATCCAAGTCCTCTTACAGTGAGTTATTCACTGAGATTCGAAAACTTGGTTATATTTCACAAATACGTCTTCTAGCTTGACAATGCCGTTTATTCAAGTTCACCCTTTAGCATATGCCCGGCGATACGAGCCGCTTCCTTAACGTATTTACCGCAAGGACGTTTGGCATAATACTGTTGCGTGCGTGCGGAAGGAGAGGGATTCGTCGATGTCTCTTCCGGAGGAAGAAGGCTACGGCAAATGATCGTCCCATGCTTCTCCTTGAATAAAGCCGCCATTTTTTGTACCATGCCATAGTTGCGGGCACGCGCCTCTTGATCTAGCGGATCAAATACCGGATACTTAAATCCGGCTAACATCGCCATTGCGTTTACGGTACCACAAACCTCACGCATGCGTCCGACACCTCCTCCAAAAGATACAGACATCTTTTTCGCCAGCTCTAAATCCAACTCGAAGACATCCGAATAAGCGAGGAATACAGATTGAGCGCAATTATATCCGGACTCGAAGTTGTGGACCGCTTGGTTCACACGCTCCTCTATATCAAAGGATTTCATAGTCAACACAAGCTCTGTCCGCCTTTACCGGGCCAATAATTCCTTTAGCGACCGCTACATGTTCCGGATGATTAGCGTACGTATTTACATCTTCCAAGGTAGGCAATTCAGTAGTTAAAATAATATCCCAAGTCTCCGCCGGATTACAATTAAAATCTACACGGATCATTTTCAATACGTCTATCTTATTGATTAAGGCTTCCAGTTTATCCTTAATTTCTTGCATTTTGGCTTGCTTCTCAGCCGGAGTTTGAAACTCCTTCAACTTAAACATTACAATATGTCTGATCATAATCGCTATACATTAATTATATATATTACATCTGTTCATCCAAATACGAATCCTTGTATCCAAGGAAATATAAGATACCATCGAGGCCAATCGTAGAGATAGATTGCTTGGCGGTCGCCTTTACCTTCGGTTTGGCATGGAAGGCGATACCTAGACCGGCGATACTAATCATCGGCAAGTCGTTCGCCCCGTCGCCAACCGCTACGGTCTGGCGAATATCCACGTTCTCCACTTGCGCGATCAGGCGTAATAATTCCGCTTTCCGCTTCCCATCTACGATATCGCCCACATGATTACCCGTTAGCTTGCCATTCTCGATCTCAAGCTCGTTGGCGTATACATAGTCGATATTATATTTTTGTTTAAGGAAATTACCGAAATAAGTGAAACCTCCGGAAAGGATAGCGATCTTGAAGCCCACCTTTTTCAAGATACGCATCAAACGGTCTACACCTTCTGTGATCGGTAGATTCTCGGCGATCTCCTGCATCACGGATACGTCCAACCCCTTTTAATAAGGCACAACGCTGGCGGAAGCTCTCGCAGAAATCGATCTCTCCACGCATGGCTGCCTCTGTAATCGCTTTTACTTGATCGCCAACTCCGGCACGTATCGCCAACTCGTCGATAACCTCCGTCTCTATCAAGGTAGAGTCCATATCAAAACAAATCAGGCGGCGCATACGGCGATACATGCTATCCTCTTGGAAAGAGATATCCATCTCAAGCTCCGTGGAAAGTTTCATGAACTCCGCTTTCATGCACTCCTTGTTTTTCGGGGTACCACGTACGGAAAACTCCACGCTCGCCTTGGGGGTACGGGCATTCTCGTCCAACGGGATACGTCCCGTGAGCCGCTTGATATCATCAATATTCATATCTTGCTCCGCTACGATCCGGGAAACACCCGCGATTTGCTTGGCTGTAAGCTTTCGGCTTAATATCGTGATGATATATCGGTTCTTGCCCTGCATACCTACCCATTTACTATATTCTTGCTCTGTAATGGGATTGAAACGGATATTGACGTCTAATTCGTAACTCTTGAACAGTAGTTCTTTCAATATATCGCCGGAATTTCCTTCCGTGCTTTGAAACAAGATACCCAATGATAAATGGTTATGGATATCCGCTTGACCGATATCGAGGATAACAGCGTTGTTCTTGGCTAGAATCTCCGTAAGAGCCGCCGTTACACCCGGACGATCCGCTCCATTGATATTTATCAGTATTATTTCGTCGTTTTGTGCCATATTTGTCATTCTATTAGGCAAAAGTACGTAAGAATTATCGAAAAAGAGTATAATATATTAAACATTTTTGCTTATATTTGTTTTATCGTATTAACGACAAAATGTTTAATGAGAACCTGGCAACCTTAAAAAGTCCTGACCGGCAGGCGAAATGTATGAGAATCCAATTTGAAATCAAGGAAAAGTTGCCCGACATTATTTCTGAAATACTTCATTCAGATAAGTGGCTGACTTTAGTGAGAGATGAGAATCATGGATTACGACGTGTGACGATTAAAGATCCCTACTTTGATTCAGAGGCATCCGTCGATATCTGGGAGCATGAGATTCATGTAACGACAGCTTGGTCTAACTACACCTATCGGATCTATCAAAAAGGTAATTCTGTTTGGTGCGAATACATTGGCGCTTATAGAGGATTGCTGGAGCAAAACCTTTGCCTACAATGACTCCGAAAGAAAACATTCTGGATTCGGAGGTATTGAACAGCTCTTTGTTTGGTGACAGGAAAGAGACCTTGAGAAATTACAGCGTGGAAAACCTTAAGCTGAAGAATTTTAGGCGGGATAATTTCACCGCGGAATATCAACTGGCTTCTCTGCAAGACCATCCTAAGATCGTATATGATGAGTTTATTAAAGAAGGGGTTCCAATTCCCCTCCTGAAGATTGAAAAGAAAAGTCTGGTAATTAATACCGGACTTTTCTTTTTGAGGATCATCGCATGATACCCGAATCCTCGTCGCTATTCCAAAGTTTCTTCTTGCCTTCCTTAAACTTGCGGCCGAAATCGAAGTTCCAAGAGAAGGTTAGCATCAACATCCGGGAGAAGTCGTTCGCATACATGTTCGTATGGCTGGGAGCGTAAGCGTTCCAGTTTTCCTCTACCCGTTTGTACTGGCTGGAGAAAGGCATCATCAGTCCGGCTCCAACGGCGAATTTACCTTGATTGTACCGGAACATAAACATGTGGATATTCTCGCCACCTTTTAATAACTCTCCGATAAACCGGTTGTAGCTGCTTTGTATCTGGAACATAGCCATGAACTTCTTGTACATAGCCATGACGGAAGCCCGGTAATACCAATTGGTATAGGTATGCGAATAACTATTTCCTTCGCTAATATAACGATTAACGCCACCTGTCACGGATAGGCTTACGATCCGCTTGATGATAGGGCCGACACGTAATGTCAAGTCACCGCTTAGTTTCTGCCATCCTTTTTGGTTATCGGTAATGCGAATGAACTTATTGTTTTCCCGTATCACTTCCTCCATGATCCGGTTCGGGCTATTGCTGTAATAAAAGTTTAAGTCTCCGGTGAATATTCCTTTTTTGATATAGATAATTGGCTTGCATGTCATAACTCTTATAGGGTTTCAGATAAGGATTTCCCCGGCGTATCTGGAGCGTATCGATGTATTGCTCGATGGCGCTTAGCTCCGATAGGCTAGGTGAGACATTATTTACGCTACCGTTCACCCGGAAATACATATTATCCGTAAAGTTATATTGTAAGGATACCTTTGGGCGGAACGTATAATATTGATAATCTTCCTCACCTTCTTGCTTGAACCATGAGCGGGAAACACCTATTCCGGCGGTATAATTCAACTTCTTGACACGTCCGCTGAATTCCGTATAGAGGTACGTCTCCGATTGTTTCATCTTGGTTCGTCCTCCAACCGTTCCGCCGTAGGTGTTATCCGTCCACGATTGGGTATGTTTCAACCCTCCGCCCAATCGACCGGCCTCGAATTGCCGTTCGTAGATTCCCTCGCCGATAATGGAATATTTGTCTCCGTCCACGTTCGACAAGATATCCGACAAGAGGATATCGTTTTTCCATTCTTGATACATTTGGTTTGCGTTCGTATTTATGTACGTGCCTACCATATTAAATATCAATGTCTGCTTATGTGGTAAGGAGCGTTGGTAATAAAGGTCGAGGGAAGGACGTTTGGTTGAGTTGCTATTCGGATTCCAAGCGTATGTCTTATCCTCGGGATGATTGTTTGCATACAGGTTCTTACCGTTACTACCTTTATCCTCGTCCGATAAGAAATAACGTAGCGTGGCATTGAAATAATAGTGGTCATTATCTACCAGATTATAATTAAGGGAGAGGTTATGGGAGGTCTCGGACATTCTTCCCGGAAGACCTTCCGAGGTGCGTTCCAGCGTTTCGCCATTCTCAAAGCGGAAGGTCTCGGTTCCTTCCGTCCAGATATGATACGGATTCCGGTAACGGACGGCGTATTGCAATCCGAACTCCGATTTCTTATGATTGAACTTCGCCGATACCTGATCGTCTCCAAAAGAGGTGGTCGGTGAATTACTAAGGTCTAGATTAACAGAACCACCGCTCGTTTCTCTCCGTACAATGTAATCGAGTACGACAGAGGCATTACCGTAGCGTAAGCCCGGATTATCATGATATTCTACCCGGATTACCTCCTGTGGCGATAAGCCCCGGATATCAGACAGCTCCACCTTGATACCGTTGATGCAGAATTGAATAGTCCCTTCATTCGATAGCGATACGCTATTCCGGATCGGGTCCACTTCCAAACGGGGAAGCATCAAGGCGTTCAATAGATTGATGCCATTGCTGGAAGCCGCTTTTTGCTCAGAGGTAGGGAACGTGATCTTACGGTCCGCCGTATTGCGGATAGCGGAAGCGTTGACCGTGACTTCATCTAAGGATATAGAGGAGGATGCCAATGAGATCGTACCGAGATCTATAGGCTGGGAAAGTCCCAGCACGGAGACTACCGAGGTCTTGTAACCTATGGAGGAAACAGATACTTGATAATCTCCGGCCTTGACTTTCTCGATCCGGAAAATGTCCTTTACTATCCGTCGTCGTCCCTGTGATGAATGCGGAATCGGCTGTTTGAAGCGTGATATTCGCGAACTCAAGAGGAGACTTGTCGGATAGATCGATGACTTTCCCCCGGATCTGTAATTGCTGTGCCCGAATACCCCAAGAAAAGGATATAAGAAGGGCCGCCATAATGATTTGTTTCATTATAGTACGATTTAATGATTAAGAAATAATGTGTGTATGTGATTGTTACCTAGTCCAAATCTCTTCTCCGTTCAGACGGATCTTCTGGATATTGTTGATACGGATATGCAACGTGAGATTTTTATCTTGCCCGGCGTCCCTCGCCCCGCTAACCAATAATAGAGAATCGTGGCGGCTGACTTCCGGCAAATACCGTTTCTTTCCCTCGTAATAGAGCAGCGACCGGTCTTTTGCTTCCAATATTTGTGCCCGAGGAAATTCGGAGGCAGTTCTTGTGTCGACCTTTATGTTTTCCGCTTTCAACTCCGGATTATCTATCTGGATAATCTGAAACTTTTGCGTGAAACCTGTAAGGCATTTTTCCGACGTAAACTGGGCAACGCCGAAAGTGAGGGCTGGAACGATATATAATGTCCCTATCAAGGCGATAAATACGCGATTACTTTTTTTCATGATTGTCTTTATTTAATGGTAGATATATATAATGTATAGGCTTTCGTAAGCTCGTCGATACCTACATCTAGCAGGTGCATCTCCTTGAAGACGGCGGGAAGTACCTCTTCCACGAACTGGTTATGGCGCATCTCACGGATTTTTTGCTCGGCGTCGGAAGCGACGAAGTAGCCGATCCCACGCTTGTTGTAAATAATATCGTTGGCTTGCAGACGTTCGAAGGAACGCATGACCGTGTTCGGATTCACTTCCATCTCTACTGCCAGTTCCCGTACGGACGGAATACGGCTATCGGCTTTGTAATTACCACTCAATACCCGGTCGCAAATCCGCTCGGCTATCTGGATAAATATGGATTGATTCGTATTGTAGTTCATCTTAGTTCCTTTTCTTTAAGTTTTAGATAAGCGACGTATAAGACCACGAGGGTCGCGATGAGAAATGCGGGTGTAAAGGCAAAGCTCAGCCAATACACGGCGGTATAAAGCGGGGAAGATTCATAACAAAAACTATTCATACCCGGCTGGATATTCAAGATGTTTATGCATAGATAAACAATCCCTATGATAGAAGCGATTATCAATATATATCCACCACAAGCGATTCCTAAAGCATACTTCTTGAATGTGACGTAAGAGAGGAACATCAAGGAACCGACAAACGCCAGCATGGTGAAATCTTGCAAGGTCATGATAATGTCCTTGAATGCTACAGGCTGTATATGAATGAGCATTGAGGCTATTCCCGTCCCAGTCCAGAACGTGACTTGGTATGCTAAGAATACCACGATGCCTTCGATTAGGATAGCGGCATATTTCTCTTGGTTGCTCGCGGGAAGCGTTAAGAACAATCCTCTAGGGCGGTGTATCATTAAGTTTACGTAGCTACAGAAAGCGATAAAAGTTCCTAATGATCCCAATACATATAATGTAAAGGTACGGAATCTCGTATCCCATAAAATGGAGGATAACAGGAAAAAGAAGAGGACTCCGAGGATGACCAACACCCCATAAGCTAATTTCTTCTTATTCTCTATCCAATCTTTGCGAAGTAAAAGATTGATGCGTTGTATACTGAAATCTGTTTTCATAACTATGTGTATTTAGGAGTTCATGATTCTTTGGATCTCTTTGGGATACGTTATCGCCGCGTTAAAGAGCAACTCTAAGGATACGGCTGTCTCTTCCTTGTCCTCCCGTGCGGTGACGCCTATTGTCCCTTGCGGGGTAGGCTCGGAATAAAGAGCTTTCTCTTCCGGCAGGAGTGGTCCGAAATAAAGTTTCTCGCCGATCTCGTTCAACGTCTTATTCAATAGGATTTGCCTTTGGTCTAAGATCAATACCGTGTCGATCAAGCTTTCCAGATCCCTGACCTGATGCGTGGAGATAATAACCGTCTGATTGTCATCTATCAAAGAGGCTACCAGTCTGCGGAATGTCGCTTTCGAGGGAATGTCCAGCCCATTTGTTGGTTCATCCATTAGAAGCAGGGGCGTATGAGCGGCCAGCGCCAAGGTTATCGCCACCTTTTTCCGTTGTCCTTGAGACATTTTCGACAGGCGATCGGATAGATTGATCTCAAACGATTCTACGCAAGCCTTGCAGATATCGTCTCTAAATGTCGGATAAAAAGCCGCGTACATCTTTATATATTCTATGGCGGTGACCTCAGGCATGGAGATTTCCTCCGGCAATAAGAATATCTGCTGCAAGAAACGAGCGTTTCTCTCGGAAGGAATTTCCTCCAATACGAGGCAAGAACCTTGATCCGGAAAGATCTGTCCGCTTAGAAGGTTTAGAAGCGTAGTCTTTCCTTCACCGTTCTTTCCCAATAAGCCACAGATGTGTCCCGATCCAACCTCAAGATTGATACGATCAAGTACCTCTTTTTGCGGCTATAGCTGAATGAGAGTTCTTTTAATGTAATCATATGTTTTGCTGCTTTAGTGTATTAGTTTAATAGTACACTGCAAATGTAGTGGAAGTTTTTGAATAAACAAGAGGGAAGGGTATTTTTTTCCTTTATTTTTCAAGATGGCAGTACAATGGTGATTAAAGGGAATCTCTTAATGCTATTAGCCTCTTTTCCAAGAAGGATTAGCGGTTTGCTCTTGAAGCATTGCTAATTTTTCAGTTTGGTGCATGATCTTCTAACGGCTGTTGGAAGATCATGCACCAGCTGTTAGATGATTATGCAACAGCCGTTGGATAATCTATACTTAAAGATGAAATCGCTAAGGATTCCCTGTTATCGGTCTAAAGGTAGGGGAGCGGGAAGCTAATGATTCTTGATGATTTTGCGGTTCTCTCGGGGAGAAAAAGGTACTCTACTTCTAAATTTATGTTGCAAAACAGTTAATTTTTTATCGATGTGTGCGCTAAAACATATAAAAAAGCTTGCTAATTTGCAGAAAATCGCTATATAATTTGGTAGAAAGAAGTATTTGGTTTTATATTTGCACCCGTTAAAGGCAAGTTAGTGTCTCTTTAGCGAAAGAAACATGCTTGTTTACGATCCTGAAAATCAGGAGTCGGGAGTTTGTCCCCCGGGAGATTCCCCCGATTAAGTTTAACGTAAAATTGAAAATATGAAGGTAAGAGCTTATGTTCTCATCGCATCGGTAGCGTTATTAGGAATGTCTGCCGGTTTCGAAAAAGGCGAAACTTACCGAGGGTGTGAACCCCGGTGATCTAGCTCCGAGAATTAGAGTTTTTTGGGAAACGACGCTAAATGCCAGTTTCCACAACCAATTAGGACGTTATACATTTGCTCAACTTTTGGGCGGCTTACGATGCGGAATCGCGGGCTCGTAACGTGCAATTGGCGAATGAGGTTAACAAGTTTGGTCCGGACAAAATTGCGATGTGTTCGATCTCTATGGATGAGAAAGAATCTATTTTTACCGAGACGGTAAAGATTGACAAGTTGGATCTGTCAACGCAATTTCACGAAGGACTGGGTAAAGAGTCAGAGTTGTACAAGAAGTATGATTTAAGAAAAGGTTTCAAGAACTTCTTGATTAACGACGAAGGAGTGATAATCGCCGCCAACGTCACCCCGGAAAAACTGACCGAGATTCTGAAAGCAATTTAATCAGTATTATTTAGCAAAGAGGGCTGTTCCACTTCAAGATGGGACAGCCTTTTTTATCGATTCACGAGTTTTCGTTTCGAGATGATGAAATAGCATGTATAGTCTGAGAAGGAAATGTGCGCTTTCTTTTTAAGTCCGTGTTTATTATTAACTCTTTTTGATTTATTAACCCTAATGGATAGGGTGATTGAGAAGGTCCTCTGTCTTTACTGTAAATGAACAGCTAATATCCTGTAATAATGAGATCTATACTTTTCTTTATTTGTTTGATCTTTACCTTTGGGGGGACAGGCGCAAGAGGAAGAAAAATCCCATATGTGGAAAGTAGAACTCTCCGGTGCCTTGAATAATAATTCAGCATGGGAGGTAGAGCCATCTGTTACTTATCTACCGATTCCTTATGTGGGAATTACTATGGGGTTGCGTTTTCTGTAATACGATTGAGAGAGATAGTTATACGGGGTTTTCAAGAGATAATCAGTGGTTCTGGGATTCAGATGAGAGTAATCCGGGCTGTCATTTCTTTGCGTTACGTCCGGCCATCCAGTTAGTAACTCCCGCTTTTAAATTCGGGAAAGACAGAGTATCGGACGCTCTTTGGTGCGTTTCACCCGGATTAACCATTCCTTTGCCTGTCAATCAAGAGTTTAATATAAGCTATGTTCCAAACACTCCGGGATATGGATACCTCAAAAATTCGATCATATAAAGAACAAGGGAGGTAAATCGTTATTTTATCATATTAAAAGTATGTTGAGTCTCGATATAGACCAGCGGTATATATTCTCTTTGGGGTATATATTTTCGAATTTTTGATTTAT
>ENA-OQAB01001314-OQAB01001314.1-human-gut-metagenome-genome-assembly--contig:-NODE-1314-length-11842-cov-19.865898_pt1 | contig 11842 bp, 11 predicted proteins | sample MGYA00242490_ERZ504517 | MGnify/ENA primary metagenome ERZ504517 (study PRJEB26092, sample SAMD00036298) | human gut metagenome | host: Homo sapiens | study: EMG produced TPA metagenomics assembly of...
ATCGCGCCTTCCACGCCGTCGGCTTTCGCTTTGGCCCAATCGATGTCGCCTTGCCATCCGGAAACGTCGATCACGCCTTTGGCTTGCTGCACGAACAGGTTGTTCTGGTAGTCAAAGAAAGCTTTCGTATTGTCGTAAGTGCCCCAGTGCGCGCCGTATTCATTGCTTTCGAATTTGGAGAGCTGTACGTTCGCGTCGGCTACAGCATTTTTGACATCTTCCGCACTTACCGGAATGAAGGATTCGCCATTGGTTTTGGCGAGCGGATCCGGCTGCTGATCCTGCGTACCGACCAGTGTCGGATCGGCTACAATTTCGCCGGTTTCGATGTTCTTGACCTCACCTTCGGGGGTGACGGCCAGGTCTTCCGAAACCACGGTGGCATCGTCGGAAATCTCGTCACTGATGGTGTCTGGAAGTTTCGCATTCGGATTGTCAGGCATGCCGTCTTGCGATTGCTGGTCGCCCGTCTGATCATCCGACTGATCGTCAGACTGCATAACAACGCCATGATCTGCAGTAACGGAACCGCTTGGCGCAACAGAATCCTCAATCGCAATATCCTGTAATGCGTAAGCCGGCGTAACCGCAACGGAAGCCGTCAACGCAACCGCAGACAGCGCAGTCGTAATCTTCAAAACATGATGTGGCGAAACCATTCGTCAGCCTCTCTTGAATAAAGTCATCAGCCCCAAATATTCGGCGTGAACGCCCTAATCGTCAACTCTAACCGCACCCCGCAACCCCGCCCCTCCCCAACTCCAAAATCATCCCGGTCCCCACATCTCACGTATTACGCACTGAAAGAATCGGTCAGCTCATTAGATACATCCGACATGACATCATCCATTTCCATATCTCCTTTCCAGCATTCTCGCTGACCTTCCCATCACGCTTCGTAGAGGGACCATTTCCAGGAGGGGAGTACGTGGATCGTGCCAGTGGAATCGGGAAGTTCAATGGTTTCTCCCTCGTTAAGCGTGAGAATCAGGCCGGAATCAACGTTGGTACGTTGCATAACCGCTTGCAGAGAGCCGATTTCTCGCGCCCTGGTTTTCTCATTTCCCATATTGGCACACACTTGAATAAGCCCATACGGTTCCGTAGCAAGAGCATCGCCGATAAGAAAGTCAACTTTCTCCTGTTTGGACGTCGGCATAGTGTACGAAGTGATTGTTTCCGTACGCCTACCGGAAGTTCGTCTCTGCAGTTCGCAGAAAATCGCAGTTTCCAGTCGTTTTCCAATATCTTGCTGGTTGGCGCGTGACACCGCGTAAACCATACCCTGATCGACGGCATACATTTTCGGCACCGCAGTACTACCCGGCTTGAGCATGGTGGAATACTCCTCAAGCTGATACACCAGAAATGCCTGCTTGAACAGCTCGAGTAACGTATTCGCCTTATCCCAATAGATTTTCCAGCCGACCGCTCGCAACGTTTCCACAAGACCATTGGTAGACAGCTCGCAAGCCGTATTGCGCAGCAAAAACAGCGCTATCTGTATGGCGAGAGTAATGTTTTCACGTCCAAAACGCTCAGCGACATCGCGTGCGACCACATCACGCACGTAACCTTGGAGCGTTTCGATACGATCCGGCTCAACCATGCGTTGCACTGCAGGGAAGCCACCAATAGTCAAATAATCGTTGTATGCGGCTTCAAATCTGGTAATTTCTCGCGGAGAAAACGCGGCATCGGCAAGAGTACTGCCTTTTGAAGGCGTTTCGATTCCTCGAAAGTCGCAGAATTCTCGGAAAGACAGTGGCATCATGGCATGCGGATGCGATCTTCCTCGGAAATTCGTTGCGATTTCCTCGCTGGACAGTTTCGAAGACGATCCAGTAATGACTAGCGTCACAGCTTCATGTTCGGCTATGCGCTGGCAGAATCCCTGCCAATTGGCGCATTCTTGCACTTCGTCAAGGAACAGATAGCAGCCATGGTCACGAGAGTCAGGATATTGCCGCCAGTATTCTGTGACGATATCGTTGAGCACGGTGTCTTGCATCGGCTGCAAACGATCATCAGCGAAGTTGAAATAGAAAATATCATTACGCGAGACGCCGTTTTTTAACAAATCATGAATTTTCTGGAAAAGATAGAACGTTTTGCCGCAACGTCGGATGCCAGTGATGATGTGCACAGCATTGAACACTGCTGGCTGCGGCAGCTCGCGTATGATTTCGCTGCGGCGTGACGGCGTAGGAATGTCAAACTGCATGGACTCACGAACCAGCATGGCATACGATTCACGTGGATTATCCGGCACCATAAGTTCTTCCTCTCGCCGTCCGCTGCGAAACACCCAACAATCCCAGCATAACACTTCTCAAAAATTTTAATAAGTTTCCACCAACACTTATCAAAATTTTTAGGAAGTTCTAACAAGCTTTCGAAAGTCGAAAGAATTACAAAAGCATTAACCTCTACAACACGGAAGCCATGCATCGGGGAAGGACGGGTATCGTACGCTGTATATTGGCATTTCAGGTGAGCACTCGGCACGGCCAGCATTGACCGGGACCGGGAGCCGGCACCGGGGATCACAGAATAGCAGGCAGATTCTGGAGGGGTTATGGCACGGCACGGCAAGAAGCCAAGCAAGGAAAACACCTCATCACGCGCACCGAGAACACTTGCCGGAAGCGCAACGACCAACACTTCTGCCGACGGTATTGACGCCGCTACCAGCAGCAGCGCAGCCGACAGCTCGACCGACAACGGCACATTTGCCAGCAATGCCGATAACAACACCGCCAGTAATACCGGAAATGCGCATACCAACAGCTCTTCCAACGAAGCTGACGCAACCGAAGCTGGCACCAACGCGATCGATACCAACACAACCGGAACACGCACAATCGTCAGTGGCGACACGGCTGAGACCAGTGATCGGCAATCGCTCGAAGCAGACGGAGCCGTTAAATCCAACGAATCCCGTCGACTGCAAGACCTGTTCGACGCAGCCATAGCGCAAGGCGTCAGCGACGGTGACGCTTGGACGGACCAGCATGTAAAGCGCTTCTACCGCCAGATCATTATCACCGTAGTCGTCGTGGTCGTTATTCTGGGTGCGATCTTCGGATTCACAGGTATACGCGCATCGCAGCAAATGCGTGACCTGGCCGCGCTGAACGACTGCAAGGAAGCCGTCGCGACCATGAACACCTCCTATTCGAAGGCGTTCCAACTGAAGGCAAAAATCTCCGAAGCGTTCACCAGTTTTGACAAGTCTTACGACCTCGACAAGCTTGCCGAACTTCATCAGACGGAAGTCACCGCTCCGAAAACGCTGAGCTGTGCCACCGACGCCTCCGCCACCATCAGCAAAGCCAACGCCGCAAAAGCTGAGTATGATAAGCAGGCCAAGCAGTTCAAGCAGGCCCTGCAGAAGGCCGACGAATCCGCAGCCACCGATGGCGGCGACGGAACTGATGGAACGGCCAGTGGCGATAACAGCACCGATGGCACAGACTGAGCCGCGGTCACGAAAGACGATGCTGGAGTTGCCGGAGACATGTCCGTCACAGACGGCACTGTCGACCAATCCGGCGCAGCCGACGCAACCGACGTAACGCTGAACGATCAATTCCTCCAGTAAATCAGCTAATCGCAACGCAACCAACCAAATCGGCCAATCAAACCGGCCATCAGCCTCACCGTCTTTGCGTTTCCTCCGACTGTGGTTCGCGCTATTTCGCACATCCAACGTTTCTTTTGATTCTAGAATCGAAAGAGAGTCAAATGGCCGGCATAAGAAACGGCTCTGACAACACAAACAGGCAAACAACGATCGGATGACCATATTCGTGCGTATCGCAGCAAAATGGCTAGGCTGTGACATGCTAACATGCTTTGACCACGCTATACGAAAGAGGCTGATTTGAATAAGAAACGACTGGCACGCGTGATTATTGCCGCCGTAGTGACCGTGGCGATACTTGTGGCGATCATTGTTGGCTGCGGGCCGAAATGGGGCGATGGTTCGGTGAATGCCAACGCCCGTAACGCCAGCAGCGCCTCCGGCACAAGCAGCTCCAGCACAAGCGACGATTTGTCCGCAAACCATGCGACCCGCGCATCGGTACAACTCCCCTCCTACTACATGGAGAACATGGTTTTCCAACGTGGCAAAACGCTGGTAGTCAAGGGAACTGCGCAGACTTCGCAACGTGGAAAAACTGTTGACCCAACACAACTGGTTACAACGATTTCCCAAGGTAAGAAATCATCATCCGCGCAAGCAAAAATTTCCAAAAACGGTGATTTCACTTGCATTTTACCTAAGCAGAAAGCAAGTCTTAAGCCATATTCATTAACGATTTCGTACAATGAAGCCACTTTGTTGACTCTGAAAAATGTGTATGTTGGTGACGTTTTTATTGCTGCCGGACAGTCAAATATGGAATTGAATTATTCGCAATACTACGAGGGTCCAGGCAATGACTATAATTTCGGCGGAGGTCTGGTAACAACCAACGATCTGCCGAAACAGCTTTCCGACAAGAACGTGCATTTCGTTGCGAGCGCCAACACCACGGAAGGTACTGATTTCCCACTACGCGACGTGAACGAGCAGGCCGAGTCCTGGCTTGATGCGACCGCCGATAATTCGCAGCATTTCAGCTATTTGGCACAGCAGTTCGCCATGCAGCTTCGCGCCGCGCATCCGAATGTGCCCGTCGGTATTATTCAGACCGCATGGGGTGGTACGCCAATTCGAAACCATGTGAAGGGTGGCTCCATTTACGCGAACCATATCGCACCATTAGAGGGTTTCCATGTGGCGGGCGTGCTGTGGTACCAGGGGTGCAATGATTCCGCGAACGAGGCGACCGCATTGGCATACGAGTCTCAGATGACGTCGCTGATCAACCAGTATCGTGCAGTGTTCGACCAGAATGATCTGCCGTTCCTGTATGTGCAGTTGGCGCGTTGGCCTGGCTATCAGTACACTCAGAACGTGAGATTCGCGCAGTTGAGCACGTTGAACAACGTCGGATTGCACAATGCCTCCAACGTTGCAATGACAGTGTCGCTGGATACGGACAAGGGCACTTCAACGTTGATACATCCGCTTGGCAAGGATATTCTTGGCGCACGCATGGCCGCACAATATCTGGCAATGTCGGAAGGCAAGGCTGTTCCCAACGGACCGCTTATCGCACATGCGAAGCATGCTTCCGATGGCACGATCGTATTGTCATTCCAAAAGGGCACCGCAACTGGTTTGCAGGCAGAAAACCCCAATTATTCCAAGACTGCGGGCGCGACCGTACCTAATTACACGGCCAATTCGGACGCGACTCCTCTGGATGGTATTGCTAATGTTGCAACGCCGACTTCCGCATCATTGCAAGGCTTTGAAATTGCCAACGATTCCGGAAAGTGGGTTTCGACAGCGGCAACAATTAAGGGTGATCAGATTGTGCTGAGTGCCGCTGATGGAAGTTCGAATCTTAACGCGGTAACTCAAGTGCGTTATTGGTGGAGCGGAAATCCGGCTATTTCCAATCTGCTCTATAACAATCTTGGATTGCCTGCAAGTCCGTTTATTGCGGTTGTTGAGTAGGATTCGCAGCCTTATAACGTTAGTCGACGTAGTGCGGGGCGCTGGACGCTATGCGGGGCGTAACACCGTTATTGTCGTTGTCATCGTCATTACCGTCTGCAGTGGAATCTTGCGATTTACGAAGCGATCCCGCAGCCAATGAACGTATGGATCGAACGGAACGACCAAGCTGCGACTGCTTTTCCTGCTCGTCCGACTGGATTGCGGGAAACGCACCGGTCACAGGGCGAACACGCCCGGTCGCAGTGGGAATGAAGCTTGGCGGCAGCACTTGCGTGGTAATGGCACTCGGCGATGATGCATGATAGCGAGCCATTGAAGTCAGGGAATCGCGGGTATCGAGTTCACGCCGAATATCTAGCTCATCGTTGGATTCAACCATCGCCGCCCTCCTTCTTTTCCGGCAATCTCCACCGGTAATCTCTCTCCACTGGTGACGGTCACCGTTCCGAGCGTAATGCAAGGCGGCAGGCCACTGCGAACGAAATCAGCGATATGCGCAACTCCCCCACTGTTTCGCAACTTTTCGTCGCACCTCTACGTAACAAGCCATTGAAAAGACGCCGTTTTCGGCATGAAAAAAGGCTTCCGGAATCATCCGGAAGCCCTACTGGCGGAGAATGCGAGATTCCCCAACAACTATCCTCAAACCCAGTAATAGCAAGGCTTTCAGCGATTACTGGTTTGATTGTAGCACTCTATTTGTCACTCTAAGCGCCTATCAGGGCCTCTGATTTACACTTTTACACATTTACTCTTTTTACTCTTCACGGTTTTGAAAAGAGTAACAAAACGTTGGAATTTCAACGTTCTTGCTTACACTTTTACACTTTAGAGAGTTGTTTATAGTATGTATTTTCTGCTCAAAAGCCACAAACCTAATAATTCCAAGGGTTATGGGGTCCGTTACACATGCTTTGCTCCGACTTCCACGCCAGATCCGGCCAAATCAGATGCAACGAGATATGGATCATGGGGCATTTCTAGGCAACCCAAAAGCAGACCGGAGCGAAGCGTAGGGCTTTTGGGGCGGCAGCTTCTTGCTTTTCATACGCCCGTGCTGCCATGACGAGGACCGACAAGCAGCACGTATGAAGGCGCTTAAGCACGGAATATCTGATGGGTCACAATGGCCCGTCAGATATTCCAATTCGGCTCCAATCACGTTAATTGCCAGAACAAACGTTGCATATGGAAGAGATGCGATACTTAAAAAGTGTGATATCAACTGCGGAATTATTACGCAGTTGATAATTTCGTCGAGATGCCAACGTGATCAAGTAGTCCGCCCTCCGCCAGAAATGGGTTCCGAGCCGAAAAACAGCCAATTGGGGAATCGTCACCGGGCAGAAATAAGGCTGTCAGCCCACAACCCATAACATGTTTCTTGACACTGTTCCGCCGTGAAGAAATGGGTTCGGCATCAGGCCGCACTAACTGGAAACATCTACCTAGCATACAAAGGACAATAATTAAAAAAGTATTTTTCTCTCCCAAAAAGTCCTCTTTAGTCTTCCCAAAAAGTCCTCTTTAAAGTTGCGAATCGCCTACTGCCAACTGCTCTCGCGGGAGTCTAAAAGATATTAAAAGATTCTTATAAAAGGGCGCAGGGCGCCTGGGCAGTGAACGGAAAGAGACAACACCAGCCATCACGAAATCAGGCAACCACGCCACCGGCACAGCCGTTAGGAGCGTAAAGGGCCGATGCCCGAAGGCATCGGCCCTTTACCTATCCAACAGATTCCAGTAAGAGAGAAGCATGCCATGATTAATGCATGCTTCTCTCCGAGAATTACCTATAGAAATATTTCCCTTGATCTATTTGTCTGGAAATGTCACGTAACTCACCAGCCAATTGGCGCTCTTCATCATTCCCGTGCTGCAACTTGGCTGCTTTACTATCCAAACGGTGCTGCGATGCGGAATAAGAAACGATTGCAATCAGCAGAATTACGCCGATGATTACGAGATATTCCATAGCTATTATCCCCTTTGCCCTACGCCGTTCAAGGCCATGCAAACAGCCTGTTGCCACGCAGTCCCCCAAACGCCCACTCCTTTGCATGAATCCGGAGTGGGAATCCAGTGGTCATAGCACTGACCTTGATAATAAAAATCACACCGTATTCGAGTTGTTGGACGAGAAGATTCAACGGCTGACGCTGCAGGCACCGCGAAGCCTAATCCCAAAAACATGAGCGCAGCACTAACCGCTGCCGATACCTTACGATGCATAGCATCCCTTCCTATATCTACTTTTTGAGCTCCCCTTCGGAACCCACCAAGATTCTAGTTTTTTCTTACAGGCAGTGACGTTCGACGTTCAGATTCCGACTTCTTGACACGATAAAAATGGGAATTTTACGTCACTAAAAACCTCATCAAAGAGGATCCATAGACCAACAGCGCCGAAACCAGCAAACCACATAGAAAAACCAGAGGGACCACAGACCGCACCAGAAGAAAAAAAAAACGACAGACAAGACACGATCAGCCATCAAAGCCAATGAGAGCCAAGCAGTCCCAAGGCAACGAGAGCCACAGACAGAAGCCATGGATCCAACGAAACCCATGAAAACCAAAACTTTTAGCATCAGAAATAAGCCACGCGCGTCTTGCACCCTGCTTCGCGGCTGACGCCCGTGGTTTCTTTTTCATGTATATAGTTTTTGGTTTTCTGCTTTGGTTGTGGGTATGGCTTGTTTTTCTGTCTGTGTTGTCTTGCTTTGTTCTTCTGGTCTGCTTTTGATTGTGTGATTCTTCTCTTTTCTGTATGTCTTCTTCTTGCTTTTTCGTCTTGCTTGGCTATCCGTTGCGTCTGTTCGTCTGTTTCTGTTGTCTGTCCCTCCCGCTTTGCGTGGCAACGAGAAATATCAGATGCAACATTATGTTGCATCTGATATTCAGGTTTTAAGCATCCCCCGCTCTCCCACACAGCATCCGTCCTCATAGACGGTTGCACAATCAAGACGACCGAAACCGGACCAGAATATCAACCTCGGCATAATGTCGAGGTTGATATTTCCCGATGCGGAGAAATTATCAGATGGAACATAACGTTCCATCTGATAATTCAGCGTGGCACGGTCACGACCCATTCCTTGGCGAGCGTTTCCGGGGTGGATCCCATATCTAGACGTTCCGCCTCCTCACCCGAGTATTCGGATGAATCCTTAAGGTAGACGATGGAACGGCTGCCGCGTTCAGCCGCCCTGGCCTGCCCCAAGCCGGCCAGCGAGAAAGCCTTTCTGAGCTTCGCGGGAGTCCACCTGCGGTCCTTGCTCTCCGCCTGATGGAACAGCTCTCTCGTCAGCATATGATTGCCATTCAAATGGACGGCAGCATGCATCCATTCGGCCATGGCCTCCCTGACTACCGGGTCCGTCCGATCCTCTTTCATGACGTTTTTTTAATCCAGATAGTCTTGGGCGGTATCGTCGGTCGGCGCGGTTTCGACCACGACCCGTACCGGGAACGTATTTCCGTCGTCGCCGACGCATTCACGTATCCCGAAGCGGATTTTGGCGTTGACGGTATCGGAGTACGACGCATCCACCTGCTGGCACACGGCCACATCGGATGCGTTCGGACATGTTTCAAGGTAGAGGTAGGAACGTGCCTTGGCCACCCACTGATCGGATCCGGAAATGGCATATGACACGTCCTCCGGATCCTTTTTCGCGTGGAGGACGCCCAGCACGCAGCAGTTGTTTCTTTTCGCCATGGCGTCGAGCGCGATCAGACAGTCGGCGGACTGCTGGTCGTTCATACGGCCGGCGGCGAGACCATGCAATGGGTCTATATACACGAGATCCGCGTGCATCTTTCCAGCCGATTCCACGATTCCCCGCAGGTCTCCGGCATTGAAACCACAGTACTCGATTCCGCCGGCACGACGTTTGTACAGCATGATGTTGCCCAGATCGGCGCCCATGCATTGCAGTTTTGCCTTTACGAGACCGGCATCGTCCTCTCGCTGCACGATGAGGACTTTCTTGCCCATGACCGAGAATCTCGCGCACTCGTACAGGGCGAGCGTGCTTTTGCCACAGCGTTTGCGTCCGCCCAATATAGTGATCGCTCCAGATGGAAACCACACGTTTTCTCCCAGGAATTCGACGTTCCGTACCAATTCATCGAGCATTGGCGTCAGAACATAGTCAGTCTGCTTTGTTTTTCCGTTTTTTTGCGTTACACTGTTCATTGGTTTTGTTGGCGTCTGTCGTTGTTCAGCGACAGACGCTTTTCCTTTCCTGCGATGCCTCTCAGCATCCTTCGACGTAATCTTCCAGTGATTTGTAGCTGATCAGGAAAATACGTCCTGATTTGCGGGCTCTGATTTTGCCCTGTCTGATGAGCGTGTAGATGCTTTTGGTGTCCTTGAATCCCAGCAGCTGTGCCGCTACAGAGACGGTGACCGCCAACGGCCGATGAATCGAGTCCATCGTGCGTACGTTTGCCATTGTTTCGTTCCTTTCTGACCCTTCCGGTCTGATTCGGTTACGTTCGGACGGTTGCCCGGGCTTATAGCTACCACGTCGGTTCCTTGTTACGACGTCCGATATCGGCTCATGCCATGTACGGTCATTGGGGTTCCATCAGCATCCGTGACAGGGTTTCTTCCTTCGTCTCGGGCGATAGCCGGCGCATCACCTCCTCTCGTTCGTTGGCGTCCATGACCTTGAGAAGCGTATGCGTGCCGCCACGTCGGTTCTCTCCAGAAGACGGGCAATCTCGACGGATGTGCCTCCGGCGTTCCGCGGCACGGGTACGTCATTCCCGGAAACGGAGGGGATCGCGTCTTTGGCGTCGTTCTCCATGCCCGAAATGATTCTTCGACGTTCCGTCTCCACCGCATGCTGGTAGTGCCGGTCGGTGTCCAGCCGTTCGTGCCCTGCGAATTCCATCACGGTTTTGTCCGAATTCGTGTACGCCTTCATATGGCTGATGGCACGGTGGCGCAGGTTGTAGAGGGAAACCTTCTTCTCTTCAAGCCTCGGAACGCTTTTGCGCGCGCTGTACCAGGCGTTGCGTACCGTCTGGGCGTTGACTACCTCGCACGTCCTTGGTCATTCGTCCATCGGTAAAACCGCCTGTTGGAATTGAAGTCTGCCCTGTCCGCCATGCGTATCTGCTCAATGGTCGCTTCATCAACGCCGCACTCACGCAGCAGCTTTTCCTCCGCTTCTTTCCAGATACGCCATTTCCTGTCCTCCCGTCCGTGGTTGTATGCCATTCTTACTTCCTCCAATCAGAATTGATTGAGAGGGCAGAGAAAAGCCCCCTCATCTTCCCAAAGGAAAAAACAAGGGGGCTGAACGCCTTAAATTTTAATTTTCTATTATCTTTCTTAGTTTTATTAGGATTCTGGCTTTGCGTTTGTTTACAACGCTCTGGGTTATGCCCAACCTCGCCCCGACTTCACGCTCGGAAAGTCCGTCAAAAAAGATTGCCTGTATCAGCTCCTGTTCACTATCCGACAGCAAAGGCAGGGCGGCTTTCAGCCTGTCCACCATGACCGCATTGACAACGGTTTCTGCAATGTCCACCGCTTCATCAGTGATAAAGTCCAGAGGATTCCCCTCGCTGTCCGTAAATCCGTCGAGAGATAGCAGTCTATTCTTTGTATCTAATTTTTGCAGATAACGCCACCGTTCCTTGTCACGGTAGAAGTCTGTGTATTGCTCCCTCACGACTTCAAGCAGACAGCCTTGAATGGGGATAAACAGCTTGTCCATATAGGTCTGGTCGGATTCCCTGCAACGGCAGAACTCCGTGTAGGATAATTCCACATAGCCGCCACTTTCTCTGATATATACCTTTCTTGGTGCATATTTCACCATAAATACCTCCCATCTGAATTTTTGAAATGTAAAAAATCCAGATGGAGAGGCGGAGAACGACACCGCATATCAGAAACAGCCCTACGGCACTTTCCAACAAAAATCGACAAAAGAAAAACCGCAAAGGCTCTGTGACCTTTACGGTTATAGGAAATAGTAATTCTATTGTATGGAGATTGTACTTCTACTTTCAAGGTGAGAAGTACCGTTGCACTGGCAGAAATTTTTTTAACTGGTTTCCTGCCGTTCTCTGATATGCTATGTATTGATAAATTTTGCTTCGTATGAGCAGATAGATAACTGCCCGAAAAAAGGACATAAAAAAATCCCTCCAAATTTAAAAACAAATTCAGAGGGTAATTTAGGGTATAACAAAATAACCCACCCGAATATCGTTTTTTTTATTTGGTGAGTTTGTTCTTTC
>ENA-OQAB01001315-OQAB01001315.1-human-gut-metagenome-genome-assembly--contig:-NODE-1315-length-11834-cov-2.265568_pt1 | contig 11834 bp, 17 predicted proteins | sample MGYA00242490_ERZ504517 | MGnify/ENA primary metagenome ERZ504517 (study PRJEB26092, sample SAMD00036298) | human gut metagenome | host: Homo sapiens | study: EMG produced TPA metagenomics assembly of...
GATGGTTTTGTTATTCTGCATGGAACGGATACAATGGCCTATACTGCTTCCGCCCTAAGTTTTATGCTCGAAAATCTGAGTAAGCCTGTTATTCTGACCGGTTCTCAATTGCCAATCGGAACGCTGCGTACGGACGGAAAAGAAAATCTGATCACTGCAATCGAGATTGCTGCTGCCAAGAATCCAGACGGTACAGCTATTGTCCCCGAAGTATGTATTTTCTTTGAAAATCACCTGATGCGAGGTAATCGTACCACAAAAATCAATGCTGAGAACTTTAATGCCTTCCGGTCTTTCAATTACCCGCCATTGGCACGCGTAGGCATCCATATTAAATACGAGCCCAACCTTATTCGCAAACCGACCCCGGACAAACCACTAAAGCCACACTATCTGTTTGATACAAATGTGGTAATATTAACTCTTTTTCCCGGCATCCAGGAGGAGATCATCCATTCACTACTCCATGTCCCCGGATTGAAAGCTGTCGTGATGAAAACATTCGGATCAGGAAATGCACCGCAAAAAGAATGGTTCATCCGGGAATTAAAAGAGGCTACTGATCGTGGAATTATCATTGTTAACATCACACAATGTGCTTCCGGAGCAGTAGAAATGGGACGTTACGAGACCGGAATGCATCTGCTCGAAGCAGGTGTTATCAGTGGATATGACAGTACTCCCGAATGTGCTGTAACTAAACTGATGTTTTTGCTGGGACACGGACTATCTAATAAAGACATCCGATACAAAATGAACTCTTGTTTAATAGGGGAAATAACCAAACCCTAAAAAAGAAAATCTCTATAGTAATCTCCTGATTTTCATCCTATAATATTTCTGCAAAAGAAAAAATTCAGGAGATTACTCTTTCGTTTTTCATATAAAGCGAACCAAAACGGAAATATCGTTGCTTTTTACACAAGAAATATCAATAAATACATCTTTAATCCAAAATATACAACTATCTTTGCAACAAACAAAAAAATCAATCAAACAATAGACATTATGATGAAAAAAACAATTCTGCTTACATCTATTATTGCGATAGCAATAGTAAGCATGTTATCCAGTTGCGTAGATTCCGAGAAGGATCTATATGATCCGTCTTATCAGACAGCCAATCCAATGGGAGACGGTTTTGCTGCACCGGATGGATTTGACTGGAATATGACTACAACTAGTATTCTAAACATAGAAATTGATGATGAACTTTACAACCAAATAGAAATATTGGACGCAAATCCATTTTCAACGTCTGATTACCATATACTTGCCAAAGGAGTTGCCAAGAAAGGTCAAGCTTTTTCACAAGAAATAAATTATACAGAAGGAACTAATTACCTATATATTCGTAAGACAGACTCTAGAAGCAGAGTGTCTATTAGTACATGGGATGTATCTAAAAATAAAGAAATTGTAGGTTCAAGGACTACAAGAGTGGCAAAAGCGACCACCGGAAGCTATAATATTCCAGAAAATATCCCGAAGAAACTTATGATACCACAGGAGCCATTGAACTTAGAGGTAATACTAATTGGAATCAATCAAATCATCATTTGGAAGCAGGCAAAAGCTATATCATAAAAGACAAATTTAATGGTGAAATCAACCATACCAGTGGATATTTGAATGGCGGAAGATTTACCATATTTGTAGAAGGTGAATGGACACCCTCGCAAAACCAAATACAAAGTGCAGATATTATTATTTTGAAGGGTGGAAAAATCAACACAGATTCATTCACGAGTTTTCTTATTGCTGACAACTCAATATTAACGATTCAATCAGGCGGAAGTCTTATTGGCAATAACATCAATCTTGCTGCCATAGGAGTACTACTGAAAAATTTTGGAACAATTAATGTCAATAGTATGAAGGACTTGAATACGACGTCTATTTTATACAATGCTCCTAAAGCCACAATTAATGTTACAGGAAAATCTGTTGCTTCTTGGGAACAGTCCATATTTACCAAAGGAGCTATTTATAACTTTGGAGAATTGACTATTCAAGAAGGTGCATTAAAGTTTAACTCTCAAGATGCAACATGCTATTTTTATAATGGAACTGAAGCAACAATTAATACTCCAACTTTCATTATAGGTGGAATTGGTGTAAATGATGGAACTGTTAATGCTCAAAAATAAGTAATGATAATGGCGGTAACCCTACTTTTACTAATAATTGCAGTCTTTATGCCAAAAACTCTTTCGAATTCGGAGGAACAAACGGAACTATCATAATGAAATAAAGGTATATTGGCTGGTGGCATAGAAAATGGTACTTTTATAGCTATTCCATCTTTTAAATGCGGTAATAGCGGAAGCACTTTTGAACTGAATAATGGTTCTATGATAAAGCAGAGATAATGGATATTCCTAATGTCACTTTTAAAGCTGCCGGAACCCGTTCATTATTAAAATCTACAAAAGCATATCTACTGGTTGGACAACTAAGTTCAATGGTAATTTAGATATTGAATGCCCGGAAGGGGAATTCGCCAAAGGGGTACCTGCCAATAACCCTAATTACATTATGGAAAATTCAGTAGAATTATATATCCCTAATGGTTCCAAAACAATCATTACTTCATGTGGTGAAATTTCAGAAATACCTGACCCTACCCCTGACCCGGAAGATCCTGAATTCCCTATTGAAGTGGAAGACAACAAGGATTATACCTACCTCTTTGAAGACCAATGGCCACTATATGGAGATTATGATATGAATGACGTAATCGTAGAATATAATCGTGCCGTATCTTTGATAAAAAGAACCAGGTAACTAAAATTGTAGATACATTTACTCCTGTACATGATGGTGCAGTGTTTGCGAATGCTTTTGCTTATCAGGTAGATAAGGGACAATTCGGTAAAAGACTTTTTCCGCTACTACGGAAGGGATACATACGGAATCTGCAACATCTTCTATTATTGTTTGTCCGAATGTGAAGCAAGCTATTCAAAAGGTATATACTATAACCCGTGAATTTACAGGCGGTTCTTTCAATAAGAAAGATTTAAAGTCATATAATCCTTATATCATAGTGAAGTATGCCGAAGGGCAAAAAGGTCGTACAGAAGTGCATCTGCCTAAGCATGAGGCAACATCTCTTGCGGACTTGTCTTTAGCAGGTACTCAAAAGGATGCTTATTACATAGATAAAGAAGGAGCTTATCCGTTTGCTATTGATATTCCTATCTTGAACTTTATTTCAGTAACTGAAAAAAAGAGTATTGATACCGAATATCCTAACTTTAAAGCTTGGGCAGATTCTAAAGGAGAAAAATATACGGATTGGTATAACAATCATGTAAATTAACTCTCAAAGCATATAACACAACATTTGGTGTTTTTATTGTTCTCTCGTCCCGGTCGTTATTTAATGAAAACGACCGGGACTTTCTTTTATCCGATTGCTTCTCATCTCTACCAGAAAAAGTTTGCTACTTTTATTTCAATCTCTATATAGTTTTCTGTACCTTTGCACAAAACAATATAACTTTCATGGAAAATAACCCGGAACTGCAGCTAGCTTGGCAGTTCATAGAAAATACAGGCACACATTTATTTCTTACCGGAAAAGCCGGAACCGGAAAAACGACATTTCTTAGACGATTGAAAGAACACACCCCTAAGCGCATGGTTGTATTAGCACCGACAGGGATCGCAGCCATCAATGCGGGAGGAGTAACGATTCATTCTTTCTTTCAGTTGTCTTTTGCCCCTTTTGTGCCGGAAACTACCTTTAATTCTTCCCAAACACATTACCGTTACAGTAAAGAAAAGCGGAACATAATTCGTAGCATGGATTTGCTCGTTATTGATGAGATCAGTATGGTGCGTGCCGATTTGTTGGACGCGGTGGATGCAACTCTGCGGCGGTATCGCGATAGAGAGAAACCGTTTGGCGGGGTGCAACTGTTGATGATTGGAGATTTGCAGCAATTGGCTCCCGTCGTGAAAGATAATGAGTGGGAACTGTTGAGGAAGCATTACGAAACCCCTTATTTCTTTGCGAGCCATGCGTTGAAAGAAACGGTATATATGACCATTGAACTTAAAAAGTCTACCGGCAGAGTGACACATTCTTCCTGTCTTTATTAAATAAAATCCGGGAAAATAAGGCTGACGATGAAGTGCTGAATGAACTGAACCGTCGTTATCAGCCCGGTTTCCAGCCACAAAAAGAAGAAGGATATATTCGGCTGACGACACATAATTATCAGGCACAGAAAGTAAATGACCGTGAATTGGCATCTTTGTCCGGCAAGGCGTATCATTTTCGTGCCGAGATAGAAGGAGATTTCCCCGAATATTCCTATCCTGCGGATGAACTCCTGACAATAAAGGAAGGAGCGCAAATTATGTTCCTGAAGAATGATCCATCGTCCGAGAAACGATATTATAACGGTATGATTGGTGAGGTGGTCACTGTTAATGATGCAGGTATTATTGTGCGGGGGAAGGGGAATAAATCAGAATTTCAGTTGTTGCCGGAAGAGTGGGGAAATTATAAGTACGTACTGAATGAGGAAACAAAGGAAATCACGGAAGTGATAGAAGGAACGTTCCGTCAATATCCTATCCGTCTGGCATGGGCCATTACGATACATAAAAGTCAGGGGTTGACGTTTGAGCGTGCCATTATTGATGCGCGTAACTCTTTTGCGCACGGACAGACTTATGTAGCGTTGAGCCGTTGCAAGACTTTGGAAGGGATGGTGTTGGAGTCTCCTTTGCGGAGGGAAGCCATTATTAGTGATGCTACGGTGGATAATTTCACCAAAGCGGTAGAGCAGAATAAGCCGGGCAGTCAGCAGTTGAACGATATGCAAAAGGCGTATTTCTTTGATTTGTTGAGTGATTTGTTTAATTTCTATTCGATCGATCAGGCTTATAAACGATTGCTTCGTTTGATAGATGAAGATTTGTATAAGCTCTTTCCGAAGCAGTTGGCAGAATATAAGGCATTGGAACCTCGCATCAAAGAGAAAATAGTGGAAGTGTCCCAGCGTTTTCGTAACCAGTATACCGGTTGATACATGAGAGTGAAGACTATGCGACGAATCAGGAGTTACAGGAGCGGATTCGTTCCGGGGCCAGATATTTTCATAAAGAGTTGGCGCCGATTCGGGCTTTGTATAATAAGACTAATATGCCTCTTGATAATAAAGAGTTGAGAAAGCTGTTGGCGGAACGTATGCAGGCGTTGGATGATGCGTTGTGGATTAAAGAGTCTTTGTTGGAGGCTGTGTCTGCAAGAGAGAGATTCGCTATTACGGATTATTTGAAGTTGAAGGCTAAAGTAATGTTGAGTCTTGAGGATGATTCTTCTTCTTCCGGTTCTTCGAAAGCGTTGAAAGAAAAGAAAGAGCGGAAGGAACGGAAAGAGCGTACACGTAGCGGTGCTGAAAAGGTGAAAGTGGAAGTGCCTACGGATATTTTTGCATCCGGAGCTTTATCGCGCCCTGTCTGAATGGAGGACAGCCAAAACACGTGAGGTGAATCTTCCTGCGTATGTTATTATGCAGCAGAAAGCGTTGATGGGAATTGTGAATCTGCTACCGGATAATCCAAGAGCTCTGGAAGCGATACCCTATTTCGGAGCAAAAGGGGTGGAAAGGTATGGACTTGAAATATTAGGCATTGTCCGTAAGTATATGGCGGAAAATCAATTGGAAAGACCGGAAATAATGGATATGCTCATCTCTGATAATAGGGAAGCCGCAAGCCGACGGGAAGAGCTGAAGCAACGGAAAGAAGAACAGAAGCAACGGAAAGAGGAAGAAAAACAGAAGAAGGAAGCAGAGAAACAGAAAAAAGAAGCGGAGAAGGAGAAGAAAAAAGATACAAAATTAGTCAGCTATGAAATGTTCTGCCAGGGAATGAGCATAGATGAAATAGCCAAAGCTCGCGAATTGGTATCGGGAACCATTGCCGGTCATTTGGAATATTATGTCCGTTTAGGAAAGATTAAAGTGGAGAAAGTAGTGAAAGCTGAAAATCTGGCGAAGATTCGTAAGCATCTGGAAGAACATGAATACATGGGAATATTTGCCATTAAGGCAGCATTAGGAGACGATGTCTCCTATGCTGATATAAAGTTTGTATTGGCTGTTTCCGGGCATTAACTAATTATCTCTGGACCTAGCCCCAAACATAAAAATATCTCAGTCTTTCGTTCACAATGCTCATTCTTGCTCTTGTCAAACCATCGCAAGCAATATCAGAGATTACAGAAAAAAGAAACGAAAACAGGAACACTGATATCAATCAGAATACCGTGTAAGATAGCGATGGGGATCATTTCTTTTCCCGAATATCTGCTGATGGAGGGCAGGAGTACATCCATCGAATTGACTCCTGCCGCTGAAATAGGAGCCAGTTTCCCGAAATACTTCTTGATGATTGGAGTACCGAGAAGTGCCATCATCTCACGGAAAATATTAGTCAACAGTGCGATAGTTCCTAATTCCGTAGCCAGTTGCAGCCCGATAGAAGGCTCTTTGAACTGGGTAATAAGGATAGAAGAGAGCGAATAGTATGCGAATCCGCTTCCCACTGCCATACAGTCGAACACGCTCCATTGGCGCAATAGCAGGCTTGCTAAAGCAGAAAACAGCAACGTACCGATAATCGTTCCCAACGGCAAATCAGCAAGCTTTTAAGGATGCAAATGTGAAACAATCGCTTTCAGGTTCTTATTAGAACCGATACTGATTCCCACTTGCAGCATTAACGCATAAAGTATATACATTGAAACTGTGTGCGTATCAAACTGGAACTTGTTGAAAGCTCCCATGACACAACCTACACAAAAGAATAATATAACGATCAAACTTCCTTTCATTGTTCACCTCCTTCTTGAATAAACGCGTCTTTTTTCCTCTTAAAAGAAATCAGACTCCTTTTTTTATTATTCGCCTCCTTTCTAAAAAACAATTGCAGTACCAAACGGGCAGCGATCAGGCTTCCCAATACACCGGACACGGCAAGAACAATTGCCTGCCATCCGAATTTACCGAGATTGTTTACAATCAGGCTATTAGAACCGATAGACACACCGAGAATGAAGAGCAACAAGAATATTGTAAGAGAAATTGTCTTTTCTGTCTTTTGCAAGATACTCCAGTTACGCAATACATAACCGATGCCGATTCCTAAAAACATAGTAGATATAATAGAGAACATAATGTATATATTTTTGGTTAGGTTAAACTGATTATTGACAACACACAAGAGAATTTTCAAAGAAGATGATACATCTGCTTGAAAATCGGAAAGGAATACTGCTGTGAATAGTGAAACAAGTCAGCAGATAGTTCCTGTTAAGAAATAATAGGGTAATTTAGATGAATCCACTGAACCAATGTACATGCACGCAGCAAGACTTACAGAAAGTCGGTATTCCTGCAAGAAAAAGATTAGCGTTATGTAGTTGTAATGTTTGATTCATCATTGGTCTTTTTTGATTTTGGTGCAAAGATAATAACTTATTGCATATTTTCAAAATAAATATGCAATAAATGAAGCGAAAGAATTATTCGGAATGAAATAGATTGTTGTAAAAAGTAGTATTGTTTCCAATTCTACCACTGTCTTCAATTTGGGCACTATCCCGCATTTTGTGTAAATAGCCACTGTTCACCATTTGAGGACTCTCTTATTATATAAATAGAAACCACAGAATTCCTCTTGTAGTTTTCTGTTTACGTAAAATGATGGATAATCCTTGAATAATTGGTAATCTGTCCTCTTCCTTATAAATGTTCCCAGTTCGCAAGAACTTCTTTAGCTTCTGTGGCTCGTATCCAAGCATTGTTCGTGCTTTATCGATACTCATTCCGCTAAAACGAGGACGGGAGTGGTTCATTCATTTCCTCTGTCGTGACAGGATGGATAAGAGAGTGATCCAGTCCCATATAATCTGCTACCTGATAAGCAATCTCCGCAATGCTCATACACTCATCTCCGCAAATGTGAAAGATACCGTTCGTTGTATGTGCTATCAAACGCTGTACACCATCCGATACGTCTCCAACATAAGTCGGTGTCCTCCATTGATCGGATACGACACGGATTTCTTGCCCGGCTTTCAAACGGTTCATTACCAACTGGACGATATTACCGTGTTGTCCCGGCAGCGCTCTGCCATAAACGATTGCTACACGGACAATAGCATAACTGCTGCAAGTTTCTGCCACTTTCTCTTCTCCTTTCCACTTGGTATATCCGTAATAGTTGACGGGAGCGGGGATGTCTTCTTCTGTGTACAACAGTCCGGCATCTTCATTTATCTTTTCATCGAAAACAAACATCTTTCCATCGAAAACAAAATCCGTCGATAGATGAATGAACCGGCTTTTATATTCTTCGCAAAAAACAGCCAGTTGGCTCACTGCGGTCACATTGGTAAGATAAGCCTCTTCATGATGCGTCTCGCAATAATCCGGTACGGACAGGGCGGAACAATTAATGACCACATCAGGCTGAACCTCCTCAAAAAGACGCTTAATGTCCGCTTCATTCCGTATATCTGTTTCAATGAAACGATATTTCCCTGCATCATTCGGAGAAATATCCGGATGCAGAGAGCACCCCGTTACCTTATATTGTGCATGAACAGACAAATCATTTAATATTTGGCGTCCGGTGAATCCATTGGCGCCGATAATCAATATCTTCTTCATTAGGTTCTATTATATATAGTGTTATAGATATCAAGGCGCCATATCCGGACTTTTTGATGATACAATCATTGCGGAGACACGACTTTTTTGCATATATTTCTACAAAAATAGAAAATAATATCCATTGCGCAAATAGATTTCGTACTTCCCATCTTACTTTGCTCCCGATAACGAGATTTATATGAATGGATAAAAGAAAAGAAGTATGGAAAAAGTAATTATGGGAACACGTTTGCCCGCTAAGCTTTGGTTGAATGAAGTAGAAGACTCTTGTATGTCGCAGATTATGGATTTAACTTCACTTCCTTTTGCGTTTAAACATATTGCCATCATGCCTGATGCCCATGCGGGAAAAGGAATGCCAATTGGCGGTGTGTTGGCTACGAAGGGTGTGATTGTTCCCAATGCTGTGGGAGTGGATATCGGTTGTGGAATGTGTGCGATTAAGACCAATCGAAAAGCGGAAGATTTTAGTTATACGGATTTGACTTCCATCATGTCGAAGATTCGTGCGGCCATTCCCTTGGGATTCGATCATCATACTAAAAAGCAAGATCAGGAGTTACTTCCACAAGGATTCGACCTTGAGGAGATGCCTATATTGAAGAATCAGTACGAGGCTTGTTTGAAGCAGATAGGAACCTTGGGAGGAGGAAACCACTTTATTGAGATTCAGAAAGATACCGAAACGTCTGATGTGTGGGTGATGATTCACTCCGGAAGCCGTAACATTGGTTTGAAGGTTGCCAATCACTATAATAAGATTGCGCAATATTGGAATGAGAAATGGTATTCTGAAATGGTATCGGGACTGGCTTACCTGCCAATGGAGACGCAGATGGCAAAGGATTATTTCCGTGAAATGAACTACTGTGTGGCCATTTGCCTTTGCCAACCGTCAGTTGATGATGACCCGTATTTGTGAAGCCATCCAGGCAGTGAAACCTGAAGCGGACTTTGAGCCTATGATTAATATTGCCCACAACTATGCAGCCTGGGAGAACCATTTCGATCAGGATGTGATTGTGCACCGAAAAAGGAGCTACGCGTTGCCTATGAAGGTGAGATTGGTATTATCCCCCGGATCTATGGGTACTAAATCCTATATCGTTGAAGGACTGGGTAATCCGGAGAGCTTCGAAAAGCTGTTCGCATGGTGCCGGCCGATTGATGGGACGAAAGGATGCTTGTCGCCGTTTGTCACTGGATGAAGAGAAAGAGCGAATGAACCAGCAAGGAATCATTCACGGACTTCGTTCGCAGGATGAATTGGATGAAGCGCCGGGAGCTTATAAAGATATTGCGCAAGTGATAGCGAATGAGCGGGATTTGGTGAAACCATTGGTGGAACTTGCTCCAATGGCAGTTATTAAAGGGTGATTGACAGATGTACCAAGAAAGAGGAAAACAAAGGCAATTTGGAGTATAGGCATAAAAAAAGGAGCAACGCCTTGCATCCAACCTTTGTTAACCTTAAATCTAATACTATGAAAAACACATTGCAAAGATACGGACTCTTGGGAAATTAGCAAATAATCCAAGCAAAAAAAGTATGTTTTATAACATTGATTAAGAATTTGTATTCTCGAATCTATTTTTATTAAGAGATTTGACCGATCACAGACAAGAGTAAAGCTCCATTATCGTACTATTTCCTTTTAGTAGCCTTAATGAGTGGCAACATACCACGCTGTTTCGTTCTTTTTCAAAGCAGCTGCACTAGTGCTTGGATCAGAAATAGTGATACCGGAGAAAGTATTGATTTTTTTTCGTTCTCCATAATAGGAGGATATTGCTGTAAAATAATACTCCGTATTCCTTTTATATGGAACTGTGCGTTTCAGTTGTTCGTTGAATTGCTCCAATAAATCAGGATCGGAGCATAGCTTTGCAACATAATCACCACAATCAAAGAATATGGAAGGTTTATATCCGTCTAAACTCTGCAAAGAAGAAATTAATTCTTCGTTAAACGTATAACGTTGATTTATTTCTTTCATAATGGCCGCCAGATTATCCACTTCCGAGCAATCTGTGACACTGATTGTTCCGCAGGGAGTGACATAATTTGAATAAAAAGAATAAAAACCATCACAAATCTTTTCATAATCTATGTTTCCGATTAAGTACTGGCCGATCTTGTCGTATGGCATGCCATAAGCCATGATTTCACTTGTGGATGCTATCAGGTGACTTGTTACGTTTTTAAGGTCATAAGCAACCTCTACTGTCGACATATAGCAGTCGTCGAAAAGGATATACTCCATTTTCAATCCTGCGCTCGATATTCCTTCGGCAAGTGTAGTAATATCTGTCTGATACTTGGATTCTCTGCCTCCGAAGAGACGTGTCATAGGTGTATTCCCATATTCCCAATGTTTTTTAACTGTTTGCAGGCTACTGCGTGATTGCGTTCTTGATACGGGGATCCATCCCATCCCGTGGCATCCGATAATCATTGCATATCGTTTGGCGGGAGAGTAGGTCTGTACATCATTCAGGATAGAAGTGATACCCTCGGCCGTTGTATAGCTGGGAGTCGGATAATTATAGCTTTTTAAAGCCTTCTGCACAGCTGCGCCTTTTTCGTAAGAAAGCTCATAGAGAGTGGCTTTTGTAGCCGTTGTGCACATAAATACGAGAACCCGCTCGTTTTTCAATATATTCTGTCCGATAATACTTTTCAGATCAGCAATATTTTGATAGAAAAAAGGAAGTCAGGTCAGTCGACCAAGGCAGATACATAAATACAGTTTGTTCATTATCCGAACGAACCACCGGGTCGGTAGGATCAGGATCTGTCGGATCAGTGTTGTCCGTCTGCCTTGTGTTGGGAGATGTAGAAACCGGATCTTCTTTCTCACACGAAATCATGCCGAAAGAAAGAAATAATACGAAGAGGATTGATTTCATCAGACGATAATATTGTTGCATTGTTTCCATTATTCTACTAAGGATTAAATTTTCTTTTTATATATAACGTAAAAAGAGAACTTTTGATTTGCTTTACCGGGACATAATTGATACATCTCTCTTTGCAAAGTTACTGAAAAATAGCGTAATTCCAATACCGTCATTCATAAGAAAGAACAGCTGTTCGGGAAATGGTAACTTAGGAAGTTAAAGAGGAGAGTTGAC
>ENA-OQAB01001316-OQAB01001316.1-human-gut-metagenome-genome-assembly--contig:-NODE-1316-length-11826-cov-3.835798_pt1 | contig 11826 bp, 8 predicted proteins | sample MGYA00242490_ERZ504517 | MGnify/ENA primary metagenome ERZ504517 (study PRJEB26092, sample SAMD00036298) | human gut metagenome | host: Homo sapiens | study: EMG produced TPA metagenomics assembly of...
AGGGAGATTTCTTTATTTGCGAAGCCGGCGATACGATTCCTGCCGATGGAGAGATTGTGGAAGGGTTGGCTTCTATTGACGAGAGCGCCATTACCGGTGAGTCCGCTCCGGTAATCCGTGAGGCGGGCGGTGATAAAAGTTCCGTTACCGGCGGCACGAAGGTGCTGTCGGATAAGATAAAGGTGTTGGTTACGCAGCAACGGGGCGAGAGTTTCCTCGACAAGATGATTGCGCTGGTAGAGGGTGCCACCCGTAAGAAAACACCGAACGAAATAGCGCTGACTATCTTATTGGCCGGTTTTACGTTAGTGTTCGTAATCGTATGTATTACGTTGATTCCGATGGCGGACTATACCGCTATCGACCATCCGGGTACGTATATCTCCATTGCGGCCATACTCTCATTATTTGTCTGCCTGATACCGACAACCATCGGCGGTCTGCTTTCGGCCATCGGTATTGCCGGTATGGATCGTGCCCTGCGTGCCAATGTGATTACAAAGTCGGGTAAAGCAGTTGAGACTGCCGGTGACATTGATACGTTGCTGCTGGACAAGACCGGTACAATCACTATCGGTAATCGTAAGGCTACCAAGTTCCACCCGGCTCCGGGCATTGATGAAAAGGTGTTTGTGGAGGCCTGCCTGCTGTCCTCGCTCTCCGATGAAACCCCGGAAGGGAAATCCATCATCGAGCTGGGACGTGAGAACGGGCATCGTATGCGCGACCTCAACACAGCGGGCGCTCACATGATTAAGTTTACAGCCGAAACCAAATGCTCCGGTGTCGACCTGCAAGACGGTACTCAAATACGTAAAGGCGCGTTCGACGCGATTCGTCGGATTGTGGAAAGCGCGGGGAATAAGTTCCCGAAGGAAGTGGAAGGAGCGATTGCCGCCATTTCGGGCAACGGCGGTACTCCGCTGGTGGTATGTGTCAATAAAGCGGTGCTGGGAGTCATTGAATTGCAGGACATTATCAAGCCGGGTATTCAGGAGCGCTTTGAGCGTCTTCGCAAAATGGGGGTGAAGACGGTGATGGTAACCGGTGACAACCCGTTGACCGCAAAATACATTGCCGAAAAAGCCGGTGTGGATGATTTCATCGCCGAAGCAAAGCCGGAGGATAAAATGGAATATATCAGGAAAGAGCAGCAGGCCGGCAAACTGGTTGCCATGATGGGAGACGGAACCAATGACGCCCCCGCGCTGGCGCAGGCAAATGTGGGTGTCGCCATGAATAGCGGTACGCAGGCTGCAAAGGAAGCCGGTAATATGGTAGACCTTGACAACGACCCGACCAAGCTGATTGAAATTGTAGAGATAGGCAAGCAGTTGCTGATGACACGCGGCACGCTCACCACGTTCTCCATCGCGAATGATGTGGCCAAATACTTTGCCATTATTCCCGCGCTGTTCATGGCGGCCATTCCTCAGTTGGCTCCGTTGAATATCATGGGGCTTGCATAGCCCTGAGACGGCCATTCTTTCGGCTATCATCTTTAATGCCGTCATCATCCCCATACTGATACCGTTGGCATTGAAGGGCGTCCGGTACAAACCGATCGGCGCAAGCGCGCTACTTCGCCGTAACTTGCTGATTTATGGTTTGGGCGGTGTCATAGCGCCGTTCATAGGTATCAAGTTAATAGATATGTTTGTCAGTTTGCTTTTTTTAATTTAAAATAGAAAGAAAATGAAAACTCTTTGGAAATCAGTTAAAATAACCATTGCTTTCTGCGTATTCTTTTCCGTGTTCTATATCCTTGTCTTATGGATATTCGCGCAATTTGCAGGACCGAATAAAGGTAATGCCGAGGTCTTGACCCTGAACGGCAAGGTAGTGGGCGCCGCCAATGTGGGGCAGATGTTTACGGAAGACACTTTTTTCTGGGGACGGTCTTCCTGTGCCGGTGACGGTTACGACGCGAGCAGTTCGGCGGGTAGTAACAAAGGTCCTACAAACGAAGAATACCTTGCGGAGGTGGAAGCGCGCATAGATACATTCTTGCTGCATCATCCTTATTTGCAACGCAAAGAGGTTCCCGCCGAAATGGTAACGGCCAGCGCTTCGGGACTTGACCCTGACATTACGCCTGCCAGCGCTTATGTACAGGTAAAGCGTGTGGCTGAGGCGAGGGGACTGGATGAGGCTACTGTCCGGAGCATAGTTGACAAGGCTGTTGAAAAACCGTTGCTGGGGTTGTTCGGTACGGCGAAAGTGAATGTGTTGAAGTTGAATATCGCATTGGAAGAAACAAATGGAAAATAAGAAAATAATGAAAGATATGAATAGGATAAGAGTAACAGTAATAGGTTTTATCGCTGCTTTGGCGGCAAGTGTTATGGGAGTGGACAAGGTACAGGCGCAGGAGTTTAAGATACAGGGTGATTTAGTCAGTTCCTATGTGTGGCGCGGCTTTTATCAAACCGGGGTTAGCTTCCAGCCGACTTTAGGATTTGGGATAGGCGGCTTTTCGTTGACGGCATGGGGCTCTACCGATTTTGACGGAACAAGCTCCTCGGACGGTGAGGCTGCAAAAGAAATAGATTTGACGGCAGCTTATACGTTCGGCGATTCCGGTTTGACCTTGTCCGTTGCCAGTCTTTGGTGGGCAGGTCAGGGAAGCAATAAGTACTTTAATTTCAAAAGCCATGAGACGGCCCATCATTTTGAAGCGGGGCTTGCCTATACGCTGCCGTTGGAGAAGTTTCCGCTGTCAATAGCCTGGTACACGATGTTTGCCGGTGCGGATAAGAATGAGAAGGGAGAACAGAATTATTCTTCTTATGTAGAGTTGAACTATCCGTTTAGCATCAAGTTCGTCGATTTGAATGCCACTTGCGGTTTTCTGCCTTACGAAGCCGGCTCGGGTGTTTACGGAGTTCCAAACAGCGGCTTTGCCATAACCAATCTGGCGCTGAAAGCCACGAAAGACATCAAGGTAACGGATAGGTTCGCTATACCGGTATTTGCGCAGGCTATTTGGAATCCCCGTATGGAAGATGCGCACCTGGTGTTCGGTATAACTCTGAAGCCATGAGCAGGGAAGAGAGCGTACAACATTTCCTCGACCTGATTAAGAAATCACGTCGCGGTAAGTTTAAAGTCTACATCGGCATGATTGCCGGTGTAGGCAAAACTTATCGTATGCTTCAGGAAGCTCACGACTTGCTGGATAATGGGGTAGACGTGAATATCGGCTATGTGGAGACGCATGGACGCGCCGGTACGGAGGCGGTGTTGGCCGGACTGCCCGTAATTCCCCGGCGTAAGATATTCTATAAGGGCAAGGAACTCGAGGAAATGGACCTTGACGCCATCATCCGTATCCATCCGGAAATCGTTATTGTGGACGAGCTGGCGCATACCAATGTAGAAGGCAGCCGGAATGAGAAGCGTTGGCAGGATGTAATGGATTTGCTGGATGAGGGTATCAATGTCATATCCGCCGTCAACATACAGCATATCGAGAGTATTAATGAAGAAGTGCAAGGTATTTCCGGTATCGAGGTAAAGGAGCGCATTCCCGACAGTGTGCTGGAAGAAGCGGATGAAGTGGTGAATATCGACCTGACGGCGGAAGAACTGATAACCCGCCTGAAAGCCGGCAAGATATACAAGCCGGATAAAGTAGCCCTTGCGTTGAACAACTTCTTCAAGACGGAAAATATTCTGCAACTGCGTGAGCTGGCTCTGAAAGAAGTGGCGTTAAGGGTGGAGAAGAAAGTGGAGAATGAAGTGGTGGTTTCCAGTGTCGGTGTGCGGCATGAGAAGTTCATGGCGTGTATCAGCAGCCATGAAAAGACGCCGCGCCGTATTATCCGTAAGGCGGCGCGGCTGGCAACCCGTTATAATACATCATTCGTGGCTCTCTATGTACAGACTCCCCGGGAGAGCGCCGACCGCATCGCGCTTGCGAATCAGCGGCATCTGCTGAATCATTTCAAACTGGTGACCGAATTGGGCGGAGAGGTTATGCAGGTGCAGTCCAAAGACGTGCCGGGCAGTATCGTTACGGCTTGTAGAGAGAAACAGATAACGACCGTTTGTATGGGCAGTCCCTCGTTCGCTTTGCCGCAATCTTTGTTTATGGTGCTGAGATATAGAAAATTTGTGAGCGAACTGGCGCAAGCAAACATAGATTTGATTATACTTGCATAAAATTTAATTCCTTGAGCGTTATGAACATTCGTACTAAATTGATACTCAGTGTAGGCATTCTCGCAGGTATGATAATCCTGCTGGTAGCCCTCTCGGTTGTGAATCTCCAGATACTGACGGCTACGGAGCCGGATAGCCCTGCCGCCATGCCCGGCTTGCAGCGCGCCTTGCTGTGGATTTCCGTAACGGGCGGCATTTGCATTCTTGCCAGTATCGTACTGCTGGTATGGTTGCCCCGTTCCATAAATAAACCTATCAGGGAACTGACGCAAGGCATCCTCGAAATAGCCAACCATAACTATGAAAAGCGTCTTGATATGAGCGAGCACGAAGAATTTCGCGAAGTGGCCGATAGCTTTAACAGCATGGCGGAACGCCTCACGGAATATCGTACCAGTACGCTGAATGATATTTTATCTGCCAAAAAGTTCCTGGAAGCCATTGTAAACAGCATCCATGAGCCTATTATCGGCTTAAACCGCGGGCACGAAATCCTTTTCATCAATAAAGAAGCGTTGACCGTACTGAATCTGAAACGTGAAGATGTCATACGCCGTTCTGCCGAGGAACTGTCGCTGAAAAACGACCTGCTCCGGCGGTTGGTGAGGGAATTAATCAATCCGGGCGAGAAGAAGGAGCCTTTAAAGATTTATGCGGATAATAAAGAAAGCTATTTTCAGGCATCCTATATTACCATTATGAATACGGATGCCGATACGGATGAATCCCATAATCTGGGCGATGTTATTCTGTTGAAGAATATCACCGAATTTAAAGAACTGGATACGGCGAAAACAACCTTTATCTCTACGATTTCGCATGAGCTGAAAACCCCTATCTCCGCCATCCTTATGAGTCTGCAGCTTTTGGAAGACAATCGTGTGGGCGCCTTGAACGAGGAACAGGAACAGCTTTCAAGGAGCATCAGGGAGAATGCCGACCGCCTGCTGGGTATTACGGGCGAGCTTCTTAACATGACGCAAGTGGAAGCCGGCAAGTTGCAGATGATACCGAAAATAACGAAACCTATCGAACTGATAGAGTATGCCATCAAGGCGAATCAGGTACAGGCTGATAAGTTCAATATCCAGATTGAGGTGGAATATCCGGAAGAGAAGATGCCGAAGCTGTTTGTGGATAGCGAGAAGATAGCATGGGTGCTCACTAACTTATTGAGCAATGCCATTCGTTATTCCAAAGAAAACGGCCGCGTCGTTATCGGTGCAAAGCAGGAAGATAATTTTGTGGAGCTCTATGTGCAGGACTTCGGCAAAGGTATCGACCCGCGTTATCACCAAAGTATTTTCGACCGCTACTTCCGCGTACCCGGTACGAAAGTGCAGGGAAGCGGTTTGGGGCTTTCCATATCCAAAGATTTTGTAGAGGCTCATGGAGGCACGCTGACTGTCCGGAGCGAGTTGGGAAAAGGCAGCCGTTTCGTTATTCGGCTGAAAGCGTAGTGGCGGTTTGCCGTTTGCCTATTTTCTGCGGTATTGTTGGGGCGACATTCCTGTCTGTTTTTTGAAGAAAGTACCGAAATAGGATGCGTTCGGGAAGTTGAAGAAATCGGAGATTTCCTGTACGTTCTTCTGTGTATTCTTGAGCAATGAAATGCTCTTGCGGATGATGGATTTGAACACCAACTCCTGTACCGTATACCCGCAGATAGACTTGGACAGAGCCGAAAGATATTTGGGCGACAGGCACAGCTTGTCCGCATAGAAGTCCACTCCCCGCTCTTTCGTATAGTATTGTTCTATCAACTGAACCAGGCGGATAAAGATGTCATGTTTGTGGCTTACGGATGCTTTCTCCGCAATGAGTTTACGGGTGTAGACCGAACAAAGCCTGTATGTCAATGCCAGCAGGAGCAGTTTCTGCTCGTATCGGTTGAATGTGTTCTCTTCTATTTTCAGCGTATTGTCTAGTAGCGACAGGTATTTTAAGACCTCTTCTTCCTCTCCGGTGTTCCATACATAGCACGGTTCGGTGGCCAGATGTGAATACAGGTTCATGGATACTATCGAATTTCCCATAATATCCCGTATGGGATCGGTCTGATAAATGAAGATGACTACTTCCACGTCGTCGGATACGTACAGTACTTGAAACAGGGAGTCTTTCGGAAGAAAGAGCGTATCGCCGTCTTTGGCGGAAAACGATTTCTGATTGAGGATGAAGGTAAAACTTCCCCGGCGGCAAATCACCAGTCCCACCCCGTCTATCATAAACGGGCTTTGCAAGGCAGACGGAAAAGAGCGGAGCACGCCTTCCGAACTGCAAATTTGTTGTTTGCTTGATAGCGCATTGTCAAGGTGCGATAAACGTTCTTGCCGGATATCCATGATGATAGAGATTACAGGTTTCGTTTGAAAACAGCGCTAAGTTAATAATTTCCGTTTAGGATAGGGCAGTATCACGACAAATATCATGCAAAAAAGGCAGGCGTACAGCGTCCAACCCGCCATTTCCTTGACCGCCGATAAGGTGGCCTGCACCTGAATGCGTCCTTTAGCGGACATGGCTGCCATGTGGACGGCTTCCTGTTTGCTTTTTCCTTGATATTGCATTCCTTGCACGGTTTGCGTAAACGAGGCGGACGCTTCGGGATGCATCATATCCACATTCTGCGCATAACGGGTGATGTAGTATTGCTGCCGTTCCTGCAACACATTACTATATAAGGCAGTTCCGATGCAGGGAGCGAGCACCATGCGTACGGTAAGCATCGTGCAAATCCACGAGGACAGGAACTTGTAGGGCATACGCTGGGTGGCAAAAGTCGGTATCAGCGAGTATAGGAGCATCATACCCGTGGAGCGGATAATGACGGGATATTTCATCCGTTCGTATAATCCCGCGTCCTGTACCTCGAAATACATAAACATGGCGGATAATCCCAAAAACAGGAATCCGGCGGCAAAGAGGTATTTGAAGTGCACTCCTTTTACGCTGAGCCAGATTGTTGCGATACCGCCGATAAAGTAGCCTAACATAGACCAATTGCCCAGCGTAGCGTTTTGGTAGTTGTCCAATTTCATTCCTATGCCTGTAAATACGTTGACAAACAGAGAGCTGGAGTTCAGCACCATTAGCAGAAAGTAGAACAGGAATCCGAAGCGGATGGTACGCAGCTTGAGTACATCGAACTGATAATAGGGATTGCGCCGGGTTGCTTCTATATAGACGAACAGGATGCCCGCGACCACAGCTCCTACCGTTGCCCAACGGATGGTAGGGTCGTCATACCAGTCGAGAACCTTACCATAGGTCAGCACATAAGTGATGCACATCAGTGTGATGCAGAAAATGGAGGCATTGCCGAACTGCTTGAAGTTAATGGGAAAACGGCGGGTGGCATATTTATGATAAGGCATCGTGACAAACGAAATAAGGATGCAAAGCAGCAACAGTCCCATCATGAAGTAATAAACGTATTGCCATTCGTATTCGTAAGTGAGCCATGCGGTGAGCGATGTACCCAACTGTCCCAGTACCATGAAAAACAGATAAATGGCAGGCTGCGCGGCACTTCGTTCGATATCCAGCTTGTCCCAGCCTTCGCCGGTAGCGGGTTCGTTGCCGGGGGTAATTTTCTCGGTTGCTTCCACATGCCCCGCATATTTGATGAGAGTGAACAGGTTGACCATCATCAGCACCATGCGCAGGAATCCCATGAACAGACTGCACAATGCCAATAGGAATATGCTGTCCGTCTTGGCGCAGATATAACTGAAGATATACATCAGTGAGAATCCTGCGATGCACATCATCTTCTCCCTGCGTATGCATACCAGCCGGTACAGGAAAGGGCAGAATGCCGCCATACCTATGGACGTGGCGAAGTTGGCAAACTGGATATGTTCGGATATGATACCCAGGCCGCTCATCATTTCCGTACCGTTGGCGGAGTAGGTTCCGCCTACCGTAAGAATAGGCAGGAAGAACACTAACAGGATGATGATGCCTATCGGTTTGGGCACCCAGTTATAGAAAGGATAGTTCTTGGGATATGAGGGCATTTCCTTAATGATTAATCGTTGAGAATCAGAGTTTGGCTTTTACTATTACCATCATGCCGGCCGCAAGTTTCCCGTTCTCCTCTTTGGACAGATGGGTGAAGTCGATGCGTACGGGTATGCGTTGCTGTATCTTTACGAAGTTTCCGGCGGAGTTGTCGGTGGGCACCAATGAGTATTTGGAACCCGTCGCACCGGAAATGGCGGTGATGGTTCCTGTAAACTCCTTGTCACTGATGGCGTCTACGGTGATGGCTACTTCTTGTCCTATACGCAGGTTCTCCACTTGTGTCTCTTTGTAGTTGGCGACAATCCATTTTTGAGTGTCGGGCAGAATGTAGGTGATGGTTTGTCCGGCTGTAATGAACTGGCCTTCTTCCAAGGCACGGCGTCCCAATTTGCCGTCGCAGGGAGCTGTCACTACGGTGTAGGAGAGGTTCAGGTGTGCCATCTCCAAAGCGGCCGTTGCCCGCTGAATGGCGGCTTTCGTACTTTCGCGGCGGTGTGATACCTCGTTTACGCCCGATAAGGCTGCTTTCTGTTGCCGTTTTGTAGCTTCCAGCTTTTTGCGGGTAGCTTCGTATTCCGTTTCTATCTGCTCGAGTTGTATAGGGGTAGCCGCGTTTCTCTGTACCAGATTCTGGTAACGTTGGCGGTCTTTCTCCAGTTTGGCGAGGCGGATTTCTATTTCGGAGATGGAAGCGTCGTATACAGAGGCGGTGGTCTGCGTGGTTTGCAGTGTAGCCCCGATTACGGTAGCCCCGGCTTGCGCATCTTTCAGCGCGGCTTCGGCTTCCATTACGCGTATCTTATATTCGCGGTCGTCCAGTACAAGCAACGTGTCGCCTTTGCGTACTTCCTGATGCTCGGTGAAATAAATCTTCTTGATATAACCCGATGCACGCAGGTTGATGGGAGAGATATACTGTTCTATCTGCGCGTCATTGCTGACCTCTGTCTGTTTATAATCAAGGAAGAGGCAAACAACCTCTATCACTCCCCAAACTACGATTGCCGCTCCCAGCAGGCTGACCGCGATTTGCCAACGGCGCAGCTTGCGCAGTTTCTTGGCTTTCTCCTGGTGTGTGCCCGACGTGTTATTTTTCGCTGTTGTTTCCATATGATGATTTGATTAACTTGTTATTTTACTAATGTATCTATTTGCCCTGTCAGTTTCAGCAGCAACAAGGTGGTTACCCGGTAGTTGTAATGGGCGCTGATGTAGCTGTTTTGCGCTTCGCTCATCTGCATTTCGTCTTGCAGCACCTCGGTCATGGAAGCGATGCCTTCGCGATAGCGCTCCATGGTGACTGTATATACATCTTCGGCAAGCAGGTAGTTGTCTTTCTGCTTTTTGAAGTTGCGTTGGTTGTTCATCAGGTCGTTGGTGGCGTTCAGGTACTGGGTTTGCAGGCTTTTGCGGGTATTTTCCTGCGCCAGCTTTATGTTCTCGATATCTATGGCGGCCTTCCGGGTTTTGTAACGCTTGTCCTAGCCCGTCAAATATCGGAATGCGCAGTGACAGTCCCAGTCCGTAGGAACGGAACCAGTGATTGGACGGTCCGGAGTGAAACCAATGGTAGGCTTTGTCTGTATAGGCGGAGAACATCCAGTTGCCGGTCAGGTTCAGTGAGGGGATATAGCCATAGCCAATCATTTTTTTCTGCTGTTCCGCCGCTGCCTTTTGCGATTGCAGCAGTTGGAACTCGTACAGGTTTTCGGATAATCCGGTCAGCGCGACGGGGGTGATGTTTTCGGAGTTCACCGGCACTAAGGCTATCTGTTCATCGGCGGGATAGTCCATGATATATTTCAGCAGGTTCAGTTGCTGCTCCTGCATTGCCCGGACATTGTCGTATTGCACTTTCAGGTTTTCCAGATTGATATTGACGCGTTTTACGTCCACTTCCATAGCCATTCCGTTGTCATGGAAAGCCATGGTGATGTCTTTCAGCTCTTCCAGCCGGGTGATGTTGGCTTTTATCAAAGTGATTTGTTCGGCAGTGGTCTGTCCCAGATAGTACATCTTGCATATCTCCAGAATGAGGTCTTCCCGCGCTTTCTCGTAAGAAAGACGGTTTATCTCATCCATGACTTTGGCAATGGATACGGTGGTATAAAGCGTCTGATTGTAAAGAGGCATCTGCAATTGCAAACCTGCGTTGGCGTTGTAGCGCAAGGTCCGGGTTATGTTATACGGGCTTCCGTAGGCGGAGCCGTCGGTAACGGATACGGGCGGGTCTATATTATCATTATAGTTGGCGAACCCGTTGATTTGAGGTAACAGCCTTGCACGGTTTTCGGAAATCCCGTATTTGCTTTTCCGCATTTCCTTGCGTTTGCTTTCCAAAGACAGGTTGTTCTCGATACCTGTTTCGAGGCAATCTTTCAGTGTCAAGGTCTTTTGGGCGTGTCCTGCGGCGGCCGGCAAACAAAGAAAGGAAAAAATGAATAGTAGCTTTTTCATAATAATCACCAATAATTTGTGCAAAGTTAGCGGCTTGTCATGGAAGAATGCTATCCATATATAGACTGCTTATGTTCATATTTTCCTTTTTCTTAGCTCTTTAAAGGAAGAAAACAGACAAAAAACGACTGTTTTAAATTTCCGCATGTACTTAATAAATGATAATAATCGTCTTTCTTATGAAAAAAAACGGGAAGAAACGTATTTATCAACTTTATTATACTACCTTTGTCCCCAGAGTTTGAGTTACGAATCATTATCGTATAGTTCTTCTTTTAATATATTATTAGTAAGCAGTCCTCTCCTTTAATTATCCTCCTCACTCCAATTTATTATTTATTTTATAACATTTTTAGAATGAACATTTACATTTCAGGTTTAAGTTATGGCGTTAATAATGCCGACTTGACAAATTTATTTGCAGAGTTTGGAGAAGTTTCTTCAGCTAAAGTTATTCTCGACAGGGAAACCGGTAGATCCAGAGGATTTGCGTTTGTGGAGATGAGCAATGACACAGAAGGACAGAAAGCTATTGACGAATTGAACGGCGTAGAATATGACAGCAAAGTTATCTCTGTAAGCGTTGCGCGCCCTCGTGAGGAAAAGACCCTCAAACAGTAGACCTCATGGCGGTTATAACAACTCCAGAAGATACTAATATCAGAATAAAGGCAGGAAACCCGATTTCCTGCCTTTCATAAACAAATTCCGTCTTTTTTTATTTAGCGGAAGCGTTCCGCTCCATCCACCTGCACTTTTCATTCTACAAAGATTTATCAGACTTTTTGTATGGGCCACTTGAGTGAAGCGTGCTCCCATTATACCTGTGCTAATGTTTTGGCACGCTCATAAAACAATATATATATGACATTTAAAGATTTAAATATAACCGAACCGATTTTAAAAGCAATTGAAGAAAAAGGATATACCAGTCCTACCCCTATACAAGTAAAAGCAATCCCCGCCGCCTTAACGGGAAAAGATATATTAGGCTGTGCGCAGACCGGAACAGGAAAGACCGCCGCATTCGCCATTCCCATTATTCAGCATCTGCAGGCCGGAAAAGAACGGGATAAGAGTATCAAAGCCTTGATACTGACGCCTACCCGCGAACTGGCGTTACAGATTAGCGAGTGCATAGACGACTACGCCAAATATACGCAAGTCCGTCATGGA
>ENA-OQAB01001317-OQAB01001317.1-human-gut-metagenome-genome-assembly--contig:-NODE-1317-length-11826-cov-2.683221_pt1 | contig 11826 bp, 12 predicted proteins | sample MGYA00242490_ERZ504517 | MGnify/ENA primary metagenome ERZ504517 (study PRJEB26092, sample SAMD00036298) | human gut metagenome | host: Homo sapiens | study: EMG produced TPA metagenomics assembly of...
TGCCGGATCAGGACACGATTCATGAATATGACAAACCACAGTACTTAATCTTGACGGACATGAGAAAAAGGATGTGACTTGCCCAGCGTGTCTGGATTGATGCAGATACAGTTTACGAGAGCAGATGCAGAATCGATCCCGACCGGAGAGATCGTTCCGGTGGAAGGAACACCGATGGATTCCGTTCCGGCAAGATGATCGGCGAAGAGATTGAAAGCGATTATGAGGCAATTCGGCTTGGAAATGGATATGATCACAACTGGGTACTGAACCATCCGGGTACTTACCGTAAGGTGGCAGAGATGGAATGGAGCAGAAAGTGGTATTGGAATGGAAGTGTGGACGGATCTTCCGGGTATGCAGTTTTACACTGCTAATTTTGTGGAACATGAAGAAGGAAAAGAGGGAATCTGCTATAGAAAGAGAAGCGGTGCATGTTTTGAGACGCAGTATTTTCCGGATGCGATCCACAAAGATCACTTTGAAGGTCCAGTCTGCAAAGCCGGCAGCACATATCATACAACAACGGCATATCATTTTACAGTAAAGTAGGTACACATGGGAAAATCAGTATATATTGCGGAGAAGCCAAGCGTCGCACAGGAATTTGCAAAGGCATTAAAATTGAATACAAGACGAAAAGACGGATATCTGGAGGCGGACAGTGCAATCGTAACATGGTGTGTTGGACATCTTGTCACGATGAGTTATCCCGAAGTATATGATGCGAAGTTGAAGAGATGGAGGCTGGATACGCTTCCATTCCTTCCAAAGGAATTTAAGTATGAAGTCATTCCGGCGGTTGCAAAGCAGTTTCAGATTGTAAAGGAACAGCTGACAAGAGAAGATGTGGATACCATCTATGTATGTACCGACTCCGGGCGAGAAGGAGAATATATTTACCGTCTGGTAGAGCAGATGGCAGGAGTGAAAGGAAAAGTGAGGAAGCGTGTCTGGATCGATTCCCAGACAGAGGAGGAAATTCTTCGCGGGATCCAGGAGGCAAAGCCACTGGAAGATTATGATAATCTGAGTGCATCTGCTTATCTGCGGGCAAAAGAAGATTATCTGATGGGAATTAATTTTTCGAGATTACTGACACTAAAGTATGGAAACAGCATCTCGAATTACTTGCAAACCAACTATACAGTGCTTTCGGTTGGACGAGTGATGACATGTGTTCTTGGCATGATCGTCCGGAGAGAAAGGGAAATCCGCGAGTTTGTCAAGACACCGTTTTTTCGTGTAATCTCTACGGTTGATGTGGAAGGACAGACATTTGAAGGTGAGTGGAGGGCAGTCAAAGGATCACGGTATTTTGAATCGTTTGACCTCTACAAGGAAAATGGGTTTCAGAAGAGAGAGAAGGCCGAGGAGCTGATCGCTTATTTGAGTCAGCCGCTTCCGCTCACTTGTGAGATCCTCTCCATCGAAAAGAAAAAGGAGAAGAAAAATCCGCCGCTGTTGTTCAACTTGGCAGAGCTTCAAAATGAATGTTCCAAACGGTTTAAAATCAGCCCGGATGAGACACTCCGGATTGTACAGGAACTCTATGAAAAAAAACTGGTTACATATCCGAGAACTGATGCGCGTGTGCTGTCGACTGCGGTTGCAAAAGAGATTCATAAAAATCTGAATGGTCTTTCCAAATATGAGATGGCAGGACCGTTTCTATCTGATATTTTACGGTTTGGAAGTCACAAAGGGCTAGAGAAAACTCGCTATGTCAATGACAAGCAGATTACAGATCACTATGCGATCATTCCAACCGGACAAGGACTTCCTGCATTGCAGGCGGTAGCACCGACTGCCAGACAGGTATATGATCTGATTGTCAGACGATTTTTAAGCATCTTTTATCCGCCGGCAGTATATCAGAAAGTAAGTATTGTGACCAAGCGGAAGGAAGAACAGTTTTTCTCTTCTTTTAAAGTACTTGCAGAAGAAGGGTATCTGAAAGTAACTGGTGTGCCGGGCACAAAAAAAGGGGAGGATGCAGGCGAGGACAATGAAAATCAAGATGAAGGTCTATTTTCTCTTGTACAGAAACTGCGGAAAGGGATGCAGTTAAATGTGCAAGGGTTTCAGATTAAAGAGGGGGAGACATCTCCTCCGAAACGATATAATTCTGGTTCGATCATCCTTGCGATGGAAAATGCCGGGCAGCTGATTGAAGATGAGGAACTGCGTGCGCAGATAAAAGGAAGCGGCATTGGCACAAGTGCGACGAGGGCAGAAATTTTAAAGAAGTTGATACATATTAAGTATCTCGCGCTGAATAAGAAGACACAGATCATCACTCCGACGCTTCTTGGGGAGATGGTGTTTGATGTAGTTGGACATTCGATCCGCTCTCTTTTAAATCCTGAGTTGACAGCGAGCTGGGAGAAAGGCTTGAACTATGTGGCAGAGGGAGAGATTACCCCGGAGGAATATATGGTGAAGCTGGAACGGTTCGTACAGAATCATACAAATGGGGTATTGGGATTGAATAATCAATATCAGCTGCGCGCCTGCTATGACAGGGCTGCTGGATTTTATCAGAAACCGAAAATGACAGCAAAGAAAGATGTTCATTTCAAACAGAGGCATGGGAAACCAGATTAGAAGATGGAAAGGAAAGAAGATATGGAGCAGATGACAGTAACAGAATTGTATACATTGAAAGAAACTATTGCCAGTGAGATTTTTGCGGGAGTGACATATCCGTGGGAAGTGCTTCCAAAGATTGGAGCATTTATCGTGAAACTTGGCAGCACATTGCCAGAGACGGAATATGAGAAGATAGGAGAGGATATCTGGGTTGCAAAATCAGCAAAGGTTGCAGCAACTGCAAGTATTCATGGTCCGGCGATCATCGGAAAAGAGGCGGAGATCAGACATTGTGCATTTATCCGGGGAAATGCTATCGTGGGAGAAGGAGCTGTTGTGGGAAATTCCACAGAGTTAAAAAATGTAATTTTATTCAATAAAGTACAGGTACCACATTATAATTATGTCGGCGATTCAATTCTTGGATACAAATCTCATATGGGAGCCGGGGCAGTGACATCAAATGTAAAGTCAGATAAATCACTTGTGAAAGTGAAGGTCGGAGAGAAGACGATTGAGACTGGATTGAAAAAAATTCGGGGCAATGCTGGGGGACGAGGTGGAAGTCGGCTGTGGAAGTGTGCTGAATCCAGGAAGTGTGATTGGAAGTCATACAAACATTTATCCTCTTTCCATGGTGCGCGGAGTGATTCCAGCGGGAAGTATTTACAAAAACAAGGCGAGATTGTCGCAAAACAGTAAGGGGCTTCCTAAATAGAGAAAAATTGTGTATAATAAAGCTGAAACACGATTGAAAAAGCTGTGGCTTGTGTAGAAGAAAGAGAAAAAGTCTAAATAAAAGGAGGACGCTTATGTTACAGGATGATTATGTTACATTTGAGATTGGAAAGGCAAAACATATTGCATTAGTTGCACATGATGGAAAGAAAAAAGAGCTGGTAGAGTGGTGCGATAAGAATAAAGAGATTTTAAAAGGACATTTTCTCTGTGGAACAGGGACGACATCCCGGTTGATTGCTGAAAAAACAGGACTTCCGGTTAAAGGATATAACAGCGGACCGCTTGGCGGAGATCAGCAGATCGGTGCAAAAATCGTTGAGGGAAATATTGATTTTATGATCTTTTTGTGGGATCCGTTAGAAGCGCAGCCACATGATCCAGACGTGAAGGCACTTTTGCGTATCGCAGTCGTATATGATATTCCGATTGCAAACAATCTGGCGACGGCAGACTTTATGTTGCATTCAAAATATATGAATGAACCATATGATCGAAAAGTAGAGAATTTTAATAAGACGGTGCAGGAGAGAGTAGAGAAGCTGAAATAGCAGGGGAAATCCCTGCTATTTTAGCTATCTCATATCCTGCTTATGGGGACTGGCAGTACAGAGAAAATCAATAAGAATGAAAGGAACAAACATGGAACAAAACAATAAAAATTATCTAGAATATCTTGCAGAATTATATCCGACAATTGGAAAGGCATCCACAGAGATTATCAATCTCCAGTCGATTTTAAACCTTCCAAAAGGAACTGAACATTTTATATCAGATATTCACGGAGAGTTTGAGGCATTTTCCCATGTGCTGCGCAATGGATCAGGAGCGGTTAGAAAGAAGATTGATGATGTGTTTGGCCATACACTGAGTACGGCAGAAAAGTGTGCGATGGCAACTTTGATCTATTATCCGGCAGAAAAGATTGCTGAGATCAAAAAAACAGAGCCAGATATGGAGAACTGGTACAAGATCACATTGTATCGATTGATTGAAATATGCAAGACAGTCTCCTCAAAATATACAAGATCAAAAGTGAGAAAAGCACTTCCGGCGGACTATGCATATGTCATTGAAGAACTGATCACAGAGAAATCAGAGGTGCTGAATAAAGGTGCGTACTATGAATCAATCGTCACAACGATACTGGAGATTGGAAAGGCAGAAGATTTTATCATTGTGATGTCAGAGCTGATCCAAAGACTTGTGATCGATCATCTGCATATTATTGGCGATAATTTTTGACAGAGGACCTGCACCGGATAAAATTCTGGACTGTCTTATGACGTATCACTCGTTTGATATCCAGTGGGGAAACCATGATATCCTTTGGATGGGAGCAGCTGCGGGAAATGTAGCATGTATTGCGACGGTGATCCGAATCTGCCTCCGTTATGGCAATCTAGATCTTCTGGAAGATGGATATGGTATTAATTTGCTTCCGTTAGCTGCATTTGCAATGGAAATCTATGGGGAAGACCCCTGTGTATGTTTCGCTGTGAAAGGGAGAGAGGGAAAAACAGATTCCTCCTCTCTGTTAGAGAGAAGAATGCACAAAGCGATTACGATAATTCAGTTTAAACTGGAGGAAATGCTGCTGAGGGAGCATCCTGATTTTGATATGGAAGACCGATGTTTTCTTGAGACACTCGATAAGAAGAATGGAACTGTGATCATACAGGGAAAAGAATATCGGTTAAAAGACAAGAGCTTTCCCACGATTTCTGAAGAAGCACCATATCGTTTAAGCAAAGGTGAACAGGAAATCATGGAGAAACTAAAAACAGCGTTTCAAAACTGTGAGAAACTGCAAAGACATGTCAAGCTGCTTTTAAAGAACGGAAGTCTTTACAAGGTGTATAATCACAATCTGCTCTATCATGGGTGTATTCCGCTGGAAGAAGACGGCAGCTTTGAGAAGGTCAATATTTTTGGAACATTTTATCAGGGGAGAAAGCTTTACGATGTGCTTGAAATGTATGTAAGAAAAGCTTTTGTTGCCTTGGAAGAAGGTGAGCGAAAGAAGGGACAGGATATTTTATGGTATCTCTGGAGTGGACCGAAATCTCCGTTGTTTGGAAGGAGCAAGATGGCTACATTTGAAAGGTATCTGATTGCAGATCCGGAAGCACATTTGGAAAAGAAGAATGCATATTATCGATTTTTAGAAGAGAGCAGTACTGCTGAGCGGATTCTGGAAGCATTTGGTCTTGAGGGGGAAGATGCACATATTATCAACGGGCATGTGCCGGTGCATCAGAGCTCAGGGGAGAGCCCTGTAAAATGTGGTGGGAAGGTATTGATCATTGACGGCGGATTTTCAAAGGCATACCACAAGGAGACCGGAATTGCGGGGTATACTTTAATCTATAATTCTTATGGAATGACACTGACAGCACATGAACCGTTTGAATCGGCAGAGACGGCGATCCATGAGGAGAAAGATATCGTTTCTAGACAGGTGGCAGTAAAATATACAGACAGGCGTCAGCTTGTCGGGGATACTGACAATGGGAACAAGATGAAAGAGAGAATTGCAGAATTAAAAGAGCTGATCCGGGCTTACAGGGAAGGAGAACTCAAAGAGAAAGAACGGTAGGAACAGTCATAAATCTTTCACACAATGCTTACAATGGTAGTAGACGAAATCAAAGGGAGTTGTAAAATGAGAACAATTCTGGCAGTAGTATTGAGCGTTATTTTATGTACCGGGACTGTCTGCGCGATGCCGCCTGACGGGAAAGTATTGCAGGAAGAAGTCGAGTCAGAAAAGAAAAATGAACTGGAACTGACAGCACAGTCCGCCGTTTTGATGGAGGCATCTACCGGAAAAATTATTTATGAGAAACAGAAGGAGGAGGAACGCCCGCCTGCAAGTGTGACGAAAGTTATGACGATGCTTTTGATCCTGGATGCAGTGGAGGATGGAAAGATAAAGTTGGAAGACGAAGTAACTGTGTCAGAGTATGCAGCATCCATGGGAGGAAGCCAGGTGTTTCTAGAACCCGGAGAAGTGCAGACGGTAGATACGATGTTAAAGTGCATTGCAGTTGCAAGTGCGAATGACGCATGTGTGGCGATGTCCGAATACATATCCGGAAGTGAGGAAGCTTTTGTAGAGCAGATGAATGCGAGGGCAAAAGGGCTGGGGATGGAGCATACTCACTTTGTAAACTGCAATGGTTTGGATGCGGATGGACATCTGACGACTGCTTACGACATTGCACTGATGTCCAGAGAGTTAATTACAAAGCATCCGGAGATTGAAAAATATTCTATGATCTGGATGGAAAATATTACGCATAAAACAAACAAGGGAACAAGCGAATTTGGTTTGTCAAACACAAATAAACTGGTGCGGCATTATCCATATGCCACAGGGCTTAAGACCGGATCTACAAGTAAAGCAAAATTCTGTATTTCTGCCACGGCAAGAAAGGATGGGATGGATCTGATCGCGGTGATCATGGCGGCGCCGGATTCTAAGATGCGCGTAAAGGATGCGACAACACTTTTAAACTATGGATTTGGAAAATGCACAAAGTATGTGGACAAAGAAAAAGGTGGATTAAAGGCGGTAAAAGTGGATGGGGGGACAAAGGAAAAAGTGAGGATCGAGCCGGAAGCAATCTTTCAGTATGTGGATACGACCGGAGCGAATTTGTCTGAGATACAGAAAAAACTAGTGTTAAAAAAAGGGCTTTCTGCACCGCTAAAGAAGGGAACAACGGTAGGAAAACTTGTCTATACACTGCAGGAAGAAACAATTGGAACTGTGCCGGTCAGAACAACAGAGAAGATAGATAAGATTACTTATGGACATGTGCTGAAAAAGGTGCTGAAAAGCTTTTGGTTGTAAAACGCTGAGAAAAATTATATAATGGAAGACAAATCAGCATTGCTGTGAGATGAAATGAGACAGTGAAAGAGGATAAGGGAACAGATATGGAAAGAGAAATTGTAAAGGTCCTAGAGATTATTGCGGTGGCAGCAGTTCTTTGTGTATTGGAGATGATACGTGAAATCCACACATTTAAAGTCACACATTATACGGTGACAGCCCCGAAGCTTGTGGGGGAAGAGACAAAGTTTGTCCTGCTAAGTGATCTTCACAATAAAGTATATGGAAAACATAATAAAAGACTGCTGTATGCAATTACAAAGCAGAGACCAGATGCAATTCTGATCGCAGGGGATATGCTAGTGGGGAAAAAGGGGGTATCTCCAAAGCCAGCGATGGAATTTGTGAAATCACTTGCAAATATCTGTCCGGTATTTTATGCGAATGGCAACCATGAGCAGCGGATGAAGGAAAATCCGGCAAATTATAGTCATGTCTATGAGCGATACAAGAAAGAGTTGAGTGCAGAACAGGTAATCTTCCTTGAAAATCGTTCGGTTGTACGAGAGTGGAATGGTGATCTGTTTACGATTTCCGGATTGGAGATTCCGTATGAGGGGTATGCAAAAAGGAAGTATCACAAAGTGACAGAAGCGGAGATTGAACAGCGGATTGGAAAGGCAAGCAGGGCAAGTTATCAGATTTTAATCGCCCACAATCCGTCACATGTGCCGGCATACAAAGAGTGGAAGGCAGATCTTGTTGTTTCAGGACATTTTCACGGAGGGCTGGTAAGGCTCCCGTTTCTTGGAGCTGTCATCACGCCACAGCTTAAGATCTTTCCGCGTTACAGTGGGGGATTTACAGAGAAGGGCAGACAACGACGGTTGTAAGCAGAGGGATTGGAGAACATACGATACCGGTTCGGCTGTTTAACACACCGGAAGTAGTTGTGCTGCATATGAAAGGAAGACAGTAATGGGAATACCAGTAAAGCTGCAAGTGTTTGAAGGGCCACTGGATCTGCTTTTGCATTTGATTGACAAAAATAAGATTGATATTTATGATATCCCCATCGTGGAAATTACAAGACAGTACATGGAGTATATCCGTGAGATGGAACGGACAGATTTGAATATTATGAGCGAGTTTCTTCTGATGGCAGCGACTCTTTTGGATATTAAGTCGAAAATGCTTCTTCCCAAAGAGGTGAATGAAGAAGGGGAGGAGGAAGATCCTAGGCAGGAGCTGGTGGAACAGTTGCTGCAGTATAAGCTGTACAAATATATGTCTTATGAACTTCGGGATCGGGAAATGGATTCAGACAGAGTGCTATTTAAGGAGGCTGCCATCCCACAGGAAGTGCAGGAGTATACCGAACCGGTAAATCTGGATGAACTTCTGGGAGATTTGGATCTTCGCAGGTTGAATCAGATTTTTCAGGAAGTGATGCGGAAAAAGGCAGATAAGATGGATCCGGTGCGCAGTAAATTTGGAACGATTGAGAAAGAAGAAGTGACGCTCTCTGATAAGATGTCCTATGTGGAAGAGTATGCAATGTTGAATGGGTACTTTAGTTTCCGTCAGCTTCTGGCAAGACAGCGCAGCAAGATGCATGTGATTGTCACGTTTCTCGCGGTACTGGAATTGATGAAAGTAGGTAAGATACAGATCACACAAGAAAAAACATTTGCGGAGATCATGATCACTTCTATGATGTAGCATGGCAAAAGAGAAGTGAAGCATTAAAAAGGAAAAATTGTACGATAACAAGAAAGGAACAGATAGTGTGGAAAAGAAAACGGAGAAGGAACTGCTAGGGGCTGTGGAGGCGATCCTTTTTGCAATGGGGGAGTCCGTGAGCCTTTCAAAAATTGCATCTGCGATCGGGAAAGATGAGACAGAAGCAAAAAGACTTTTGGAAGAACTGAAAAAACAGTATCAAAAGAAAGAGCGGGGAATCCAGTTGATCGAACTGGAGGATTCTTATCAGCTCTGTACAAAGCCAGAGTTATATGACTATCTGATTCAAGTTGCGAAACAGCCGAAGAAACATGTGCTGACAGATGTCCTGCTGGAGACACTCGCAATCGTGGCATATAAGCAGCCGGTTACAAAAATTGAGATCGAGAAGATCCGGGGAGTGAAGTCAGACCATGCGGTGAATAAACTTGTGGAATATGATCTGGTGTGTGAAGTGGGGAGGCTGGATGCGCCGGGAAAACCGCTGCTATTTGGCACAACCGAAGAATTTTTGCGACGATTTGGAGTGCAGTCGGTGGAGGAGCTTCCAAGCATTGCACCAGAGCAGCTAGAAGATTTTAAAGAAGAGGCAGAGCGGGAGATCAAAGATCGACTGGATGTCTGATCAAAAGAGATTCAGATGGACATATTCGGGAACTTCTAATCATACAATGAACTAACAGAACAACAGGTGTATGCTTATGAAGAAAGTTTTGATCGGAATTTTGACAGGAGTTTTGCTGGTCAGTTCCCCTGTCAGTGCGAAAGAAGAGATGGAACAGTTATACGCCCAGTCAGCGGTTTTAATGGACGCGGACAATGGGCGTGTTTTATTTGAAAAGAACGGTTCAGAAAAAAAGCCGAATGGCGAGCACGACAAAAGACATGACATGTATTCTGGCATTGGAGGAAGGAAATCTTACAGATGTTGTGAATGTGTCAGAAAATGCGGCGAGACAGCCGAAAGTACATCTGGGGATGCAGATGGATGAAAAAGTTTTATCTGAGAGATCTTCTATATTCCTTGATGTTGGAATCGCACAATGACAGTGCGGTAGCAATCGCGGAACATATTGGGGGGAGTGTGCAGGCATTCGCGGATAAAATGAATGCGAAGGCAAAAGAAATCGGATGCAGGGATACATATTTTATTACACCTAATGGGCTGGATGCTTCGGATGACAAGGGAGAACATTCAACGACAGCAGAAGATTTGGCCAGGATCATGAGTTACTGTATTTTGAAATCTCCGAAGAAAGAGAGCTTTCTTTCAATCACTCAGAAGGAAAGCTATCATTTTATGGATGTAGATTGCCATCGTTCGTTTTCCTGCCAGAATCACAATGCGTTTTGACAATGATGGATGGAGCGTTATCTGGAAAGACAGGATTTACCGGGAAGGCGGGGTATTCTATGTCGGCGCGCTTGAAAGCAGGGGAGAACATTTGTAGTGCCTGCTTGGATGCGGATGGCCGAACAATAAAGGATATAAATGGGCAGATACCAGGCGATTGATGGCATATGGGATGGAAAACTATGAGCTGCGGGAGGCATTTTCCGGGAAAGAACCCATCCGTGACGTAACTGTGAAGGCGGGAATTCCTACTAGTGGAAATCTGTTTGAGAAAGCACATGTTCCGGTAAAGATTGAGAAGATTCAAAACAGTCCGGTGGAAGTCCTTTTGCACCGAGAAGAAGAAATTGAAACTGTTGTAGAATTGCAGGAAGAAGTGCAAGCGCCGATTGAAAGATATGAGAAGCTTGGAACGGTTCGCTATATTCTGGACGGGGAAGTACTTCAGCAATACCCGATCGTAGCCCAGGAGAACGTCGAAAAAATAAATTTTCGATGGATCTTTCTAAAAAATCAGCAGATACTAATTTTTTAAATGAAGACGGAAGACTGTAAAAAAGAAAGAAGACTGAAAGAGGGCACCTAAGATCAGCAAAAAGATCTTAGGTGCCCTTTGACTATGGAAAACCTGCTGTGCTTAGCTCCGGCAGGAATCTATGATAGTTAGATTTCCCTTGTGTATACTTTGAGCCATTCGTTTTCTTCTTCTGTCATATAAGGAGAAAGTGTCTCGTATACAAATTTGTGATAACTGTTCAGATAATTGCGTTCGTCTTTATTCAGAGCTTCCGGTACGATCGCATCTAAGTCAATCGGAACGACTGTCACATTTTCCAGTCCCATGAATTGGCCAAATTCATTTTTTTCACCTTTGCGCACAACGAGTTCATTTTCCAGACGGATTCCGTGGGAATCTTCAATGTAGATTCCAGGTTCGTCGGTGATGACCATACCCTCCTCGAGCACTGCTGGTGGCAGGCCTGAAGGGGATAGCTGCCAACGGAAAGAAGCAGGTCCTTCGTGAATGTTTAGAAGGTAACCGACTCCATGTCCAGTGCCACACTTGTAGTCGATATTCAGAGACCACATAGGTTCTCTTGCGAGGATATCAAGGTTCACACCCCGGCAGCCATATAGAAATCTTGCTCTTGCGAGGTTCATCATACCGCGGGCAACAGCCGTAAAGTGTGTCTTCAGTTCGTCGCTGACCGGTCCAAGAGCAACTGTACGAGTCAAGTCTGTGGTACCTTCATAATAATTTCCGCCGGTATCTGCAAGGAGGAAGTGCTCCGGTTTCAATTCATAATCAGATTCCGGAGTAGCGCTGTAATGCATCATGGCAGCATGTTCTTTGTATGCGACGATCGGAGAAAAACTTGGACTGATAAATCCCGCCTGCTGGCTGCGGAACTCTTCTAGTTTGTCAGAGGCGCTGCGCTCTGTGATCGGCAGCTTTCCTACATTTTTCTTAAGCCAATACATAAATTTTGTGAAAGCAACCCCGTCTTTGATATGGCTTGCGCGGATATTTTTCAATTCTGTCTCATTTTTGATTGCC
>ENA-OQAB01001318-OQAB01001318.1-human-gut-metagenome-genome-assembly--contig:-NODE-1318-length-11821-cov-3.520438_pt1 | contig 11821 bp, 12 predicted proteins | sample MGYA00242490_ERZ504517 | MGnify/ENA primary metagenome ERZ504517 (study PRJEB26092, sample SAMD00036298) | human gut metagenome | host: Homo sapiens | study: EMG produced TPA metagenomics assembly of...
GCCCATTTGGCAGGCGCGCCGTTGCTGACTTGTCACAGTACACTCGGTTATTTTCAAGGATGGACAGGGGAGCCCACGCCGCCCGGGGGATGTGGTGGTCACATCAATGACAGAGCCGTTTGGAAATGCATCCGTAAACAGGTTTGCCATGGTAGATGCATATACATATGCAGTGGTCCCTACGTCCTGTGTGGCAAACGTAATCTCAACCGGTCCCGATACCGTATAAGCGCCTCCTGCCTGGCTCCCTGCGCTTTCCTCAGCCTGTGTCCCAGCCTGTGCTTCTGTCCCCGGCGCAGCTGCAGTGGTTGCCTGGGTTGAACCGGAGCAGCCTGCCAGCCCTGCTGCCATGATGCCTGCCATACCAAATGCGAATAATTTCTTCATTGTCTTTTTCATTTACTTAACCCTCCGTCTAATGTTCTTTTTCAGTTTTTGCTCTATTGCTTTTTGAAAGACGAATGCCATAATCAATGGCATTTATCAGACTTAACTCATTGGCGATTCCAAGTCCTGCCTGGTCAAAGGCCGTCCCGTGGTCCACGCTGGCCCTTACAATGGGAAGCCCCAGGGTTATGTTGACGCCTGCAACCGCATCCCATTTCTGCTGTTCCTGATTATACACAAAACCAATTACCTTCAGTGGGATATGCCCCTGGTCATGGTACATGGCCACCACCATATCATACCAGCCTCCCCTGGCCTTTGAAAAGATTGTATCCGGCGGGACCGGCCCTTCTGCATGGATTCCTTCTGCATTGGCAGCCTCAATTGCCGGGATGATTTCGTCAATCTCCTCCCTTCCGAAGAGACCGTTCTCCCCGCTGTGGGGATTGAGACCTGCCACGCCAATCCTGGGCTGTTCCAATCCCAGGTCCCTGCATGCCTGGTATGCAATGCGTATGACCTCCAGCACCCGCTCCTTCTTCACCCGGTCGCAGGCTTCCCGCAGGGATACGTGGGTAGATACATGCACCACCCTGATATTCTCATGGGCCAGCATCATGGTATAGTTTTTCGGTTCCGGTCAAATCAGCATAAATCTCCGTGTGGCCGGAATAGTGGTGTCCTGCCAGATTCACAGCCTCCTTATTGAAGGCATTGGTGACAGTGGCATCCACCTGTCCGTCCATGGCAAGTTCAATTACCCTCTTCACATAATGGAACGCGGCGTCCCCGCACATGGCGGACACCTGCCCCCGCACCAGCTCATCCATGGAAACCAGACCCATGTCCAGCACGTCTATGGTCCCGTGGGTAAAGACAGCATCCCTCACATCCTTTACGGCCCGGACCTTCATCTCCTCATGACCCGCGATTTTCAGCGCGGCTTCCAGGACACAGGCATCTCCCACAACAATGGGCCTGCATGCTTCATATATGGATTGGTCGGCCAGTGCCTTCACGGTAATCTCAGGTCCTATACTGGCCGGATCACCCATGGTAATACCTATTATTTTTCTATCTTCCACGCTTACGCACCTCTACTTTATGCAGATAAGAAACAAATATGGGACAAAGGATAGCTGTCACAATGATGGCAGCGGTAATCTGTGCAGTGGCTGCTTCTGCTACCGCTAAAAGGGTGGCGTCCACAGCTGCAACCGATGCCGGTGTGGCGGCAGCATTGCCGGCTGTGGTTCCAATGGCTCCGCCCACTTCCGGATACTCCATGCGCAGCAGCTTATAAATCAGATAGCCGCCCAAACCGGTAATCAGGGTACAGGCAACGCCCAGAAGGATTCCGGGGCCTCCTGCTTTTAACAGGTTCATGATGCTCAGTCCGCTCCCAGAGGAATGCAAAGAAAGGAATCAGCATAGTGGCTCGGGCTCACAGAACTTGCGGATATCTTCGTCCAGGTTGCCCAGTATGCATCCCACGATAACAGGGACAATACAGCCTATCAGAATAGACATGGAATCTTGGCAACACCGGCCGCTCCCAGGGCAACCATGGTAAAGAAGGGGCCGTCATTGATGGAAAGAATGGATACCGCGCCTACGTCGGTCGCATCGCCGTACTCTCCGGCCAGGGCAGCGTACAGTCCGCCGTTGGAGTTGGCCAGAGCGCCTACAATGGCCAGGGTGGAAAGTCCCAAAAATCCCTTTTCCCCAAAAAGAGTACCGCAAATCAGTCCGATAATAATGCCGATTCCAACCTTTACCGCCGTGATGACCACGCCTTTATATATCGTAACTCCGGCCTTTTTAAAATTTATGGTAGTGGCGTTGCAGAAAATGAAAAACAGCCAGGATGGGCATGGCCCCTGATTTCCACAGATATGTGGTGAAGGTTCCGTCAAACGCACTCCACAAAAACATTTCCGAAAAAAGGTGTTGACAATTGCTCCCAGAAGCAGCGGTACTACCATCAATCCTCCCGGAATCTTCTTAACTGCCTGTAAAATCTTCATACTTAATGTTCCCCCTGTCCGGCTTTTATAAGCCTGATAATATTATCTACCGTATAAGCCAGGTTCTCCTGGCTGCGGTGCCTGCTGACGGAAAATCCTGAGGAAGCCTGTTAATGGTGAACACCGCTGTCACGCCCATATCGTAGGCCTTTCCTATCTCGTCGTCATCTGCCCCGCCTACCACCGCAATCACGGCTTTGGCCTGCTTATTAGCCCTCTTTGCAATTCCAATCACTACCTTGCCCCGAAGGCTCTGGGAATCCAGCTTTCCTTCGCCTGTAAGGATATAGTCCGCGTCGCCTATGATTTCATCAAACTTCACCGTATCCAGCACGGTCTGAATCCCCATCTGAAGCCTGGAACCAAAGAATGCAATCATACCTGCTCCCATGGCTCCGGCTGCCCCGGTTCCCGGCACCTGGCTTATATCGGCGCCCGTTGCCTGGGCAATAGCCCTGCTCAAATTCCTGATTCCCTCGTCCAGCTGAAGGACCATGGCCTCATCCGCTCCCTTTTGGGGGCCGAAGATAAAGGAGGCTCCCGCAGGTCCGTACATGGGATTATCAATATCGCACATGGTAACGATTTCCACCTGTTCCAGGAGACTGTCCCTTCCTGACAGGTCGATTCTGTCGATATCGGCAGTGGTTCCGCCGGTGGGAATGAATTCCCTGCCGCCCCTGTCATAAAACCTGATACCCGCCGCGGCCGCGGCGCCGCAGCCGCCGTCATTGGTGGAGGAGCCTCCCAAGCCCACAATGATTTTCTTTACCCCCTTACCGGCCGCCGCAAGAATCAGCTGCCCCACCCCATAGGTGGTGGTAAGCCTTGGATCCTTCCTGTCCTCCACCAGGGGAAGCCCTGCGCAGGACGCCATCTCGATGACAGCTGTCTGCCCTCCGTCTATCAGCCCGAAATAGGACTCCATGTCCTCAAAATAGGGATTCTTAACCGTGACATACTCCTTAACGCCGCCCACTGCCGTGATAAAGGCATCCACGGAGCCCTCTCCCCCGTCTGCCACAGGTATGGAGACGGTCCGGCTGTCAGGAAAATGCTTTTTTATCTTCTCATCCATCACTGCGCAAATCTGGCTGGAACTCAACGTCCCCTTAAATGAATCAGGTATTAATATAAACTTCAAATCCGTATCCCCCCTCTTATCCTCTTACGATGACAGACACTCCGTCCGGAATCACTGTTACCTTATAATCTTCCTTATCAACCATTGCCTTTGCCTTTTCCAGGGCCTCCTCCATGGTGTGGGCCGGAATCATGTGAAGCTCCTCCACCAGTTTATCGTCGCAGGAGGACACAAACACAATCCTGGCCTTTAACATGACCCTGGCAAAAATCTGTGACTGCCACTGGTCTATGATGGTTTCCTCCGGTTTTCTGTCCATAAAGGTCTTCATCATGCGGTTTAAGTCCTTTTCATCCCGGAAGGTCTCATGGAAATACTTGCCGCCGTGGCCGTCCGCTGCCTTGGAGAGCATGATGATGACTCCCCCCTCCTTTACCGTCACCTCCGCTGCCGTCATGCCCTTTACGGACTGGTAAATATTCTGGTCCAGAGGATAGCCGCCGTTGGTCGTGATGACGATGTCAGCCGGAATCGGTTTTACACCGGCCAATTTCATTTCAAAGTCGACACCGGCATAGTGAGCTTCTTCACGGTCGCCGGCAAAAGCAGCGATGACTTTCTTATCGGCATCGATGACGACGTTGCAGATGAAAGCCAGGTTAGCAGCTTTCGCAGCGTAGAGCATATCTTCATGAATCGGGTTGCCTTTCAAGATACCCGTACGGGCATTGGGGCTGGCGATGAATTCGGAGCAGTGGTTAGCCAAGACCGTAATCTTGCTGGCAATCCCCGGCAAAACGGATTTACGGCCACCGGACATGCCGGCAAAGAAATGCGGTTCAATGAAGCCTTCCGAAATGAGCAGATCGGCATTAGCAGCCAGTTTATTGATGAGGCATTCGCCACCGGACGGCAAGGTACCGATGCTGACCATGTCTTCGTCGTTACGGCTGACATGGATGGAGAATTTTTCGTGTTCGGCAATTTCTTTACCGTATTTAGCGACTAATTCATCCTGCGTTGTCGGGCGATGCATCCCCGTTGCGATGAGGATGGTGATGTCGATGTCCGGATTTCCCTTGCGCAGTTCAGCCAAGAGCTGCGGCATGATGACATGGCTCGGTACGGGACGAGTATGGTCACTGGAAATAATGACGCAAGTTTTTTTACCTTTGGCCAATTCGCTCAGTTTCGGGCTGCCAATGGGGTTAGCCAAAGCATCGGCAACGAGTTCTTCTTCCGATTTCGGTGCTTTATATTCGTGAGCATGGGAAACGAGAACGCCGGCTACCTGTTCATCCGACAGTTCAAATTTGATCTTTTCTTTGCCAAAAGGCACTGCAAACTTCTGCATACGTACACACCCTTTCTAAATCCGCGCTATTTTCATAGCATTTCATAGCTCTAAAGAGAAAGGGCAAAGCCTTGGCCTTGCCCTTTTTCCTTAGTATACAACTGTAAAACTTATTCTTCGACCGGAACTTCGTCGTTGATGCTGACAACTTTGCCCGGGTTCATGATGTTCTTCGGATCCAAAGCTTTCTTAACAGCTTTCATCATGCTGAGTTCAACGGGATCCGTGTATTTTTCGAGGAGAGCTTCACGTTTGTAGCCAATGCCGTGTTCGCCGGAGAGGCGGCCGCCGAGCTGGTAAACGAGAGCATAGATTTCGCCCTGGATTTTCGGGAGCATTTCTTCCCATTCTTCCTGAGTGCGGTCATCTTTCAAGATATCGATATGGACGTTGCCGTCGCCGCAGTGGCCGGCGCAGTGCATAGCAACATTGTATTTTTCAGCCAAGCGGGAAATCTGCTGTACAGCGTCAGGGATTTCCGTCATGGGAACGACGATATCTTCCATGGAGAAGACTAAGCTGCGAGCGCGGTCAGCTTCGAGGTATGCTTTACGGGATTTCCAAATGACAGCCGGGTCAGCAACCAAGGAGTCGATAGCGTTGTTTTCTTCAGCCAATTCGACGATTTTTTCGCACTGTTCATCAAGAACGTCTTCACTGTCGCCGGCGATCTGGATGATGATGTAGTTACCGATGTCGGATTTCGGCAGTTTTTCATCGAGGAAGATTTCAACCTGTTTGATGGAAGCGTTGTCCATGAATTCGACGCAGACCGGAGTGATGCCGGCGCCCATGACTTTCGGAGTCAAAGCGATAGCGTCGTCGAGGTTGTCGAATACTGCCAAGAGGTCCATCTGGTATTTCGGAAGAGCAACCAATTTGAGGTAAATCTTGGTGATGATACCAAGGGTACCTTCAGAACCGATGAAGAGGTGCATCAGCATGTAGCCCGTAGCATTTTTACGGAATTTACCGCCAAGGGTTACAACTTCGCCGCTCGGAGTAACGACTTCCATGCCCATGACCTGGTCACGAGTTACACCGTATTTAACAGCGCGGTTACCACCGGCGTTGGTAGCAACGTTGCCGCCGATGAAGCAGGAGTCCCCACTGCAGGGGTCGCCGCCGTAGAAGAGGCCTTCTTTCTGAACGGATTCCTGGAGAACGGCCGTCGTAACGCCCGGTTCCGTAACACAGACCATGTTTTCTTTGTCGATTTCGATGATGTTGTTCATGCGTTCGATGGAGATGATGACACCGCCGAACGTAGCAACAGCACCGGCTGCAAGGCCCGTACCGGCAGCACGCGGAACCATAACTGTATCGTTTTCATAACAGAGTTTTACGACTTTAGAAACTTCTTCCGTCGTAGCAGGGAGAACGACGACCTGCGGTTCTTTCATGTAATGAGGGTCCGTTACTTCATCGTGGGAATACGGTTCGAGTTTTTCTTTGTCCGTATAAACGTACTTTTCGCCGACGATTTGTTTGAACTGTTCAATTAACTCTGGTGAAACTTTACCTTTTGCCATAATACATACCTCCAAATAATGAAAAGAATAAGCATAACACTTATTTACATCCGGAAAGGACTTCCGGATTAAGACCGAATATAACGAAAATATAAACTAGTCTGTTGTGTTTATTCTTCGTTTATCTCTTACAGGTATCATTATACTCTACTTTGCTATGCATGTAAATTACATTTGCACATTTTACGCATATCACTTTTCGATTGATTTGCACTATTCCATGATAACTTATCATAAGAGCGATTTATTTTTAAATAAACCGGCAACAAACGAAAAACTTTAAATCGCGATTATTTTTACGAATTTTTACTATGCTTTAAAGTAATATTGTATTATTCCTATAAGGAAACGTTTCGTATGAGGAACATTTCACAACAGATTATATCACATTGTTCCTGTTAGAAAAAGGGTATGCTACATAGATATGCAGCATACTCTTTCATGCCTGCCTACTATATATCAGTTGACTAAGAAAGGAACAACGCTGGGAGCTGCAATCGTGATGATACCGGCAATGACCAGCAAGAAGAGGCAATAACCGACAGTACCGCGCATGATTTCGCCTTCCTTACCGTCAGCAACGGCACCGACAGCACCGATACCAAGGGCAATACTCTGCGGAGAAAGCATCTTGCCGATACAACCGCCAAGAGAGCTGGCACCGGCAAGCCAGGGCTGACTCATGCCGAGGCTTGAGGCAACCGACGTCTGGAGCGGCCCAAAGAGAACGTTGGCGTTCGTGCACGACCCGGTGATGAAAGCACCTAAGCCGCCGACGAAGGGAGCGAAAACCGGATAACCGTTGCCTGTTGCAAAGACGAGGGCATCGGCGATTTCCTTGGTCATACCCGAATAGGTCATCAGTTTCGCGACGACGACAACGGTGATGATCGTCAGGTACGTAAAGCGCAGGCCGACGAAGTTGTCTTTAAAGACCTGGGCGATTTTACCGATGGAAGCACCTTGATACAAGCCGCCTAAAACAGAGGCAATGAAAATCATGATGCCCGGAACGGCAATCCACGTAAAGGTGTACGGTTTGGCACCGGCACCGGCGTAGATCGGAACCGTCGTTTTAATGGAAGCCAGCGGTCCGTTGATGAACGGGAAGAGTTTCGACGTTCCAACGAGGAGGACGAAGATCAAGATAAAAATCATAGCAGCTTTTACGCCTTCTCCAAAGGAAACGGCTTTCTGATCATCCGTTTTGAAATCAACCTGATATTCCGGATTGCTCGTCGTCTTGCAGGCTCTGGAATAAAGGACGATAACAGCCATGATGATGATGGACGAAACCATGACCGGAAGTTCAGCACCGATGGTCACGGAAATGAGCAGCTGCGGAATAGCCAGGGCTAAACCAGAAAGAAGCGTAACGATTCCGACGCCCTTGATGGCTTTCAGGCCGCCGCCGATACAAATAACCATTAAGAACGGAACTATCAGATCGGGAATAAAGGATACGATGGAAACCTTCGTAGCCAAGACACCGGAATCAAGACCCGTAACAGCAGCCATCGTCGTCGTCGGAATACCGATGGAACCGAACGAAGGCGCTACGGCGTTAGAAATCAAGCAGGCAACGATGGTCTTGATCGGCGGATAGCCGAGGGCAACCAACATAGCTGCCGGAATAGCAACAGCCGTACCGAACCCGGCCATGCCTTCCATAAAAGTACCGAAGCCCCAAGCGATGAGCAGGAACAGTACACGTTTGTCTTCACTAACCGTGGTCAGCATCTGTTTGATAATTTCCAGGCTGCCCGTTGCAACCGTCAACTTATAAGCAAACAGCGCCATAACGATGACCAGCAAAATCGGCCAACATGCCAGGGCAACCCCTTCTAAGGCTGCCGAAATAGCGATGGGAACCGGCATGTCATACACGGCCACAGCAACAATAAATGCGATAATGGCTGCGATTGGGCACGCTTTCCAACCGGCCATCTTCAAGAATCCCAATGCTACAATGAGAAATAGAATCGGGAGTAAGGCCAAGATAACCATTACATAACACCCTTTCATAAAAAATACACGTGTCACGCCTTTAAGAGGCATGGGCTCGTCCATAAAAAATTATGGGCATCGCCGTTTCTCATATTAGATTGTATCCGGATACAGTTTCTATGCTTGTTATTATATACCTGAAAGTAATGTTTGTAAATTACATTTAGACATAATCATATGCCTATTTTCGATATAAATCACAATATTCTTTACTATTTTGCATATTGCTCCGTAAAATTCTTGAGTTTATGAAGTAAAATAATTAAATCTTATTTTTACTATTACTTTTTGTAATTTTTAAATTATCTAAAAATCGCATAACAAAGCCATTTATAAACGATTTATAACGAAAAGTGTCCCTCTATTTTACTAAAAAATTACCCGGCAAAGGTTTTCAAACCTTCGCCGGGTAATGAGATTAAAGATTTCTATTTTTTTCTGCCGAAGCACTGACAGCCTTCATGACCGCAGCCCGAAAACCGTCTTCTTCCAAAGTCCGTACGGCTTCAATCGTCGTTCCTCCGGGCGAACAGACAGCATCTTTCAAGGCACCGGGATGGGTTCCCGTTTCCAAGACCATCTTCGCCGCCCCTAAGACGGTCTGAGCTGCAAAGGTATAGGCCATCTGCCGCGGCATCCCTTCGCGGACGGCGCCGTCAGCCAAGGCTTCGATAAACAAGTAGACATAGGCCGGGCCGCTGCCGCTGAGACCGCAGACGGCATCGATCAATTTTTCATCGACGACTTCCGCCTTGCCAAAGCTGGAAAAAATATCGACGGCACTAGCTGTTTCTTCAGGCGTCACGTTACCGTTCGATGAAATCGAGGCCATGCCATTCCCAACCATGGCCGGCCGTATTGGGCCATGACGCGAACGGATTTTAGTCTTTCTCTCCGGCATCAGCCGGCAAGGCTTTCCCAGAGAAAGGCCGGCGGCGATCGAAATGAGGACCGTATCTGACGACAGTCCGTCACGAACAGCATGAATCGCCTTCTCCATCATATTCGGCTTGACGGCCATAATAAGCGCATGAGAGAGCTTTGCTAATTTCAGCGGTGAATCGACGACGACAGCTCCCGTTTCTTTCGCTAAGGCATTCTGCTTTTTCCCGATGGATATTATACAGATAAATCTGATCTGCAGCCATAGCTTTCGAAGCTACCAGGCCTTTGACGATCGCCTGTCCCATATTGCCGGTTCCGCAGACACCGATAGTTTTAAACATAAGCCCAATCCTTTCCTCAGCCGTTACTGCTGAACGCCGACGGCATCAAAGGTCGCTTTAATCTTCACAGCCAGCCCATGAATCTTTTTCTTGGAAACGGAGCAGACAGCCAGGCGAATGCCCTTTTCCAAAGGAACGAGGAAGATATTTTCCTTTTCCAATTCGTCACAAACTTTCTGAGCCCCGATTAAGGGGATGGTAATGAAGAAGCCTGAAATGTAGCGCAGATATTTTAAACCGCATTCATCGGCTTCCTTCATGAACAAATCGGCCCGTTCCTGAATGAGATGAAAATACTTGGCTCGTTCAGCATCGAGTTCAGCAACTTTAGCCGGATCCTTGCAGATATTAGCCATGACCTTCATGGCAGCGCTGTTGGAGTTAGACCACGTAGCGCGGCTGGTATACTGGTTGATGGCAACAAATTCATCGGCAATATCTTTATTCTGGGTAATACCGATCATAGCCCCCATACGCTGCCCATACATGGTAAATCCCTTACTGCAGGTATAGGCCACGATGATAAAGACATTGTCCGGCATGTTGCCGAATTTTTTGAAGAACTTGCGGCATTCGTGCTTTTCACCGCTGTAGTCGAGATAGGCTACGTCAGAGACGAAGATAATATTTTTATCCTGGCCTTTGACGACATCTTTCAGGAAGGACAGGACCTGATCCCAATCAGAGTCGGACAGACCAAAACCAGTCGGGTTATTGGCCGGAGAATTCATGATGATAACCGTGTTGTACTGCTTGGCAACCATAGCACTGACATGTTCTTTAAAGCTTTGGAAATTAAATTTCCCATCGTCCGTCAGTAAGTTGAATTCCCGCAGGTTACGCCCGTTATCGTGGCACATGGAACCGTAAGCACCCCAATGCCAGTCACTGGTCAGGATGTCATCACCCCATTCGGAGTAGTTGTGAATGACGTGATGGAGAACGCCGGAACCACCGGACGTAGCACAGGCACGAATGTAGCCGTCCGGACGCGATTCACCAAAGCACTGGTCAATGGCAGCTTCCAGATAATCGGGATAGCCCTGAATCGGTGCATAAGCGACGATTTCTTTCGGTGTCAAAGCCTTATAAGCTTTTTGCACAACATCGAGCATAACCAAATTGCCGTCTTCATCAAGCAAAGAACCGACGGTCCCGTTAATGACCTTATCAGCCCCTAATTTTTCTGTCAAAGCAACGGCTCGATTGTTGGCGCCAAAAATTTTATCTTCAGCACTCTTCCCCTTTGCCTGCGGTGCTGCAACACTTTTTACCATATGAATCAACTCCCCTTTCTTAGTTACATACACATTTATACCACATTCAAAGTAGAATGACAACAAACAGTCTCCATATATCTGCGATGTATTCAAAATACAAAGGATATACACGGCTTGTTGCTTATCCTTTTTCTGTATCAGCATAAATGGCTTAAAATAATTGCATAAGTGCCCGAAAAGATCAGTTTCTGACCAAATTATCAGTTACTATAATTATATGTATTATAGTGAATAGCTATTATTCAAAGAATGAAAAAGTGAGTGTGAAATCGGGATACGGGATTGGCGCTGAATCATTCGGACTGGTGATCGGCAAGGATTGCTATTGGATGAAAGATTGCAGTCAGTGGTCCGTAAAGATTTTAAAGGTAACAGGCAAGCACAAGGAGCTGATGGCAGCCGTATTTAAAAAGTCCGGTATGTCTGGAATTCCCTGACAGTAAACGGCACCGTATGGTACTGACTGCGGCAGTCTGATTCTTTGACATCCATCCTTGCAAAAGGCCACATGGGCCGGTAACGGCAGTCTCGTCGTCTTTGGCATCCGTCATTTAAGGCTGCCACATCTACCTCTTACGGCAGACTAGTCGCTTCGCATCAGTCCCTAAAGATGCCACATCGGTAAGACTTCGACAATCTAGTCGCGCCTTTCGGCACCCGTCTTAAAAGCTGCCACATAGGCAGGATTTCATCAGACTTGTCGCCTACGGCATCCGTCAAAGAAAGCTGCTTCGAGACTCCCCCACCCACTCCGAAGCTCCGCTCCGGAGTAAGCGATAAAAAAAGAAGCACTTCATTATCGAAGTGCTTCTTTGCTGAATCAGCGGCTTCCTATCCTCCCAGGGGGCCTCCCCCCAAGTACTTTCGGCGTTTGCGGCCTTAACTGCTGTGTTCGGCATGGGAACAGGTGGATCCCCGCAGCTA
>ENA-OQAB01001319-OQAB01001319.1-human-gut-metagenome-genome-assembly--contig:-NODE-1319-length-11820-cov-2.841957_pt1 | contig 11820 bp, 7 predicted proteins | sample MGYA00242490_ERZ504517 | MGnify/ENA primary metagenome ERZ504517 (study PRJEB26092, sample SAMD00036298) | human gut metagenome | host: Homo sapiens | study: EMG produced TPA metagenomics assembly of...
GGATTTTGTCAGAAGCAAGAAAAAACAGTTGAAATGGTCGAAGCGGGGAGGCGTGAGATCAGTGAAGAAGAGGCGGAGTATTCGGGTGATGAACAGTTTCCTGTGGATTTTTTCGCAGACGGAAGGTAACTATAATTTCTCTTCTGGCAGTCGAGGCAAGTTCAATATCTCTTCCCAAAGCAATCCATATTTTCCTGTTTCCCGAACTCTATAATTTCCGGTATAATATCTATTCTTCCGAATGGTCTGTTACGAACCGGTTGGTCGAACTTTATCTGCAGAGGAAATCCGATAATAATGGGTGGGAACGCGAGATAAACGGGATCAGCAATAATGAGAAAGCGAACCTGCTGATGGAGAGATATTCATTTAAAGAGCTTCTGTCTGATGTGAAACATCTCGATTTGCTGAATAACACGATCAGTCTGAAAGGGTATTGCTTGTTTGCTCCTGCCGAAGTGAATATGGGGTAAGTCTGTTCAGGGATTCCCTGTATGCCCTGTTGGAACGGAACGAATTTCGTAATATGCGCTTTGAGAACCTGTTAGATACGTTGGAGATGATCAGCGGGGCCGATATCCGTGCAGGTATTTCCGGATGGGATCGTCCGACGCCTCTTCCTTTCTATACGATCGGGCAGCCCGAAGTGACCAAGATCACGAACAAGGGACAGGAGAGTTTCGTGCTGAAGCAATTGGTCAGCAATAATTCTGATAATGACGGTATGCTTCAACTTAATATACAGATCGGAGGCTATGGTCCGAGTATCGATCCGCGTGTGAACCGTAAACTGCCTCTTGCCGCCCGACAGACCAAGTTGCTGGTAACGGTCTGGGAGGAAGCGCCTCGCCAGGTGGATGTGAATACGCTGATAGCCGGAAATCTGCCGAGTATACTGAACCTGCCTGTTACTAACATCCGGGAAGAACGAGAGAGGGCGGTCGATACCGAAGGAGATTTCATTGTTACAGACTTTTCTCCCGTAGTGGAAGGAGAGGTGGTCGTCGATAATGAAGATTCTCTTTTTTTCCTGTCCGAACCAGCCGTGGTTGGGCTTCTGCCCAAGTGGCTCGATAAGGTCGAAAATACTTCTTTTAAATATGCCGGTGTCTCTCCCTGGCGTGCCCCGTTGCAGTGGACAGCTACGACGAATGCCGCCTACTATGGCCGCTATATCCGGTCAGCCTATGTGATCAAGAGTGGTAACGGCAGCCAAACGGCAACCTGGAAAGTTCCGATTCTTTCTGCCGGACAATATGATGTCTACTATTATGTTTCCAAAGACAATGAGCTGAAATATAATAAGCAGGCTGGCGGTGAATACCATTTTAAGGTGGAGTATGACGAAGAAAACGAAGATGCTTATATAGATCTGAAAAAAGCGAATGAAGGCTGGGAACCTATAGGCGCCTACTACTTCAGTTCCGATACGGTCCGGATCACCCTGACGAACGAGTGCAAGCTACGAAGCGTGACGGCAGATGCGGTCAAAATAGTAAAACGATATTAATAGAATTAGATACATGATACGAAGAGAGTTACTATCCATGAAAAAGATAATACTGACGGCTGCCGTCTGCCTAGGTGGGTATGTCTCGTCGCAGGGGCAGGTCTCGCTGACGATCGAGAAGGCGATGGATATAGCGGAAGAGCATAGTCCTTCCCTGCGCCGTTCCCACATGAATCTGGAACGTTATCAGCAGAACTTGGTTGCACAGCGGGCTTCCCTGAAATCGAAGTTCTCGTTGAACCTTAATCCGGTGGATTACAGCAAGAGCCGCAGTTTCGATAACCGCCTGTCTCAGTGGTATACGAATGAGAGGTTCAGTGCGACTGGAACATTCCAAGTGGATCAACCGATCTTGTGGACGGATGGTGTTCTCTCATTGATCAACCGTTTCGGCTGGCAGGATAATAACTCCAATATCGACGGTACGAAGACCAGTAACAAGGCGTTCAGCAACGACCTTTACCTGCAGCTTTCGCAACCCATCTTTACTTATAACAAGCGTAAGATGGAACTGCAACAGATCGAATACGATTATGAGAATGCCAATATCAGCTACGCATTGCAACGATTGAGTACGGAAAAGGATATTACCCAACAGTTCTATTCTGTCTATATGGCACAAAGCCAATTGGCTATTACTAGGGAAGAACTGACCAATGCACAGCAAAGCTATGAGATTATCAAGAATAAGGTGGAAGCCGACCTGGCTGCCCGCGATGAGTTGTTTCAAGCGGAAGTGAATCTCGCTTCCGCGCGTTCTTCTCTAGAAGAACAGCAAGTATCGCTTGAAAACTCGAAAGACCAGTTAAAGCAGACGTTGGGGATGGATCTGAACGAGGATATCATGGTCTTTGCCGAAGTACAGATCAAGCCGGTGGAAGTGAATCTGGAAAAGGCGATACAGCATGGTCTTGAATCGCGTCTGGAACTGCGTCAGCGTGAGATTGAGAGCAAAGAACTAGCTTTCGATATGATTAAGACGAAGGCTCTGAACGAGTTCAAGGGAGATATTGCTCTCTCCTTCGGTCTGATCGGTGATAACCGACATCTGGAAAAGATTTATAATAACCCGACGCAGAATCCGCGTGTTGCCATCAGCTTCAGTGTCCCGATCTTTGATTGGGGAGAGAAGAAAGCCCGTGTCAAGGCGCAGGAAGTAGCCCAGAAGATCAACAGGCTGGAATTCCATGAAGACAAAGTCAACATTGAACTGAACATCCGCCAGACCTGGCGTAGCCTGGAAAACTTGCTTTCGCAGATCAAGATAGCCAAGCAGAATGTTGCAAATGCACAGCGTACCTATGATTTGAATCTGACCCGTTACCGGGAGGGCGATATAACTGGTATGGACATGAACCAATTCCAGACCCAGCTTTCAAATAAAAAGATCGCCTATACGCAGGCGCTTATCAATTATAAGATCGAATTATTGAACCTTAAGATACTTTCCCTCTACGATTTCGAGCACGATGTGCCTATTGTCCCGATGGAAGATTTAGTAACGAAAAAATAATATGAATATGAAATATACAATCACATCTCTCTTATTGTTCGTCCTGTTGACGGCAGGTTGTAATAATCAGCCACAGAATACACAGAACGATATTGCTACACCCGTGTCGGTAACGAAATTGAAGAAAGGTTCTATCAGCAAGCTGGTCAATACGACCGGTACGGCGCAGCCTACCTATGGAGTAACGCTCAATTCCGAAATGAGTGGCTTGTACAAACTGCAAACCAATCCCCGTACAGGCAAGCCCTTTAAACTGGGAGATATCGTCTCCAAAGGACAACTGATCGTCCGCCTCGAAGACCGGGAATACGAAAACGGTATCGCTATCGATGCCAAAGAGTTGAGTCTTGAAATAGCCGAGCAGGAGCAAGTGAAGCAGAAAGCCTTGTATGAGAAAGGCGGTGTGACGCTTAGCGAAATGCGTAATACGGAGGTAAAAGTGACAAACGCCCGCTATGATTACGAGAACGGTAAGCTCAATTTGGAGAAGATGAATGTCAAAGCTCCTTTCGACGGTGTGATCGTGGATTTGCCCCATTATACGTCTGATGTCCGTATCGAACAAGGGAAACCGATAGTCGGTATCATGGACTATGCTCGTATGTACATGGATATCAATCTGCCGGAAAGTGCTATCGGGTATGTGAAAGCGGATCAGCCGGTCTATATCACCCATTATACGTTGCCCAAAGATACGATCCGAGGGGTGATTAGCGAATTGTCGCCTGCCATTAGTTCCGAAACCCGTACTTTCAAAGGGAAGATACTGATACAGAATGACGGTTTGAAACTCCGTCCCGGCATGTTTGTCAAAGCTGATATCGTGGTGAATAAGGCGGACAGTGCTATCATCATACCGAAAGATGTGATTCAGTCCAACCGCCGTGTCAAATACGTTTATATCGTCGAGAAGAACACGGCCCTGCTTCGCGAACTCAAGACCGGGCTGGAAGACGACAAAAACATCCAGATTCTGGAAGGGCTGAAAGAGAACGATAACTTGGTGGTGAAAGGTTTCGAGACATTAAAAGAGAATGCAAAGGTAAAAGTTCAGAAATGAAAAGTATTATCAAATTTGCGGTAAGCAATCCGGTCACAATTTGTATGTTGGTATTGGCGATCCTGCTGTTGGGCAAGATTTCCTATGACCAGTTGGCGGTTGACCTGTTGCCCGACCTGAATAATCCCCGTCTTTTTATCGAGTTGAAGGCAGGCGAACGTCCGCCGGAGGAGATTGAGAAGCAGTTTGTCAAGAACATGGAGTCGATGGCGATTCGGCAGAGTGACGTGATACAGGTTTCATCCGTGATTCGTGCCGGTTCCGCCCGCATTACGGTCGAGTACACTTGGAAGAAAGATATGGATGAGGCCTTTCTTGACTTGCAGAAAGCTATGAACCCTTTTGCCCAAAATAAAGATATCACCGAACTCAAGATCACGCAGCATGATCCGAATCAGTCTCCTGTCGTTCTGATTGGACTTTCGCACCGTAGTATTACCGATATGGCGGAGCTTCGGAAGGTGGCGGAGAGCTATATTCGTAACGAGTTGATCAGTCTGGAAGGGGTTGCGGATGTTACGTTGTCGGGCGATGAGGTTAGTACGCTAATGATCCGTACGGACCCTTATAAGCTGGATGCCTTTAAATTGACGATAAATGATTTGTCTTCCAAGATAGAGGCGAATAACCAAAGCGTTTCCGGCGGTCGTGTCAGCGAGTTGGGACTGCAATACTTGGTCAAGAGTTCGAGCTTGTTTGCGACGGAGAGTGATTTTGAGAATCTGATTGTCGGTTATAAGCCGGTTGCGGCCGAGACTACGGCTTCGGGGACTTCCGGTGCGGTTTCCACATCGTCTATGGACAAAGCTCCGATATTCCTACGTGAAGTCGCTACTGTCAGCTTCGAGAATGATCGTCCGGAAAATATTGTCCGCATCAATGGCAAGCGCAGTATCGGATTGTCTGTTTACAAGGAAATGCGTTTCAATACGGTGAAGGTTGTCGATGGTGTGATCCGCCGGTTGGCGGTTATTGAGCAGGCGTTGCCCGGCTATCGTTTTCAGGTGATCACGAATCAGGGTACCTTTATCAAGAATGCAATAGGAGAGGTGAAGAGCAGCGCCGTCTTAGGGATTATCCTTGCGGTGGTGATCTTGTTCGTCTTCCTTCGCCGTTTGGGGACGACGTTGATTGTCAGCTTGGCTATCCCGATTTCCATTGTCGCAACTTTCAACTTGATGTTCTTTAATCATCTTACCCTCAATATCATGACGCTTGGTGGATTGGCGCTCGGAGCCGGTATGTTGGTGGATAATGCGATCGTAGTGATCGAAAGTATTTTCCGTAATCAGGAGAAAGGGATGACGATACGTGAAGCTGCCATAGCGGGAACCTCCGAAGTGGCCGGTGCGGTCATTGCCTCGACGTTGACGACGATCGTCGTCTTTCTGCCGATTGTCTATCTGCATGGCGCTTCTGGAGAACTGTTTAAAGATCAGGCCTGGACGGTGACGTTCTCGTTGGTATCGTCGTTGTTTGTGGCGATCTTGGTGATCCCGATGTTGTATGACCGGATTACCGGACGGCAGGATCGTGGTGCTGGTGGTGGTACACGGGGGGGAAACGGCATCCGGATTACCGGTTACAGCCCCTTGTTGCGCACGCTGCTCCGCCGCCGTTGGGTGGTGATCGGCTGCGCTTTGATGTTGCTGGTGATAGCGGGGTTGTTGGTTCCCTTTATCGGTACGGAGTTTATGCCGAGAGCCGGGAGCAAGGCGTTCTCTGCCGTTATCAAGTTGCCGGAAGGGACTCCGTTGGAGCGTACCGCTTCGGCTGTCGGTAACCTGGAGGATTTGATGCACACCATCTCGCAAGACTCCCTGTGTACGATCTACAGCCATGTCGGATCGGGTAGCGGTTCGGAGAATGATATATTCGAAGGGGAGAATACGGCTGTCATGAAAGTGATCCTTTCGCCTTCCTGCCCCGTTCCGCCCGAAGAGGTGATGGCGCAGTTTGTACAGGCTACCGAAGATACCGAAGGGTTAGAGGTCACCCTGAAGCAGGAAGAGAACTCCCTCAGCTCCCTTTTGGGAAGCGAAGGAGCCCCCCATCGTGGTCGAGGTAAAAGGAGAGGAACTGGACGAAATAGCGTCTATCACGGAAGAAGTAAAAGGACGGATCACCGGTCTGCCGGGACTTTACAATGTCCAGTCGTCCGTTGAAGACGGTGCCCCGGAGGTAACGATTTCCGTCGACCGCACGGTTGCCGGCATTCATAATGTCAGCGTCTCGACCGTTATCGAACAGTTGAAGCAGCAGCTCGGCGGCCTCGAATCCGGCAAGATGGAGTACCGGGGAGAGATGCGGGATATCCTGATCAAGGTTCCCGATATCACCTTGCACGACCTCGGTGGACTGGTCATACGAAAACGGTGAGAAAGAATTTCGCTTGCAGGAGATCGCAACGATCACCTGTTCGCAGGCTCCGAAAGAAATCTTCCGTCGTGGACAGAATCGCATCAGCAAGGTAACGGCCAATCTCGATGTTGGCTATTCGCTTGACAAGGTGGCGGACGAAATACGCTTTGCAGTGAAAGATATTGACTTGCCTGCCAACTATTTGATTACCGTTACCGGCGAGGAAGAGAAGCGCCAGGAGTCCATGAACAGCTTGATGTTTGCTTTGGCCCTTTCGGTGATCCTGGTCTATATGGTACTCGCTTCGCAGTTTGAGTCGCTGTTGCATCCCTTCACGATCTTGCTGACGATCCCGTTGGCGGTGGTAGGGGCGATTCTACTGTTCTTTCTGACGGGGACGACGATCAATATGATGGGAGTGATCGGCATCGTGATGCTGGTCGGTATTGCGGTGAACAACTCGATTATCCTAGTCGACCGTATCAACCAGTTGAAACAATCCGGCATGGAGCTGACGGATGCCATCGTGGAATCCGGCCAGCAACGTATCCGCCCGATCCTAATGACGACGCTCACGACGATCCTAGCTCTCCTGCCGATGACGTTCGGCTTCGGCGAAGGTGCTTCACTTCGTTCACCTATGGCGATCGCAGTGATCGGTGGGTTGGTGACTTCGACCGTCATGAGTCTGATGGTAATCCCGTGTGTATATTATGTATTTGAAAAAATGAAAAGGGGAAAATGAATTTTTTACTACATAGGAAGATTGCGATCTGTATGCTGTTCATAGCCTTGACAGGATTAGGCTACGTGTCGTACAAGCAGTTGCCGGTAGAACTGTTGCCTAATGCGGAGCTTCCGATGCTGTTTGTACAGGTCACCTCGGCACAGGATATGGATCCGTCGTATGTCGAGTCGGAAGTCGTGATCCCTATCGAAGGGGCTATTGGGACCATAGGTGGAGTAGAGCAAATCGAATCCCTGATCGATAGCCGCCAGTCTTCCATCAAGATTGACTTCAAGTCAAATATCAACTTCAAAATTACTGCCCTGAAGTTGCAGGAGAAGATTAACGAAATCGCCTCTTCTCTTCCCGAAGGCTTTACAGTACAGGTACAAAAGATCGATGTTTCGATGCTTGCCGGTGGCTTCATGTCGCTCCAGGTGCGTGGATCGGGTGGTACGGACCGGGTTCGTAACTTAGTGGAGAAAGAGATAAGGCCCGACCTGGAAAACATTGACGGCATCGCTTCCGTCAATATCTATGGTGGTCGCGAGAAGGCCATAGAGGTGCAACTCGATCCTGATGCCTGCAAAGCCCTCAATTTGACTCCTTCCGCTATTAGCAGCCTCTTAACACAGAATACGCAAGAGAAGGCGTTTGTCGGCTATGCCAGTGAGCCGGACGGGAAATACTTTGTCCATGTCAATTCTCCTTATACCGAAGTTTCCGACCTCGAAAACATCGTTGTTGCCTCTGGCCCCGTGTTGCTGAAAGACGTTGCCACCGTTTTCTTCGACATGAAAGAGGAGACAAGCTACAGTCGGGTCAATGGCAAAGATGCCGTTTCCGTTTCCCTGCTTGCTGACTCGCAGGCCAACTTGATCCAGCTTTCTCACCGTACGGTCGGAGTGATTGACCGTCTGAACGAGCAGCTTGCCCCGCTCGACCTCTCGATCGTCGTAGAGAATAACCAAGCGGAGACGATGGAGGATAACATTGACCAAATCATCCGCCTTGCGATCGTGGGTGGTCTACTTGCCGTCGTCATTCTCTGGCTTTTCCTGAAGAACCTACGGTTGGTGTTCTTCATCGCTCTGTCCATCCCGATTTCCGTTTATACGGCATTCAATTTCTTCTACGGGGCAGGGATTACGATCAATAGCCTTACGTTGGTTGGTATGGCGCTGGCGATTGGTATGCTGCTGGACAACAGTGTGGTAGTCTTGGAGAACATCTACCGCATCTCATCTACCGGCAATACACCCGAACGTTCCGTGACGCAAGGTACGCGCGAGGTCTGGCGCTCCATCCTTGCCGCTACCCTAACAACGGTTACGGTCTTCCTTCCATTCGTCTTTTCCGATAATTTTTTGATCAAGCTGATGGGACACCATATCGGCGTTTCCATCATCTCGACTCTCCTGATCTCTCTCGCTGTCGCCCTCCTTTTCATTCCGATGGCTACCTATACGGTACTGAGGAAGCCGGATAGGGGCACGGTCTTTTATGAAAAAGTATCTGTCACGCAGCGGCCGGTACAAATCTATCTGGTGTTGTTGAAGACCTGCATGAGGAATTCCGGTGTGACGGTCTTTGGGGCCGTCATCCTGCTGTTCCTTTGCTTGATCCTTTCTGTCTCCCTGAATATCCAGGACCGAAAAGAGGTGGAGAGCGACCGTTTCAGCATCTATGTGACGATGCCGACCGGCAGCACGCTGGAGAATGCCGACCAGGTCGTTCGTGTCATCGAGGAACGCCTTGCCGGGTTTCCGGAGAAACAAGATCTGATCAGCCGTATCCGGGAAACGGACGCCGAGCTGACACTTGTTCTCAAAGAAGATTACCGCCAGATCGGGAAGCGCAGCATCACTGACATTAAATCCGATGTGCAAACTCGCCTCCGTACCATCAACGGCGCCGAAATATCACTTTCTGAAGCCGGAAGCGGTGGAGGCAGAGGGGGAGGCGGCTCCGGGGATATGATGGGTGGCATGGGGAGCTTCATGCGTCTTTTGGGTATCGGTGAGAACCGCGAACGCATTGTGATCAAAGGTTCTGATTTTGACCTTATGCAGCGGGTGGCGGAGGATTTTCGCTATTACCTCGACGAACAGGAGTTCATCCGCAATACCCGTGTCTCCTACAGTCGCCCGCAGCCGGAGATTCGTCTCGGTTTCGACCCGATCCTGCTGACCTCCTACGATATCTCTCGCCAGAACATAGCTTCCGGCCTCACATCTCTGAACCCGGAGATTTCGTCCGGGACTTCTTTCAAGGTGGGGGAGGATACCTACGATATCATCATCCGTAACCGGACGGTAGAGGAGGAAGAGGCTGGCAAGAATCGGGACAAGACGGTGGACGACCTGCGCGAAGTGCATATACCAAGCGCTTCCGGCAGCCTGCACAGGCTGGAAGATATCGCCTCCGTCAATTATGGCCGCGGGCGTGCCCGTGTCACCCGTGTGAACCAGGACAAGCAGATTGAGTTGTTCTATTCTTTCTCGCGCGACGTTGAAGAGTCGAGAGACCTCCTCGAAGGCTACCGGTCGGATATCGACCAGTTGGTGTCGGGCTATAACCTGCCTTCGGGCGTGGCGGTCGAAGTGTTTCACGAGGAAGATATGTTTGCCGACTTCAAGTTTCTGCTGTTGGCTGCCTTTATCCTGATCTTTATGATCCTGGCTTCGGTGTTCGAGTCCTTTGTGACGCCGTTCGTCCTGCTGTTCTCCATCCCGCTGGCTGCGATCGGTTCGCTGCTGGCGTTGTTGCTGACGGGCAACAGCCTGCTGAACAATGCGAACGTGATGATCGGGTTTCTGATCCTGCTGGGAGTAGTGGTGAACAACGGTATTATCCTGATCGATTATGCCAACATTCTCCGCCGGCGAGGTTATCGCCGCAACAGGGCGTTGATGACGGCTGGGCTGTCACGTATTCGCCCGATCCTAATTACTTCCATCACGACGATCGTAGCCATGTTGCCGATGGCGATGGGTAACTCTGAGTATGCCGGAGCGATCGGTGCACCGTTTGCCATTACTGTGATCGGCGGTCTTTCCTTCTCTGCATTGTTGACGCTGATCCTGATCCCTACCGTTTGTATGGGATTGGAAAACACGCTACAATGGTACAAGGAGCTGTCCGCGAAAGTATGGGTTCTGCACGGTTTGCTCTTTATGGCAGGAGCCGGCTGTATCTGGTTTTATGGTGGTGGCCTCCTGTGGCAGTCCGTCTATGGGGTGTTGTTGTTGGCCGGTATTCCGGGAGTGACCTATTTTATGCAGACAAGTCTCCGCCGTGCCCGTTCGAAGGTGATCGATCCGAAGACGGACATCCATATATCCGTCCGAACCTGGTGAAGATATACGACTGGCCGGGACGTGTCAGCCGCCAGTGGAAGAGTGGCCTGCTGATCCGTCGACGGTTAGGTTTGGAGAAAAACTACCTTATACCTGCCGGATTGCCGGATGACTGTCCCGTTCCGTGCCTGACATGGGATCGCAAAAGATCAGTCCTGATACCTCCTCTGATTATGCGGATACCACTGGTGCTTCTGCGATCCCGCTTCAGACGCGAGAAAGAGGATTCTTTATGGAATTGGGCTGGCAGTTCGTCCTGTTAGGTTTCGGTGTCTGGTTCACCTGGTTCTTTGTCGGGAACAGGTTGTGGATATTTCTTCTCTCTTTCGCAGTCTACGCCGCAACGCTTTACCTGTGGCGCAAGGTACGTGAATATCTCTATGGACGGTTTGCAGGAAGCCGGAAAGTGAAATACGTTAACCGGATCATCTTTTGGGGCCTTCCTCCACTGATCCTTTTTGGTCTGTTCCACAAATTGGATAATCCGAACTTGGTGGGGACGATCGGGGTGTTGTGGGCGTTCTGCATAGCAATCTATGTGACTTCTGGCTATCTGTACGAGAAGGAAATCAATATCGAGCGTGTAAAAGGACGTTTCGCCGGGCTGCGTCGTTCGTGGTTCCGTATGGTGAAAAGTATTCCGCTGATCGGGAAACGTCGGCAGCCGTTCAAGGCACTCCGAGGCGTATCGTTCGAGATCCGTACAGGTATGTTCGGCCTCTTGGGACCGAACGGAGCAGGTAAGTCCACACTGATGAAGGTACTGACAGGTATTTACAGCAAGGATTCCGGAACCATTACCTACGAGGGAAAGGACGTAACATTTTCCAACCCGAGAGAAGCCCAGGACGCAGGTATCGTGATCGTGCACCAGGAGCTTAACATGATGAACCATCTGACAGTTGCGCAGAATATTTTCATCGGACGTGAGATGATGAGCGGAAAACTCATCAACGACAAAAAGATGAATGAGGAAGCGAGAAAGCTGTTTGCACAGTTAAACATCGACATCGACCCGACTGAGAAGATGGGAAATCTTACCGTAGGAAAACAGCAGATGTGTGAAATTGCAAAAGCGATTTCCCCATGATGCAAAGGTAATTATTTTTGACGAACCGTCAGCAGCGCTTACAGAGACGGAGATCGAAGAGCTTTTCAAGATCATTCGGGACCTCCGGGAGAAGCAGCTTGGAATCGTATACATATCCCATCGAATGGACGAGCATCAAAGTCATTACAGACCAAGAGTAACCGTCATGAGAGACGGGGATATGTGGGAACTCTGATCAC
>ENA-OQAB01001320-OQAB01001320.1-human-gut-metagenome-genome-assembly--contig:-NODE-1320-length-11813-cov-8.816019_pt1 | contig 11813 bp, 10 predicted proteins | sample MGYA00242490_ERZ504517 | MGnify/ENA primary metagenome ERZ504517 (study PRJEB26092, sample SAMD00036298) | human gut metagenome | host: Homo sapiens | study: EMG produced TPA metagenomics assembly of...
GGATGGTTGTGTGCCACGTAGCGCACGAAATTGGCTCCGATAAACCCACATCCGCCGGTCACAATGATGTTGCGCGGCTTGAAAATCTCACTACTCACCATTTCAGGGTACCGGCAGGGTTGCATAGCCATAAAGCGATTCCACAAACTGGCTTATATATGGCAGATTCGGCAGCCCAACCGGTGGTATCTCAGTTACCCTTGATTTAGTGTATAAATAGCACTTCGCTTACCCTTGATTTAGTGTATAAATAGCACTTCGCCTACCCTTGATTTGGTGTATAGTTGAGCATGTTATTACCCTTGATTTGGTGTATTTACGGCGGTGAGACATGGAGATTTTCGAACGAAAAGTATACGAAAAACTGGCTTCCTGGAAGGAATCCTCCCAAGGAAGCACGGCCCTGCTTATCGAGGGCGCGCGACGCGTCGGGAAAAGCACCATCGCAGAGGAATTCGGACGACGGAACTATGCGTCGTATATGCTCGTCGACTTCTCGAAAGCCCCTGATGACGTGCTGGACTACTTCGTCGACCTGCGCAACGACCTCGACGCGTTCTTCATGTACCTGTCATCCTTCTACGGAGTGGAACTGCACAGGAGGGATAGCCTCATCATTTTCGACGAGGTGCAACTGTATCCGAAGGCCCGCGAGGCCATCAAGCAGCTGGTGGCTGACGGGCGTTACGACTATATCGAGACGGGCTCGCTCGTCTCCATCCGCGAAAACGTCAAGGACATCCTCATTCCATCAGAGGAGGAGTCGATCCGCCTGAATCCCATGGATTTCGATGAATTCCTCTGGGCTTTGGGAGAAAAGCCACTGTCCACGCTCATCGCGGACTCGTTCAAGAAGCGCAGGCCGCTCCCCGATTCGCTGCACAGGAAGGCCATGCGGCTATTCCGTGAATACATGCTGGTCGGAGGCATGCCCCAGGCTGTGTCGAAGTACGTCGAGACCCATGATTTCAGCAAAGTCGACAACGTCAAACGGAACATCCTCCGACTGTACAGGCAAGACATCTCCAAACATGGCGGCAGCGACCGGATACGCATCACGCGCATCTTCGACAACCTGGTGGGCCAGCTTTCCAAGAAAGAGAAGAAGTTCAACATCACATCGCTGGGAAAGGCAGCGAAGACCCGCGATTACGAGGACGCCTTCTTCTGGCTTTCCGACGCGTTCATCACCAACGACTGTTTCAATTCCACTGATCCGAGCGTGGGGCTAAGCATTAGCGAGGACCATTCGACGGTCAAATGCTACGCCGCCGACACCGGACTTCTCACCACTCTCGCCCTGGCCGACTCGGAACAGACCGGAAGCAACCTATACCGGGACATCCTCCTGGAACGCATCGAAATCAACGAGGGCATGCTCGCGGAGAACGTCGTCGCACAGCTTCTCCGGGCCAACGGGCACCGGCTGTTCTTCTACTCGCGCAGCGACCGCGACGACCCGTCGAACCGTATGGAGATCGACTTCCTCATTGTCGAACCGTATGAGAACGCGGCGATGAAGTACAGGGTCAGCCCCATCGAGGTCAAGTCATCGAAACGCTACCGCACGGTCTCGCTGGACAAGTTCAAGACGAAATTCGACAAGAAGGTCGGCACCAGATACGTGCTGCATCCGAAACCGCTGGTCGTGGAAAATGATGTGGTCAAGCTGCCGATCTACATGGCAGGACTGCTATAGAAGGCTTCACGCAGACAGCGCTTTTTAGTGCACTACCAGCGAATGACGCCCAACCCCGTTGTCTATTTGTAAGCGCAACGCCTTCGTCAGAGTTGTAAGTCTGGCAGTTCGTCGGCAAACGCCTCGGCGGGTGTGCGGTGGCCGAGCGCTCGCATGGGCCGGTTGTCGGTCTCGTCGACGATCTCCTGGAGCTCCCTCGCCATGCCCGGTTCGATGATCGTGCGTTTGGGCAGGTAACGGCGGATCATGCCGTTGCGGTTCTCGTTGCCGCCCCGCTGCCAGCTGGAATAGGGGTCGGCGAAGCACGTGGCCATGCCCGGCTCGTCGCGCAGCCGCGCGTGGCGGGCGAACCCGGTGCCGTTGTCGTGCGTGACGCTGAGCCCGGCGGCCGCCGGCAGCGGGGCGAACATCGCCAGCCGCGCCCCGACGCTCCGCTCGGCGGTCTTGTCGGGGATAACACGGGCCATGAGGAAGCGGGTCCTCCTTTCGACCTCGGTGTGCAGGTCGCATCCCATGCCGATGACGCTGTCGGCCTCCCAATGGCCGAACCCGCTGCGGTCGTCCGCCTCCGGCGGACGCTCGGCGATGGAGACCCTTCCGGGGATAGGGAACCTCGACACCCGACGGCCCGCATGCTTGCGCCGCCGCCGGTGGCCGCGCGGCAGGCATCGGGCCCGGCGTTCGCGGCGCGGCTTGCTGGAATAGATCCATCGGTAGACGGTCTCCGGGCACACGCGCATGGCATCGTCGCCGGGGAACAGGACGCGCAGCCTGCCGCTGACGGGCGGCGGCGACCAGCCGCAGCCCAGCTTCTCCGCCACCCACGCCCACAGCCGGTCATGCGACAGGCGATGCGGCTTGCGCGCTTTGGCGCGCCTCCGGGCGGCCTTGCGCTGGGCCGGCCCGGCGATGTAATAGCGGCTCGTCCAAGGCCCGGTCTTGAGCCGCCTGGGCCGATAGGGACGGTAGGATTCGCTCTCGTTGGACGGGAACCACGTGTTGCGTTTGATCTCACGGCTGACGGTGGACGGGCTGCGCCCGATCATCGCGCCGATCGCCCGTATGCCGGTCCCGTTGCCGATCTCGATCTGGATGACCTGGCGTTCCTCTTCCGACAGGTGCGAATATACTTCCCCCATAGGTGCAACATCCCTTCCGGACTGGTTTTCTAGACAATCTCCAATCTAACGGGGTGTTGCACTTTCAATTAGACAACGGGTAAAAGCTTCCCTATTTGATAGACGTGATAGCATCACAGATGGATAACGCTTAAATTCCGATACACGTACTTTTGGTCCGGAGAAACTATGCCTAATATAGAACCACTTATTTCCATCATCGTTCCCGTCTACAACTCGGAAAAATATTTATCACGCTGTATTGAATCCATTCTTGCCCAATCATTCAAAAATCTTGAAATAATTCTCATTGATGATGGCTCCAAAGATGCATCATCAAGTATCTGCGATTCCTACGCAGCTAGCGATTCACGAATCAAAGTAATCCACCAAGAAAATGGCGGAATTGCCAAAGCGCAGAATACCGGTTTGGATATCGCTCACGGGGACTATATCGCTTTCGCGGATAATGACGATATACTCGACAGGCATAACATCGAATACTTACTGCATGCTTTACAAATCACTGGTGCAGATATGAGCAAAGCAAGGTGGCAGCAATTCGGCGTTTCCCAATTAGAAATTATCTCGCATCAAGCTCTGCAAGGTACTGTCGCACCAAAAATGATAAGTGTTTTCAACAGTCCGTTGCTTGCTTATCAAACGGTATTCAGCAAAACTCTCCGATTAATAGGAGAATATACCGGACATAATACAGAAGCACGATATTTTAACGAAGCGAACTGGTGTCGTCTGTACAAACGTGAGTTGTGGGATGGCATTCGGTTCCCAGAGGGGATGTATGCGCAGGATGTGATGGTCGCAGGCCGACTGTACGCGCGTATGAACAAAGTAGCCGATATTGATTGCGTGTTGTATTATTGGCTGCAATCTGCAGGCTCTGTAACACACAAGGAACGTAGTTTCAGCTTCTACCATGACAACGTGACGGCTGGAATCACGAATTTCGAATATGCGCTTGAACACGGTGTGATGCCGGCGCGTAGCTACTACACGCTGATCGGTTCCGTCAATGAGGAAGCAACTGCACCAGATATCAACGAGTCTAGCAACCGGATTCAGTACGAGGCAGATCTGAAAAAGAAAGCCGAGCTTCTTGAACGTCTGACTACGTGTCAACGTCTACAATGCGCGGCACTACAAAAAATCCGCCTGTTCGAGAAGGGTATATACGATCGCAAAGTCAAGAACATGGCATAGCAGATACTGCTGTTTATGGAGGTGCCGGCGGCTACATTAGCCGCCGGCACCTCCATAAACAGCAGTATAAAATACGTTATCTATGCCAACGAACGGCACGTACCACATTCAACGCGGCGTTCTTCACCCCACGCACAGCATTGATGGGTAACCAAGCTGCGCGATAAGTAACATTCTGCACCGGTTCAGGCATTTTCTTAATGGTTTTCGCCGTCAAAAACTGCAGACCCTTATGGAGGCGACGCCTCACTGCCGGGAAGATCCTCATTGGATTTGTCGCCTTATATAAACCGTGCATATTTGTCTGCAACGATTCGCCCTCATGCGCACGAGAACTTGCTCCCATCAGCATGGCAGTGGAATAAACCAGCGAATCAACCTCGATACGTGCATATCGATCCGACATGACCCATGCGGGATAGTACCCCTGCGACTGGCAGATATAGCCGTTGGCGCGTTCGATGGCGTGGGACACGGTACCATCCTCGCCCATCTGTCCTTCCGGCAGGAAGTCCTCATACTTCCAGCCGTACTCAAACAAGGGCTTCAACGCATCCACGCGGAACCAGTAGCAGGAACCGATGGCGGATGCCGAAGGCTTGCCCGGGCTCAGCGGCACATGGATATCGAACCGGTCTTCCAGCAGTTCCTTCGTGATCTCGAAGTTCGCACCCCAGTCATGCGGCAGGGTGTGCGCAAAGTACAGGGCGTGGAAGGGCGGCGGCGGAGCGACCTGACCCAGACGCGGTTCATTGGAAAATAGCGTGAGAATGTTCTCCACATAGTCGCGGCTGGCAAGCGTGTTCTCCATCAGCTTGTACGCAAAGCCCTGACTCTCGGTGCCATGATGGCCGTTCTCCTGATTCTGGCTCGACTTCTTGTCGTGCGCGAAGCCGATGACATCGTATTTGCCGCTCAGCACGACATCGCTTGCCGCAACCAGCAGCGCGGACACGTCACGACCACGGTTCACCACGGGGATGAACGTGACCGGATGATTCACACCGTGGGAGGTCATATAATCGCGGATCGCGTCGATCTTGTCTTCGGTGGTCGTGATGTACAGGTCGGTCTCTTCCGGAAGAGCGCTGATGTAACGGCAGGTGTCACCCAGCAGGTCAAGGAAGTAGATGTGGTAGATGAACGCGGAACGCAAATCGGCACCGGTTCTCGGATTGCGGGTCGCCGTCGGCAGCACGTAGTCGAGGTGCAGGGCCTTGCGAATATCGTCGATGTTGTAGTTCGGCAGAATCGCATCCCAAATCAGGTCGACATCATAATCCGTTTCGTTCTTCAGGAAATCGTACAGATCCAACGCCGGCTGGCCCGCGGTCTGATCGAAGTAGGCGCTGTAGTCAACGAAGAAGGAGCGACGCTTGAACACCGGGCAACGGTCGTCGCGCAGCATTTGCATCGGCATATACAGCAGCGGATAGGACGAGTAGCCCCTGTACTTACGCCAATCGATGTACGACGCCCACTTGAAGCCAAGCTGAGCGAAATGCTTGGTGAAGGTCATCTCATGCTTGCGCGTAACCTCCGCGTAGTCCTTCCACAGGGGCATGGTCTCCCAGTACTCGTGGAACGCCTGCGAGGAGACTAGGCTGCGGCGGTACGCATGCCAGTATGCCTGCAGATGCGTGGGGATCTTCTCATCGTTCACGGTTTCGCCCGCATACGCGGTGATGCCCCAGAAGTCCACATCCTTGCGGGACATGGTTTCGAACATCTCCTTGAACGGGTAGACAGGACCCATGATGGTATCGTTCAGGCACAGCACTTCATCATAGGTTTCCAGCTTCTCCCAGCCGATGGTCAGCAGCGCCTGCTTGTACGCGGCGACATCAAGTCCCGTGTTCTCGCGAACCATGATGGTGTCCGCGTACTTGCCGAACATCTTGCGGGCCTCATCATCGATCTTGCCGTTCACGATGACGACAAGATCGGTCAGGTTCCGCATCAGATCCTCAAGGAAGCCATCGAGGAACTTCGCCGCACGACCGTTCTTATCGTAGAAACAGAGTATGCCCAGCCGCTTGGCCGTCGAATTGTCTACAAGAGTCATTTACTCATTCCACTTCAGGTTGTCTGTTTTATTGATCCGTAGTCATTTGCCGTAATCGCTACGACAGTCGCTCGATGTGCATCGCCTGATCGTTCAGCAACGCATAATCCCTGCTGCCCTCGTTGTTGACGACGAACATGCACGCATTGTCGTCGCTGGTGAAGGCCACCATATCCGTTCTCTCCGGATCCAACTCATTGGGCACACGCAACGATACCAAGATACGGAACTTTCCGCTGTTGAACAGGTTCAACGGCATCTGGAAACTGGCGGTATGATGCCCCTCCTCCATCTTGAATTTCTTATCGCCGGAATCATAGGGGATGCCTCCACGCTGAATGTCGTGCAAGGCGATGGCCAAGTAGAAGTCCGTGTCCTCGTTGAATTCATATTCGATGTCGAACTTGAAATTCTCCGAGCTGTCAATCAGTAGCGGGGAACGCGGGATGATGCGAAGCTGCGGCACACGCTCGTTCAATCCGACCGGGTATGCATCTTCCTCGCTACCATCATCCTTCTTATTCAGCGGCGCGAAGTTTTCGACGGTGTATCGATCGGCCACATCATCCTTGTTGCCATTGACGATGATTTCGCCGTCCTTGATAAGGATTGCCTTATTGCAGTACTTCTTGACGGAGTTCATGTCGTGCGTGACGAGAATGACGGTCTTGGTCGGATCCTTCTTGATCTTCGTGAAGAAATCGTCGCACTTCGTTGGTAACGCCTCATCACCGACCGCGAGCACCTCATCAAGCACCAGGATGTCACCCTGTGCCTTAATGGCAACGGAAAACGCCAAGCGAACCTGCATACCGGAAGAGTAGTTCTTCAACTTCTGATCCATGAAGTCCTCAAGCTCGGCGAACTCCACGATGTCGTCATACATGCCGTCGATTTCCTCGCGGGTGAAGCCGAGCAGCGCACCGTTGAGATACACGTTCTCGCGCCCGGTAAGTTCCGGGTTGAAACCGACGCCAAGCTCGATGAACGGCACAAAGCTTGCCATTGACGGTGATGGTGCCCTGTTCCGGTACATAAATGCCGGAAATCAGTTTCAGCAGCGTCGACTTGCCACTGCCGTTACGCCCGACGATACCGAAGAAATCGCCCTTCTCGACTTCAAAGGAAATGTCGCGCAGAACATGCTGCTCCTTGTATCCCTTGATTCCCTTGGTCCAGTTGATGATGGCCTGCTTGATGCCGCTCGCCTGTTCCGTCGGCAGACGGAACATCTTCGCGACATGATCGACTTTCAGCGCAATATTGTCCTGATGAGTCATTACAGCACCTCCGCGAATTTCCTGCTGTACTTGCGGAACACATGAATTCCGAGGATAAGGATGAGAACGGTCAGACCAATCGGCACCAAAGCCCAGAACCAGTGGTTGCACAGCGTCCATACCGTGGGGGTCGTCTCCGGCGCGATGAGGTTATGGCGAATATCCTGGATGATCTGAGCCGGCGGACTCATCAGCATGGCCTTTTCAACGGTCATGGCAAGGTTGTGGTTTTCCGGCCCCAGACGCTCCGCAACCATCGACAACGGGTAGATGATGGGGGTCGCGTAGAACAGGGCCTGCATAAGCACTTCCCAAATATGCTGAATATCGCGGAAGAACACATTCAGCGTGGCCAGAAGCAGGGCGACGCCGAGGGCCAGACAGTAGAATTCGATGAAGTTCAGAGGCAGCAGCAGCACACGCCACGTGAAATGGACGCCGGAACCAAAGCAGAACAGCAGGACGACGCACAGGTTGATGGCCATGCTGATCAGCGAGCCAACCGTGGCGGAGACAACCACAATATAACGGGGGAAGTTGATCTTTCTCATCAGATCGCCGCGACCGGTGATCGCGTTCAAACCCATGGTGGTGGCTTCGGAGAAGAAGTTCCACATGCTGATGCCCAGAAGCAGCACCAGAGGGAACGTAGGCGTACCATCGGTGAATTTCAGGAACCTGACGAACACCACATACATAACGCAGAACAACATCAGGGGCTTCAACACCGACCACGCGATACCCAGGAAGGAACCCTGATATCGCAGCTTGAAATCGGTTTTCACCAGTTCCTTGAGGATGACCAGTGAGTAATGGTATTTCTCACCCAGTTTTTTGAAAAAATTCATGTAAATCCGTTCACTCCACAATAATCGGGACTCATCATAGTCAGACCAAGGCCCAACTACTTCCTTCGGCTCCTTCGATGCTCGGTAATGACGCTGACCACGTCCCTCCGGATGCTGTTTTCCGGCAAACATGCGTCAGTCAGCCTACGCATGAGCGTCCCTTTCTTGAACCGCCGCCGCGCTTCCTTTTCAAGTTCTATACGGCGCAGACGCTCTTGCTCCGCTTGTTCCCGCCTGAGTTTTTCTTCACGCTCACGGCGAAGCTCCTCATCATGGAAATGCCACTCGTACTTGTGGACTTGTTCCCGCTTATCGGCAAGACCAGAGTCTCGAACATGCTCGGACTCCAGTTTGGTCAGTATGGCGAGCCAGCGATAGAACTCATCTGAATGTTCCGGAATCTCATTCCGATCAACGAACCACTTCGCCCTGGCACACAACGTGTCGGTCAGAATCTGGTAGGCGACATCGATCCCCCACGTTTCGACAACATTGCCGATCGTGCCCTGTTGATCCTCCTCATTCAACCGCACGACCCAATCATTGCCGACGATTCGCACGTACTCCTCGTGAAGCCACTGCGCGCACTCCGCAACCGTGGGGTTCCCCTCCGCCGCCACGAAATGCGCGACATGCGTATCAAGTTGCTTGGCCGAAGCCTGTATGGAGATGAACTGTTCGGCGGTTTCCATCATGTTGCCGGAACCACCATTGCCGAAGTTGTAACGAAGACCATGGAAATCGGTGATTGTTTCGAAATCCTGCGCTTTGGCACACAACACGAACATTTCGTACGTATCTTCTATTCTTCCCAGATGGTCGGCTGTCATCTCTTGGAAACACGAACGCACGAAATCACCGCGAAAGACCACATCAATGACGCTCCAGGTCAGCCTAGGCTGATAGGTGTCGGAGAAAACCCGCAGAAGAATCTGCTCGTTCCTTTGCACCTCAGGCAGGGAAGCATTGAACATATTCTCATTGGCCACGGCGGATGCATCGTTCTCAGGGCGAGTCGAGATAACCTGCCTGCCGAACCTGAGCATGTCTGCCTTATGCGCCAGAACGTATGGTGTCAGTAGCTCGCAGAACACGGGAGACAGTTCATCGTCGCCGTCAACGAATACGACGAACTGCCCCTTCGATGCCAGCACGCCGTCCCTGCGTGCGAGATGAGCTCCACCATTGATCTGCTTGTCAATGATATGGAACCGTGCATCGTCCTCGGCACATGCGCGAATCACGTCCAAGGTGTTATCCGTGCTGGCATCGTTGACGACGATTATCTCGTAATCAGCGCCTCTCTGTTTTTTCAGGCCCATTAGGCACGCTTCAATATACGTCGAAACGTTATATGCAATCACCACAAAGGAAAAGAGCGGCACGACTGTTCCTTTTCCCTCAACGGTTCAGTCGTGCTTCGACTTGACGATGATCTTGTTGTCGGCAACGTCCTTGAGGTGCTTGCCGTACGGGCTCTTGCCGTACTTCTCGGCGGCCCTCATCAGCTGCTCGCGGTCGATCCAGCCGTTCTCGAACGCGATCTCCTCGGCCACCGCGATCGGCAGGCCCTGCGCCCGCTGCACGGTACGCACGAACTCGCCCGCCTCGAACAGGGAGTCCATCGTGCCGGTGTCGAGCCAGGCGTAGCCGCGGCCGAGCGTCTGCACGTTCAGCGAACCGTCCTCCAGATACATCCTGTTGAGGTCCGTGATCTCCAGTTCGCCGCGAGCGCTCGGTTTGATCCGTCTTGGCGAACTCGACCACGCGCTCGTCGTAGAAGTACAGGCCGGTCACCGCGTAGTTGGACGCGGGGATGCTCCGGCTTCTCCACGATGGAGATGGCCTCTTGTTCTCGTCGAACTCGACCACGCCGTAGCGTTCCGGGTCGTCCACGTAGTAGCCGAACACCGTGGCACCATGCTCGGCCGCAGCCGCCTTGCGCAGCGTGCGGCCCAAGCCATTGCCGTAGAAGATGTTGTCGCCCAGCACCAGAGCGCACGGCTCGCCGTCGATGAACTCCTCGCCCAGCAGGAACGCCTGGGCAAGGCCGTCGGGACTCGGCTGCACCTTGTAGGAGAAGCTCACGCCGTACTGGCTGCCGTCGCCCAGCAGACGCTCGAAGTTCGGCAGATCGTGCGGCGTGCTGATGATCAGGATGTCGCGGATCCCGGCCATCATCAGCACGCTCAGCGGATAGTAGATCATCGGCTTGTCGTACACGGGAAGCAGCTGCTTCGATGTCACCGTGGTGAGCGGGTAAAGACGGGTTCCCGAGCCACCGGCAAGAATGATGCCCTTCATAACACGACCTGCTTTCTTTCTCCGATACCTTCACGAAGCTTCGTAAGCGGTTCCAGCTTAATAGCCGCGCCACCTATATGAAAACCGCGCAGTGAAGTCTGCGCGGTTTCATTGCATTCACTGGGCGAATCCGGATTCGTTTCTGTTCAAGCTTTCCAGACTCCGGTTAATGCGTTACGGGTCAGCAGCAACACGCCACCCAGCAGGACAACGTCCGAGTTCTTGCGCACTTTGGGTTTTCAGGCCTGACGTGAAAGGCATGGACCCCGCGTCCTGTGTACGTTTTTTCATTCGCCAAAACTAAAAACCGAGATTGGAAACCAGGAGGCGGAACCATGCCCGAGAACATCATACAGATCGACCAGCACATGCTCGAGACCAGGCTCGACCGGCTCGTCACGCAGAAGGTCACCGAGATACTCAACGCGATGCTCGACGCGGAGGCCGACGAGATCGCCGGGGCGTCCAGATACGAGCGTTCCGGCGGCTGGAAGGCGTACCGCGCCGACCATTACGAACGCAGGATCACCGCCAAGGCCGGCACGCTCGAGCTGAAGGTGCCCAAACTGAAGGGCGCCCTGTTCGAATCGGCGGTGGTCGAACGCTACCGCCGGCGCGGGGAAAGCGTCGAGGAGGCCCTGATCGACATGTACCTGGCGGGCGTCTCCACCCGCCAGGTCGACGACATCAGCCAGCTGCTGTGGGGCGAGAGGATGCCCTCGCAGACCCTCTCCGACAAACTCAAGAGGGTGTACGCCGACATCGACTCGTGGCGCACGAGGCCGTTGGAACGCGAATACCCCTACGTGTTCATGGACGGCGTGTGGCACAGGCGCTCGTGGGGCGGCTCGGTGGAGAACGTGAGCGTGCTCGTCGCCGTCGGGGTGGACTCCGAAGGCCACCGCGAGGTCATCGGAGTGGCCGAGGGCATGAAGGAGGATTCCGCCAGCTGGGAGCAGTTCGTCAGAGGCATGATCGAGCGCGGCCTCAGGGGCGTCAGGCTGGTGGTGGGCGACCGTTGCGCGGGCCTGGTCTCCACGGTGCGCTCCATGCTCCCGCGGGCGGGGTACCAGCGGTGCATGGGGTGGTGCCGTTTTGTTGGACTTCTTTATCCTTGCTTTTTGATTATGCCACGAGTCCGAGCTCGCGGCGCCGGCCCATGATGCTCATGCCAAACTCGGTCTTGATGCGTTTGTCGCGGTACCAGACCATGTAGTCGTCGAGCATGCCGATGAACTCGTCCATCGAGACCCCGGCGAAGCTGCGCTTGTGGAAGAA
>ENA-OQAB01001322-OQAB01001322.1-human-gut-metagenome-genome-assembly--contig:-NODE-1322-length-11803-cov-1.938249_pt1 | contig 11803 bp, 10 predicted proteins | sample MGYA00242490_ERZ504517 | MGnify/ENA primary metagenome ERZ504517 (study PRJEB26092, sample SAMD00036298) | human gut metagenome | host: Homo sapiens | study: EMG produced TPA metagenomics assembly of...
CCAGATGGGCACCAGCATCGGACGAGATCCCCAACTTCCGGGAGTTCCTGTACCAGTACATCCTGCCCCAGCCTGAGCTGGATCTGGAGCGCTGCAGGGCGACCGGGTGGAGCTGGAAAACCTCCACGCCGTTCTGGCCGAGGCCCAGACCCGTGCCGCCGCACTGGAACAGATCGTGGCGTATGGCCGGGAAGCTGCTGACAAGAGACGGATGCCCTTGTCAACCGGGCGCGGCCCTGCTGGCCCGCGCCGAAGCGGATGCCGGTGAGGATGCCTCCTGGCAGAGCCATCTGGATGCAGGCCGCCGCCAGCTGGCCGACCTGAACGCAAAATACGAGGCCGCCAAGAACGCCGAAGCCGAAGCCCGCCGGGCCTATCTGGTGGCCCACGGTGCGGCCGGTGACAGCGGCGCGGGCCGGGCGCTGGATGCCCTGACCGAGGAACTGGCCCGGAAAAAGAGTGCACTGGATGCAGCAGCCCGGACAAGGAACAGTCTGGAAGCAACTGCGGATACCATCACCGGCCTGATGAACCAGCTGAACCACAGCGGCTTTGCGGTGGAGAAGGAGCTCTGGCCCCAGCGCCTGACAGCGGAACATCTCCCCGCCCTGACCGAGGCACTGGCCCGCATCGAAAAGCCGCTGGAGGAGCAGTATTTTGCTGCCCGGCAGGCTTCGGCGGATCTGGCAAAAGAGCAGGAGGGCCTGCGGGCCGAGCTGAACGCCGTGTCCGGCGGCAAGTGGGTCTACCCCCACGGCGATGCCGCCACCAAAGTGCGGGATGCCGTGAATGCCGAGCTGAAAAGCCGCGGCATGACAGCGGATGCGAAGATCTTCTGTGAGCTGCTGACCGTGGCCGATGAGAGCTGGCAGGACTGTGTGGAAGCCTGCCTGGGTGACCGCCGGTTCGATATCCTTGTGCCGCCTGCCCACTACGCCGCCGCCAAGAGCGCCTTTGTGGCGCTGGGCGACCGGGTGGGGCCCATCAGCCTGCTGGATACCCCGGGCATCCGCAAGGCGGACCGCCATGCGGAGACAGCCCCCGCCGACAGCCTTACCGCCCAGGTCACCAGCGAGAATCCGCTGGCCGCACAGTATGCGGACACCATCCTGCGCCGCATCGTCTGCTGCGACACCCCCGATACGCTGGAGCATTTCCCCGACAGCGCCACCCGGGACCTGCTGCGCCACCATCCCTTCCGGCTGGAACGCCTGCGCAGGCCCCAGCGCTATATCGGCCTGGATGCCCGCAGGGAGCGTGCCGAAGCGCTGGAAGCACAGCTTGCCGTTCAGGCCGACCGCTGCCGCGAAGCCGCCCAGACCGAAAAGACCCTGAAATCTGCCTACGACCAGTACCAGAACGTTCTGCGGGGCCATGCGCTGGAACAGCTGGCCGAACTCTGGGCCAGCCGGGCCGCGCTGGATGCCGCCCGTGCCGACTACGCCGCGCAGGAGCAGAAGCTGGCCGACTGCCGCGAGAACCCCATGCTGCAGCAGCTCTACCGCGAGGAAGAAGCCCGGGAAGCCGCATGGGAGACCGCCCGCAAGGCCGTGGAGCAGGTGGGCGGCGATATCCGCGTCTGCGAAAAGCAGATCGCATCCTGTGAGGCGGAGCAGGGCAAGGCAGTGGAGACCGCTGCACAGAGCAGGGAGGCGGCAGAGGCATTCTTTGCACAGCACCCGCTGCTGGAGCCTCTGGCACAGGAACGCAAAAAGGGCCTGATGACGGGCGGGCGCACGGCCCGTGCCGCCGCACAGACTGCCGAAAAGGCACAGACCAGGCTGGACGATGCCCTGCGATCTTATCTCACTTCCACGCTGGAACCCGCCCAGAGGGATTACAACGAGCACTATGTCTGCGATTATCCGTTGGGTCTGGCCGGGGTGGAGCAGTACCGCGCCCAGCACGACAGCCTTGTCCGCATTGATCTGGAACGCTACGCCGCCCGGCTGGAGCAGGCACAGCGGGACTGCAAGGACCGCTTCCGCAAGGATATCCTCTTCCGGATGAAGGATGATATCTTCAACGCCCGCCGCCAGTTCCGGGAGCTGAACAAGGTGATGGAGCAGCTGACCTACGGCGAGGAAGTCTACCGCTTTGAGCTGGAGCCCAGCCGTGACCCCCAGCTGGCCGCCTTCTATCAGGTCATTGTGGACAAGGGCAACCAGCAGATGACCGATGGCGACTCGCTGGACAACCTTGCCGCCACCGCCGACCCCGTCTACGAGCGGCAGGTGGACGCGCTGATGGAAAAGATCATGGCTGATGTGGACGAGAACACCCGGGCCCGGCAGGAGGGCCGCACCACCTCCGGTGCCACCCTCTCGGATTATGTGGACTACCGTACCTATCTGGACTATGACATCAAGGTGACCAACACCGTCTCGGGCCAGCAGGCCTATCTTTCCCGCGTCAGCCGCGATTCCTCCGGCGGCGAAAACCAGGCTCCCTTCTATGTGGCCATCTGCGCCAGCCTGCTGCAGATCTACCAGAAGAGCGAGAACAGCATCCGCCTTGTCCTGCTGGACGAGGCCTTCAGCAAGATGACCAGTGACCGCATCCGCCCCATGATGGAGCTGTTCCGCCGCCTGCAGCTGCAGGTGCTGCTCATCTCCACCGTGGAAAAGAGCACGGCCATCCAGCCCTACTGCGACATTACCTATTCCATCGTGCGCCACGGCGATGCCAACGCCATTGCGCCGTTCTACCGGGCCGGCACCCTTGCCGATGCCCCGGAAAAGGAGACTGAATATGAATAACACCCTTGCAAACATCTGGCTCTTTGCCACCCACTGGACCAAGCTGGATGCTTTTGATACCGAGGAAGAGCTCAACGATGAACTGGAGCTGCTCCAGCGCCAGAGCCTGCCCACCAAAGTCCGTCAGGTCACGGACAAGGAAGGCAGGGAACAGTTCCTCCTTTACGTCAAACAGGCCGACCGCGATTATGCCCGCTACTGTACCGGCTGGCGGCCCGGCGGAATGATGTAAGAAAGCCTTGACATAAAAAATAAACTTTGGTATACTCTTTTTTTGCTCATCGGAGGGCTGTTTCAACGTAATTGAAAGGCCGGATAAGATGTCGCAGTTCGTGTTCCCCGGAGGCTGAGAATGGCCGTAGCATCTCAGCAGACAAGGGGAAACACCGGAGCTGCGAAACTTATCCGGCCTTTTTTGTATGTTCTGATCGAAAGGAGAAATCATGTCAAAGAATATGATCCAATTGTCCGACCACTTTGATTATTCCCGGCTGATCCGGTTTGTATTGCCCTGCATCGGCACCATGCTGTTTACTTCCATTTACGGCATTGTGGACGGCCTGTGCGTCTCAAACTTTGTGGGCAAAACGGCCTTTGCGGCAGTCAACCTCATCATGCCCGTGCCCATGCTGGTGGGTACCGTGGGCTTTATGCTGGGCACCGGCGGCAGCGCCATCGTAGGCATCACGCTGGGCGAGGGCGACAATGCAAAAGCTGACCGCTACTTCAGCCTGTTCATGTCAACGGCGCTGATCGCTGGCATCGTGCTGTCCGTGCTGGGGATGCTGCTGCTCCGGCCGGTGGCCCTGATGCTGGGTGCAGAAGGCGAGATGCTGGACTACGCCCTGCGCTATGGCCGGGTGCTGATGCTCAGCCTGCCCACCTTTATCCTGCAGAATATGTTCCAGAGCTTTTTTGTCACCGCCGAAAAGCCGCATCTGGGCTTTTATTTCACGGTGGGCGCGGGCTGCACCAACATGGTGCTGGACGTGCTGTTGGTGGGCATCCTGCACTGGAGCGTAGAGGGTGCCGCCATTGCCACCATGCTCAGCCAGGTGGTGGGCGGCCTGCTGCCGGTGTTCTACTTCCTCAACCGGAAAAACACCAGCCTGCTCCACCTCTGCCGTCCCCGCTTTGAGGGCAAAGTTCTGCTGAATGCCTGCATCAACGGCTCCTCCGAGCTGATGACCAACCTTTCCATGTCGCTGGTGAACATCCTGTACAACTATCAGCTGCTCCGCTTTGCGGGCGAGGATGGCGTGGCCGCTTATGGTGTGATTATGTACGCATCCTTCCTGTTTGTGGCGGTGTTTGTGGGCTACGCCGTGGGCAGTGCGCCCATCGTCAGCTACCACTATGGTGCCAATACCGCAAAGAGGTCAACAACCTCTACCGCAAGAGCCTGAAGCTCATCGGTGTGGTTGCGGTGGGAATGACCATCGGCTCCATGTTCATCATCCCCCATGTGGCCCGCTTCTTTGTAGGCTATGATGAAAACCTGCTCATTCTGACCACCCGGGCCTTCCGGCTCTATGGCCTGAGCTTCCTCATCATGGGCTTCAACGTCTATGCGTCCTCCTTCTTCACGGCCCTGGGCGACGGTGTGACCAGTGCGCTCATCTCGTTCCTGCGCACCCTGCTGTTCCAGGTGGCGGCGGTTCTGCTGCTGCCGCTCCTGCTGGGCATCGATGGCATCTGGCTGGCCGTGACAGCCGCCGAGCTGGCCGCTCTGCTGGTCAGCATCGGCCTGTTCATCACCAGAGACCAGCAGTTCCATTACCGCAAGGCGGAATAAGGATAGTGAAGAACAAAGCGGCTTTCCGCACAGATACGGGAGGCCGCTTTGTTTTTGTCGAAACATGTGTTATACTGTTTGCGCTGCCCCTTTCCATTCTGGCAACAGATGGGAGGTGACATTATGTATAATCTCGTAACCGATTTGGCTTGTAGCCGTCGCAGCAGGTGTAATTGTCCGCTACATCTGCAAGTGGCTTGACGACTGGATCTAAGGGTCAGCAAGCACAAAAGAACCCCTTCAGAGTGTCCACCTCTGAAGGGGTTCGCTTTTGGTGACATTATGAAATCTCGTAACCAATCCATTGTCCACTTTCAGTATATGCGAATTTGAAAAAAAAGTCAATAGCTGCATAAAAAAATTTACTATTTTCTGAGCGTTGAGATGAAAGTGCTTTATTTATTAAAAAGTAAATTTCCACGAACTCACAGTTTTTGATGCCTGCCGCCGCGTACTCCTCGTTGGTCATATCGTAAAAATAGGACTGCACCACCCGGGCAATGCCGTTGTGGGCCACCAGCAGGTAGGTCTTGTCGGTGTCGGCCCGGAGCTCGTCCAGCAGGTTGTAGATGCGCTGAGCCAGCTGCATCATGCTCTCGCCGCCGGAGTAGCGGTCGGCAAAGTGGGTCTTGGAAATGCGGAACTCTTCGCCGTCCCGGGGCGTGCCCTCGTAGCGGCCAAAGCACTGCTCTCGGAGCCGGGGCTCACACCGGGCAGGAATGCCGGTGGCCTCTGCAATGGCCCGGGCGGTGTCGGCGGCGCGGGACAGGGGAGAGTACAGGATCTCATCGATGCGGAGGCCGCTGGTCCGGAGCTTTTCGCCCAGCTCCCGGGCCTGGGCGCGGCCTTTTTCGGTCAGGGGGCTGTCGGTCATGCCGCAGATCTTGTTTTCCACGTTCCAAACGGTCTCGCCGTGGCGGGTGAAATAGACCTTGTGCACCGCCTTGGTCAGCCTGTGATCCCGCAGGGTGACGGTGCTGCCCTCGTTGATGTCCAGCCGGGTCAGCTCGGCATCCGGGTAGGGGAGAACCCGCTGCGTGCCGTCGGCAGCCTCCAGCAGGACATCACAGAGCACGGGCTGGCCCTCGGGCAGCTCCTCGCAGCCATAAAGCTGCTCCTCAATGCGCAGAACGCGGTAGTTTTTTTCTTCCATCCTCTTCGACCTCTTTCGGGCAGATTGTTTCTTACATTATAAAACGGCAGCGGGGCCCCGTCAACGCTTGACAGCCCCGTGTGCCGCCTGATAAACTAGGCGCAAGGGAAAAAACGCCAAAAGGAGAGAAAAAGTTGAACATTACAGAACTGCGGTATCTTGTCGCCATCATGGAATGCGGATCTGTGAGTGCGGCGGCAAAGCGGCTGTATGCCGCTCAGCCCAACGTGAGCAAGGCGCTGAAAAATCTGGAAGAAGAATATCATCTCCGCATTTTTGAGCGGTCATCCACCGGCATGATCCCCACGGAGCAGGGGCGGCATTTCATCGAGCAGGCCGAACGGGTGCTGCGGGAGGTGGACCGGCTGGACCGGAGCGTGCAGGAGGCGCAGGAGCGCTGCGCCGAGCTGCGGGTAATGATCCCCCACGCCACCTATGCCTCCTATGCGGCGGTGGATTATCTGGAGCAGGCAGCATCCATTGAGCGGCTCCACATCCACATCCGGGAGGGCGGCTCCATGGAGGCACTGGATCATGTCCTGCGGCAGGGGTATCATCTGGCTCTGCTGCGGTACGCCGTGGAGGATGACGAGCACTATACCCATTACTGCGCCCGGCGGGGCCTGAAAATGGAACCCATTATGGATTTTGAATACAGTCTGCTGACCAACCGGGACGGCCCGCTGGCCCGGAAGGAGATCCGCGACCTGTCTGAGCTGGACAAGTATATGGAGATCCTCCACGATGATTTCCAGCTGCCCGGCGAGGAGGGCGGCGACGGTGTGCGCTGGCATGTCAACCCGGAACGCCGTATCCACGTGTATGAGCGGTGCAGCCAGTTCTCGATCCTGCAGCGGCTGCCCACGGCCTACATGTGGGCATCGCCCATGCCCCGCAGGGCACTGGAGCAGTACCATCTGGTGCTGAAGAAGTGCCCGGCCCAGCGCCAGCAGATGCGGGATGTGCTGGTCTACCCGGACAAGGGCCGCCTGCGCCCCGAGGAGCAGGCCTTTGTGGATCTGCTCCACAAGGAAGCGGCTTCCGCCGTGAAATAAAGGGGCTTTCCGGCTAAGGCACGGCAAAGGATTGCTCCCTTTGAAATTGACAGAAAAACCAAATAAATGGATGCAAAAACCGGGCGAAAATGAGCGCCCGGTTTTATTTTTGCTGATAAATAGTCAAAAAATAAACGGAAAAGCGGCAAAAAATCTTTGCAGCTATATCGGAAACCATATGGCCCCATGCCAGAAAGATATTTCTCCGCTGGAAAAAAGTGTGCTACCATGAGGCCAGAAAAGAGCCCCGGGTATGCGGCAGAATGGGGCCGCGGCCGGCAGGGGCAAAAAGGAGGTTTCTGGTATGATTAGTTTCCTGCTCTGTCTTGCGATCCTGGTGGGCGGATACTTCGTCTATGGCAAGATCGTGGACAATACCTTCGGCCCGGACGACCGTGAAACGCCTGCTGTGCGCATCAATGACGGCGTGGACTATGTCGTGATGCCCCAGTGGAAGCTGTTCCTCGTTCAGCTGCTGAACATTGCGGGCCTTGGCCCCATCTTTGGTGCCATGCAGGGCGCTCTGTGGGGCCCCGTGGTGTTCCTGTGGATCACCTTCGGCACCATCTTTGCCGGTGGTGTGCATGACTACTTCTCCGGCATGATGAGTGAGCGCAACGACGGTGCTTCCATCGCGGAGATCACCGGCAAATACTTAGGCCCCGTGATGCAGAACGTGATGCGTGTGTTCTCTGTTGTGCTGCTGATCATGGTGGGCACCGTGTTCGCCGTCGGCCCTGCCGGTCTGATCGTTGAGCTGTGCAGCCAGAGCGGCGCATCCGGCGTGATGACCTCGCTGCTGTTCTGGCTGGTCATCATTCTGACCTACTACTTCATCGCGACCTTTATCTCCATCGATGCGGTCATCGGCAAGATCTACCCCGTGTTCGGCATCTGCCTCATCATCATGGCCATCGGTGTCATCTTTGGCATCTTCACCAACCCTGCCTATACCATCCCCGAGATCTGGGATCACTTTGGCAGCATGCACCCGTCGGGCACGCCCATCTGGAGCTTCATGTTCATCACGGTTGCCTGCGGTGCGATCTCCGGCTTCCACTCCACCCAGTCGCCTCTGATGGCCCGCTGCATGAAGAGTGAGAAGCAGGGCCACTTTGTGTTCTACGGTGCTATGGTCTGCGAGGGTGTCATTGCCCTGATCTGGGCCGCTGCCGGCTGCTCTCTGTACGAGGTCACCAATGGCCTGAACACCGTCTGGCACAGGCACTGGCAATGGGTCAGTCCAAGGCCATCTATGATGTCTGCTCCAAGACCATGGGCGGCGTGGGCATCGCACTGGCCATGATCGGCGTGGTCGTCTGCCCCATCACCTCCGGCGATACCGCCTTCCGTTCATGCCCGCCTGACCCTGGCCGACTGGTTCAAGATCGATCAGGACAGCTACGGCAACCGCCTGAAGCTCTGCATCCCTGTGCTGGGCGTGGGCGCTTTCCTGGGTATCGGCAACGCACTGGGCTTCATCAACTACACCGTGATCTGGCGCTACTTCAGCTGGACCAACCAGACACTGGCCATGATCGTTCTGTGGGCCGCTTCCATGTACCTGTTCAAGGAGAAGAAGAACTACTGGATCACCGCAGTGCCCGCCACCTTTATGAGCGCCGTGTCCGCTACTTACTTCGTGCTGGCTCCTGAGTGCCTGGGCGGCCTGCTGAACCATAAGACTGCTGAGGGCGCTACCGTCTATAACACCGCAGTTGCTTACCCGGTGGGCATCCTCTTTGCGATCGCCATGCTGGCGCTGTTCATCTATGCGACCAAAAAGCAAACAGTGAAAAAAGACTGCATAATTGACATTTCCCCCTCTTCATCCATCCCGATACCCATTCACAACCGCAAAAACCGCCTGCCGGGCCGTCCGGCAGGCGGCTTTTGCTTGTGCAGAGAAACGACGAATTGCGGCAAAAAGAACAGGAATGCAGACAAGGTGCACAAAAATATGCCAAAAAGTTTGGCAGGGTGCACTGAAAACGAAAAATCACCCGCTGAAACGATTTCGGCAAAGAAGTTTTGCCGAGGATACGTTAAAAAATTCTTTGCCGGGATTCCCGGGAACGGCTGACTTATATAGTTTTTGATATAAGGGCCATTCTGGAAAGATATTACCAGATTTATGAAGATTGTGTTAACATAGGGCCAAGGAATGGCCGTGACGGGGCAGAATGGGGCTCCGGGCACGGACGATAAAAGGAGGTTTCTGGTATGATTAGTTTCTTACTCTGTCTGGCGCTCCTGATCATCGGCTACTTTGTCTATGGCAAGATCGTTGACAATACGTTCGGACCGGACGACCGCGAAACTCCTGCTGTGCGCATCAACGATGGCGTTGACTACGTTGTGATGCCCCAGTGGAAGCTGTTCCTCGTTCAGCTGCTGAACATTGCAGGTCTGGGACCCATCTTTGGTGCACTGCAGGGTGCTCTGTGGGCCCCGTGGTGTTCCTGTGGATCACCTTCGGCACCATCTTTGCCGGCGGCGTGCATGACTACTTCTCCGGCATGATGAGCGAGCGCAACGACGGCGCTTCCATCGCAGAGGTCACCGGCAAGTACCTTGGCCCTGTGATGCAGAACATCATGCGTGTGTTCTCTGTTGTGCTGCTGATCATGGTCGGTACCGTGTTCGCAGTGGGCCCCGCAGGTCTGATCGTGACCCTGTGCAAGAACAGCGGCATGAGCGGTGTGCTCACCACCACCCTGTTCTGGCTGATCATCATTCTGGTCTACTACTTCATCGCAACCTTTATCTCCATTGATGCCATCATCGGTAAGATCTACCCCGTGTTCGGCATCTGCCTGATCATCATGGCAGTGGGCGTTATCTTTGGTATCTTCACCCAACCCCGCCTACACCATCCCCGAGATCTGGGCAAACTTCAGCAATATGCACCCCTCCAACACTCCCATCTGGAGCTTCATGTTCATCACCGTTGCCTGTGGTGCAATCTCCGGCTTCCACTCCACTCAGTCGCCTCTGATGGCCCGCTGCATGAAGAGTGAGAAGCAGGGCCACTTCGTGTTCTACGGTGCCATGGTCTGCGAGGGCGTTATCGCTCTGATCTGGGCCGCTGCAGGCTGCGCACTGTACACCATCACCGACGGCAAGATGGCCGGTCTGGCCGAGGCTCTGAGCGCCGGTCAGTCTGCCGCTATCTATGATGTCTGCTCCAAGACCATGGGCGGCGTTGGCATTGCACTGGCTATGATCGGTGTCGTCATCTGCCCCATCACCTCTGGTGATACTGCGTTCCGTTCCGCTCGTCTGACCCTGGCCGACTGGCTCAAGCTGGATCAGGACAGCTACGGCAACCGCCTGAAGCTCTGCGTTCCCGTTCTGGGCGTGGGCGCATTCCTGGGCATCGGCAACGCACTGGGCTTCATCAACTACACTGTGATCTGGCGTTACTTCAGCTGGACCAACCAGACGCTGGCCATGATCGTTCTGTGGGCTGCTTCCATGTACCTGTTCAAGGAGAAGAAGAACTACTGGATCACTGCAGTGCCCGCTACCTTTATGAGCGCTGTGTCCTGCACCTACTTCGTGCTGGCTCCTGAGTGCCTGGGCAAGATGATCAACACCTATGCAGACGGCAAGCTGGTGGCTTACAACACCGCAGTTGCATATCCCATCGGTATCGTCTTTGCAATTGCCATGCTGGCACTGTTCATCTATGCAACCAAGAAGAACACCGAGAAGAAAGCCGCATAACTCATTCATAGCGGCAATTTCTCAGTAAAACAAACCGGCCGCTGTCAGCTCAGCGGCCGGTTTCCTGTTTTTTGGCTAAGAGTGCGGGCTGGGCCTTGCATTTTCATTGCCGGAGTGGGAAAATGGGTACAAACAAAAACGCAAAAGAGGGATGAACGTTATGCTCTTCAAACCTGCACAATTGGGCCTTGCCAGGCTCGACTCTGCCGAGCTGGAGGCCGACCGGAAGGCCTGCAAAAAGATCGGCCCCTGCGGCGTGGGCAAAAAAGCCCTGTATCTGAACAGCTTTTACATCGACCGCCGCTACTACCTGCCCTACACCAGCATCACCCGCGTGTTCAAGCGGGTAGCCATGAGTGCGGGCGGCTTTACCGGCAAGGGAATGTTTGCCTCCATGGCTTACCTTGTGGTGGAGTACGACGGCGGCAAACAGAAGCAGTGCAACTTCAAGGACGAGCGGGACGTGGATGCCCTGCTGGAGCTGCTGGCAAAGCAGCAGCCCCAGATCCGGCTGCTGAGTGCCGCCGGGGAGCAGGCGCTGCAGAAAAAGGCTGAGGAAAAGGCCGCCCGCAAGCTGCCGGAGCTGTCTGACGATGCCAAACACACCGTGACGGTCCTGCGCAGGGCAAAGGAGTATCTGGACGCAAAGCCTGAGCTTTCCAATGAGCTCAGTGCTGCCCAGCGCCGCAAGCGCGCCCAGCTCAAGAGCAAGCCGGTCTACCGCTATGTGGCCCTTGCCATCTTCCTGTTCGGCACGGCCGCCGCGGCCTACGGCCTGTACGCGGTGTTCACCCACACCGGCAGCTACGGCGTGTACTTTGCACTGTTCGGTTTTGCAGCCATCTTCCTCTTTTCCAGCTACAACATGCTGCCCACTGCGCACAATAACAACAGCGCCATTATGAAGCGGGCCGATCAGGCCGATGCCGCCATGGCGGAGTATGTGAAGCACTACCCCAACGGCAGCTTCCCGGTGCCCGGCTGTTACGCCCACCCGTCGTCCCTCAAGCGGATGATCGATGCCGTGGAGGAAGGTCAGGCCGTGACCACCGCCGAGGCACTGGATGCCGTCAAGGCCCGCCTGCAGGCCGTCAATGCGGATGTGCAGGTGGAGCAGGAGGAGTACGACGAGATCGTCGCCATCAAAGCACTGTTCCTGAACCACGATTATCAGTAAAACTGACCCTCTCTGTCATCGCTGTGCACTGCCACGCTTTGATGGAGAGGGTTTTTCTTGCGTTGTGGGGCGCTTCGTCTTATAATGAGCACAGAGAGTATTTTTGGAAAAAACAGGAGGTTCCCTATGGATATG
>ENA-OQAB01001327-OQAB01001327.1-human-gut-metagenome-genome-assembly--contig:-NODE-1327-length-11761-cov-3.581313_pt1 | contig 11761 bp, 13 predicted proteins | sample MGYA00242490_ERZ504517 | MGnify/ENA primary metagenome ERZ504517 (study PRJEB26092, sample SAMD00036298) | human gut metagenome | host: Homo sapiens | study: EMG produced TPA metagenomics assembly of...
TCCGTATCTTGCAGTTGTAACCATTAATCATTCGTCTCCTTTGCATAAGCGTACTTTTTCATTTTTATCAATGCGTTTTCCGTTTTGTTGAGAAGCCGGATCGGAGTCAGCATCCCGTCAGTTTCCACAATGAAGATCTCTTTCATATCCGGGGAATAGCGAGGCGGATACGCTGCCGTGCAAAACGGTAATCCACTTCGTATTCGATCTGGTCGATGACGATCACACTGTCAGCAGATACCCGGCGTTCAATCTCCAGAAGGAATCCTGCCGGAGGCTTTCCTCTGAAAGTCTCCGGATCTGTTCCGGCTCTGAAAAGAAACGGTCCAGTGGGGACAGCCCGCGAAGGGATGAATGTGGGGGCTTGGTTGTATCTCTGGACAAAAGCATGCAGGCTTCCCCTCAGTTCTTCCAGTGAATGGAAATCCCGCATATCAAGGGAGGCCATCCACTGATCCTTCATCGTCCGGAACCAGCGTTCAATCTTGGCTTTTCCGGTTGGCGTGTATGGCTAGTAACTGAGTGTGGTGCCGATCCTTGCGGCAAGGAGTTCCATTTGTTTGTTCTTATAAGATTTTCCATTATCAAAGTTGAAAATCTTGGGGCGCCCATACTTTGCTATGGCTGATCTCATGACCGACATCAGGTTGATAAAGTTATCATTGTAGAACACATCGATCCCGGTAAAGAACCGGCTGGCATCATCGATCAGGGCAATGATATAGATCCGGTGTTTTTTGCCATCAGGCATCGTAAGACGGGGACCGACACTGCTATCCCCACACCAGACTTCGTTGATATGGGGGCGTTCGTAGCGGCGCATATCCCTGTTTGGTGTCTGCCGCAGTTCCATCTGGCCCCATAAGTCCTTTTGCAGAGATTTCTGCGAAAAAAGCGGTTTTGCTTGGATAACGTTCATCAAGTCCCGCAATGATAGGTGCGATGGCACCATAGCGCATCAGGGCGACTTCCTGTTGTTTTTCCTGCTTCATAAGTTTTATATACCTCCTTTTTCTTAAGGATAAGGGATAAAACAGGACCTGTCGTGTAAGGTTATGTTGGCAGGAAAAAAGCTTATTGGAGGTTGATTTAATCTGCATGAACTGTCTGGAAAAGAGGGAAAAGCATGCTGAGACCAGGCTGGGGATATCAGGGAAAGGAAGCCTCATGGAGAGCAGCCGCTGCTTCCAATGTAAGCGGTAGTTCCGGATGATGGATTTCAGGTTGTTTTCATCCACGAGGTACTGCTCTGCCAGTATGTTCCGGAATCCGATTTCATGCTCATAAGCATGAATCAGACGGACGTGCAGAATCAGAGGGATCAGTGAATAAGGGATCATGGATGAAAGTAACAGCGCATGGGTATGCCCGCAGACCTTGCAGTACACACGAACGACAGAAAGTGAGAGGACACGGTCAGTAAGCTGGACGTTGCGTTTGTAAGAACCATAACGGATGAGACAGCCGGAGTGGCCACAGGTACATGAAATAAGGTTCAGATCAAGAGAATCAATAGTTTTATTGTAAAAATCCTGAGAAATAAGGTTGTAGTTTTCTGTATAAACTGTTATCATAGGTATGCATAAATGTAGCGTAAGCTATGTTTGGGTAAAAGCAGAAATCGAACTTTGGTCGGGGAGGTTTCTGCTTTTTATTTCGTGGTTACAAAACTATATGATAATACAAGAGGTCTCAGGATAAAACAATCTGATGAAAAATACGTCAGATTCCTTTATATCAGGACCTCTTTTATTTTGCATGAAAATTGAAAGATCGGTTTGTTATAGTGTGCCTGATAATAGTATATGGAGCAGCCAGCCTGAAAACGGCAGAGGCTGAATTTGAACGTTTCCGTCAGGCTTGGAGCCAGTATCCCGGAGCTGTTGATGTATGGGTACGAAACTGGCAGCCTGTAGCGCAGCTTTTCAGCTATGGAAGTGCGGTGCGAAAAATCCTGTATACCACAAACGCGGTAGAAAGTGTCAATTCCAGTTTCCGCAAAGTAACAAAAAAGGGAGCTTTTCCGAATGAAAATGCATTGCTGAAGCTGTTATATTTACGGATAAGCGAGTTGTATAAGAAATGGAATAAACGTCCACAAAACAACTGGGCACTTGTCCGAAATCAGCTGGATATGGATGAAAAAATACAGGAACGTATCCGTAAATACGAGAATGGAGGATTCTGAAAATGACCCTTCATGAAAAGTGGGAAAACATAGATCACCGTTTAAGAATGCTGGAGACTGTTGATCAGGAAGAAGAAGCCGGATTACTCGGCGAAGCGTATGAGAGATTGATTTCTGCTTATCAGGAAGCCCGTGAATTAAACGACGAAATGGAAGGCATTGTGAAAGATACTTTAGCAAATTAACTTGAAAGAACACCTGAGTATAAGACTGGGGAGGATTCCCTCCCCAAAATATTTTTTCAAAAACTTACACAAAAAACTTGACAATCCCATTATTTACCTCCTACCCGATTGTTTATCGGGTAGTATTTCCTTCTATGAATCTGACACCATTCACAACAACATCATCTGTCAGGTTTTCCCCGTTTATTTTTCTTAACAGTACATCAACAATAGTGTCAGCAAGCTTTTCAAATGGCTGGCGTACATAAGAGAGTGAAGGATATACATAATTGCTTATATCTACACCATCATACCCGACAATAATATAATCATCTGGAATTTTTTTCCCTTTTTCCAAAATATATTTTATTGCATAAGATACAATAATATCTGTCGAAAAAACACCATCTATTTCAGGATGACTGTCTAATTGTTTTTGAATAATTTTGCAGTAAGAGGAAATATCAAATTCGTCGGCTTTTAATTCATAATCAATACATTCGATATTATTTTCAAGTAATTCATCTGCAAATACAGAATGTCTCATCCAGGCAGGGGATTTAATGTCAGAATCTCCACGAATCTGAAGGACACAGTGTGCATTGCCGTCTATAAAAGGCCGGGCAGCCAGCTTGCCACCACGGATATGATTAGAGTGAACAGAAGGAATTGACTCATCAAGGAATACATCCATTGCAACGAGCGGAAGAGATAAATCCTTATAGTCAGAAGTCTGAAGATAGTGAGTAGCTACAATAGCTCCATCTACCTTATTTTGTCGAAGCATATCCAGATAACTTTGTTCTCGTGCATCATTTCTTTGTGTATTACAGAGTATCAGTTTATATCCATGGTTAAAAAGAGAAATTTCAAGCAAATTGTGTCATTTCGGCAAAAAAGGGATGAGAAACGTCAGGAACTAGAAGACCTATAAAATTGGTTTTTTTGCTTGGAAAGACTGCGGGCAAGCTGGTTAGGCTGATAGTTTAGTTCGGCCATTGCATCGTATACTTTCTTGTATGTATCTTCTGAAATATAACCTCTTTTATTTAGTACACGAGACACGGTAGTGACGGAGACTCCAGAAAGAGCTGCCACATCTTTGATTGTTGCCATGTAAGAACCTCCTTTAGATACTAGATTTATAATAATATAAAATACAAAATATGTCAACCGTTAACACAAAAACATGTCAACCGTTAACATATTGGATAAAAATAAAAATACACAAATATTGCACAAAAAAATATTGCAAAACTTATAAAAATAATAAAAATTAACGATAGATATTGACAATATATTGATACGGTGTTATTCTTAGCACATCAGATATGATAACCGGTTGACATACAAGAAAGGAGAGCAAAATGAAGAAAAAAACAGCAGCAATGGTACTGGCAGCATTAATGGCATTCTCTATGACTGCATGTGGAAATGGCAGTACACAGAAGGAAGATGACAGTACAGCAGCAGATCAGGAAACAACAGAAGCAACTGAAACAGCAGACAATACAGCGGCAGACGACACCGCATCAGGTGATGAAACAGTTGAACTTCACTGGCTTAATAAGTGCGAGAGTGATGTGGAAGCTCAGATATGGCAGCAGGTAGCAGATCTTGTCCATGAGAAATATCCGAATATCACGGTAACAATTGAAAATACAGACTGGACAAGTTACTGGACAAAATTGCCGGTAGAACTGGCGAGTGGTAATGCACCTGATCTGATTTATATGCATTTTTCCAGAGCATCAGATTACACAAACTCCATGCTGTCAATCAGCGATTATATTGAAAAAGATGAAGATATAAACATTGATGATTTCTATTCAGGAATTCTCGATTCCTTTATATTTGATGATCAGGTTTACGCACTTCCATATGATTTTGGTCCATATATTATGTATTACAACAAAGATTTGTTTGATAAATATGGAGTTGAATATCCAGATGAAAATACAACCTGGGAAGAATTTAAAGATAAATGTAAAACAGCTGACACAGGATGGAAACTATGGAACTGTATTTGCCTCCAGCCTGGATTATTATGATCCGCAGGTTCTGTCACTGGGAGGAGAAATTATTAACGAAAAAAGGTGAAATTTGATATTACAGGCGATAAGACTACAGCAGCGTTACAGTCTCTGGCAGATTTGATCAATGTAGATAAAGTTGCTCCAAAGATTGCTGATACAGCGAATACAGTATGGAACTGGGAACAGTTTGAAGGCGGTAATATCGGAATGTTGATAGATGGACCGTGGACTGTCACAAATGTTGTAAATTACTGCGATTTTAATGTTGGATATTCTATTATTCCAAAGGCTGAAAAGCAGGTTACTACAATTAATGGTTCAGCACTTGCTGTAACTTCAGAATCAAAACATCCGAAGGAAGCATATCAAGCACTGGAAGTTCTTACAAGCCCGGAAGCACAGAAACTTCTGGCAGAGAATGGAAGAGCACTTCCGTCACGTGATTCGGTGAGAGATTACTATTACGAATCAACAAGTGAACAAGAAGGCCTGGAAGATGCAATAAAGAAATCTATAGAGATTGGTATGCCATATCATGTTACCAAGAAATATTCTGAAGTAAGCACTGTTTTCAATTCAGGAATGGGACACAGTTTGGGCTGGCGAAGTATCAGCAGAAGATGCAGCGAAAGATATTCAGGCACAGGTAAACATGATTTTACAGTAATAAGGCAGATAAGGCAGGTGAGAGGACTTACCTGTCTTGTTTAAAAAGAGGTGAAAACAGACGTGAAAATAAATTAAAAAAAACAAAACATGTAGTAAAAAAAGAGAAGAGTGATATTGGTGCCGCGATTTTGTTTCTTGCCCCCAATTTTATTGGATTTATGATATTTACACTGATACCAATGGTATTTTCGTTGGTTATGAGTTTATATGACTGGCCTCTTACAGGAACTCATACATTTATTGGATTAAAAAATTTTATAACTTTGTTTACCAAGATATTTTGTTTTTAAAGTAATGAAAAATACGTTTGTATATGTTATCGCATATGTGGGGCTGAATGTAATAATAGCACTTGGAATGGCCGTTTGGATTACAAGCCTGAAAAAAGCAAATCAATTTTTTAGATCAGTTTTTTTTCTTCCAATGATGGTAGGTATCGTATCTTCAACCATGATTTTCAAATGGATTCTGAGTGACACGGGAATTGTAAATACAGTGCTGCGTTTCTTTGGAGCAGAGGGGTTCAACTGGTTTGGAAGTACAAAGACAGCAATGATAGCAGTTGTGATTATAAGTATCTGGCAGGGATTTGGATATAACATGGTTATTTTTATTTCCGGCTTACTTAGTGTTCCAAAATCATTGATAGAGGCCGCTAAGATAGATGGGGCAAATTCAATTCAGATCTTTTTTAAGATAACACTTCCTGCAATGTCACCATCAATTTTCTTTGCAGTGGTAATGACCGTCATCAGTTCCTTTCAGGTATTTGATCAGACTTTTGTATCAACAATGGGCGGACCTAATAATGAAACTAACACGATGGTACTGTACCTGTATAACAATGCATTTAAGTATCAGAGACTGGGCTATGCGTCTGCAATTGCCTGGGTATTATTCTTCTGTATGCTTATTATTACAGGCATTTTGATGAAACAGCAAAAACGTTTAGTAAATTATGACTCATAAGCAGGAGGCTTACATGAAGAAAAAAAGGGGAATTATATCAATTGTTCTTATCAGCATAATAGCTATAATATTTATTATTCCGCTGGTATATATGGTTTCTACATCATTGAAACCAAAGTCGGAAGTTTTGCAGGATACTATATCATTGATTGGTTCCAGAGTAACTACTGAAAACTATGAGAGAGCATGGAATGCATTTCCATTTGCCAGATATATGTTTAATTCAATTTTCGTCGGACTGGCAACAACGGCACTGACAGTATTTACATCAGCAATGGCGGCATATGCATTTGCAAGATTGAAATTTAAGGGAAGAGATAAGGTGTTTTTTGTATATCTGTCAACATTAATGGTGCCGATCCAGGTAACTATCATACCATTATACATGATATTACGTATATTGGGATGGCATGATTCTTATGCTGCATTAATCGTACCTCCGGTTTTTAGCGCATTTGGTGTGTTCATGCTCCGTCAGTTCTTTCTTACCATCCCGGCAGAAATTGAAGAGGCAGCGAAAATAGATGGATGTAGCAGGGTGGCAATTTTTCTGAGAATCATTCTGCCGATGTCAAAACCAGGTCTTGCATCATTAGCAATATTTACGTTTGTAAATTCGTGGAAATCTTTCTTCTGGCCATTGATCGTTACATCATCAGACAAGTATAAAACCCTTCCTATAGGTTTATATGCGTTCAGCGGACAATATGGAACAGACTGGTCAGCATTGATGGCTGCGACAGCAATCAGTATTATACCTGGAGTCATTTTCTATATAATTTTCCAGAAATCTCTGGTTGAAGGAATATCACTGACAGGAATGGGCGGAAGATAGATGAGTAAGGAGGGACAGTAATGTCTTTTGTATTTAACGAAGCAGAATTCAAAAAGGAAAGCGAAGAGTTCTATAGTACATATCCAGCTGATGTATCGGAAATCGAAAATGAATTGAATCAGCGTTATGAGAAAGAAAAAGTATCTGCAATGGTACAGAAAAAATGGACATATGAAGCAATCGCACAGAAATGTAAAGTCAAAGTTTTCAGGTACTGTCCTTTTTATTCGGAGGTCATTACAGGAAGGGACAGAAATTCAGTTGCAGGGGCATTTCCTCCAATACCGGGACTTGGCTGCTGGGCGCTCAGAACGCATTATCCGGTAAAGGAATTTGATGACTGGAGAAAGCCATATGTGGAAAGAGACCTCCTTTTTGCAGAGATGATGACAGATCATTCACATCATTATGCTGATGTAGAACGTGTACTTTATGATGGATTTGAGAAGATCCGAAAAGAAGTTTCGAAAATGAAAGCCGAAAGTACAGAAGAACAGGAATTCAAGGACAGCATGCTGGCAGCCTGTGATGCGGCAATTGCATTGGGATATAAATTCTCAGAAGAAGCAGACAGAATGCTCCAGACAGAAAAAGATGATTCTGTACGGGAACAGCTTATCCGAATCCGTGACACAGCAGGAAAAGTTCCACGTTTTCCGGCAAAGACATTTTATGAAGCGTTGACATCTGTATGGTTTACAAGAGAACTTTGTACTGCAATGGAAGGCAGCGGATTTGCAGTCATGGGACACTATGACAGGATTTTGTATCCATATTACAGAAAAGACATTGAAGAACAACGAATCACAAAAGAAGAGGCTCAGAATCTGATAGATTGTATGATGCTGATAACAGAAGCAAGATGGAAACATAATGAGAACACAAGTGGAACAAATGCTTCTGTAGTGATTGGTGGTTGTGACAGGGAAGGAAATATCATTTATAACGAAGTTACAGAAATGATATTAAATTCATTTGAAAAGTATGAGGTATCAAGTCCTAAACTGCAAATCAGAATCTCTTCAAAACATCCTGATAAATACAAAAAACATGTTGCACTGATCGCAAAATTAGGACGCAACTGTCTTTCAATCCTGAATGACGATGTTTTGATCGAAGCTCATCACAGAGCAGGGGAAAAAAATAGAAGATTGTAGGATGTACCTTGCAGGTGGATGTCAGGAGCCGGTTCTTTCTAACGAATGTAATTCAAGAGCATTTATGTATCTTAATTTACCGCTGCTTTTGGATGCAATGCTATTTCCAAAAGAACTGGACTTCTGGTCAAAGGAAAATCTCAGAATGTCCAGAGTTGATACAGCACAGAATTTTGAACAGTTTTATGAGAGCGTTGTATATAACACGGCACAGTTTCTTGCAATGTGTGCAGTACATTATTATCGCTTTGAACAGATATGGAGTGAAATAAATCCGATGCCATTATATTCTGCAACTATGAAAAGCTGTATTGAGAAGAAGACCGAAATTACAAAAGGTGGGGCTGTATATAATTCTACCAGCTTTTCACTGATTGGAATTGGTACGTTTATTGATTCACTTTATGCGATCAAGAAGACTGTATTTGAAGACAGAAAATATACACTGGAACATCTGAAAGAGATGATTAAGGCTGATTTTCAGGGGTTTGAGGCAGATAGACAGTATCTGATGAATAAGCTTCCAAAATATGGACAGCCGGATGCCGGAGTAGATAAACTTGCAAAACAGGTATTTCATGATCTTGCAAAACACTCTTCAGGTATGCCAAATCCAAGAGGTGGATATTACGAAGCTTCATTATTTGCCTTCTTCTTTTATGATTTTGTAAAAGAAAATACATGGGCAACACCTGATGGAAGGCATGCGGGACAGAGAATATCAAGAGGCTGTAATCCAGGTGAAACTTCGGAAAATATAGATGCTGCTACACTGATGAATTCTCTGCGCTCAATTGATATGGCAGAATATCCAGGTTGTGGGGTGACATACCTGGAAATGCCGGTAAGTCAGACAGATACAGATGTAGCATTATTTGAATATATACTGAGTGCCTTTGTTCATTGTGGAGGTAGTGCATTAGACTTCAATGTAGTCGATAAAGATAAATTGATAAAAGCAAAAGAGAATCCTGATCAGTACAGAAATCTTGTGGTCAGAGTGTGTGGCTACAGCGCTCCATTCATATCATTGAGCGAAGAATTACAGGATGAAATTATACAGAGGGCTTTAAGAAATGGATAATACAATTCGACTTACCAATATTCAGCATTTTTCTGTACATGATGGACCGGGAGTCAGGACAACTGTATTTACTAAAGGATGTAATCTGAAATGCCAGTGGTGTCATAATCCGGAAACAATACAGGCGAAACCTCAGATTTCTTACAATGAAGAATTATGTATTGGATGTGGAATGTGTACTCAAATATGTCCAGAACATCACAGATTTGATGTACAGAATGGCAGGCATATTTATGAAAGAAAAGACTGTAAAGTATGCGAAAAATGTGCTGAACAGTGTCCGACCAATGCGTTGTCAGTGTATGGAATCAGTAAAACAGTTGAAGAGATTGTTGAGGAGGCATACAGAGACTCTATGGTATTTCCAGAGTTTGGAGGAGTTACATTTTCAGGTGGAGAATGTCTTCTTCAGGCGAAAAATATAAAGGAAACAGCAAAAATTCTGAAGCAGAGAGGAATACATATCTGTATAGATACCGCTTTAAATGTAGCATGGGACACAATAGAAGGGATACTGCCATATACGGATCTTTTTTTAGTAGATGTCAAAGCTGGTACTGAAGACACGCACAGAAAATATACTGGTGTAACGAACAGAATGATAAAAGAAAATTTGCAAAAATTATCACAGGAAGCAGACATCTGGATTCGTATTCCAATGGTACATAATGTGAATGATACAGAACAGGAGCTTGATGAAATAATAAAATATATCAGTTCATTGGGTGATGGAGTCAAAAAGATTCAACTATTAAAATATCATTCTTTAGGCAAAATGAAATACCAGTGGATTGGAAAAGAGTGTGTGAAATTTGAAGAACCGGATGAAGTGCACAGAGAATATATATTAAGTAGAATGAGAAAGTTGCCGTTTTATGTTGAATGGAATTAATAGCGTACAGAAAGATGATGACAGAAAAATCTGGAGAAGAGAATGGAGATACCAGAAATTAGATAAAGAAAATAATTTCTGCATACCATTTGATTATATGACTACAGAATGGCCAGATATTAAGATGTTTGATGTTGAAGAGAAAGATTTCCGATTTAAAGCAGAGGGATATGAAATCAGTCTTATGCTGGATGTTGGTATGAATCATGTAATTTATATAAGGACACTAGGAATCAGCATTATATGGGATGCTTTTCAGAATAGATTACATTTAAACGATCAGGAAACCTATCTTCATCATCAAAAGGGAATTATCCAGCTGAAAATTACCCGAAAAGGAACTGAATGTCGAGTTCAGGGAGGTGAGAGAGAACTAAATATATATGATTCAGGGCAGTATGATTTAAATGTACAGATTGATACAAAATGTGGAAATGCCGGAGCATTTGAAAGTGAAAATAATGGGATGCTAGTATGGATGGAGGTATGTGGAATTCATACAGCCGATGAATATAAGGAAGAGATTATTTCAGAGGAAACGAGAAGAGAACTGGTATGCAAGGACAGATTATTTTTCAAAAATGATCATTATTCAATTTATTATAATCATCTTGAAGATGAGATGTATGGAAAGCCAGATGCATATGTAGTTTCTCCTGAGCATATAATTTCTGCACAGAGGGTAACTGAAGAATTTCAGTGGCGACATAACCCTATGGGGGATATGACAAGAGTATTGAATAGAGGAAGTGAATGGAAGAGAAAAAGTTCACGGGAAGAATTCAGAATCAGTACCGGAATTCCAGCTGTAGATGCTGCATTTCAGATTGCAATGGATGTTCTTGATAAGGCAAAATCTCCACAATATGCCTTTGAGGGTGAACAGGGAATGTGGTCAGCCGGAGCTTTTCAGGGAACAGGAATGGGATTTGGAGTCTGGTGTCGGGATACAATGCAGATGCTGCTTCGGGGGGATTGGTTTCATTGATCCTAAAGTAACCAGAAGAACTGTGGAATATATTCTAAAATCAGGAAAAGACAATGCAGTGGATGGCCTGGCAGCAGCAGTAATTTCTGTCTGGGAGTATTATCTGGTTTCGCATGACATAGAACTCTTGTTGAAAAATGCAGATGCGATAAAAGCAAAAATACAACAGTGTGAAGAAGTATTTAACGGAGAAAAAGGATTGGTTTGTGCAGCGTTCTGTTCTTCAAATGATGCTTACGAAGATACGGAAGCAGGGGGCTATGCCTTAAGTACAGAAAATTTATTTTATGTATGCTTTTGAATGTGCATTTAATATCCTGAAATGTCTAGGAGAACTAGCGGAACATTATAAATTTTTAGCAGCACAGATGTTGGAAATGATACGAAATAAGTATTGGAATCCGACAGCTGGAATATTTACATCGGGACCTGAAGGAACAACAGCATTTAAAGATGAAGTATGGGAAACAGCAGGTGAAGAAGGTGTTATCTGGAACATCTGGGGAATTGCATCTGAAGAGCAGAAAATCTGATTATGGATAATCTGGAGCATAAAATAATAACACCATATGGTATTCCGCTGATGCCGGGACATCTTGAAAAACTCATTTAGCAAGGTCATGTATGGACGGTTTATACGACCGGATATGCGGTTGCAGCTGGAGAACTTGGAAAAGAAGAATTACTTGTCACTTTGACGCACAGCAGATCAGAAATGCTGTCTTTAATAAGACATTTTATGAAGTTTATAATGCAGATGACGGACGAGCATGGTAGAT
>ENA-OQAB01001328-OQAB01001328.1-human-gut-metagenome-genome-assembly--contig:-NODE-1328-length-11758-cov-3.934399_pt1 | contig 11758 bp, 13 predicted proteins | sample MGYA00242490_ERZ504517 | MGnify/ENA primary metagenome ERZ504517 (study PRJEB26092, sample SAMD00036298) | human gut metagenome | host: Homo sapiens | study: EMG produced TPA metagenomics assembly of...
AAAGAAGTAGATTATCGGGTATATTGGAAGATTACGGTACAGTATCTTCTGTTAAATTTATCATGGACCGCGCAACCGGACGTTTCAGAGGCATTGCATTCGTAGAAATGGAAGACAGTGCAGCTGCTGCCAAAGCCATTGCCGAACTGGACGGCGCTGAATTCTTCGGCCGCCAGATGGTAGTAAAAGAAGCAAGACCTCCGAAATACTAATCATATAGATTAAAGGAGAAAAGACAAGAGGATATGTCAACATTCAATTTGACATATCCTCTTTTTATTTATTAGAGAAGAGAGAGAGTTTATCAATAACCGGGATTCTGGTTTATCTCCGGATTTTCATCCAATACTTTTTGAGGGATGGGAAGATAATGATGTTTATCTTGAGCACCCGTTACAGGCAGAGCAATCTTCAATATTCTATAATAAGGATACAGTTGCCCGCCATTGCCTTGCAGAAGTGTCCTGGCCAATGACGCCAGACTTCCATCCGTGGTATCACACTCCTTGCCTTCGAAAAAACCCTTTGTCAGACGATCGATATATGCCATACCTTCCGTGCGGTTACCAAGCCTGCTGTTAGCTATGGCAGCAAGCAAATAAACTTCGCGAAGTAGCGGCAGAGGCATTCGGACTTCATTACCATCCCCCGATATATATTCGTATCCGCTCCATAGAGCTTCTTTTTCCGTGGGAGGCCAAAGAGAAGTTAACTGATACGAGCCGTTCTCTATTCTTTTGCAATACTCCGAAGCATCATTCCAATCTCCTTTATCCGCATATATTTTTGCCAACAAAAGACTCATGGCATGCTTGGCTTGGGAAGGATACGCGTCTATCGACTTCTTTAAATCCTCAATCAACTGTTCCGGAGGAATCTGCGTACCGCCATTAAGCAATTTTCCATAATATCCGTAGAGATGACAACGGATTATCGCCATATCTACGTTGATATCAATAAGTAAATCCGCCGCGTCCTTCGTCATTGAATCCAGCCTCTTCCTATATTCCACGCCTTTCTCCAGCGTTTCGTAAGCCAGCTTCCAAAAGGAATCGGAATAAAACTTCAGGGTTTCATCCGAAGTAAAAGCCTCCGGGTCAGAACCGGTAATCAAGATGCGTTCCAATGAAAGAATTCCTTCAAAATACTCCTTGGTTACCGCGTCCCACTCTTCTTCAATCTCCGCCAGGTCTGTTTCGGGCGTTACCGGAGTATCCGGCAGTTCCGCCAAGACTTCCGGAACGATGAATATATAACTATTACCCGCCGCAATGGAATTGCCTTCTATAATCACTCCATTTACATATACACTGCCATCAGCGGAACGAGTGACACGAAGGCTGTCTCCATTGATGCATTCCAATCCTTTGACATTCGTAAGTTCCTTATAACTGCCTTTAGCTATGTGACGCTGGATAGACGCAGAATCCAAAACCGCTCCCGAAGCACGCGTCGAAGCGGTAGTGTTGCGTACCGCAAAGACCGTTAATTTATCTTCCTCAAGATTGGCTACATCGACCTTTTTCAGAATTTCCACAAAATCACTGACTTCCTTGTGGTCTTTTTCCAATACTTCCACAATCTTGTTCACCGCTTCCACTCCTTTGGAAGATGGAGGAACCGGAGTAGGCTCATCATCTTCGCTACACGCAGTAAGTGCGCACAGAAAAGCCAAACTCATTACATAATAATAAAATCGTTTCATAATATTCTCATTTTAGTAATCGTATACAGATTATTGTTTTACCGCCTGTTGAAATTTGGCTGTGGCATCTTCATACCGTTTCAACTCACTATCGCTAAGCGACTGTATCCAACCCGACAAAGACGTACCGGCATCTTTACAAGCTTTATCGATAGCCTTACTGGTCTCGGCCATAATGGCGAATGCCTTTTCAGGGTCGGTACAGTCTTTAACTTTATCCGTGGCATCTTCAATCAGTCCGAGGATTTTATCTGACAGTTCATTTTGCGAAGCTACACTCTCTCCGGCAGCCTGTTCACCGGATTGCTCTGTTGCCTGCTCCGCTTTGGCGCTTTTACCGGAACAAGCACTTTGTGTCATTAAAGACAGACACAATACTACTAACGTAAAAACAACTTTTTTCATGGTATTAATGATTTTAAGTACAGTCCTATACTTCAGTTTATCAAAACTACCTACAAACGGCAGGACTTATTCCGGCTGTAGCGTTAAAGTGGAATCGTCAGATAACCTTTCGTCAGTGCCTTTATCACCAAATCGGTCGCATTACGCGCAGCAAATTTCAGCATCAGATTTTTCCGATGCCATTCAACCGTATTTTCCGAAATAAACAGATGTCGGGATATTTCATGGGTACTCATGCCCTGGGCTATTGCTTTCAGTACATCCAACTCACGCGAAGTAGGCAACATATCCGGCAACTCGGTTTCATCGTCCGGCCGGCTTTTCTCTTTATATAACTGCTGATAACGCTGACAATAATAGTTTTCATCCACCATAACGGCACACACCGCTTCACGTAACGCCTCGGTTCCCGAAGATTTGAAAACAACGGCATTGATATCCGGATGCCTCAGTTTATTCACAATCCATATCTCCTCATGCATGGTACAAACAATTACTTTAGCCTGAGGATTATTCTCTTTTATGCTGTGCATCAACTCAAAACCGTCAATATCCGGTAATTCAAGGTCTGTAATGTATATATGGAATATTCGTGATTTGATTAAGCTCAGTAATTCAGTGCCGTTCGTCACCGTACAAACACTGTTTACGCCGGCAATATCTCTCAATAGAGTTTTCAGCCCTTCCAACACTAAAGAATGATCATCTATAAGAACTATGTCGAACTTCATTTGTCGTCTATTTTATATTATCTTTGACAAAATTAAACATACACGCCGACATATACCCTACGGGAAACCGTAGTTTTTATATTAAAAGACAGGAATGAGCACGATTATCGTAGTGCCCGACATTGTTGAATCTATTGTGAAAGTACCTTTTAAAGCTGCTACGCGCTCTTTCATGGTCTGTATTCCTATACCCGGTTTGTGTGTCGCACTCCCTTTTCCATTATCAACGACTCTGATTTCCAGATTGGGCAGTTTCCATTCCATTACGACAGAAATACGGGTGGCACAGGCATGCTTCAGCGCATTGCTTACCGCCTCCTGAATAATTCGATAGATATTTAACGACATTGTATCCGGCAGAACCGCCCATTCCACATCTTCCGGGAGAGTTTTAAAAGAAATCGGACATTCCTGCGTGGAAAGGCTCTCCAGATAATCGGATATAACCTCATTGATGGTAGCCTCCTGAAAAACAGGTGGAAGCAATTCATGAGAAACAAGACGGATATTCTCTCTGATTCTCTGCAGATTTGCAATCCAGTCTTTCGTCTGCACGCCCTGTTGCGAGTCTACGCTTACTTCCATAGAGAACAGGTCGTTACACACGCCATCATGCAGTTCTTTAGCCAAACGTGCATGGTCATGCTCCAACTTGTCCAGGTAGTTACGAGTCAGTTTCTGTTCCGTGACACGTTGCAACTGTTCAAATTCATGCCGCTGAGTTTCCATTTCCCGCTTCTGACGTTCCGCACGCAACCTCTGCCGCTGTACGAAATAAGCGAAAAACAACCCCGATATCACCAATATAACTCCCGAACCGCCTAAAGCAATGTACAGACGCTGGCGCGCCCACCGTTTTTCCCCGTTCAGTTTCTGTATTTCAAGCTCTTTCTCTTTACTTTCATATTTTACAGAAAGCTCCTCCAGTTGTTTCGCCTTTTCTTTTTGAAACAGGGAGTCGTTTAGTTGCTGCGCTTGGCTTAAAGCCGCATAAGCATGTTCATAATCATGTATGCTCTTATATGCCAGGTGCAGATTATTATAAATATCATATAAAAGAAAAGGATAGTTTGTGATTCCATCCAAACTTAATAATTTATCAGCGGTAGCAATAGCCGCCTGATAATCCTTGTTATCTTGCCGGATCACAAACAAAATCTGGTAATAATTTATCAAAGCCATCACTGAATTTACCCGGGGAAGAATAGAATCCGCTTTTCCGGCATATCGGTTTATCTCACTTTGCGGACTATCGGTTTTCTGCAGAACCAACATATAATAAGTAAGAGCGCCCAATTCCTATCAAACTGCCCTTCTTCATGCGACAACTCAATCGCCTTCGCCAAATACTCTTTAGCCTGGCCATAAGTTTCCTGATAATAAAAACAGAAGAAGCGACGGTATAAATCTGTGCGCGAAAAGTTTTATCAGTACATTTATCAGCCAATGAAACTGCAAGCAACGCATACTCCTCGGACTTATCAAGCGACTTCATATCCATGTGCAGAGTAGAAAGATTGTTATACAACACCACAGCGCTCTGCCTGTCATCTTCCGATGTCGCGTCCAGTCTGCCTACATATTCCAAAGCCGTATCATAAGATTTCACCGCATCCGGCAACATACCGGAAGAACGCAGGTATACCCCCTGCGAAGTATAAAATGAAACAATAACACCGGGATTTTCTTCCTGCCGAACCAACGGAGCCGCTTGCCGGCAAACGATTAATGCGGAATCCACCTTACCGAGTGAATAAAGCGAGTCCGTAATTTCAAGGACACGCCTGATTTCCGCGGTATTCTGTCCTATAACCGAAACAAAAAGAAATACCGCCCCTACAAACAACAGCACCCTTTTCATCCTGCCTACACCATAAAGTCCTTGCGGCGAAGCACGAAACTATTACTCAAATATTTTTCACGTACAATCTTATTCTCAGCAAGCTCTTCCGGCGTACCTTGAAACAAGATTTTTCCTTCAAAAAGCAGATAAGCGCGATCGGTGATACTCAAGGTTTCCTGCACATTGTGGTCGGTAATCAGAATACCGATATTCCGGTCTTTCAGTTTCCATACAATCTGTTGGATATCCTCTACCGCAATAGGGTCTACTCCCGCAAACGGTTCATCCAGCATAATGAATTTCGGGTCGATGGCCAAGCAACGGGCAATCTCCGTACGACGGCGCTCTCCACCGGACAACTGGTTACCTTTATTCTTACGAACCTTCTGCAAACGAAACTCCGCAATCAGGCTCTCCAGCTTATCTTTCTGGTAATCCAAAGGCTTGTCCGTCATTTCCAATACGGCGGCGATATTATCCTCCACACTCATCTGACGGAACACGGATGCTTCCTGCGCCAAATAACCGATACCTGTCTGCGCGCGCTTGTACACAGGATATTTCGTAATGTCCAAATCATCCAAAAAGATACGTCCTTCATTAGGAGTTATCAATCCTACGGATCATATAGAATGAAGTAGTCTTACCGGCGCCGTTCGGCCCCAGCAGTCCAAACGATTTCTCCCTGCTTTACGTTGATAGAAACATGGCTCACTACTGTACGCTTACCGTACTTTTTCACCAAATCCTCTGTCCGGAGTACCATTTTGCTTTCTTCTTCCATAACGCTATATCACCACAGATTATACATATACAGATTAATATCGGCCAGGCAAGACCGTTATTTCCCCGCAGATTACGATAACCCCATCGTGTTTTATGTAAAAAATTACTGTGCCATTCGGCGTAATCTGTGGTGAAACTGGCGCAAATGTAGCAAAAATAAGCTGAAATAGTGTACATTTGCAGACAAATACTTACGAGTCATGAATTAAAGCACTTAGAACAGTCGGAAGATATATTATGCTAATGGGACGCGTTTTCGCCCGTCCTGAACGTATGCGTATGTTCTTCCGTCAGTATATCAATGAAATAGAGCAGCTTGGCGTAAACTCTATCGGCATCGTACTGCTAATATCGTTTTTCATCGGAGCCGTTATTACCATACAAATCAAACTGAACATAGAAAGCCCTTTCATGCCGCGTTGGACAGTGGGATACGTTACCCGCGAAATCATGTTGCTGGAGTTCTCATCTTCCATTATGTGTCTGATATTGGCGGGTAAGGTGGGCTCGAATATCGCTTCCGAACTTGGAACGATGCGGGTTACCCAGCAAATAGACGCTCTTGAGATTATGGGTGTCAACTCTGCCAACTATCTGATATTACCTAAAATAGCCGCAATGGTATCAACCATTCCCCTTATGGTGACGTTCAGTATATTCGCCGGAATCATAGGAGCGTTTTGCACATGCTGGTTTGGCGGTATCATGTCGGCTGTGGATTTGGAATACGGTTTGCAATATATGTTCGTAGAATGGTTTATTTGGTGCGGTATCATCAAGTCGCTGTTTTTTGCCTTTATCATTGCCAGCGTATCGGCGTTCTTCGGCTATACGGTCGAAGGCGGTTCCATCGAGGTAGGTAAGGCATCTACGGATTCGGTTGTATGCAGCAGTGTGCTGATTCTGTTTGCCGACCTCATATTGACACAGTTGTTAATGGGCTAATAAGTTGATTCTAAATTCAAAACCAAGTAAGAATGATTGAGCTGAAAGGACTTTGCAAGTCATTTGAAGAGAAAGAGGTACTGACGGATATCAATGCCACATTCGAAAACGGAAAGACCAACCTTATCATCGGACAGAGCGGTTCGGGAAAAACCGTGCTGATGAAATGTATCGTCGGCCTCTTGACACCCGAAAAGGGAGAATTGCTATACGACCACCGCAATTTCCTCACAATGGGAAAGAAAGAGAAAAAGGCTCTGCGTCGGGAAATGGGGATGATATTCCAAAGCGCCGCCTTGTTCGACTCGATGACGGTGCTGGATAATGTAATGTTTCCTCTTAATATGTTCAGTTCGGATACGTTGCGCGACCGTACACGTCGTGCCATGTTTTGTCTGGAACGCGTGAACCTTATCGAAGCGAAAGATAAATTTCCCGGTGAAATCAGTGGCGGTATGCAGAAGCGTGTGGCCATTGCACGTGCCATTGCCTTGAATCCGCAATATCTGTTCTGCGACGAACCGAACTCCGGTTTGGACCCTAAAACTTCTCTCGTTATCGACGAGTTGATACAGGACATCACTCGTGAATACAACATGACCACGCTCATCAATACCCACGACATGAACTCCGTAATGGGTATCGGAGAGAAAATCATCTATATCTACGAAGGGCATAAAGAGTGGGAAGGCAGTAAAGACGATATCTTTACCTCTACCAACGAACGCCTGAATAACTTCATTTTCGCTTCCGACCTCTTCCGCAAAGTAAAAGAAGTGGAGATACAAAATATCGAAGGTTAAGTCTGTACAACATTCTCCATAAAAAAGTGTCCGGAACAGTATTCCCGGACACTTATCTTCATAAAACCAGTTAATAGAATTGATATATATCGTCCCGATATATTTGATTGCAGCACAAGTATGACGGCAATCTCGATTATTACGATTACAAATGTAAATAAAACAATCTGATAAAAAAAGACCGGCCCTGCCGAGCCAGTCTTTTAACTATTTTAGCCTATACAAGCTATTTATTTCTGTCGTATATATATATTAATCGGTGTTCCCGTCAGATTCCATTTCTCACGCATCTTATTCTCAAGGAAACGTCTGTACGGTTCTTTCACATATTGCGGAAGATTGGCAAAATAAACGAAAGAAGGAATCTGCGTATTCGGTAATTGCGTGATGTACTTTATTTTAATGTACTTACCTTTGATGGCGGGAGGCGGATAAGCCTCGATAAGCGGCAGCATTTCTTCATTCAAGCGAGCGGTCGGTATGCGTATCATACGGTTTTCATACACTGTACGCGCCTCTTCCAAAACTTTCAGAATACGTTGTTTCGTCAATGCCGAAGCAAAGATTATCGGAAAATCCACAAAAGGAGCAAAACGGCTACGGATAGCATTCTCAAAAGTTTTCATCACTTTTACCGTCTTATCTTCCACCAAATCCCACTTGTTGACAACGACCACCAATCCTTTGGAGTTTTTCTGGATAAGCGAGAATATATTCAGGTCTTGGCTCTCGATGCCACGCGTAGCATCCAGCATCAGGATACAAACATCCGAATTTTCGATAGAACGGATAGAACGGATGACCGAGTAGTATTCCAAATCTTCACTCACTTTATTCTTCTTGCGAATACCGGCCGTATCCACCAAATAAAAGTCAAAACCGAACTTATTGTAACGGGTATAGATTGAGTCACGTGTCGTTCCGGCTATTTCCGTTACGATATTGCGGTCTTCACCGATAAAAGCATTAACGATAGACGACTTTCCGGCATTCGGACGTCCTACGACCGCAAAACGGGGAATATCCTCGTCCAGAATTTCATCGGACTCTTTCTTGAAATTCCCAACGATAAGGTCCATCAAGTCTCCCGTGCCGCTACCGGTCACGGCAGAAATACAATACGGATCTCCCAAACCCAGGCTATAAAATTCGGGAGCATTATATTGCAACTCGTTATTATCGGTCTTGTTCGCAACCAGCAAAACAGGTTTCTTCGCGCGGCGCAAAATGGAAGCTACCTGTAAATCCAGGTCTGTCACTCCGTTCATCACATCCACCACAAACAGAATCACATCCGCTTCGTCTACAGCCATCAATACCTGTTTGCGTATCTCCTCTTCAAAAATATCATCCGAGTTCACTACCCAACCACCGGTATCTACAACCGAGAATTCACGTCCCAGCCATTCGGATTTACCATACTGGCGGTCGCGTGTCGTTCCTGCCTCTTCGTTCACAATGGCCTGCCGTGTTTTAGTCAGGCGATTAAATAATGTAGACTTTCCCACATTGGGGCGTCCTACGATTGCAACTAAATTTCCCATAGGTTACACTCTTTGTTTTTTTGCGACTATCACAGTCGTATGAATATTAGTCCAGCTGATACCCAAAATTACGCAGCTCTTTGTCCGAACTACGCCAATCCTTATCAACCTTCACAAATGTCTCCAGGAATATTGTTTTCCCGAAAAACCTCTCCAAATCGCGGCGAGCTTCGGTAGCCACTTTTTTCAAAGCCTTCCCTTGCTTACCGATGATAATACCTTTCTGCGAATCACGTTCAACGTATATCACAGCATTGATATGTATCTTCTTTTCTTCTTCCTTAAACTGCTCTACAACGACCTCTACCGAATAGGGTATCTCCTTGTCATAGTACAACAATATCTTTTCGCGGATAATTTCGTTTACAAAGAAACGGGCCGGTTTGTCTGTCCACTGGTCCTTATCAAAATAAGGAGGAGAATCCGGCAATAATTCTTTTATCCGCTTCATCACGTAATCCACATTAAACTTGGTAGCGGCTGAAATAGGAATAATCTCCGCATTCGGCAACAGCTCCTTCCACGCTTCCACCAACTCCACCAGCTTCTCCTGATTACTCAGGTCAATCTTGTTGACGAGCAGCAGTACCGGCACTTCCATGTGGCTCACTTTCTCCACAAAATCATTATGCTTGTCGGGAGTCTCAACCACATCTGTCACATACAGCAACACATCTGCATCCGTCAGTGCCGAAGTGGAGAAGTTCAGCATAGACTCCTGCAATTTATAAGTAGGTTCAGTACGCCCGGCGTATCCGAAAACACAATCTGCATATCATCCGTATTATATATGCCCATAATCCGGTGACGAGTGGTCTGCGCCTTGAAGGTAGCAATTGAAATACGCTCACCCACCAGTGCATTCATCAATGTAGACTTACCTACATTAGGATTTCCCACGATGTTGACAAAACCTGCTTTATGCATAATCTTCACGTATTTGGATTAAGACTAAAAAAACGCATCGAATCGAAATAGGATGCGTCTTTTATCATATTTTGTTAATAACGGTTGCATTACTGTTTCTTTCCGTCATAGCCCCATTTCACGTAAACGGCTCCCCAGGTAAATCCTGCGCCGAATGCCGTAAAAGATAAGGTTATCGCCTTTCTTCAGTTTTTCTTCAAAGTCCCCATATACAGAGCGGAAGCGTACCGGCGCTCGTATTACCGTAGCGGTCGATATTTATCAGCACTTTTTCATGAGGAACTTCCAAGCGATGCGCCACAGCATCAATAATACGCAGATTGGCCTGATGAGGAATCACCCAGTCAATGGTATCTTTTGTCAGATTATTCTTTTCCGCAATTGCGGCACTGATATCCGACATATTGGATACTGCATATTTAAATACTGTACGACCTTCCTGATAAAGATAATGCATATGATTGTCTATCGTGAAGTAAGAAGGGGGGCAAACAGAACCACCGGCTTTCAGATGCAAGAAAGGCAATCCCTTTCCGTCTGTTCTCAACATGGCATCCATAACACCCAGTTCTTCTGTTGTCGGCTCCATCATAAAGGCCGCTGCGCCATCACCGAAAATCGGACAAGTGGCACGGTCTGTATAGTTCACAATCGAGGACATCTTATCTGCACCTACGATAATAACTTTCTTGTATCTACCGGAACGAATAAAGTTCGCAGCAGTTTCCATCATGTAAAGGAAACCGCAACAAGCGGCCGACATATCGAATGCAAAAGCATTCTTCAATCCGAGCTTGTCACATAAGATAGATGCAATAGAAGGGAATTGATAGTCCGGAGTAGAAGTAGCGACAATTACCAGGTCAACATCATCCGGATTGGAACCGGTGCGCTGCATCAACTGCTTCGCGGCTTTGCGCGCCATATATGATGTACCCAATCCTTCTTCGTTCAGAATGTGTCTTTCCTTAACTCCGATACGGGTCATAATCCATTCGTCATTGGTATCCACCATCTTTGATATCTCGTCGTTCGTCAAGATATAATCGGGTACATAACCGCCAACTCCTGTAATTACTGCATTTATTTTTTCCATTAATCTTATTTACTTATAAAGACACTTAAACAACGGCAGTCTAAAAAGGTTTGCTCTTTGAATGTTACAAATCTTTTTAGACGCCCGATATTCAAGTATAAGTTTAGTCAAACTGCTAAATTAAACCGCAGCTTCTTTCTCTATTGCCAGCTTACCACGATAGTAGCCACATGCACCACACACTGTGTGATATACATGCCATTCACCGCAATTCGGGCAAATAGCCAATGTAGGAGCTACTGCTTTATCATGAGTTCTTCTCTTTGCAGTTCTTGTTTTTGACTGTCTTCTCTTAGGATGTGCCATTTTCTTTAATCTTTAATTGTTATCTAATATTTTCTTTAATTCGTCCCAACGCGGGTCTACCGCAGTTTCCGTATCATCGTTAACAAGCTCGTTACTTTCTTCCGGTACAAAACTATCTTCATCCATTTCATCATCCGGAGTAGTACGCAAATGCTTGCTTAATTTACTGCTCATCGCTTTATTACACTTGCCCGGAGCATGTACATGCTTCATCGGGATAGCCAAAGCTATAAACTCATACATGAACCACGCCACGTTGATTTCCCCTTCTTCTTCGGGGATGACAATAAGGTTATCACCTTCCTCGGCATATTCATGTCCGAACTTCACCAGCAACTTATCTGTAGAGCTTACCGGCTGCTCCATATCATCCAAACAACGGTCGCATGGAACCCATACCATTCCGTCCGTCTGAAAGTTCAATTCGAAAGCACGAGATGTTTTCTTTACAACCAAAACAACATTGACTTTACCCTTCTGTACTTCCGGGCCGTCAATATTAGCGAAGAACAGGTTATCCAATACAAATTCATATTTGCATGAATCTGCTTGCATACCTTTCAAATCTATTTTGTATTTATCAAACTTTCCCAAAGCTTCTTTTGTTTATTCGGGCGACAAAGATACAAATAATTATCCTCATTATGTAGTATTTAGGACAAAATTA